>Ga0164243_10008344_pt1 | contig 15291 bp, 12 predicted proteins | sample OricompcompostOP_FD_108781 | JGI IMG/M metagenome (GOLD analysis project Ga0164243, IMG submission 108781) | Organic Plus compost microbial communities from Emeryville, California, USA - Original compost - Organic plus compost (OP) | ecosystem: Engineered > Solid waste > Mixed feedstock >... | reverse complement strand
ATGCGCATGAGATTGGTAGCACCACGAACCGCCGAAAGATTCCGGCGTTCCGCGCGCGGTGTGTGACGGTCTGCTCCTTCGTCCCCGGTGGACAATCCTCCACCGTATTTCCTGCCGGGCGGCCACGCCCGACGGGACGAAGGCTTGAACCGGTCATGCCGTGAGGTCACGTCCTCCTCACAGCATAACCACCGCGTCCCGCCCCGCGTCTTGTGACGCTTGATCAGACGCCCCTTCCTCGGGACGGGATAAGGAGATTATATTCCTATATCGGAGAGAATGTCAAGCTTCAATTGCGGTGGTCGTCCCCGCGAAGGCGGGGACCCATACGCTGCGGCTTATCGAAGAAACTCAAATCGCGTTTCGCTCACTGACATCGTGGTTATGGGTCCCCGCCTTCGCGGGGGACGACAGCGAGTTTGCAGATCATGCGCAAGCTTACTGCGCGCGGCGTCTCGAAGGACGAGGGCGGCCGTTACCGACTTGAGATGATGGGGCGGCCCGATCCTTCGAGACGCCGCTTCGCGGCTCCTCAGGATGAGGCCGGGCGGCAGTGGAAGCTCACACACACACACACACAATTGGTCGTCCCGCCTGCGCGCGGACGACCAATTGAGCGGACACTTGGCGCTTTAGAACCACCGCTCTTTGACGGTGATCGTGTCACCCGGCCGCAGCGGATAATCCGGCGGCACCGGCCCGCGATAGGTGGCGCCATTGAAGCTGCGCGCCAAGACGATGTCGGTCTTTGCGGCGCGCGGCGCGAAGCCGCCGGCAATCGCGACCGCTGCTTCCACGGTCATGTTCGGCACATAGGGATATTGGCCGGGCGCATTGACCTCGCCGAGAATGAAGAATGGCCGATAAGCTTCCACTTCCACCGACACATGCGGCTGACGGATAAAGCCGTTGCGCAAGCGGGCGGCGATCGCGCGCGCCAGTTCAGCGGTTGTCAGACCGCGCGCTGGCACTGCGCCGATCAGCGAGATCGAGACAAAGCCAGAGGCGTCGACGATATAGGAGTTGGACAGGCCTTCCTGTCCGAATACCTGAATGCGCAGCCGGTCGCCGGCATCAAGCTGATACGGCGTGTCGAAACCGGTAACCCCTGCCGCCGGGCCATAGGCAGCCGCAACGGGCGCAACCACCGCGCCTTCCGGCGCGGGCGCAGCCTCGACCGCCACCGGTTCGGCGACATAAGCCGGCCGGCGCGCACAGGCCGTCACCATCAGCGCGACCATCAGGAGCGCGAGGAAGCGGCAGAATTGGACATGAAGCCGCATCAGCGAATCCGGGCAAAACGTTCAAGCCCGATTAACGCCGGGTATGGTTAACAAAGTCTCACCCGGCGGCGGATTGCAGTGAGATCACAACGACGTTGTACGCATGGTTCCGCAGCAGAAAAGGCGGGGTTGCCCCCGCCTTTTCTTGATCACTGTGCTGAACGCGACGAAGCCGCGACGGCGTCAAGCCGCGACGCCGGTGCCGATCGGGCAGCTCACGCCGGTGCCGCCGACGCCGCAATAGCCGGCCGGGTTCTTGGCCAGATATTGCTGATGATAATCCTCGGCGTAATAAAATTCCGGCGCGTCGAGAATTTCCGTGGTGATGTCACCATAGCGGTTGTCGGCGAGCGACTTCGCATAGAGCGCCTTTGACTCCTCGGCGGCTTTGCGCTGCGCGTCATTGAAGACATAGATGCCGGAGCGATATTGCGTGCCGACATCGTTGCCCTGCCGCATCCCCTGGGTCGGGTCGTGATTTTCCCAGAAGGTCTTGAGCAGCTTCTCGTAGGAAATCTTCTTCGGATCGAAGGCGACCAACACCACCTCGTTATGGCCGGTGCGGCCCGAGCAGACCTCCTCATAGGTCGGATTGGGCGTCGAACCGGCTGCATAGCCGACAGCGGTCACAACGATGCCGTCACCCAGCTCCCAGAATTTGCGCTCCACGCCCCAGAAGCAGCCGGCGCCGAACATCGCCAGCTCGGTCCCTGCCGGGTACGGGCCCTTGAGCGGACTGCCGTTGATGAAATGGTGGCTGGCCGTGGGAATGGGGGTGGATCGGCCGGGCAAGGCCTCGGCCTTGCTGGGAATGGTCAGGGACTTGGTGAAGCCGAACATGGAAAACCCTCCTGAATCTCAGAGCCCAATATAGTGTCGCGAAGGACCGATTGCATCGGCGCTCAGCGGGCGGATTCGGACGGCGTAAAGACCGTAACGACATGGCAATGAGATTGCCCATACATCGCGGCGAAATGCGGTCGACGCGCGCGTCAATCGCACCGAAGGCTCCGACTTCCCCTTGCCTTTCGTTCCCCCTATGCTGCAGCCGAATTCGGCCGTTTGGCCCCGGCTCGATCAGGAGATGCCCCGTGAATTTCAAGCTGCCCGCGCTCGCTCTTGCCGCGTCTCTCGCCGCATCCTTGCTCGCCGGACCGGTCGCCGCTCAGGAGACCACACCGCCGGCATATGGCGCGCCGATCTCACTCGACCTGGCCAAGAAGATCGTCTCGGCGGCTGAGGCCGAAGCTGTAAAGAACAATTGGGCGGTGTCGATCGCCATTGTCGATAGTGGCGGTCATCTGGTCATGCTGCAGAAACTCGACAATACGCAGCTGGTGTCGATCCGCGTGTCGGAAGCCAAGGCCAAAACGGCCGTGGGCTTCCGCCTGCCGACCAAGATGCTGGAAGACGCGGTATCCGCTGGTGGCCCCGGCTCGCGGCTGCTGGCGCTGAACGACATCGCCCCGTTCGAAGGCGGCTTCCCGATCATCGTCGACGGCAAGATTATCGGCGCCATCGGCGTCGCGGGTGTGTTCTCCGGACAGGATTCGCAGGTCGCCCAGGCCGGTCTCGCCGCCGTCAACAATCCAAGCCGCTGATCGCTGCGCGCTCAAGATTTTCGTTGGTCGCGTTTTCTTCGCGAACCGGTACCCACTTCGCTCGAAAACGCTTCTGTCAGCGCGCGTAGCCGATCAACGGTTTCGGCCGTCGTCCCAGCAGGATGAAGATGATGCCGACGATCCCGAAGATCAGCCAGGCCGGCTGATCAAGGATCGTGGTGAGGCCGGGATTCCACACCTGCGCCGGCAGGCTCGCCTGCACCTTGGCCTGAACCCAATGCAGGCTGCCAGCATCGATGTCGGTCCAGAGCTGGCCGAGCTTGTAGATATAGACGCGGCTGTCGGCGATGGATTTGGCGCCGTCATACATCAAAAGAATGAACGCGGCGGCGAGCGCAATCACCCCGATTAATCGTAGCAAACCACGAATCATGATGGCTTCCCCAAGCCCCTCTATATAGAACGCTGCTGGCGCGAGGCGAGCGGCCTTTCAATACCGTCCCCTGCGGCATCGTTCCCATTGGGTCGGCGCAAGATGGCTTGAGGCAGCGCCGTCAGTTCCGGTAACGTCCGGCTCCCAAAAATTCACAAAAACGGTTTTCGCCAAGGAGTTGTAATGTCCTCGAAGTCATCTGGTCGGACCCCGCGGCCTCATTTTACCGACCAGGAAGCGTTGCAATTCCATGCCGAAGGCCGGCCGGGCAAGCTGGAAGTCATCGCCACCAAGCCTATGGCCACCCAGCGCGACCTGTCGCTCGCCTATTCGCCGGGCGTCGCGGTGCCGGTGCTGGCGATCGCCGAGGATGAAAGCCGCGCCTACGATTACACCACCAAGGGCAATTTCGTCGCCGTCATCACCAACGGCACCGCCATTCTCGGTCTTGGCAATCGCGGCGCACTGGCCGCCAAGCCGGTGATGGAAGGCAAGGCGGTGCTGTTCAAGCGCTTCGCCGATATCGATTCCATCGATCTGGAGGTCTCGACCGAGGACCCGGAGGAATTCGTCAATTGCGTCAAATATCTCGGCAAGGGCTGGGGCGGCATCAATCTCGAAGACATCAAGGCGCCCGAGTGTTTCATCATCGAGCAGAAGCTGCGCGAGCTGCTCGACATTCCGGTTTTCCATGACGACCAGCATGGCACCGCGATCATCGCCGCTGCCGGCCTGATCAATTCGCTGGCGCTGACGGGACGCGATTTCAAAACCACGAAGATCGTCTGCAACGGCGCTGGCGCCGCCGGCATCGCCTGCCTCGAATTGCTGGAAGCGATCGGCGTGCCGAAGGATAACCTGATCCTGTGCGACACCAAGGGCGTGATCTATCAGGGCCGCACCGAAGGCATGAACCAGTGGAAGTCGCGCTTTGCGGTGAAGACTGGGGCGCGCACGCTGGCCGAAGCCTTGAAGGGCGCCGACGTGTTTCTGGGTCTGTCGTCGAAAGGCGCCGTCACCAAGGAGATGGTGGCGTCGATGGCCGACAAGCCGATCATCTTCGCGATGGCCAATCCCGATCCGGAAATCAGCGCCGAGGATGTCGCCGACGTGCGCGATGACGCCATCATGGCGACCGGCCGCTCCGACTATCCGAACCAGATCAACAACGTGCTCGGCTTTCCCTACATCTTCCGTGGTGCGCTCGACGTGCGCGCCTCGACGATGAATATGGAAATGAAGATCGCCGCCGCGCATGCGCTGGCGGAGCTGGCGCGCGAAGACGTGCCCGATGAAGTGGCCGCTGCTTACGGCTCGCGGCCGCGCTTTGGTCCCGATTATATCATTCCGGTGCCGTTCGATCCGCGGCTGATTTCCTTCGTGCCGCCGGCAGTGGCGAAAGCGGCGATGGATACCGGCGTGGCCCGCAAGCCGATCGTCGACATGGACGCCTATCGCCAGCAATTGCGAACGCGGCGCGATCCTGTGGCCGGCGTTCTGCAGCGCGTGTTCGAGCGGCTGCGCCGTTCGCCCAAGCGCGTGGTATTTGCCGAAGGCGAAGAAGAGCAGGTGATCCGCGGCGCTGCGAGCTTCGTCAACCAGGGCCTCGGCACGGCCTTGCTGGTCGGCCGCGAGGAGCGCGTGCGTGAAACCGCGAGCAATCTCGGCGTCGAGCTGGGCGACAACATCCAGATCGTCAATGCGCGCTTGTCGAAGCGCAATCCGGAATACGCGAGCTATCTCTACGAGCGTTTGCAGCGGAAAGGTTTTCTGTTTCGCGATTGCCAGCGGCTCGTCAATCAGGACCGCAATCACTTCGCCTCCTGCATGGTGGCGCTCGGCGATGCCGATGCCATGGTGACAGGCGTCACCCGCAATTTCTCCGTCGCGCTTGAAGACGTGCGCCGCTGCATCGATCCAAAGCCCGGCCACCGCGTGATCGGCGTCTCGCTGGTGCTGGCGCGCGGTCGCACGGTGATCGTCGCCGATACGGCCGTGACCGAAGCGCCGGATGCGCAGGAGCTGGCTGACATTGCCGTTGAAGTGGCGGGTGTGGCGCGGCGGCTCGGCCATGAGCCGCGGGTGGCGATGCTGGCTTTCTCCACCTTCGGTCATCCGATCGGTGAGCGCACAGGCCCGATCCAGGAGGCCGTGCGCATCCTCGATCGCCGGAGAGTCGACTTCGAATATGATGGCGAAATGGCCGCCGATGTCGCGCTCGATCCGGACTTGCAGGCGGCTTATCCGTTCTGTCGTTTGAGCGGTCCGGCTAATGTATTGGTGATGCCGGTATTCCACGCCTCATCGATCGCGACCAAGATGCTGCAGGAGCTGGGCGGCGCCACGGTGATCGGCCCGATCCTGGTCGGCCTCGACCGGCCGGTGCAGATCGTGCCGCTGGGCGCAAAGGATACCCAGCTCGTCAACATGGCCGCGCTGGCGGCGTTCAATGTCAGCGGCTAAACAGGCACTGGCTTTCAGAGGACCTATCATGGCAACCACAAGAACACTGCGCGGCGTCATCGCCGCCATCTCGACCATCATCGACGCCAATGGCGCGCCCGATCATGTCCGCGCTCTGAAGCTCGCCCGCTTCCTGCTCGATAATGGCTGCGATGGCCTGAACGTGCTCGGTACCACCGGTGAAGCCACGTCCTTCTCGCGCGATGAGCGGATGGGATTGATGAGCGCCTATCGCGACAACGGCATGCCGATGCAGCGGCTGATGGTCGGCACCGGCGCCGCCGCCGTATCGGACGCCGTCGCGCTCACCAAGCATGCCGCCGAACTCGGCTTTGCCGGCGCGCTGGTGCTGCCGCCCTTCTATTATAAAGGCGTGCCGGATGACGGCCTCGCCGTGTATATCGACACGATCATCAAGGCGACGGCCGACAAGCCGATCCCGATCTATCTCTATCACTTCCCGGCGCAGTCCGGCCTGCCCTGGCATGTCGCTCTGATCCGCCGCCTGCTCGAAACCCATGGCGGACGCATTGCCGGCCTGAAGGATTCTTCCGGCGACATGGCCTATGCGCGCGAAGCCGCGAAGATCTCGCCGGATTTCGACGTCTTCCCGTCGACCGAGGCGGCCTTGATCGAAGCCCGTGACGGCGGATTTGCCGGCTGCATCTCGGCGACTGCCAATTGCAACGCCGATCTGTGCCAGCAGGCCTGGGCCTCCGGCGATGCCAGCGCCCATGAGCGGGCGGTCGCGATCCGCAACCTGTTCGACGGCAAGCCGCTGGTCTCCGGCATCAAGGCCCTGCTCGCCCATATCCATGGCGACGCCTCGATCGCCGCCGTCAAACCGCCGCTGGCACCGCCCTCAGCGGCTGACCGGAGCGCCATCCTGGCCGGATATGACGCCATCCGGGCCAAAAAGGCAGCCTGAACGGCCAAAATCCGGCCGTTTCCTCGATTGACCTTCCGGGCCCCGGCGACTATAACCCGGGCCGAATGAGGCGGCGGCTTTCGCCGCCTCTCTTTATTCCAAAAACATCGTCCTGCCGCCGGATCGCCGGCCTGGACCGTGGCATAGAGGTTTCGATGGCCAATACCCGCTCGGCCAAGAGAAAGACGCGCGAGATCGCACGTCGCACGAAGATCAACCAGCATCGTCGTTCGATGATGCGCGGTTTCATTCGCAAGGTCGAAGAAGCAATCACCAGCGGTGATCGCACCGCAGCGCTTGCTGCTCTCAATGCAGCCGAGCCGCAGATCATGCGTGCGAGCCAGAAGGGCGTGCTGCACAAGAAAACCGCCAGCCGCAAAGTCTCGCGTCTGACGCATCGGATCGCAACGCTGGCTCAGCAAGCCTGATCCAAATCGATACATCTTTGAGATGATGAAAACCCGGCTCGCGCCGGGTTTTTTATTATGCGCATTATTGATGATCGTTCTGCGATTTTTATCGGCGCAAACTTTACGCACGCAATACAACCCAGCGTCGTCCTCGCCTTTGGCGCTAGTCTCAATTTCGCTCAAAAAAAACATCGCGTTCATAATGCTTTAACAGATAAAGCTTCGCGGGACTTTGGATTCAGCCATCAAACGGCCATCACCGCAGAACGCAGATACTCTTTTTTCGAGAAAACCATCCGCTGTTGCATCTTGGTGTTTCTTAAAAGCGTGCGGCGATTCAAGACGTTGCGATGACAAAGCATCACTTGATGCTGCTTTTCGGCCACAACTGTTGCGTTCACATAAGACACACCGACAAAGCCGTTGCAGTTTGAGGGTGCGCGTGTATTTTCAAAACACCGCCGCGCCACTGCAGCGGCGGTCTTCAAATACGGTTTGGTTTGAAACTCATCGAAGATGAGAACGGAAGAGACGTGTCTTGAGTTACCATCTTCGCAGTGTGGACGATATCGAGCCGAGCTTTAAGTATCAGTGCTGAACTATGCGGTGCCGCTTAACGTGCCGGCATCGCAAGGAAGCTCCCAACTTTAACGGCGACAAATAATCGAACCACCGTGAGAGGCGCACGGATGGCAGGGGGAGTTATGACGACGGGCCATTTCAATTGCCGCATTCAGATGCGGTTGGGACATCAAGCTTTCTCGCTTGATGGTGAACAGGGGACGATCCGGCCGCGACCGGACGTGGCGGACCTACCTCATTCGACGATGATCACTATCGGATCATTGGGTGCAGACGCTCCTCCCGGATAGGCGATAGCGACGCGCTCCTTCCATGCCGCACGCCGTCAGATCGAAGTCTGACGCAAGAGACATCTTGTCCCGCGACATGCCGAACGAGCCGCGTTCCTGGCTCGGACCATGGGTCCGGCCCTTTCACCTATTGACTTTCAATTTCGGGAGAGGCGACCGAAATGACGAACTTGAATACAAACTCCGATCAAGAGCGCTGGTCCCGCGTTAAGGGCCGTCTCAAAGCGGAGGTTGGCGACGATATTTTCTCCAGCTGGTTCGCGCGCATGGACCTGGAGGGTGTCGACAAGGACACCGCGCGCTTGTCCGTTCCCACCCGTTTTCTCAAGAGCTGGATTCAATCGCATTACAGCGACCGCGTATTGCGCTGCTGGCAGGCGGAAGAACATAACGTTCAGCGCATCGACATTCTGGTGCGGACCGCTGCCGTTCGCACGGCGCCGGTGAAGCCGCGTGTTGACGAGACAGCCGAGCCTGTTCGCGAACACAAGGTTGAAAAAGCGCCGAGCGTCGAAGCCAAACCTGTGTCGGTTGCGGCGATGCCGGTCTCGGCCGCGCATGAAGCATCCGGCGGATCGCCGCTCGATCCGCGTCTGACCTTCGATACCTTCATGGTCGGGCGTTCGAATACCTTGACCCATGCTGCCGCCAAGCAGGTCGCTTCGGCGCGCCGCGGTGACATGGTGATGTTCAACCCGCTCTATATTCATGCGGGCGTTGGCCTCGGCAAAACCCATCTGCTGCAGGCCATTACCTGGGCCGGCAACGCCAATGGCGATCGCCGCGTGCTCTATCTTACCGCCGAACGCTTCATGTATGGCTTCGTGTCGGCACTGAAGAGCCAGACCGCGATCGCCTACAAGGAAGCGCTGCGCGGTATCGACGTGCTTGTGATCGACGATCTGCAATTCCTGACCGGCAAGAACATGCAGGCGGAATTCTGCCACACACTGAACGCGCTGATCGATGCCGGCCGGCAGGTGGTCGTTGCCGCCGATCGTCCGCCGTCCGATCTCGAAACCCTCGACGATCGCGTGCGCTCGCGTCTCGCCGGCGGCCTTGTCGTCGAAATGGGCCCGCTCGGTGAAGAGCTGCGGTTTGAAATTCTCCGCAATCGTATCAGCGCCGCCCGCCAACACCATCAGGGCTTCGATGTGCCCGAAACGGTGATGTCCTACATCTCAAAGTCGGTCACTCATAACGGCCGCGATCTCGAAGGCGCTCTTAATCGTCTGCTGGCGCTGAGCAAGCTGACCGGCCAGCCGGTGACGATGGAAGTCGCCGAGCGCGAGGTGAAGGATCTGATCCGTCCGCAGGAGCCGCGGCGGGTGAAGATCGAAGACATCCAGCGGATCGTCGCCCGGCAATATAATGTCAGCCGGTCGGACCTCCTCTCCTCGCGGCGGACCGCCAATGTGGTGCGGCCGCGTCAGGTGGCGATGTATCTGGCGAAGACCTTGACGCTGCGCTCGCTGCCGGAAATCGGCAGGCGCTTTGGCGGCCGCGATCACACGACGGTTCTGCATGCCGTCCGCAAGATCGAGCATCTGGTCAATACCGACAATTCGCTCGCCGATGAAGTCGACAGCCTGAAGCGCCAGCTGCAGGAATAGCGTCTTCGATCAAAGCGGATGCCTGATCGCGGACGACAATGCGATCCATGACGAGACGTCGTCGCGCGGCCGGAACGCCGGTTCGCGCGACGTTTCGTTATTGCGGTCGGCCGCTGCTAGCTCGACGCTTTGCCGCAGATTGAGGCGGTGTATCCTGCCGCAGGAACCCCAGAAAAAGGTTGCCCAAAGGGCCGCTTCACGGCACTTTCGCGTCCCCTGCCCCCGGCCTAAGCTGGCGGCCGGGTGTCGTGACAATGTTGTCTTATCGGGCGTTTCGGGGGTTGCGGGATGAAGGTCACAGTCGAGCGCGCGCAATTGCTCAAATCGCTCGGCCACGTGCATCGTGTGGTCGAGCGGCGCAACACCATCCCGATCCTGGCCAACGTGCTGCTGCGGGCGGAACGGTCGAAATTGTCGCTGAAGGCCACCGACCTCGACCTCGAGGTCAATGAGACCATCGCCGCCGATGTCTCGCCGGCTGGCGCGATCACCGTGCCGGCGCATATGTTCTACGATATCGTGCGCAAATTGCCGGAAGGCTCGCAGATCATCGTCGAGGCGACCGGCGACCGGGGCGTCCTCACGATCCGTGCCGGCCGCTCGCGCTTCACGCTGCAGACGCTGCCGGAAAGCGATTTTCCCGATCTCAATGCCGGTGACATGACGCACAGCTTCCGGCTGCAATCGGCCGAGCTGAAGCGGATGATCGACAAGACCCAGTTCGCGATCTCCACCGAAGAGACCCGCTATTATCTGAACGGCATTTATCTCCACACCGCCAGCGGCGCGCAGGGCGAAACCTTGCGCGCGGTCGCGACCGACGGCCATCGTCTGGCGCAATTTGAAATTCCGCTGCCGTCGGGCGCCGCCGGCATGCCGGGCGTGATCATTCCGCGCAAGACCGTCGGTGAAGTGCAGCGCCTTCTCGATAGCGGCGACCAGGAGATCTCGATCGAGCTGTCGACCTCGAAGATCCGCTTCACCATCGGCGATGTGGTGCTGACCTCGAAGCTGATCGACGGCACCTTCCCCGATTACGGGCCGGTGATCCCGCTCAACAATTCCAAGATCCTGCAGGTCGACAAGCACGAATTCGAAAACGCTGTCGATCGCGTATCGACCGTGTCGAGTGAGCGCGGCCGCGCGGTGAAGCTGTCGCTGAATGGCGGCAAGATGACGCTGTCGGTCAATAATCCGGATTCCGGCAGCGCCACCGAAGAGCTGGAGGTCGAATACGAAGCCGACGCGCTCGATATCGGCTTCAACTCGCGCTACCTGCTCGACATCGCCGCCCAGATCGAAAGTGAAACGGCGGTGCTGAAGCTGGCCGATCCCGGCTCGCCGACACTGATCCAGGACAAGGATGGCGGCCACGCGCTGTATGTGCTGATGCCGATGCGGGTGTGATCCCGCCATCGTTTGAGCATCTCTCCATTCCATGTCATTGCGGGACGCCCGTAGGCTGCGCCCGTTTGGCGGCGCCGGACTTCAGCGTCCTGAAATGACGAAACACAATGCCTGCCGCCTCGATCCGCCGTCTCGGCCTGACCAATTTCCGCAGCTATCGCGCCATCAGCCTCGCGGTCGATGAGCGGCCGGTTGTGCTGGTCGGTCCCAATGGCGCGGGCAAGACCAATCTGCTCGAAGCCATCTCTTTCCTGACGCCGGGCCGTGGCCTGCGCCGCGCGACGCTGGAAGATGTCGCCTTTGCCGAGGGCGACGGCTCCTGGGCGATCTCCGCCGAAATCGAGGGCGCGATGGGGCTGACGATGCTGGGCACCGGCATCGAGCCGCCGCAGGGTGGCGAGACCACCAGCAGTCGGCGTTACCGCGTCGATCGCGAACCGGCCGGCTCGGCGGCGGACTTTGCCGATCACCTGCGCATTGTCTGGCTGACGCCGGCGCTCGACGGCCTGTTCGGCGGCCCGGCCAATGAGCGCCGCCGTTTTCTCGACCGGCTGGTGCTGGCGGTCGATCCGCGCCATTCCAGCCGCGTGTCGGCGCTGGAACGGGCCTTGCGGTCGCGCAATAGGCTCCTGGAAAATCCCAACGCCGATCAGCATTGGCTGGACGCGGTCGAGCATGAAACGGCGGAGCTGGCGATTGCGGTCGCTGCGATGCGCAGCGAGACGATGACGCGGCTGCAGACCGCGCTGGCGGCCGGCCGGGGCGCCGCCACCGCCTTTCCCTTCGCTGAAATCCGACTGAAGGGCTGGATCGAGAATGCGCTACTGACCGAGCCGGCCGCCGAAATCGAGCAACGCTATCGTGACGTGCTGCGGCAGGGCCGCAGCCGCGATGCTGCCGCCGGCCGCACGCTCGACGGCCCGCACCTGACCGATCTCGACGTCACCTATGGGCCGAAGGGCATTCCCGCGGCCGATGCCTCGACCGGCGAGCAAAAGGCGATCCTGATCCGCCTGGTGCTCGCGCATACGGCTTTGATCGCAGATATGACTGGCTACGCGCCGCTGCTCCTGCTCGACGAAGTGGCGGCACATCTCGATCCGCTGCGGCGCCGCGCGCTCTATGACGCGCTCACCGGCCTTGGCGCACAGGTTTGGATGACCGGGGCCGATCCGCAGATGTTCGACGACATCGCGGGCCGCGCGCAGATTTTCGATGTCACGCCGGGCGCAGCCAACCGCCGCTGATAGGTTCCCACATCAGCCTGATTTTCTAGCAGAAATCGCCAGGAACCGAGGCTGATCCCGGCGCTTGTCTTTGTATCAAATGCAGCAGGGCGAATGAGTGCAACAGCGCGGAATGGCGCTGCTGCCGCTGCTTGTTTGCCTGATCAAAGATGAAAAGGGAGTGCGGATATGGCCCGGAAACTGACCCCGGAAGAGTTGAGAGACGGGCGCGAGGAAATCCACAACCGCCTGCACGAAGCTATTGAAGGCCTGCGCAAGGACGTGACCCGGGTCGAAATCTGGGCGACGGCGCTGGGTTCATTCAGCCAGCCGGTGCCGGACTATAAACCCGAGAGCAAGTTCGATCTGAGCGCCGACAGCAGTCCGTCCCGACCGCCGATTTCGGCCGCAAAAATGGATGACAATTCGACCCAATAACGGGCCTTTTTTCGCTCCGTCCCAGCGGCCATGATTTCGCCCCGGCGGGCCTTGAAAAACCATTGCAGAACAACCACTTAAGTGGCTGATTTAGGGGCTATACGCCCCTTCTTTTTCGTGTCACACCTGACTGCGTTTACGCACATTTTTTGTCCTGATTCGAAGGCCCCGATGGCTGAGCCCGCTCGCGACGATTTTCCTGCTCCCGCTGCCGAATATGATGCGGAATCGATCAAGGTCCTGAAGGGCCTCGATGCCGTGCGCAAACGGCCCGGCATGTATATCGGCGATACCGATGACGGCTCCGGCCTGCACCACATGGTCTATGAGGCCGTCGATAACGCCATCGACGAGGCGCTGGCCGGCCACGCCACCAATGTGATGGTGACGCTGAATGCCGACGGCTCCTGCACGGTGCGCGACGACGGTCGCGGCATCCCGGTCGACATCCATAAAGGTGAAGGCGTATCGGCGGCCGAGGTCATCATGACCCAGCTGCATGCCGGCGGAAAATTCGACCAGAACTCCTACAAGGTTTCGGGTGGTCTGCACGGCGTCGGCGTGTCGGTCGTCAACGCGCTGTCGACCTGGCTGCGTCTGCGCATCTGGCGCAATGGCAAAGAACACTTCATCGAATTCCATCACGGTGTTCCGCAGGCGCCGCTGGCGATCGTCGGCGATGCCGAAGGACAGAAGGGCACCGAGGTGACCTTCCTGCCGTCGCCGGAAACCTTCACCAAAACCGAGTTCGACTTCCCGACGCTCGAACACCGCTTGCGCGAATTGGCCTTCCTCAATTCCGGCGTGTCGGTGATCCTGACCGATGCGCGTCATGCGGTCGAGAAGCGCGAAGAGATGCGTTACGACGGCGGCATCGAAGCCTTCGTCAAATATCTCGATCGCAACAAGAGCCCGCTGATTCCGCAGCCGATCAATATCAGCACCGAGCGCGACGGCATCACCGTCGAATGCGCGCTGTGGTGGAATGACGGCTACCATGAGAGCGTGCTCTGCTTCACCAACAACATCCCGCAACGCGACGGCGGCACCCATCTCGCCGGCTTTCGTGGCGCGCTGACCCGGCAGATCACGAGCTATGCCGAGAACAGCGGCACGACCAAAAAAGAGAAGGTTGCGCTGAGCGGCGACGATTGCCGTGAAGGGTTGACCGCCGTGCTGTCGGTGAAAGTGCCCGATCCGAAATTCTCGTCGCAGACCAAGGACAAGCTGGTTTCATCCGAAGTGCGACCGGTGGTGGAAAGCGCCATCAATCAGGCACTGCAGGGCTGGTTCGAAGAGCATCCTGCTGAGGCTAAGGTTATCGTCAGCAAGGTGGTGGAAGCCGCCGCTGCACGTGAAGCCGCGCGCAAGGCCCGCGAATTGACACGCCGCAAGGGCGCGCTCGATATCTCATCGCTGCCCGGCAAGCTTGCCGATTGTCAGGAACGCGATCCGGCCAAGTCTGAATTGTTCATCGTCGAGGGCGACAGCGCCGGCGGCTCTGCCAAACAGGGCCGCAATCGCGAATTTCAGGCGGTGCTGCCGTTGCGCGGCAAGATTCTTAACGTCGAGCGCGCGCGCTTCGACAAGATGCTGTCCTCCAACGAAATTGGCACGCTGATCACCGCGCTTGGCGCCGGCATTCGCGACGAGTTCGACATCAACAAGCTGCGCTATCACAAGATCATCATCATGACGGACGCGGACGTGGACGGCTCCCACATTCGCACGCTGCTGCTGACTTTCTTCTTCCGGCAGATGCCGCAGATCATCGAGGGCGGCTATCTCTACATCGCCCAGCCACCGCTTTACAAAGTCTCTCGCGGCCGGTCCGAGCAATATCTCAAGGATGAGCGCGCGCTGGAAGATTATCTGATCGAAAGCGGCCTGGAAGACAGTGTGCTGAAAATCGCCAGTGGCGAGGAACGCGCCGGCCCCGATCTTCGCAAGCTGCTCGATAACGCGCGTGCGGTTCGCAACCTGCTGAATGGCCTGCATTCGCGATATAACCGAAAGGTGGTCGAGCAAGCAGCAATTGCCGGCGTTCTGACGCCGCGCGTGACCGGCAATCTTGAAGACGCCACCGCGGCCGCCGGCTATATTGCCCGCCGTCTCGACATTCTGTCCGACGAAACCGAGCGCGGCTGGCAAGGCCGCTTCGACACCGAAGGCTTCCATTTCGAACGCACCGTCCGCGGCGTGAAGGAAGTGGCGATGATCGATCAGGCGCTGCTGGCTTCGGCCGATGCCCGCAAGCTTGATGAATATGCGCCGCTTCTGCAGGAGGCTTATGCCAAGCCGAGCACGCTGCGGCGCAAGGGCGATGAGACGATCATCTTCGGTCCGGTCGGCCTGTTCGAAGCGGTGACGAATGTCGGCCGCAAGGGCATCGCCATGCAGCGTTACAAAGGTCTCGGCGAGATGAATCCCGATCAGCTCTGGGAAACGACGCTCGATACCGATGTGCGGTCGCTACTGCAGGTGAAGGTGCGCGAGTCCGACGAAGCCGATGACATTTTCGGCCGGCTGATGGGCGATCTGGTCGAACCACGCCGCGACTTCATCCAGGAAAATGCGTTGTCAGCGAGCGTCGACGTTTAAGTCTCAGCTCATCCTTGAGCGAGTCATCAAAAAGGGCGGCCTGCTGGCCGCCCTT
>Ga0164243_10008343_pt1 | contig 15297 bp, 15 predicted proteins | sample OricompcompostOP_FD_108781 | JGI IMG/M metagenome (GOLD analysis project Ga0164243, IMG submission 108781) | Organic Plus compost microbial communities from Emeryville, California, USA - Original compost - Organic plus compost (OP) | ecosystem: Engineered > Solid waste > Mixed feedstock >... | reverse complement strand
TACGCTCAAGCCGCCCGCGGAAAAATCTGCGCCCTCGCAAAGGAAAGCCCGAATGAGAAGCGCCTTGGTGGGGGAACCAAGGCGCCGGGCAAAACGCCCACCACAGTCGAAGGTAACGGGGGGGATCGCTGTGGCATTTGCCCAACGCATAGGCGAATTCTGTGTTCCAATTGCCAATGTTCCACGCTGCAGGCGACATATCGAAACCGCAAGCCGAACGTGCGCGTTAAGCTGGAATGGAGCAGGAACGCATTTCAACACCGACCGTCGACGCCGACGGACACACGTCCGTATCCTCCCGAATGCTGCAGGCTCTTGCTCCGGGCGACCGCTCAATCATTGAGCGGAGCTGCCGAGAAGTACCGCTCAGGCTTGGCGAGATCCTCGTAGAGGCGCAGAACGCTCCGAGGAACATCTACTTTCCCACGACAGGCGTCGTATCGACCATTGCCCGGTATCGCGACGGCAGTTCCATAGAAATGGCAACGATCGGCCGGGAAGGTTGTACGGGTATCGGCATCATCCTGGGTGGCAATCGGGAACTCGCAACGCAATTGGTCCAGGCTGAAGGCACCGCCCTTGCATTGCCTCTCGCGGATTTCCATCGTTTGGCGTCCAGCCTGACGTCCTTCAAAACGCTTCTGACCAATTACGCACAAGCATTTACATATCAGATCCTGATTTCGGGAGCGTGCAACGGTCGCCATTCCCTGAACGAACGATTGGCCAGATGGCTGCTGCAAATGCAGGATCGGGCTGCCAGTGCCCGTATGTCGCTCACGCAAGAGCTTCTCGCTGAAATGCTTGGCGTGCGACGCCAATCGGTGACGCTTGCTGCCGGAGCTTTGCAAGAAGCGGGATTGATTGCCTATCGCCGCGGCACTGTGGAAATTCTCGATCGCGATGCGCTCAAAGAGGCTGCATGCGAGTGTTACGACATGGTGAATATTATCTATGATCAGCTTCTTCCCCAGGAAAAGTAAGTGTTCTGTCTGTTATCGGACGGACGGAATGCACAAAAATCATTCAAAAATTCCGTGCGCTTCTTAGCGCCGTTTGCACGAGTGAAGTATTTTGAAGTATCGTTTCAAAGCACCTTTAGATTTACATTCAAAACTTTTACTCGGCCCGACGGTACGTCGGGCCATTTTTGCAAAGACGCGCGGACTCCGAGTTAGGAAACGACTCTTGGAGGATGTGTTGCCGCTCCGCAATCAGCGGCGGCGAGTGCGAAAATCCTTGGAACGCTATGTCCGGTATCGGACAGACGCGGCGCCCTTCTCCGCATCTTATCTGCTTCCGTAACATCTTTGAAAATCTGGAGTGCCAAGTGCGCGCGAGTCGGATCCTCCAGCGTGGCGCCTTCACCCCTGAAGAATTCGCCCGCCTCCAAAAAACCTTCGACATCAGTTGGGCTGCCGTTTCTCACACGGTAGATGTCGGCGAACGTACGCACCGGAGAGAAACCTTGGCGACGATCGTTCTCTCGCTCGCGACTGCGCGGACAGACATGGACCCTCATGAGATGAGTCAAATGGCCATCCGCCTCTTTGAGGTCGTGGACGAAGTCGCCTGACATTCGCTCTCGACGGTGGATCCGGTGCAGCCGTCATTCGGCGCCATGACTGTATTATAACTTTGTGAACCTTCCGGCCGGCTGGCACGTCGCGCGAATGACGTAGTAATTCGGATGCTCCTCGACCCATTTTGCACCCTCGATCTGCGTGGCCATCAGGCAAGCCACCATCATCGTATTCTCCTGAAGCCGAATAGGCTGAAGCTCGTGGCAATTCGCGCCTTGGACGATTGAGCAAACGGTAAAGACCAGTTCAAGCACGACGCGGTTTCTCCCAGAATTGGGGTCTGGATCGCCAACACTTCGCGTGCTGCGGAGGTTCCTTCTCAAAATCCGCGCAAGCGTACAAATGACGTTACGGAATTTGGATTAGCCCCGCGACCAACCTCCCGCCCGACCACCGCAGAGCATCGCTCCGATTGCGCTTGGCCCAAATGGCTCCAGCCGCCGGGCCCCGCGGGGCCGCGCTTATCGGCTTCGCGTTGGAACGATCAGGGTGGAGGTGTCGTTGAAGCAGGCAAGAGATGAACGAGAGTATTAACGAGAAACAAGAGATCGCATCCAGGCCAGCCTGCGCAGGGGCCGTTCCTGCCCGAGTCTGACGGTGTGCGAAGCTCGAGATAAAGTATTCCCGCTATGGCATACGCACGCGAACCCACGTCTATGGATCTGCTTCGTGCGGAAGGTGATCGGAGAGGGCTGGTCGATCCGAAGACATCCCCGAACGCAGCAGAGTTTGATGAGCACGTCAGTACCTACCGGAACTTTTTGCGATGGGCCGGACTGTTCGTCGCCCACGTTGCGGTGATCTTGGCGCTCCTCGCTTTCTTCCTGGTCAGGTGATGAATGATCGAGAAGCGGACACCGACCGAAGCGCGTCAAGCCTCGCCCCGAAAAACCAATTTTCGCGTGCTGATCATTTCGACCATTTTAACGGCGCTGATCCTCGGGGGCTTCGTCATAGCGTTCCTGCGTGCCACGCCCCCGCAACAAACACCACCGACACCCCCTTCAGGTTCGCAGCAGAGCAGCCCCCCGTGACCGCCGTCTAATCGTTCGCACCAATTCCGAGGTCGGATCACGGTGAGCGTCACGCCGCACCGAATCGGCGTCGCGGATCTTTTGGGCGAGCGGAAGGACCGAGGTTTCAGCTAGGCCGCAACATCCACTCCGCGCAGTCGGCCGACTTCCAGGTCGACAAGCGATTTGTAAGCGCCTGCCTTGCTGAGCAAGAGATCCGGAGCACCGTCCTGCACGACCTGACCGTTCTGAATCACCAAAATGCGGTCGAAGGTCCGTAACGTCGCCAGACGATGAGCGATGGCGATGACCGTTCTGCCCCGCATCAGCGTGTTGAGCGCTTCCCGGATCAGTTCTTCGGAATGCGGGTCGAGCGCCGACGTCGCTTCATCAAGAAGCAAAATAGGCGCATCCTTCAGGAACGCACGGGCAATCGCGATACGCTGGCGTTGGCCGCCCGAGAGCTTGGCGCCTTTGTCGCCGACAATCGTGTCGAGTCCTTCCGGAAGCTGCTGGATGAAGGTGTCGCAACGTGCCATCTCGGCCGCCCTCCATACTTCGTCGTCGGTCGCGGTCGGACGACCATACCGGATGTTTTCTCGCAACGTCCGGTGAAACAACGAAACATCTTGCGGTACGACCGCCACCAGCTTGCGCAGGACGTCGTCCGGCATTCGGCCGATGTCTTGGCCGTACATCAGAATGGAACCAGCCTGTGGAGCGTAGAACCCCTGCACGAGAGAGAACATCGTCGACTTCCCGGCGCCCGATGGGCCGATGACGCCCACCCGGGAACCGACATCGATCTTGAAATTGAGTGCCGAGAACACCTGCTTGCTACCCGGATATGAAAAGTCGATGTCGCGGAATTCCAGAGCGCAATTTGTTTCCATCTCCTCCATTTGGCCGTCGCGCACGATGGCGGGACTGCGGACGAGGAGCTTCGACAGGGCCTCCGACAGACGCGCCAAATGCTGCGTCACATCCACGAGGGCAACCGCAAAGTCTCGCGTCGCGCTGAGGATCGAAAGACCGAGCGTGCAAACCAGAATAACGTCGCCAGGCGAAGCTTTGCCATTTTGCCAAAGTGAGATTGCCCAAAAAAGCAGTCCGCATGTCAGAACAGCCGTCGCGACGGCATGGAAGATCCGAAGCTTTTCGAGATAATAGAGGCTGTCTCGCCGGGATCTCATTTCGCGACTGACCACACTTGCCAACCGCAAGCGCTCGCCGTTGATGCGCCCGAACGTCTTCACCAGAGTAATGTTCGAAACGATGTCGATCATCTCGCCGTCGACCGCGGCGGCATCCTCGGCATAGATGCGGTGAAGCGACTTACCTTGTGCCGCCCAACGGAAAATCACCGTGACCACAACCCCCACGACTACGGTCAGGCAAACCGCCATCGGGATGCTCACGGTAGCAAGAAAGAAAATGGCCACCACAGTTGCGATGAGAGGCGGCAGAGCATTGAATGTGATCAGAGTTTCAGCGGTATAGAGGGCATTCGAAGTCGCCGTGATCCGGCTTGTCAGCGAACCTGCATTTTGGTTGACGAAGAAGCTCGGCGGATGAGCCGTGAGGTCTTTGAACAGCTTGCGCCTCACGCTGCCCGACACATTCACGAACGCCGAATGACTGACCCAGGCCGCAACCCGCCAAAGCGAATTATCGGCCGCGATCAACGCAACCACGAAAAAGAACGCGACCCAGACCTCTTGATTGCGAGGGGATTTCGCCAACGCGTCCACGAGGTATTTGACGGCGTACTGCGTCGAAACCGAACACGTCACCGCCCCCAACACGGCGAGAAATATAACAAAGTGAGAAAGCTTGTATTTTGCCAATGTGTCCCGAACGAACCGGAATGGCCGTTCCGAATACCCCGAAATTTCTGGCATCGCCCATCTGTCTCCACGGTCGGCCACAAGCACTTCAGGGCTAACTTGGCCGAGACGCAGGAGTTCATTTGGAAACCGATACGTTTCGTCGCAATTCGTCAATCGACCGGTATGTCCGGCTTGGTCTCCGGCAGGTAAATTCTCACGACGATCAATCCGACAAACGCAATGATCGACATTGAAATAAACGCGACTGGGGCACCGGCCCAGTCGGCAAGATCTCCGATCATGATTGTGCTCCCGGCGGCACCGAGACCCATCGCGGCACCGACGATGCCGAGAGCCAGGTTAAAATTATGCGATTCCTCCGTGAGATCCGCGACACAAACCGAAACCAAAACACCGATGATTGCTGCGGAGATCCCGTCGAGAACCTGTAGGGCCACGAATGCGACGGGCTCGCGGAAAAACCCCAGAAGGAGTGCTCTTAGAGCCAGAGCAGCGAAAGCGCAAAGCAACAGCGGCTTTCGGCCACTGACATCGGCGCGGTTTCCGATCCAGCCGGAACTGGCAGTAACGACGAGTTGCGGGATGATAAGACACAGCGCCACGAGAATGGTCGCGTCTTGTTCCGAGCGCATCGTAATGATGCTCGCTGCCAACGGCATCAGCCCGGCATTAGCGAGATGAAAGAAGAAGACGCCGATCGCGAGAACTCGAAGATCGCGATTGCTCGCAAGCGTCCGAAGCGCGGCGAGGACGGAATACGGTGCATTTTGCCGCTCGATCGGGCGATGACGATATTGATCGCGCGGCGACACCAAAGAAAGCGCGAGCAGAGCGGGAACCGTCATTGCGGTCGTCATAAAAAATACCGCTTGGCTCGACAGAAAATATCCAGAGCCTCCCATGACGATGATCGCGAATATGCTTCCGGCGGAAGCGAACTGGGCATTGCGGCCAAGGCGCAACCCCAAATGTGAATGGCCCACGAGCCCAAGGCTCATCGCTGCCAATGCCGGCCCGATGCAGACGCTCGCGGCAACATGGAGAATTTGTGAAAGGATAACCACGAGAAACCGCGACGAGAGCGCAATGAAGAGCGCACTCAACCCAACGCAGGCGACCGCAATCCCCGCGATCTGCCTCTCGCGCTGTGTGGCGTCGATGAGCATACCTGCAGGGATTTGTCCTGCGAGCCCGATGACGCTCCCGACCGTGAGCATAAGACCGATATCTGAGTTCGGCCATTTCTCACTCGTAAGATAAACGGCCATGAACGGCCCGAAACACGTCTGAACGTCGGCAAGAAAAAACGAAAACCAGTCGAGACCTATCGCCCCCCTTTTTCTCCGGGCATACAGAGAACGCGACAGAATGGGGGCAGGCATCTTTCTTCACCGTCCTCCACGCAAGGACTCATTTTTGATCAGGTGAAGATGAACCTGATGTCTTAGGCGCGGCGCCTACGATAACGATGGGCTCGCCCGCTCGATATTCCGGCGCGCCGCGAAGTTGATCCTTATTCATGTCGAGGACCGCCGTTATCGCTGACTTGCCTTGGACGAAATGGAGTGCTGACCACGCCACGGCAAGCTTTCTAACGCCGACGCCCAGAAAGCCGCCGAAATCCACGATCGCCGCCCGCACGTGTCCGTCACCATCGACCAGGATGTCTGTGACGTTCCCGAGCGTCTCCCCTGAAGACGATAAGATGCTCTTCCCGAGAATGCTCTCGACGTGCTTGTCGTCGATGAGAAGCGCTGGCGTCTCTGCCTTGGGCGCAGGCGGGGGCGGCTTTGTGCCTTCATTCGCCGTCGGCGCGGCTGGCGGAGACGCCTCTTCCGAGTAGGCGTGCGTAAACAGGCCCGCGGAAACCATGCAGAGCAACGCCAGCACGAAGGCGCCTTCCGTGCGAAGTCTCATGCTTGTTTCTCGCTTTCCCACCACCCGTCAGCCACCGCAATCACTTACTAAGATCGATCGGCAAGGTTCCTTCACCGTCTGAAGAAATCGAGATGAGGATGTAAGTATCGAGGGCCTAGGACTTTCGGAACGATTCCCGCGTCGTAGCGTTAAGACGCCCGGAACCGGAGCGTCGAAAGGGCCACGTATGAAAATCGCACAAGTTGCGCCGTTGACCGAAAGTGTACCGCCCAAGTTCTACGGAGGGACCGAACGCGTCGTCTCATACCTGACCGAAGAACTCGTCCTGCGCGGCCACGACGTAACACTCTTCGCGAGCGGCGACTCCGAGACGTCGGCGAACCTTGTGCCGTGCTGCGAATGCTCTTTGCGCTCAGATCCCGACGTAAGAGACCCCATTCCCTACTACATGATGATGCTGGACCGGGTTCGTCGGATGGAAGCTGATTTCGACGTCCTGCATTTTCATATCGATCAATTCCATTTCCCGATTTTTCGCACGATCGCCGAGAAAACGCTGACGACGCTTCATGGACGGCAGGATCTCCCTGACCTGCAAAAGCTCTATCGGGCATTTCCGGAGATGAGCGTAGTATCGATTTCGAATGCGCAGCGCCGGCCGATCCCCTTCGCGAATTTCGCCGGAACCGTTTATCACGGTTTACCGCAGGCTCTGCATAGGCCGGTGCTTCACCCCCATGGCGGCTATTTTGCGTTTCTGGGCCGTATCTCGCCGGAAAAGCGAGTCGATCGTGCCATTGAGATTGCTCGCGCAGTCGGCTTCCCATTGAAGATCGCAGCTAAGGTGGACGCCGTCGACGTCGAGTATTTCGAGGAGATGATTGCGCCGCTCTTGAAACCCGACGGTGTCGAATACGTCGGGGAGATCAGCGATGGCGATAAATCTTCTTTCCTTGGAGAGGCCTCCGCGCTCCTTTTTCCGATAGACTGGCCGGAGCCCTTTGGAATGGTGATGATCGAAGCGATGGCTTGTGGCACGCCCGTGCTGGCATTCGATCATGGATCCGTCCGTGAGGTCATTGACGAGGGAATTACCGGATTTATCGCAAACGATGTGCAAGCCGCGATCGCGGCGGTGCCGAGTCTGCTCGGCCTGGATAGAGCAAGGGTTCGCCAGCAATTCGAGAAGCGGTTTACCGCTTCCGCGATGGCGCGATCCTATGAGTCGCTCTACGCGCGAGCATTCATGCGTACGCCGCGCTTGGTTCCATCCAACGACGAAACGGCCACCGGCGAATTCGAGGCTCTCATCAACTGAGATTGTCCGCCCCCGTTGTGGCCAGCGAGCCATAGAGTCTATAGGCTCGGTGCGGTCTCACTTGAATGGAGTTGCCCATGGCAATGACGCCAGAGGCTCTGCCGAATTCCGGCGAGCATACAGCTGAGCGCGTTCATGCCGGCGCAGACAGCTCGCCCCGGGCCCACGAAACCCTCAAGCACGATGATGCGTTCGCGATTATCGATGCACACGGCGACATAGGGGCGTTCGGCAACTCTTCGAGCGGGCTCTTCTTCAAGGATACGCGCCACCTCTCACGACTCGAGTTGCTTGTGGGACGGCGCGCTCCTCTCCTGTTGGGATCATCGCTGGATGGTGACGATCTTCAGCTCTGCTGCGATCTGACGAACGGCGACGTCTACGTCGACGGTGGGCTGTGGCTCCATAAGGACATCGTACACCTCTATCGAACGACTTATGTGCGCGATGCGAGCCTTCGCCAAAGGCTCGTTGTTACGAACCATGGGACCTCTGACCTCCGCTTGCCCGTTTCGATCGTTTTCGATTGCGATTTTGCGGACATCTTCGAAGTTCGTGGTGAGCGTCGAAAAAAGCGCGGAACGATGATGCGTCACGTCGAGTCGCCGCGATCGGTCGTATTTGCATATACGGGCCTGGACGATGTGGTGCGCACGACCGAGGTCCACATCGAGCCGCAACCTGACCTTCTGAAGGATACCTCGGCCCTCTTTTATCTTGATATTCCTGCCAAGCAGTCACAACGGATTTTCCTATCCGCGAACGCAGACGCAGGCACATTTCCGCCGGCTTGCTCCTATGCCAAAGGCTTGCGAGACGCGCGACGCTCCGTTCGCCGGACGCACCTGCTGGAGACGAACATAAGCGTATCGGATCCCGATCTCGACAATGTTCTGAAGCGGGCACTTTCCGATCTGAGAATTCTCACGACCAGCACGGCGGACGGTCCCTATCCTTATGCAGGCACGCCCTGGTATTCGACCACGTTCGGCCGCGACGCTCTCATCACAGGCCTTCAGGTGCTTTGGCTCGATCCTTCGATCGCCAAAGGCATCTTGCGCCGATTAGCGCGATATCAGGCCCGAAGCTTTGATCCCGATGCCGACGCCCAGCCTGGAAAAATCCTGCACGAGATGCGCGGCGGGGAAATGGCGGCGCTGCGCGAGGTCCCGTTTGGACTCTATTACGGCAGCGTGGACTCGACACCGCTCTTCATCGTTCTGGCCGGCGCCTACATGGAGGCGACCTGCGATAAAGCCTTTTTGGACGAGATATGGCCCGCAGTCCTCCGCGCGCTCGAATGGATAAACGGACCGGGTGATCCCGACGGCGATGGTTTTGTGGAATATGCGCGAGAGACAGAGAGTGGTCTTTCCAACCAGGCATGGAAGGACAGCCATGACGCCGTCTTCAATAGTGACGGCAGTTTGGCGGAAGGACCGCTCGCGCTCGTGGAAGTCCAAGGATACGTCTACGCGGCAAAAATCTACGCAGCGCGCATGGCGTCTCGTGTGGGAGATGAAGAGCTTTCGCTCGAACTTTCGCGACAAGCCGAAATGCTGCGCCAGAGATTCGAGGATGCGTTTTGGCTGGATGATCTCGGCATCTACGCCCTTGCACTCGACGGCAATAAAAGGCCTGTCCGTACACGATCGAGCAACGCCGGCCATGTCCTCAGCACGGGTATTGCAGCACCCGATCGCGCGACATCCGTACTGAAGGAAATGTTATCGCCCAATTTTTATTCGGGTTGGGGGATCCGGACGATCGCAACGTCTGAGGCCCGATATAATCCGATGTCTTACCATAACGGCTCTGTCTGGCCGCACGACAACGCCATGATCGCTGCGGGCTTTGCGCGATACGGTCAGGAGCCCGGAATCGAGATGATCTTCGATGGCTTGCTCAACGCAGCGCTGAACATGGAAAATCAGCGGCTGCCCGAGCTCTTTTGTGGTTTTCGACGGCGCGTTGGCCGGCCTCCGATCCTCTATCCTGTGGCGTGCGCACCGCAAGCCTGGGCCAGCGGCTCAATGCTCCATATCTTGAGCTCCTTGCTGGGTTTGCGCATCGACGGCGCATCACGCACCGTGACGCTTACGACACCGCGCATGCCGCGTGAGCTTGATCACATTTCGATCAGCAATCTGCGTGTGGGCGAAGGATCAGTGGATTTCATGCTGCAGAGGGAGCGCGGCGTAATCATTTCAAAGATCATGAAAACGCGTGGCGCCGTGCAGTTACAAACAATGTGAGCCGATGCTCGCCGCGATGATATCTTCTTCCGTGTACGTGCGTAGGGAGAAGCGATTCGTGTGGCCGGCACGTCATTGACAGAACGTCGCTGACGCATTCTTTTGCTGAGCAGACCTGACTGGCCGGGCATGCGGCACGAGAAGCTTTTTTATATGATGGACAACCCGAAACACGTTTACGAGTACGATATCGATCTCGACAGCGATGTCGCCCCCGCGCGCGTCATTCGGATGGTGCATCGCGGGTCGAAGGTTCTAGAGATCGGTGCGGGACCAGGCTCCATCACCAGGCATTTATCCGGAACACTAGGTTGCGATGTCGTAGCACTCGAAATCGATCCATCTGCGATCGAAAAGCTCACGCCATTCGCGCGTAAGATCTATTCATTAGATTTGAATGACGGCTCATGGGCGAAGGTTCTGGAAGCAGAGCAGGGCAAGTTCGATGCTGTCATCGCAGCCGATGTGCTGGAGCACGTCTATGACCCCTGGGCCGTTCTCCGCGGTATGAAGTCTCTTCTGAACGACACCGGATCGGTCATACTATCCATTCCCCACGTTGGGCATGCCTCGATCGTCGGGTGTTTATTCGACGAGGATTTTGAGTATAGGCCGTGGGGACTTCTCGATAAGACTCACATCCGATTTTTCGGCATCAAAAACATACAAAATCTTTTCAATGCCCAAGGCCTCGCGATAGAGCATTCCGAATTCGTGGTAAGGACGCCTGAAATGACGGAATTTGCCGCTCGCTGGCAAAGACTTCCTGCCAACATCAGACAAGCCGCCCAGACCAATCGTTTTTCTCACGTGTTTCAGGTTGTAAGCCGGGCGGTGCCGGTCGAGCGCGCGAAAACAGACCTTCGCCTGACTGACTTGGAAGTTCCGCCTCCAGATCGTGCGACGATCAACTATTGGACGAAAACGATGAAGCGGATTCCGTCCCCAAAAGGGGAGGACATCACTTCGACTGCAATCGTTGGGCAGAGATCGACGCTGGCAAAGCTATTCGAAAGATGGAATTAATAAGTTGCCCGCCCGGTCATCGGTAAAATTCATCGCTTTCTACCTCACTCAATTCCATCCAATTCCAGAAAATAATCTTTGGTGGGGCAGAGGATTCACCGAATGGACGAACGTCACCAAGGCGACGCCATTGTTCCCCGGCCATTACCAGCCGCATTTGCCAACTGACCTAGGATTCTATGATTTACGGCTTCGCGAAACGCGAAGAGATCAGATACGCCTCGCTAAAGAGTATGGGATCGACGGCTTTTGCTATTACTATTATTGGTTCGGCGGTAAGCGGTTGCTCGAAAAGCCGCTTGACGACATGCTCGCGGATCCTGAGAGCGATATGCCGTTCTGTCTTTGCTGGGCCAACGAAAACTGGACCCGGAGATGGGACGGCGCCGAAGAAGAAATCCTAATCGAACAAGTATACGGGGCGGATGCTGATCGCAGGTTTATTGATGATATCATCAAGTATCTGAAGGATCCCCGCTACATCAAATTCGATGGCGCGCCCCTCATCATCATTTACCGACCTCAGCATCTGCCGGATTGCCGCGAAACGCTGAACAGATGGCGGCAGTTTTGCGCCGAGTATGGCATTCCGAAGATTCATGCTGCGTGCGCGCTCACCCATCGAAATTGGGACCACCAACAATTTGGTTTCGATAGCGCAGTTGAATTTCCGCCTCACAATATGAGGTGCCGCAACCTTGCGCACGAGATGGTGTTTTTCGAACCATTCTCGGGTTACTGCCCCGATTATGCCGACGTCGCGGAAATGTACCTTGCGCGATCTTACGGCGAAGGCACCAGCGGCTTTCGCGGCGTCTTCCCCTCCTGGGACAATACCGCACGGCGGAACAACATTGCGACCGTCATTTTGAACGGGACGCCGGAAAATTACGAATACTGGCTATCGCGAACCGTGACGAAAACCATTGAAGAATATCCTAACCAGGAGCGGTTTGTTTTCATCAATGCATGGAACGAATGGGCGGAGGGCTGCCATCTTGAACCAGACCGCAAATATGGACGTCGTTTCCTAGAAGCGACGCTCCGTGCAAAACACGGATCGGATTTGCGCTCCTGGACGCATCGAGGTCTACCTCCGCGCCCTGTTCAGCAAATGGAAATGTACGCGAAGCCGCAAAAGTCTTGGCTGAGGCGAAAGTGGCGCAAGATTAAACGCGCGATCCGACCTAAGCGGGATGAGTGAAAGCACCAAAGCCGATTTTGCTAAACACCTAAGCGCAAATTCCAGAAGCGCCGCACTCGCCGCCTAAACAGCTTTTTCGCAAACGCATAAATTTCTTGGTCGAGTTGCGTCACCGACTTGATTGCGGCCAACGTCGCCGGACTCAATGACGAACGGTAATCGCGACCGCTCGAATTCTCATGAGGAATATGTCGAAGGCGTCCGAATCCAAGATCACGATGAATGATTTCGACATCTCGATCGAACGTCTCGGTAAGTCCAACATGATCAAACCTCTCGAGATTGGCTTTTGCCATATCGAGAATGTCGTCTTCCCTATAATCCAGCACGTTTGGGCCCCTGGAGTCGTCGGGAATATAATCCCATCCGCGAGCCAGCTGCCATGCTTGATTGTTCCAGATCATACTGTGACACTCAAATCGTTCGATCGGGGTCTCGGAGAATTTGCTTCCAAGAGCAACGAATTCTTCGAGACTCAGTCGCGATGCCGCCCTGTAGATCGCATACGCATTGGAGGGCTGACTTCGGCAGAACGAATAAAGTGAAATAATTCGGTCAATCGGTTCTCGCAAAAAAGTAAAAGAGTAACGCTCGCCGAGCAGCCGTTCGACAAATGCAAAGCCGAAGTGGCCTGAAACAAATGCCTTCTCTTCGACCGTCCCCCGAGGCAGCGAAAGCCAGTCGCCGTGGCTCACCACATTGTCTTCACCGTATCGTGCGCGCGCCAAGTGGATGATGGACGTTCCGGCCGTCTTCTGGGTATGCATGAAAATTGCGTTACGCAGAGCCATCATCCCAAATCTGAATTACCGAACGCGTAGTCCAAACAGCCTATGCTAAAAGTTAGTATGTGCGGATGCGCAGGTGCAATGCTTTTTGGCAGCATTATTCACAGCGTACGTTGCATCCATCGGGACAAGATCCACTTCGGCGAATATGCTCGCCAAATTGAATGTTCGAAGCATCGCGACCTTCGGCACACAAGATGTGCTTGGAGACCCCTCGAACGAGTCCGTCCCGAATGGCTGCAGAAGTCTGAAAACACGCCAATGGCGGAGAGAGTGGGATTCGAACCCACGAGACCCTTGCGAGCCTACACGCGTTCCAGGCGTGCGCCTTCAACCACTCGGCCATCTCTCCGTCGGGGTCGCGAAGCGGCGCACTATACGCATCCGCGCCTCGAGCGCAACGGCACACCTGAAATGAACCTCGGGAACTTGACCCTTTCGGTCAGCGGCCGCAAAAATGCGTGTGGCTGCAGGAGCATGCCCGTCCATGTCCAGTTCAATACTTCTCAAAGTCTTCGCAGGCGTGGCCGTTCTGGCCGCCGCGGCATATTTCTGGCTCTGGTACTCGACCGGCGAGCCAGCCAACCCCTGGTTGCTGCGCGCCGCGGCAGCCTCGCTCCTGATCGCACTCGTCGCCGGCGTCGTGAATGCCGACACACGGCCCCGGCTGATGCTGCGGTTTCTCGCCGCGCTCTTCGCCCTGGTCACGCTCATCTCTTTTGCTGCCGATGTTTCGAGACCCACCGTAGATGGTCAAGGCGCGATTTCCCTGATGCAGCATCTCCAGACCCTGGCACCCGCGTTCCTTGCCGCTCTCGAACGGACGGTGACGCGATCGATCGACCCGTTTGCCTGGAACCCCGTTCTAACGACGGTTCTGTCGCTGCCGGCCACCATGATTTTCCTGGTGCTGGCCATCGGCTGTGGCGTCCTGGGACGTCCGCGGCGGCGCATCCGGATTTTCGCGAACGACTATTGAAATGGACATTGGGCGCGCCGCCAGCGCCCGACAGCATTAGGCGAATGCCTGAAACGAACGAACGGCGGCCATCGTATATCGGGGTACAATCCCCAAAGAATAAAAAAGGAGCTAATCCATGTTCGCACGCAAACACGTTGCGATGCCGACGCCCGAGTTGGCACCAAAGGGCCGTTCGACCCCCATCCTCCCGGCGAATGCCGAGCACTTTCTCTTTTCGCGCCCCCTCCATGGCCCCTATCCGGCTGGTTTGGAGGTGGCGATCTTCGGGCTCGGCTGTTTCTGGGGCGCCGAGCGGCTGTTCTGGCAGCTGGGCGACGGCATCTGGATCACGGCGGTCGGCTACGCCGGCGGCTACACGCCCAATGCGACTTACGATGAGGTATGCACCGGCCGCACGGGGCACGCCGAAGTCGTTGTCGTCGTCTACGACCCGAAAGTGTTATCCTACGAGACGCTTCTGAAGACGTTCTGGGAAGCCCACGACCCGACTCAGGGCTTTCGCCAGGGGAACGACATCGGTACGCAGTACCGCTCCGCGATCTACACGACGACGCCGGAGCAGCTGGCTGCGGCCGAGGCTTCGAAGAAGGCTTACGAGGCGGCAATCGCGAGCAAGGGCTATGGCGCGATCACGACGGAGATCAAGCCGGCGCCTCCGGTCTATCTGGCCGAGGAGTATCATCAGCAATACCTCGCCAAGATTCCCCATGGTTATTGCGGCTTGAAGGGCACAGGCGTCTCCTGCCCAGGCACCACGTCCGAAGCGCTGAAGGGCTAGACCTTAGCACTCGAAACCTGATGTCATCCTCGGGCTCGTCCCGAGGGTGCGTTGGGGATTGCCGCGAGCGCCGCAACGAATCCGAGGTATGAAGCCGATCTAAAGATCAAGTTCGTCCTACTGCGAAGCGGCGGTCGCCGACTTGTGCAGATGCGGGCGCAAAGCCGGACTCTTCGCCAGCGCCGCCGGTGATCCCTTCCCGCCCGCGCTGGCGGACGCCCTATAAAGCGCCAGATGGACTGCCAAAGCCTTTTTCAGCGCAATCTTCACCTGGATTTGGGTCATCAGAGCAGCGCGCGGAATTGGCACCGGATCCGGGCCCGCTGCCAGAACCGCCTGACAGTCTTTCGGAAGTTCCGAGAGCATGATCGGCGGCCGCGGCGCCTTCGGCGGCCCGGGCGGCCGCGGCGCAGGCGGCCCTTTTGCTGGGATCACCTTCGCAAGCCATTGCGTCACTTCCTTGCCGCATCCGTCGTCGCCCGTCGGTGGCACTTGCGGCGTGCAGCCGCTGACGCCGACCGGACATTTGATGCGCATGTGGAAATGATAGTAGTGCCCGTACCAAGGGCGAACTTTGCCAAGCCACTTCCGATCCGTTCCCGCGACCTCGCACAACGCTTTC
>Ga0164243_10008342_pt1 | contig 15298 bp, 13 predicted proteins | sample OricompcompostOP_FD_108781 | JGI IMG/M metagenome (GOLD analysis project Ga0164243, IMG submission 108781) | Organic Plus compost microbial communities from Emeryville, California, USA - Original compost - Organic plus compost (OP) | ecosystem: Engineered > Solid waste > Mixed feedstock >... | reverse complement strand
GAACGGTGAAATGGATTTTACCAAAGTAAACCTGGTGAGGGTGCCATTGAGATTGGGTTTTGACGTTTTTACCAAGGGGCGTATCTCGGACAAAAAAGCCGATAACCTCGTTAATACGATCAAGGCATATAAACATTTACTGGAAGTGTACGAGGTAAAGTACCTAAAGGCTTGCGCCACTTCCGCCATGAGGGATGCTGAAAACGGAGCCCAGGTCATGGAACGTGTGCAGCAGGAAACCGGCTTAAATATCCATATCATTTCCGGGCAGGAAGAAGCTACTTATATTTATGAGAACCATGTCGCGGAAAATCTAGATAAAACAAAATCTTACCTATATATAGATGTCGGCGGTGGTAGTACCGAGTTGACCTATTTCAGCGGGAATTCATTACAAAAGAAAGCCTCCTTTAATATCGGGACGATCAGAATTTTGCAGAACCAGGTGACGGAAGATCATTGGCAACAATTAAAGGACTTCGTAAAAACAAATTTAAAACCGGCCGATAACCTGGTAGCTATTGGTTCCGGTGGTAATATCAACAAGGTTTTCTCCCTTTCAAAGCGTAAAGAAGGTAAACCACTCTCCATTCAAACATTAAAAGATTACCTGAAGGAATTTAGTAGTTTCTCCGTGGAAGAACGGATTCATGTTTATAACCTGCGCGAAGACAGGGCCGATGTAATCGTTCCCGCACTCCAGATTTATGTCAATATCATGAGGTGGGGAAATATAGAAGAAATCTACGTTCCCAAAATTGGCCTGGCCGATGGATTGATCCACGCGTTATACAATGAAATTAGCGCCCACAGCTAAAAAAATAGCCCGAAATTCAAATTATAATGTAACCTTTGTGATTTTGACCATAAAATTTGCTGCGATATGTCGGTAAATAAAGAGATTAGAAGAGTGACAACCCATGTTTTACAAAAAATGAAACATGATGGGGAAAGGATTAGCATGCTTACAGCCTACGATTTTTCCATGGCCAAGATTTTTGATGATGCCGGGATGGATATTTTACTGGTCGGTGATTCAGCCTCCAACGTTATGGCAGGCCATGAAACAACCTTGCCGATTACCCTGGATCAAATGATTTACCATGCGGCATCCGTAGTCAGGGCCATAAAAAGAAGTTTCGTCGTAGTTGATTTACCTTTCGGTTCTTACCAAGGTAACTCCAAGGAAGCGCTGAACTCTACCATCCGGATCATGAAGGAAACCGGGGCGCACGGCATCAAGATCGAAGGTGGTGAAGAGATTATCGAATCAGTTAAAAGGATTATTTCGGCGGGTGTGCCCGTCATGGGGCACTTGGGCTTGACCCCGCAGTCTATTTATAAATTCGGAACTTATGCCGTTAGGGCAACGGAAGATGCCGAGGCGCAAAAGTTGCTAAAAGACGCACAATTATTACAAGAAGCAGGTTGTTTCGCGATAGTTTTGGAGAAAATCCCCGCTTTATTGGCTAAGCAAGTGGCGGAAACCCTCGAAATTCCCGTAATCGGGATCGGCGCCGGTAAATATGTTGACGGGCAAGTTTTAGTCATGCACGATATGCTGGGAATCAACAAGGAATTTAAACCGCGTTTCTTACGTCGCTATTTGAACCTGTACGATGATATTTATAATGCTACCCAGCAATATATAAACGATATTAAAGACCGGGATTTCCCGAATGATTCTGAACAATACTAGTTCTCGTTGCAGTTCGTGGATCGGAAGTTCCCGAACTGCAACTGGATTTTTACCGTTGCCTACCCTGCTACCCGTTCTGAATTCTCCCTTAAAATCAGTATATTCGTACTGTTTTGAATTATCTGCTCAACATACAGCTATCTTTGTTGTCCTTCTTAAGAAGTACTTGCTCGCATGTGCCTTGATGGTGCGTGTTTCCTTAACCCGTTTTTAATCAATTTTCCTGGTAAATAGTAATCAACGGATGTTTAGCATGATCTTTTCATGTTAAGCGTTGTTATTAAATATATTGGAATCAACTGCTTCCGAATTCAAAATAAATTATACACCATGACTACATTAGAGATCGTTCTAGATGGACTAATGACACGTTACAAGCAACGCGTACCCGATGTACCGGCAATTATTGATGCCATGATCCAAGAAGGGATTATTGAGAAAGCATCAGATATTGAAAATGACCATATCGCTTTCCGCACGATGGGCGTAGAACACCTGGGCATACAATCCTTTGAAAAGATTTTTTTACACCTGGGATATACTAAAAAGGATTATTATTATTTTCCTGCCAAACAACTAGATGCATATTGGTATGCACCTCCAAGCAACGAATACCCCAGGATCTTTATCAGTGAACTGCGGGTGAAAGACTTAAGTGAACAGACGCAGCGATTAATAAAAAGCTATACAAATGAAGTGTCGGCAGATCCTGTTGATAGTTTAGATTTAGATAATGGGAACGCAATCGATACATTCTTGCATAGCGCATTGTGGAGAACTCCAACCCTGGCCGATTATAAAGAATTATCTGCGGTGAGCGAATATGCTGCCTGGGTCATTTATAACCGTTACTATTTGAATCATTTCACGATCTCCGTTCATAACTTGAAACCGGGCTATAATACAGTAGATGAATTCAACGAATTTTTGAAATCGAAAGGATTTAAACTCAATAATTCCGGCGGTGAAACCAAGAAAAGTCCCGATGGGTTGCTACTTCAAAGCTCAACCGTGGCCAGGATGATAGCAGCAACTTTTGCTAACGGGGAAAGCGAAAAAATTCCCGGATCATACGTTGAATTTGCAGAAAGAAAAGTATTACCGCAATTTGCCCAACTCCCGGCTAATGAAATTAAAAGAGAGCACCGCCGGGAAGGCTTCGAAGCTAACAATGCCGACAAAATATTTGAAAGCACTTATTCGGCTCAAACCGGGCGTTAGAAGACTTTTTGTGGCAATAATTAAAGTGTTTATATGCAAGGACAAGGACTTTAAACCTTGTCCTTTTATTTATACTGAAATGCCAACTGAACTTCAGGGAGTTTTCCATACTTCGAATTTCTTGCTGGTTCGAGCTTCAAGTCCATAGGTGTTCGAAACATTGATTTTCGTGTTGAGCCATTGCATTCTATCCGGAAACAATCTGCCCTACCTGCTAGTTCGAGCTTCCAAGCTCGGACTCCCCTATGTTGCTACGTGCTACTGATAGGGTATCCATTCGGCAGCATAAGAAATGCAACAATTAACTGCGAATGGTACAAAAAGTACGTGCTTTTTCGTTTTGGGTACAATTGTAAATATCCTTAATTGTGCGTAGGTCCGAGCTTGGAAGCTCGAACCAGCAAAGGTTTTGGACATTTAGCCACCGCTTTCAAAAGCTGAACCGGTTATTTTAGTGCGGTAGCCGCTCCTTCCATTTACCATATACCCAGGTGCCTATAGTTGCGAAAAAGATGGTTACTAAAACCACGGTATAGCCAGAGCCTACCTGCGCGAACAACGGTCCCGGGCAAGCGCCGGTAATTCCCCAGCCCAAACCGAATATTAAACCACCGTAAACATTCCCTTTGCTAAATTCCTTTTTCGGTATGACAATAGACTCCCCCTCAATGGATTTTATTTTAAATTTCTTAATGATCCAGATACTAAACATCCCTACAACAATAGCGCTGCCAATTATGCCATACATATGGAAGGACTCCAAGCGGAACATCTCCTGTATCCTATACCATGACATGACTTCACTTTTTACCAAGGCAAAGCCGAATAATACGCCCAATAACAAGAACTTTATATATTTCATATGCTATATCATCTTAAGGATTAAAGGCATCAAGATATTCACTGTAAAAAATCCCCCTGCCATAAAGCAAATCGTTGCTACCAATGAGGGCCATTGTAAACTCGCGATACCCATAATAGAATGCCCGGAGGTACAGCCACCCGCGTAACGTGTACCGAAACCCACCAGGAAACCGCCTATTGCAAAAAAGAAGAGCCCCGGCCAACTGAATAGCTGCTGCCAGGAAAATATTTCTCCCGGTAGTAAACCTGTACTGTCTTGTATACCGTATCGCTGCAACCAAGCTAATGTGCCTGCGCTTACATCCACCCTCGAAACATCTCCTACCTGGGTTGCTATGGCTGCACCTATTACGATGCCTGCCACGAAAAGCATATTCCATCGTTGCGATTTCCAGTCATATTGGAAGAATTTTATCCCGGCGGGAAGGCAAGCCGCACACATATGCCGGAAGACGGAGGAAATACCGAATGTTTTATTACCCGCCAATAACAAAGCCGGAACTATTAAACCAATTAAAGGGCCGGCAATATACCATGGCCACGGTTCCTTCAGGATATTCATATTAATTTATTAAATGTGTATGTAAATATTTATATAAACATAGTGATTTATATATATGTTCAGACAGATAAAATTGAATTTACCAGGCCCGTTCAAAAATTGTAGCTTTGATGATCTATTGACAAGAAGAGGAATCAAAACATGCAAAACATCTTACAACAATTCCAATTAACAGGAACCCATGCCGGTGTGTCAACCGGTTCTAGCTGGTTACAGTCAACAGGTCAATCCATTGACTCCATGTCCCCGGTAGACGGGAAATTAATTGCCGGCGTGCAAAGTGCAGACAGGGCTTCATACGATGCTGCCATCGAATCTGCACAAGCAGCTTACCTTAAATGGAGGGCGATCCCGGCTCCAAGGCGCGGTGAAATAGTACGACAAATCGGTGAATCTTTACGTAAAAATAAAGAAGCACTCGGAAGGCTGGTTTCCTTTGAAATGGGAAAAAGCTTGCAGGAAGGCTTCGGAGAAGTACAGGAAATGATCGATATCTGCGATTTTGCCGTGGGTTTATCCCGCCAATTACACGGCTTGACGATGCATTCGGAAAGGCCGGGTCATAGAATGTACGAACAATGGCATCCCCTTGGCATCGTGGGAATTATTTCAGCCTTTAATTTCCCGGTAGCGGTATGGAGCTGGAATAGTATGCTGGCTTGGGTATGCGGAAATGTATGCATCTGGAAACCCTCAGAGAAAACGCCGCTTACTGCAATTGCCTGCCAAAAAATTACAGCGGAAGTTTTCGCAGCTAATGATATCCCCGAAGGTGTTTCCTGCTTGGTAATAGGCGGTCGCGATGTAGGTGAATGGATGGCCCAAGATAAGCGCATCCCCTTGGTATCAGCCACCGGTTCTACGAGGATGGGTAAAAGTGTAGCTGCCACCGTAGCATCCAGGCTCGGGAAATCATTGTTGGAACTGGGTGGTAACAACGCCATAATCATTACGCCCGATGCCGATTTGGATATGTCATTAATCGGCGCCGTATTTGGTGCTGTCGGTACCGCGGGGCAACGTTGTACTTCCACCCGCCGCTTAATCATTCATGAAGATGTATACGATGCTTTCGTGTCCAAGCTGGTCAATGCTTATGGACAATTACGAATCGGTGATCCATTAGACGAAAATAACCATGTAGGTCCATTGATTGATACGGATGCAGTGAAAGCGTACCTTACATCTATCGAAGAATGTAAAGCTGAAGGTGGTAAATTCTTGGTGGAAGGAGGTGTTTTAAAAGGCGCGGGATTCGAATCCGGATGCTATGTGAAACCTTGCATCGCGGAAGTAGAAAACCATTATAAAATCGTTCAGCACGAAACTTTTGCACCGATTTTATACGTGATGAAATATAAAACTTTGGATGAAGCAATAGCCATGCAAAATGGAGTTCCGCAAGGACTGTCCTCTGCTATCATGACCACTAACTTGCGGGAAGCCGAGCAGTTCCTTTCCAATGCCGGTAGCGACTGTGGAATCGCCAATGTCAATATCGGTACTTCAGGGGCTGAGATCGGCGGGGCTTTCGGTGGAGAAAAAGAAACCGGCGGGGGCCGCGAAAGTGGATCCGATGCATGGAAGGCATACATGCGCAGGCAAACAAATACTATTAACTATAGTACTCATTTGCCTTTAGCACAAGGCATTAAGTTCGATTTATAGAAAATTATACAAGGTGTCCGTTGTAGGTAAGTACGGCGGTTTCCGTTTGAGCAGATTTACGAAAATAGCGGGGTGGAAACCCCGCTTTTCGTTAAACGGAAACCATGCTTATGAGAAAGAAATATAACGGTGTTATATTCTCCCTGGTATAAATATTAAACTTTTTTCTGAATTTTCATATTATACTTTTGTGCTACTACCCTATCATGGCTGCTTTCAACAGCATTTTCTTAACCAAAATTTTCTTGTTAAATTTTAGCTAAATATTTCTATTTCTCCCCCTGGTGGCGACCTTACAGCATTTACCACTCATCAAATTTCTCGTTGGATTTTAGGATTTAAAAAGTTTATAAAAACTAAAAAAAATTTTCCTTTCAATTATTTTTTAGCATAAATCTTTTAAACAATACTCATATATGGGTAATTTTTCAACAGCTTATTTTTTTCAAGATGACTAGATAATTTTTCATCTATAAAATGGGTAAGATAATATTCATTATCAAACGCTTCTGAACGTCGCAGGAAAAAAATATCCACAGTTATTCTTTCATAACTTTAATTATATCTCTGGAAATCAACGCGATATACCCCTTTTATTCTATTGAAATTGTTAATTAACCCGCTGTATTCTGTTCTAGCTGATAAATACAACGATCATGTTGTAAAAATGTACATGGGATTACATAGTTGTAATTAATATTCATGGACTTAGGGAGTTAGCTTCCCCTCATGGTTGCTTTAAAGTTTGCACTAACATTTCATAGGTCGCCATAATTCTTTTTTGTTCTCCTAGCAAATAATCACCCGTAAATGGTGAACCACAATCTTCATTATTGACTTGGTGGATTAGTTTGCCGTTTAAGAAGTAACTCCTATCTTCAACAACCCCGCTATGATCATTATTAAGTGATTGACTGTTACTGTCTACGTTGGTTAAATTAGCATCATAATACACTGGTCTATTGTATGTATAAAATCGCTCAATTACAAATGAAAGTTGATCATCTAACAGGTAGTATTCTTCTAACCGCTGAAAGGTTTCACTAAAATGATAAGTTATAATTTTCTCCAATTGCCCGTTCAAAAAATAGTACCTGGCCCCGCCCCTGCTGGTCGAGGTATCGAGCCCGCGGGATTCTATGCTTGTCCACTTGGTAATAGAATTTACCCGCTTGAAATTTTTCCGGATGGGTTCTAATTCATGGCTTAAATATTCATTAATCGGCCGATCTTCTTCGTTGAAAGTTTCGTGTAGTTGAAGTGTATCGTGTTGAAAACTATTGATCGGAACAGAAGGAGAAACGATATTGGGGTGGTTTTCCTTCTTATTGCCCGTTAAACAACCGGAACTCAAAAATGTCAACCAGCATAATGTAAGCAAGTATTTCACGGGATCGTTTTTTTGAATATTATCATGGCTTTACAGCTACTATTCAGTATAAAAATAAGAAAGTTTTATAATGCCCGGTATCTAAAAGTATACATTCTCAACGGTATCCCGCAATGCAGAGATAAGAAGTTTAAAAAGTCTAACATATTAATAATTAACTATTTACAACTTTTATTCCCCGCATAGAATTACGCTTGTCTTACCCCCATTCGCTTGGCCCAAACAACCGATTATATAATAATCAACGTGTAACTAAACTCTTTTTACATACCTTTAACCAATTGTGGTATTTATATTGATTAAATGCCCTTGAGCAAACTTTTTCTAAACATGAATTTATTTAGTAGATCTAAAGCAGTATTGGCTGGTGTAGCGTTGGTAGCTGCTTTTTCTTTTTCGGCCGAGGCCCAATATAGACCGGCTCCCGTACCAAAAAACTGGCAATTATTAAGCTATGAAAAGGATAGCGTTTTCGGTGTCGGGGCTGAAAAGGCTTACCAGGAGCTTTTAAAAAATAAAAAAAGTACCCCCGTTATCGTGGCCGTAATCGATTCCGGGATCGACACTACCCATGAAGATTTAAAATCCATTCTATGGGTTAACCCGAAAGAAATCCCAGGTAACGGCATCGATGATGATAAGAACGGTTACGTGGATGATATCCACGGTTGGAATTTCCTAGGAGGTAAAGACGGCTCCAGCGTTAAGGAGGATTCCGATGAGGCTTCCCGTGAATATTACAGGTTGAAGAAAAAATACATCGATCCGGATTCCGCGTTGGCCAACGACCCAAAAGAGTTAGCCTATTGGGAGTCCCTGAAGAATAAAATCGAACGCCCTGCTGCTCAAAACAAGGTAACCTACCGCACCATGTTGAAGGTTAAGGAAAATATGGATAAAGCTGAAAACATCCTTACCAGTTCTTTGCATAAAGAGGATTTTACGATGACTGACCTGGATAGCATCAGCAGCTTGGATGAAGATGTGTTGGCTGCCCGCGGTCTCGTGATGAGAATCATGGAAAGTACCGGTGAGCAGGATGTTAAATATTCTACGCTTAAAAATGAATTAACCGAGTATATAGCGGACCTGAAACGTAAAGTGGAAAATGCCAACGGTGAACCGGAAGATATGCGTGCCAAAATAGTTGGCGATGACCTCGATGACATCAACGACCGCTTCTACGGCAACAACGATATAACCGGCCAATTCGCATTCCATGGAACGCACGTGGCTGGTATCATAGGCGCTATTAGGAATAACAACCTCGGTATGGACGGTGTGGCCGATAATGTTCGTATCATGGCCGTGAAAGTAGTTCCAGAAGGCGATGAACGTGATAAAGATGTTGCCCTTGGTATCCGCTACGCGGTAGATAACGGTGCGCAGATTATCAACATGAGCTTCGGTAAAGGCTTTTCCCCTCAAAAACAATGGGTAGATGATGCCATTAAATACGCTGAAGAAAAAGGTGTATTATTGATTCATGCCGCGGGCAATGATGGTGAGGACATCGATTCGGTTAATAATTTCCCTACTCCTAATTTCAACGACGGCACAGTTGCAAAAAATGTAATTACCGTTGGAGCTATGGGTAACGGTCGCGGTGATACGAAAGTTGCTCCTTTCTCGAACTACGGTAAGAAAAACGTGGATTTATTCGCGCCGGGTGTACAAATATATTCTACTATCCCCGGGGGTAACAAATACGGAAGCGCGAGTGGAACAAGTATGGCTTCCCCGGTTGTTGCGGGTGTTGCTGCGTTGGTGTTGTCATATTACCCCGACTTATCTGCTACACAGTTGAAATACATCCTCGAAAAATCTGCTACGGCTTTGCCGGATGGTACGACCGAAGTGAATTTGCCGGGTGATCGTAATGAAAAAATTGCTTTTACCGAATTGAGTAAAACCGGTGGATTAGTAAATGTTTATGAAGCTTTGAAATTAGCGGCCACTATCAAGGGCGAAAACCATAAACAAAAAGCTAAAATGAAACCGATCAAAAGAGGTTAATATAAATTCATCGAATAATTAAAAATGGGAAGTTGAGCAATCAATTTCCCATTTTTCGTTTTATACTATATGTATGTGTCAATCAGGTGGTTTTATGTATTAAGTCCATCAGGTTTCTTACGCCCAATTTTTTCGCCGTCGTATAGCCTTCGGCATAAGCTACCCCTACCATTTTACCCATCATCTTGGCCCGGTAAATCACGCTGTCGAAGAAGCCTTCAGATGAAATATAGGTTTGGGGTTCATGATCTTTGGCTGCTAAAAACTGTGATTTAAAAGCCTTGATCGCCTCCATTTTTTTCTCGATATACGGACTGATGTCCACTACGAAATCAGGCTCAATGTATCGATCTTGGATGAAATGGTATACCTGCTTGGGTCTCCAGGCTTCCTGTGGAACCCCGTCAACTTCCGTTACTATTTTTCTCAAGCCGGCATAAAAACAGCTATCCGTGATTAATTGTGCCCCCCTTCCATGGTCGGGATGACGGTCATGTACGGCATTGGCCAATACGATTTCAGGTTTATATTTCCGTATCGCCCTGATCACAGCTAATTGCTCTTCCTCACGGTTTTGAAAGAAGCCGTCTTTAAGGCCGAGGTTTTCCCTCACTTCAACGCCTAAGATCTTGGCGGCATCTTGAGCTTCCTGTAATCTACCTTCAGGCGTACCGCGTGTGCCCAGCTCTCCGCGGGTAAGATCCACGATACCTACTTTTAATCCTTGGGCAGCATGCGCCATCAAGGTTCCTGCGCATGCTAGTTCTACGTCATCCGGGTGTGCCGCGATGGCCAGTATATCTAATTTCATGTTCTAATGCTAATGTTAAAAGCTAATTCCGGGGCAAAGTTATCGGTTTTCTGAAAATGATCGCTTTACCAGGACCATATTGCTATAATTTCATACGTTTCCGTGACAGATGTATTATGTTGATTTACCGTGAAATTTAGCGCATTCACCGATTTTTTGCTTTATTATTAACTAAATTATGGCTCATTTGTATAATAGAGTACTAAAAACTGGTTATTGAGCAAATTTATTGGCATGCCGAGACGTACATGGATTGTATTGTTACATATTTTGGGCTGCATTACCTTTTTATGCTTGCCTATCTTGTTCAGCCCCGAACCCGTATCGCTGAATGATCTGTTTACGCAACCTATGCGGCTCCGGGACTTCGTTGCTTACGCTTGCATGATCGTTTTCTTTTACCTCAACTATTTCATTTTTATACCGAAGCTGTATTTCCGTAGGCGGTTCCTGGTTTTTTCATTGGTTGTAGCAGCCTGTTTTGCCGTTATTTGCTTGGCTCCTCTAGTAGCATTTCGTCAACAGGGCCCTTCCCGCTTCAAGGTTCGTATTGAACAGCGAAATGATCGAACGATACCACCTGGGAACAATGATTTTCCCCGCTTCGGACACAAACAGCAGCGCAGCCCCTCTATACTTATGGGAATCGGTCGGCACTTGTTTATTTTCTTGGTAGTGGTATTATTCTCCTTGATTCTTAAAATCAGTAACCGCTGGAAAGAAAGTGAAAAAGAGCGCTTACGTTCGGAAGTGTCTTATTTAAAAGCACAAATAAACCCGCATTTTTTATTTAACAGCCTTAATAGCATTTATGCATTGGCCTTGGCAAAGTCAGACCAAGCACCTATAGCAGTTGTGAAGTTGGCCGCGATGATGCGTTATGTAACCAGCGAAGCCGGCAACGATTTTGTACCCTTGGAAAAGGAACTTGAATATATCAGGAATTATTTTGAATTACAACGGTTGCGTTTCGGTAAATCTATCCTTACATCCCTGGAAGTGAGCGGTGATACTAAGGGTAAAAAAATTGCGCCACTCCTGCTGATACCATTCGTTGAAAATGCCTTCAAACACGGCGTGAATGCCGAAGAAGAGAGCCTGGTAAATGCCAGGGTAAATATTACCGGCGATCAATTGCATTTCCACGTTTATAATAATAAAGCACATGTTAGCTTGATGGAAGAAGATAAGATCGGGCTGGGTATCTCGAATACGAAACAGCGCTTGGATATTATTTATCCCGGCGCTTACAACTTACAGATCGAGGATCGTGAAAAATATTATGCCATAGATTTAAAAATGGATTTATCATGATTCGCGCCATCGCCATAGATGATGAGTTGCCTTCGCTGCAAATCATCGAAGCATTTTGCAAAGCTTTAGGAGAGCCTGCATTGTTGGCCACTTTTCAATCAACCGCCAAGGCTACCCTGTTTCTGGATGAGAACGCGGTGCAACTCATTTTCCTGGATATTAATATGCCTTCACTGCTGGGTACCGAATTTTATAAATCGCTGGAACCTGGCAGGTACATGGTTGTATTTACTACTGCTTACAGTGAATATGCTGTTGAAGGTTTCGATTTAGATGCGGTCGATTACTTGTTAAAGCCATTTACAATCGAGAGGTTTGAACAGGCAGTAAATAAAGTAAAACAACAATTTCTGCTGAAACGCGGCCAAGAAAATGAAATGGAAGATTTGTTGGTAAGGCTCGATTACAGCTTACAAAAGATCCCGTTAAAGGAAATTCGTTTTATTGAAAGTTGGGATGATTATATAAAGATTTATACTGCGGCTGATAAACCGATCATTTGTAGATGGACTATGAAAGCCGTTTTAGAAAAATTGCCGCCCTCGAAATTTTGCAGGGTACACCGTTCTTATATTGTTAACCTTGATAAGATAGACCATGTAAGAAATAAAACGATATTCCTGCCCGGCAAAGAAGTGCCGCTGGGCGGAAACTACGAGGGATCTTTTTATCAATTATTCAAAAATTGAATTTTTACCGCTGAAAATAACCGATCCGCCGATTAAAATTGCTCCCTATTATTAGAAATTCCATTTTTGTTTTAACATTCAAATCTGTCTACGATTGACAATTAAAACGGAAGCAATATGGAAAGAAAAGATTTTCTAAAAAAAGGCTTGATGAGCCTTACTGTTGCCTTACCTATTATTGAAGCCTGTAAGAAAAGTAGTGCAATTACCAGTAATGTTGATGACACTTCTTCCGACGGATCTTGTACGGTAACTGATACGGAAACCGATGGACCTTACCCCTTATACAACAGCCGCGGTTCTTCTATTCAAAGGGTTGATATAGCAGATGGTAAAGAAGGTATTGCCCTTGATATAGCTATCACGATCAGGAATGTCAAGGATAACTGCAATGTGATCAGCAATGCAAGGGTTGATATATGGCATTGCGATAAAGATGGATATTATAGCGGCTATACGAACCAAGGCTATCTCGGAACACGGGATAATACCGGTGAAGTATTTTGCCGTGGTATTCAATATACCGATGAAAGCGGTGTCGCCAAATTCCTATCTATTTACCCGGGCTGGTACCAGGGAAGGGTTACGCATATCCATGCACAGATTTATGTCAATGATATTTTAAAACTGACCACCCAGGTTGCTTTTCCGGAAGATATAAATACCGCTGTATACAATACCGAATTATATAAAACACATGGTCAAAATAGCATGAAAAATTCAACGGATAACATTATCGCTGATAGTCTCGATAATGAATTGGCAACCGTCGTGGCTAACAGTAATGGCGGTTACGACCTTACTCATACTATTTATATCGCGAGTTAATATGGAACCAGTAGCCGTGCAATTAAAAGTCAAACAAATTATTGATCATGCTTCCTCCGGGGAATTTGAGCGTTCGTGTTGGGAAGATGCCTATAGGGAATGGAGGCTGCAAGTACAGGCTTACAATCCGGGTAATGTACTTCAGACTTGGGACGCGATAAAAAGAGCTTCTGAAAAAGCAGCATTTCATGTGCCGTATAAAACAGCATATGCCATCGGGCTACATATTAAATCCTTGGGTGATAATATTCCAATTGCAATGGATCTAATGAACGAGGTGATGTTACCCTTTTCGAAGTATCAAATCGAGATTTTGTCGGCAGAAATAAACAACTTGCAGAGTTTTAAGATGGCGATCATCTATTCTACACCATCTTTGTGCTTATTGGGAATGCAGGCGGATCGATGGTGGCTAAGTACCGGGATACCTAATAGTACCGGGGAGCCTATCCCAACGTTCATGGTGGCAACCCATCCTAATATTTCAATTACTAGTTATCAAAAACTATAAAGATTTCAGGTGACCGATAGGTTTACCCTGGGTGTGTAAAAAGAGTAAACCGGGTCGCGCAGGGCCCGGTTTTGCTATTTACCGACTTGTGAAATAACTAATTAATTATAAAAATGATTGTACAACCTGATTTCCTGTACGATCATCTCGATATCTTTATCGTCCTCGGCATTAAACTCACTCTTGAGGTTTCCCCCGAAAAAGAATGCCACCGTCTGAAAAACACGGGCATTAAATCCTCCTTTTAATTCCTTGATAATCTCGTAGCAGTTTTCCCCGGTTTCCCGGTGGATTAATTTCATTAAAACTTTTCCTTGGTACACGGATAGCCTTTCCAGTTTATCTCCAAAAGCAGCTCTTAACTCTTTCTCTTTCGTATCTAGGTAAGCTTTCCTTGCTTTTTTAGTAGGTATATGGTCCAGTTCAGCATTCACATCTTTCAACACGCGGCTCGCTGCTACGGCATACGGGTAAGTTACGTAGACAGCGTTTCTTAAACGTGTCCAGCGTTCGCGTTTTTTCCTGAATTTCCGGGGTAATTTACCGTAAACTTCATAAATAGATAAGGTGATGGAAGGAATAGTGTCCGCCCCTGCTAAAACGAATTTTACAGGTATCGTATCATGGCTTTTTTGCTGTGCTTGGCCAGGTCTTGGCATTAAAAAACCAAGCATAACAAGAGATAATATTTGTGCAAGGCGATGCATGCTTTCCACTGGGTGCTATTACTATATACGTTTCAATCGAAAGGCTGATGTATTTTCCCCAAGTTAGCTAATAAATTGAATATTTCAGCTACCCGGCTTTGGCAACGGGGGAAATTTTTAAGGTATGAATCATAAAGCTATCAATCGTATGTTCCACTGCCGGGATGTCTTTAGACGTATACGAGCAGCCCATCACATGGGAACCTGCTCCCGGTATCGGCACGGCGGCTTTTAAGCTGTCCGGGGTAGCCAATTTGCGGTTCATTTCAATGATGGCGGAAACTTTCACGGTAGGATCTTGCTCCTGCTCATTTTTATAATAGTATAAGCTTAAACAAGGTTGGTGTATGGCTTGGAATGTTTTGTCGGTCATGCTGTTTTCCACCAAACTCTCAAGTTCGGTAACTGCTTCCAACCGGTACTTGGTTTGCCAATATTGCGCTTGTAATGGATCAACGGGTTTATTCTCATTGTATTTACTACGTTTAACGGCTTGTATCAAAATCAATCCCCAGTGATTATCCGCTAATTCTACCATCGGCTGGTTAATCGCGATGTTGGGTGACATATTTACCAGGGCGTAAACATCCTTCGGGAAACGCGCCGCCAGTAACAGGGCTAATGTTCCCCCGGTGGAGGTGCTTACCAAGATTACTTTATCTCCCAACCTTTTACCGATGGCTAAAGCCGTTTTAGCATCTTCCCATAAACCGTCGGCGGTCATGTTTAATAAAGATTCTTCCCCTTGCAAACCATGTTCATTCAATCGGGATAAGTATAAATTACAACCATATTTTTGGGCCAGGTACCTATGCACGGGATCGCCCTCTTTTTGAGATGCAGAAAAACCATGGAGGTATACAATGCTATAAGGAGTTTTTTGATGGGTACTGTCCTGCCAAACGATCCTGGCTTCATTATCCTGCTTAATCTTATAAGCCGCCTCGTGTTGCGATACGAATTGTTCAATACTGTCCGCGCTATTCGGCAATTCAGGTAATGAGCCATTCAAATGTGG
>Ga0164243_10008341_pt1 | contig 15298 bp, 6 predicted proteins | sample OricompcompostOP_FD_108781 | JGI IMG/M metagenome (GOLD analysis project Ga0164243, IMG submission 108781) | Organic Plus compost microbial communities from Emeryville, California, USA - Original compost - Organic plus compost (OP) | ecosystem: Engineered > Solid waste > Mixed feedstock >... | reverse complement strand
GCCCGCGCGCGGCGCTATGACGCGGGCCGCTTCTCCTTCAACGTCCCCAAGGGGCGCTGCGAGACGTGCGAGGGCGAGGGCTTCGTCAGCGTGGAGCTGCTCTTCCTGCCCAGCGTCTACGCGCCCTGCCCCACCTGCCACGGGGCCCGCTACAACGCGAGGACGCTCGAAGTCACCTACCGCGGCAAGAACGTCGCGGAGGTGTTGGGGATGACGGTGGACGCGGCCCACGCCTTCTTCGCGGACGAGCCGCCCGTGCGGCGCTCCCTGGAGGTGCTGCGCGAGGTGGGCCTGGGGTACCTGCGCCTGGGCCAGCCCGCCACGGAGCTGTCCGGCGGCGAGGCCCAGCGCATCAAGCTGGCCACGGAGCTGCAACGCGCGCGGCGCGGCCACACCCTCTACGTCCTCGACGAGCCCACCACCGGCCTGCACCCCTCCGACGTGGACAAGCTGATGACCCAGTTGGACGGCCTCGTCGAGGCGGGCAACACCGTCATCCTGGTGGAGCACGACATGCGCGTCGTCGCGGCCAGCGACTGGGTCATCGACATGGGGCCGGGCGCGGGAGACGAGGGCGGCCAGGTGGTGGTGGCCGGCACGCCCGCCCAGGTCGCCGCCGCGCCCGGGAGCCGCACGGCCCCGTTCCTGGCGCGGGAGCTGGCCGAATAGGATGGCGCCTCCCACGCGCCCCGCCCCCGGGGGCCGACCGAGGTGAAGGCACATGAGACGCCGGCTCGCGCCATCCTGCATCGCATTGCTGCTGCTACTGGGGTGTGACCCCGCGGAGCCGAGGAAGCCGGGCGGGCACACCCCCGACGACGCGGGCACGCCCGTGGGCGGCGCCAAGAGCTTCAAGCGCGGCATCGCCTTCGACCTGGCCACGCCCGAGGACCTCGCGGCCGTCTCGCCCGGCGTGAGCTGGTGGTACAACTGGAGCGACAAGCCCAGCCCCGGCGTGCCCGCGGACTTCCGCGAGCGCCACGCGATGGACTTCGTCCCCATGCTGTGGAACGGCGACTTCGACGCCGCGCGCGTCGAGGCCATGCTGAAGGCCAACCCCCACATCCAATACCTGCTGCTGCTCAACGAGCCCAACCTCACGGACCAGGCCAACATGGCGCCCACGGACGCGGCACGGCTGTGGCCGCGGTACGAGCGCGTCGCGGCGAACACGGGCGTCAAGCTGGTGGGCCCGGCGATGAACTGGGGGACGATGAGCGGCTACTCGGACCCGGTGGTGTGGCTGGACGCCTTCTACGCGGCGTACCGCGCGCAGAACGGCAACCGGGAGCCGCGCATCGACTACCTGGCGTTCCACTGGTACGACTACGGGCTCGATGGGCAGCTGAACCGGCTGACGAAGTACGGCAAGCCCTTCTGGGTGACGGAGTTCGCCAACTGCCACCGGCAGCCGGACGGCGCGCAGATCGACTCGGTCGCCAAGCAGAAGGCGCAGATGGCGGAGATGGTGGCCGTCTGCGAGCGCCGCGACGACGTGTTCCGCTACGCGTGGTTCACCGGGCGCTGGACGAACGACCCGTGCTTCGCGAGCCTGCTGGGCGCCAACGGCGTCCTCACGGAGCTGGGCAGGCACTACCTGTCGCTGCCCGTCCCCTGAGGACGCCGAGCGCCCGGGCTACTTCCTCGCGGGCTTCGTCGGGTTCGCCAGCAGGGTGACGGCCTGGTAGCCGCTGCCCTGCTCGAAGATGCCCTTGGCCGCCGGGTCCTTCTCCAGCTTGGTCTGCACCGCCTTGGGCAGCTGGGCGTAGAGGTCCTGGCCGAGCAGCTCCTCGATGCGGTCCACCGGCACGCGCGTGGACTCCAGCAGCGGGACGATCTGCTCCTTCTTCGAGGGCCCGTCCTTCAGGTTCGGCACCATGTACGCGAACATGGTCAGGTTGCCGTTGGGCAGCTCCAGGAGCACCGTCTTGAAGTTGTGCGTGGGGACCGCGATGCGGCGGTCGCTCTTGGCGCCCGTGGTGGCGACCTTGTCCGCCGGCAGGGGCTTGCCCTTCTCGTCCAGGTAGAGGTTGCCCGTGACGATATAGGCCTTGCCGCCGGTGGCCTTCACCAGCTCGTTGACGCCCTTCTCCAGCGTGCGCCACACCTGCTGGTTGTGGTTGCCGTGCTGGGGGGCGATGTTGCTCATCAGGTGGCTCTCGTTCATCGCCTCCTGATTGGGCGAGTCCTCCGCCGGCTTCATGTGCCCGCGGTCGAACCCCGTGTTGTTGTAGTCCGAGTCGACGACGCCGGCGCGGCCCAGCTCCGGGTCGCGCACGAAGGTGCTCTGCGTGCGGTCCACGCCCGCGGGCGTCTCCTGGATGTCCGACGCGGACAGCAGGTAGCTGACGAAGGCGGGGACGTTCTTGCCCTCCTCCATCATCGCGCGCGAGTACTGCTTCACCAGCCCCACGCCCTTGGAGTCGCCCTTGGGACGCAGCGGATCCAGCTCACCGGCGGCCTCGGCCACCCGGCTCTGGAAGGCGGCCATCTGCTGGTCGGGCACCCACTTGGCGCCCTCGGCCTGGCCCATCTTCGACTTCTGGATGTAGGTCGCCAGCTCCTGCTGGGACAGCTCGCCGTCGCCGTTGCCCCCCAGGCGGTCGGCGCGCTTGGCCAGGTCGTCCTGCCACTTCGTCTCGAAGGCGTCCACGTCCACCGTGTTCGTCCCGCTGGCGGCCAGCTTCGCGTCGAGCGCGGCCCGGCCCTGCTGCAGCGTGGTGGAGGTGAGGTACTTGCCGTCCGTGGGCGCCGCCAGGTACGCCTGGAGCTCCGCCGCGGAGACCTTGCCGTTGCGCCCCCGGGTCTTGTCCCCCGCGGCGTCCGCGGCCTGGAGCAGGCCCGCCTCCCAGCTGCCGTCCGCCCAGCCGAACTTCGCCTGGAGCTCGGCGACGGACACCTCGCGCGTCGCGGCGCGGCTCCAGCTCCCACCGCGCGTCTTCACGCCGTCGAGGGACGTGGACCCGGTGGAGGGGGACGGGGTGCTGGCTCGGGTGGTCGGTCGCAGCGTCGTCATCCGGAGCAATTCCTCGGGCACTCGATGAGGGAACCCAGGTGAGGCCCTTCAGACCTATCGTCGTGCGCAACCCTCTCCAGGTTGCGTCACGGGTTCACTTTTTCGTGACAATCTCGCGTCGAGGACCCGCCAGGTGGGTGGATCAGGGCTTGCGCCCCTGGGGTGGGACGGCGGCCCGGGCCCGCTGGACGGTCTGGACGATGCGGGCCTCCGCCTGGAGCCGCTCCACGTGGTCCGGGGAGAGCCCCGCCCGCTCCGCGGCGAGCGCCAGGGTGACGAGGAACGCCTCGCTGATGGGCCCCGGGCCGGTGGCGGTGCGCGCGGGCGGGGTGAAGGCCAGGGCCACGAGCGTCGCCCCCGTGGCCGTGCGGACCTTCACGCTTCGTGTGGTGGTGGCGCCGGCCAGGGCCGCCTCCAGGCGGACCACGGCGTCCCAGGGGGCCCCCGTCGGCAGGCGCCGCAGCAGGCCCGGCAGGCTCTTTCCGGGAGCCTCCACCAGCCGGGCGACGCGGCCGCCCCAGGGGGCCGAGTCCACGTCGTAGACGACCTCCACGTCGAGCGCCTCGGCCAGCTCCCCGTCCGGCAGCGCCGGGATGGGGGGCAGGGAGGGCAGGCGCTCGCGCGCCGTGGCCGGCGCCAGGTCGAGGGAGAACGCGAACCAGGGCTGCGGGGCGGAGGACATGGCGCCGAGTCTCGACGGGGCCGGGCGCCAGGACAAGCCTCCTGGCGCGCGGCGGGAGGGGGACTACTTCTTCGCCGCGGGCTCCTCGACGACGCGGTTGGCGGCCAGCTCGATGACGTTGAGCATCAGGTCCTTGATGCGGCGCGGCTTCTCGCCGCCGTTGTCGCGGAGGATGAGGTCGATGTCGTCCCCGGGCTCGTGGTACTCGGGGATGAGGTCGCCGCCGCCCTTGGGGTTGGACAGGCCCTCGAACATGAAGAGGACGTCCTCGCCCTTGTCGCCGAACGAGGCGCCATCCTGGCGGTCGCGGTACTGGTTGATGTCCTTGTTGATGCGGTCGAACGGGTCGGCCAGCTTCGCGTTGGCCTGGTCCACCAGGTCGCGGAAGTAGTTGGGCTGGCCGCGGCGGTTGGTGTCGACGACGGACAGGCGCTGATCATCCCAGCGGCCCACCATGTCCACGTTGATGACGCCGGCGATCTCCTTCATGCCCAGGCCGGGGATCGGGTGGTCGACGAAGTACTGCGAGCCGACGAGGCCCTTCTCCTCCGCGCCCGTCCAGATGAAGAGGACGGAGCGGTCCAGCTCGCCCTTCTTCGCGGCCTCGGCCAGCTCCGGCACCGCCGCCATCAGCACCGCGCTGCCGGACGCGTTGTCGTCCGCGCCGTTGTGCACGTTGCCCCTGCGGTCCGTGCCCACGTGGTCCAGGTGGGCCATCACCACGATGACCTCGTCCTTGTGCGGACCGCTGCCAGGCAGCAGCGCCAGGGTGTTCACCGCCTGGCCGGACTCCTCGGCCAGCGCCTTCAGCTCCTCGACCGAGCGCTGCTTGCCGTTGCGCGCGGCCACCGCCGGCTGGCCCTCGGCCTTCATCGCGCTCTCGTACTGGCGGTTGAGCTTGGCGAGCGTCTCCTTCGGCATGCCCTCCTCGAGATAGAAGCCCTCCTCGAAGAGCTGGTGGCCGAACTGCTTGTGGCCCTGGTGCGCCTCGTCGCTCCGCGCCGCCCCCGGCTTGCCCACCCACGAGAACACGTCGAACCGCTGCTGGTAGGGGTTCTCCGGGTTGTTCACGTTGGGGCCCACGAGGCCGTACTTCTGGACGTGGGCCTGCACGTAGGCGGAGGCCGCGTCGAGGCCCGGGGACGGGCTGTCACGCCCCTGCAGCTCGTCCGAGGCCAGGTAGGCGATGTGCGTCATCGGGTCCGCGTCCGGCAGGGACGAGACGGGGGGCTGCTCCGGCTCGGTCGGCGTCGTGGGCTCGGTGGGGGCCGAGGGGTCGGTCGGCGCCGTCGGGTCGGTCGGCTTCGGCGTGGTGTCGACGGGGACGGGCGTCGTCGGGACGGGGAGCTTGCACGTCGCCGGCCTGGTCTCGAAGGTGTCCTTGTTCCAGCCCAGGTCCTTGCCCGCCGGCTTGGGGGCGGTGGCGGGGCGCGCGTCCTTGGCGGCCGGGGCGCGCGAGAGGAGGGACAGGGGACGGGGCGAGTCGCTGATCTTCGAGGCCATGGTGGAGAATCCCGTTGGAGGGCGTAGACGGCGCGCCTCGGGATTATCGCCACGGGCTGCCCGGGGTTGCTCGGTGGATCACACTTCGCGTGTTTTCAGCGGGTTGTATCAGCCGTGTTTCACCCGAGGGCCCAGGCGTCCCCCACGGAAAGGGGGCGTCACCCGGTAGGAAGTGACCCGGCGTCCCTCCGGCGGTCCGAAGAAATCCCGGGAATATCCGGCCGGGGCTCCGTTCCTCCCCCAGCCCATCACCGCGAGGCCCCCGGCGTCCCGGGGGACGGCGGTGTCCATCGCAGTCCCAGTCAGAAGGCGCCCGGGAGGCGCCAGGAGCCGGGGAGCCGCGCCCATCCGCGCGAGCTCCACGGGAGGAGTCCGTCCATGCGTCGGTTGAAGCTGTGGTGTCTCGGAGCCCTCTGCGCGCTGACCGCGTGCGGCGGCGCTTCCGAGGAAGCGGTGAGCGAGTGGGAGTCCCTGGCCGTCTCGGAGGCCACCCAGGCCCTGAGCGGGGCCTGTGACGACACGCGGCTGGCGTGGGCCTCCGCGGGAGATCCGAACAACGTGTGCGCGGTGCCGTGGCAGTACGGGCTCGACTGCAACAAGGCGGGCAGCACCAGCGTCTGCGGCGCCATCACCGGCTACCAGCAGAAGACCTGCTACCACTACCCGTCCTGCCGGCTGCCCGCGTTCGGCGTCGAGAGCCGGGCGACGAAGACGTTCACCCAGACGGTGTCGGGCTGCACGGCGTACACGGATGAGATCTGCCGCCCCAAGCCCAACACGCCCGAAATCGAGCTGTGCACGACGGTGACGCGCTACAGCTGCCAGAGCCAGTGCCTCGCGGCGGCGAACGCCAAGCGCAACAGCCTGCCGGTGGCGGACCGCAACCTCGTCACCGTGGTCTCGTACAGCGGCGCCACGGACCTGGAGACGTCCTCCGGCTCGTGCACGTACACGCTGAGCCAGTGGCCCACGTACAACCTCAAGGAGGACGCGGCGTGCGGCGCGGCGACGAGCTCGTACCAGTGCGACGACACGACCAAGCCCATCTATCCCACCTGCCGGCACAACAGCTTCGGTGACGACGTCCCCACCGCGTGCAACGCCAACCCCCTGTACCACCCGGCGGGCACGACGCTGAACCAGGTGGCCACGGCGGCCAACTCCGTCTGGACGGGGATGACGCCGAAGAACCGCGAGGCCTCGCCCCTCTTCGTCCAGACGCCCATGTGCCGCACGTGCGACGAGCTGCCGCTGGGCACCCCCGCCACCGCGGCGCAGGTGAGCGCCAAGTACGACTGCCTGGTGTCGAAGGGCCTGGCCTCCGGGCTGCCCGCGGCGGCCGGGGGCGCGGCGCTGCGCGCCGAGGTCGTCTCGCGGCTGAAGCTGCTGTACGAGCTGCACGCCCACCAGATGACGGCGGCCCAGGTGCAGTTCGTGCGGGCCCTGTACCAGTCCGACCCGACGTCCAACACCACGTGCAGCGCGGGCTTCGTCCCGCCCTCCACGGTGGGCTGTGGCACCAGCCTGACGGCGCTCAACGCGGCCATGGACGTCTGCACGCGCCTGGCCTCGTCGCACGTGCCGGGCGCGTCCGCCCGTTCGCAGTCGCCCTTCTGCGTGGGGCTGGCGGCCCAGGCGGCCGCGGTGCCCGCGGGCGCGTGCCAGGGCGACGTGTACCGGGAGAAGTACCACCTCATGTGGCTGAAGCTGTACGAGCGCGGCCTGTCCGACCTGCGCCGCCAGGACGTGGCGGGTGACGCGCTCCAGCGCAAGGTGCCGCACCCGGACGACGTGCGCGTCCAGCTCCAGTCCCTCAGCGACTGGTACGCCGTGCAGCAGGCGCAGATGTTCCCCGGCCAGCCCGAGAGCCCCACGCTCATGCGGCAGCTCAGCGAGACCTTCGGCGTCTTCTGGAAGGTCGCCTACGAGAACGCGCTGCTCAACGTCAACGGCCTGCCGGTCCACGCCCAGCCGCTCAACGCGGGCCTGCTGGTGGACCAGACGGTGCTGACCGCCGCGCTGACGGGCACCCCGGCCATCAGCGGCCCCCCGCTGCTGATGCTGCTGGGAGACGGGTTCAGCGGCCTGTTCGACCGGATGGAGGACTTCAGCTACCTGCACGACCTGGGCTGCCGCTTCAAGGGCTGCGCCAACGGCGCCGTGGACACGGAGACGGCGGAGCTGTGGGCCCTGTTCGGCGCGGTGCCCCAGGCGGCCACGCTCCAGACGGCGCTCTCCGCCGCGAACAAGCTGAACACCTCCAGCCATGACCACCACGCGGAGTGGGTGGCCGTGTTCGACCTGCTGCGCGCCAACCACGGCGCCTTCGCCCAGGCCGTGGCCGCCGCCAGCGGCGTGCCCACGTACACCCCCGCGCTGCTGAAGACGGGCTCCGCCGGCGCGCCCCCGCCGCTCGCGCGGTGGGCCGGCATGGTCGAGAAGGCGGAGGCCTACAGCGCCAGCTACGCCAAGTCCGGCTTCTTCCTGAGCACCGCGCGCGACTCCCTGAAGACGGGCATCGAGGAGTACAAGAGCAACTTCATCAACGACGTGGTGACGACGCGCAAGGCGGCGCTCCAGAACGCGCTGGTCGAGTACACCAACAACCGCGCCGCGCTCGTCAACGAGCTGCTCGGCGAGATGACCAACGCCTCCAACCAGACGACGGTGAAGGCGTCGCTGCTGCGCGCCCTGACGGAGTTCTACGGCCTCAACGCGGACGTCGTGGGCCTGCAGGACAACCTCCAGAGCCAGGACATGCAGTTCAGCGACTTCGCGGCGGCCTTCAACACGGTGCTGCAGAACGAGTCGCCCAACCTGGGCACGGACATCCAGCGTGGGGCGCCCCACGTGCTCAACATCGGCGCGGACGAGGCGCGCGGCGCGAACGGCGCGACGTTCGACATCCACGCCCTCTCCGTGCGCGTGCCCGTGGGCGGCGTCGGTGGCCCGCAGCCCTTCGCGCTGGCGGCCACGCGCGGGGAGCTCATCAACTTCGAGGTGTCGGGTGAATACTCGCCGAGCTGCGCCCTCTCCACCGCGACGTTCCCCCACCCCTCCTCCCCGGGAGGCGCCGCCGTCGACCTGGGCAACGGCGCGGCGCTGACGGGTCCTGGTGGCTACATCGTGTCGTACACCGAGAGCGGCTTCGTGGCGGAGAACGCCAGCGACTCCACCTTCGCCAAGGCGTCGGTCGAGGATCGCGCCTGCGCGGGCATCCGCGTCGAGACGGGGCCGGACATCTTCGGGCAGAGCGTCAAGGCCTACGCCTTCGTGGAGGCCTGCGCCAGCGCCTCCGCGGGCGTGGAGAGCACCTCGTCGACCCAGGTGGGCGGAGAGCAGCGCAGCTCGGCCAGCTACTCGCTGGGCCTGCGGCTGCCGAACACGCCCTTCCCGGACGCGCCGGCGGGCGCCCTGCTGCTGGTGAGCATGCAGCCGGGCACCACCGCGCGCGCCGGCCTGCGCGACGTCCAGGTGCTCCAGCCGGGCAACACGGCCGTGGTGGTGAAGGCGGACAGCGAATACTACCTGGTGGTGAACGACCTGGGCACGTGCGCGGACGACGTGTCGCACCGGCTGTCGGTGAAGGCCGTGCAGCTGATGCCCACGGGCGCGGCGGCCAAGGCGCTGGGGCTGGCCATGGCCACGGCGATGACCGAGCTGCGCGCGGCCACCCCCGCCTTCGTGGCGCAGGGGCGCGTGACGGGCAGCGAGCTGGAGGCGCTGAAGCAGAACGCGCGCAGCCGGCTGCTCCAGGAGTACGGCGTCCAGTGCCCGGGCTGCGCGATGACGGGCATGCCGGAGGTGTTCACCTCGCTGTTCGACACCTTCGTCGCCAAGGAGCTGGCGCGGGTGGCGCGCATGGTGGAGCTGCGCAACGTGCTGCGGGCCATCGAGATGCAGATGCTCGAAATCCAGTCGTTGTCGGACGACTTCTACTCCGGCTCGGAGAAGGCGCGGCTGCTGCGACTGCTGCCGCTGTGGCGGCTGCGCAACCTGGACGGCGAGGAGCTGCGCGAGAAGTCCCGGGCGCTGACGGGGCTGGTCACCGAGTACCTGTACCCGACGATGGACCTGCGTCACCCCAACTCGCTCGCGCCGCTGCGCACGCACGCCAGCCTGGAGGCGCTGGTGCAGGCCGACTGGTCGGATGACTTCGCGGCGCTGGGCACCAAGGCGCTCACGGCCGTCACCGCCATCGAGAACGCGCTGGCCCAGGCCCGCATCACCGACAAGGCCCCGAAGGAGGTGGCGCTCGCCTTCGCCTTCCCCAACCCGGACTTCCCCATCCCCACCCAGTGGCGCGCGGCCAACCTGGAGCGCTCCGAGACGGTGTGGAAGACGATTCTGCAGGGCAACGGCGAGGTCGCCATCACCCTCTCTCCGGATGACCTGTACAGCCAGGGTGGCCAGGGCGGCGTGCTGCTGTGCAACCACCACATGCCCATCATCAAGAACCTGGGCGTGCAGGTGGTGCGGCCCTTCAGCAGCACCAACGCCGCGGACTCGCAGGCGGGCATCACCGTGCCCATCCGCTGGGCGGACACCTTCGGCTACCCCGCGCATGGCGCGCCCAGGAACTACGTCATGCTCAACCAGGACTTCCTGGTGGGCGCGCCGCACCTGCTGTTCGGCAACGACATCGACGTGCTGACGACCTTCGCGGCGGACCTGCAGCAGCCGTTCGCCACCGTCGCCAGCAACGGCCTGTCCCCGTTCGGGACGTTCGTCATCGACCTGGGCAACGTGAATCCCCAGCTGTTCTCCGAAGCCTCGGCGCTCGTCGTCACCCTGAAGGTGGACGCGCTCGAGCTGTCGGACGTGGTCTCCGCCGTCTCCGTCTGTCAGTGACGTCGACGTCGGCTCGGTAGCACCGGGGGTGGCGCGCGCGACGTGGGGAAGGCCCCGCGCCGCGCCGCCCCCGCCTCACCCTCAACACCCAACAGGAAGTCCCATGAAACTCCCATCGCTCCTCTGGCGGATGGTGGGCGGCACCGCCCTGCTCGTCTCGCCACTCGCGCTCGCCCAGCCCGCGGGCTTCACCGACGCGAAGATCCAACCCCCGCAGCTCACCGCGCCGCAGCGCGGCTCGTTGGTGGGCACCTACGCCCAGACGGCCTTCGGCGCGGCGGACGTGGCGCGCGGCGGCTTCGCGCTCGCCTCGCCGTTCTCCACGCCCAAGGACCGGGGCGAGCTGCTCGCCTCGCCCTTCCCCACCTACTCCTCCGACGCGGGCCTGTCCGAGTGGGGCCACGGCTGGCAGACGCGGCTGGAGATCCGCCGCTGGCGCGTGCGCGGCGACCTCGACTACGCGACCGACGAGCTGACCAGCCCCTGGGGGCGGCTCATCCAGGGGACGGACGGCTTCTGGTACCCGGCGGACATGAACCCGGCGGTGCGCGTGGAGCAGTCCGCCACGGGGCTGGTCGCCTATCACCCGGACGGCAGCGTCTGGAGCTTCGGCGACACCGCGCGGGTCGACACGTCCAAGGGCACCTACGCGTGGCACCTGCGCGAGGTGGTCAGCCCCACCGGCCGCAAGACGCGCTTCACCTACGAGGCCAATTCGACCGGACGGCTGTTCCTGAAGACGGTGGAGTACGGCGGCACCGGCAACGACTTCCAGTACCAGGTGGAGCTGGGCTACGCGACGCTGGCGAAGCCGGTGGATGACTTCCGCTCCAGCAAGAAGCTGCGGCTGGACCGCCGCGTGTCCTCCGTGGCGGTGAAGGCCCGCAACGCGACCTCCGGCCTGTTCGAGCCCCGCTGGCAGTACCAGCTCGCCTACGACGAGCCCGCGGAGGGCGTGGCCTTCTATCTCGCGCGGGTGGACCAGACCTACGGCGTCGCGCCCACGCAGACGGTGGGCCCCACGGCCCGCTACACCTATTACAAGTCCTCGGACGCGCTCCAGGCGGCCGCCTTCACGCGCGTGACGAAGCTCGACACGACGCTGGCCAGCGCGGGCCAGGACGCCATCCAGCCCTGGCGCGCGGCCCTGCTGGACGAGGACGAGGACGGCCGGCTCGACTTCGAGCACGCCCAGGCGCAGACGCTCTACGTGCAGGAGGACACGGGCTTCCGGGCGGAGCCCCTGCCGCCGCCGGACGCCACCACGCAGACGGTGTGCCGTCCCGCGGCCAGCGCGAGCAACGAGCCCCGGCTGCTCGCCCGGCTGCGCCCCAACCAGGTCAAGGCGGACGTGGTGGCCATCACCGCGGTGGGCGGCGCCACGGAGGTGAAGGTCTGCAACCGCGCGGGCACGCTCCTGTCGCAGCAGTCCCTCTCCGGCGCGTGGCAGCCCGGCCCCCACACCCGCTTCGTGGACCTGAACGGGGACCAGCAGCCGGACTTCATCCGCGTGGTGGCCGGCGGCTTCCAGGTGCGCCCCAACACCAGCGGGGCGGGGGCGGCCACCACCTTCGGCGCCACCCTCACCGGGACGCTCACGCCGAGCGTCTCCGCCACCTCGTCGTGGGTGCACGACGTCAACGGCGACAGCATCCCGGACATCGTCGCGCGGCTGTCCAACGGCCTGCACGTGTGGCCGGGCACGGGGCAGTTCTCGTTCGACTCGGGCTCGAGCAGGCTGTACCCCGTGCTGACCAAGACGGGCGCCAGCCTGGCCCAGCTCAGCACCTACTCCGTGATGTTCGTGGACGTGAACCGCGACGGCATGGCGGACATGCTGCTGTCGAAGACGGGGCTGGCGCTGTTGTTCGTCAACAACGGGACGGAGTTCCGCGAGGTCACCGTCCCCGCGCTCACCTTCTTCAACGGCACGACGAGCGCGCTGGCGCAGGGGGACTTCGCCGGCAGCGGCAACACCAGCCTCACGGTGACGAAGGGGCTGGACGCCTACAGCGCCTCGCTGGACGGCCCGGAGACGGGGCTGCTCCAGTCGGCGGATGACGGCAAGGGCACCGTGCTGGGCTTCACGTACACGCGCCTGCCGGCGGCCCCCGGGGCGCGCTACCGGCAGCCCGTGCTGGCGTCGCTGACGTCCACGTCGTCCGGCTACGACACCGTCACCTACGGCTACACGTACTACGGCGCCAACTACCACTCCCAGGGCGGCTACCTGCTCGGCTTCGACAGCGTGGTGCGCAGCGCGCCGCTGGAGAGCCACGCGGTCAACTTCCTCAACGGCGACACCTTCGCGGGGCTCCAGCTCTCCGACACGCGCACGGACGCGCTCACCCCCTTCGTCAAGGAGGTCTCCTTCCGCCAGTACGAGGACACGTCCTTCCAGGGCATCGCCTACAAGCGCCTGAAGGAGGAGGGCGAGGGCTTCCAGGACGCCCTCGTCCCGGGCGTGACGCTCACCGAGTCCACCCAGACGCTCTCCTTCGACGGGGTGTGCCCCAAGCAGCAGGTGCGCGTGACGCCGTGGGGGACGCTCGCCACGGACCAGACCCGCGCCACTCCGTCCGCGCTGGTGAAGCACCTGCACTGCCTGCCCGCCACGCTGAGCTTCACCGGGACGCACCCGCAGGAGCCCACGCTGGACTTCAGCTACCAGGGCGTCATCACCCGCAACGCGGTGGGCCTGGTGGAGAAGGTGGAGGCGCTGGGGCCGCAGGGCGCCATGCCCTTGCAGACGGTGACCTACTGGCCCGACTACACCGTGAAGACGGTGAGCGAGCCGGGCCAGGGCACCACCTCGTTCGAGTACGCTCCGGGCCGCCTGCTCCTCACCAAGGTCACCCAGCCGGACGGCGTGGTGGTGGAGGTCACCGAGCGACACCCGCTGCATGACGGGCTGCTCACCCTCGTCACGCGCCACGGCGCCACCGCCCACACCGAGCGCTTCCGCTACGACGGCATGGAGCGGCTGTCCAAGCGCTGGGACGGGCTGGGCGCGGCGAGCGAGGTGAACCCGAACGAGACGCTCAGCTACCGCTTCGCCACCGCCACGCGTCCGGCCGGCATCGCCGTGTCCTCGCTGGTGGACGCGGCCACCAACGCCCGCCGCTACGCCGAGGAGTACGTCACCGCCGCCGGCGAGGACGTGGCGAAGGCCCGCCTCGTCCCCGAGGGCTGGGTGGTGGACGGCCTGACGGTGCACAGCCGCCAGGAGCGGGAGAAGGCGCACTACACGCGCCCCAACCTCCCGGCGAACACGGACATGGCGGCGCTCGACTACGCGTCGCTCCTGGGCGGCATCGAGCTGACCGGGAGCGTGCGCACGGCCGTCTTCGGCTACGAGGTGGACAAGCTCTTGCGCCACCACGTGGACGTCCAGCAGACGGTGTCGACGGGCTGGGCGCTCGACGGGGGCCGCCTGCGGGTGCGGACGCAGGAGAGCGGCGGCGGCACGCGCAGCCAGTACCTGGACGCGGCCAGGCGCGTGACGCGCTACGAGGACGAGCTGGGCTCGACCTATACGTACACGTATGACGCCCTGGGGCGCCTGCGCGGCGCGGTCATGCCGGACGGCGCGGGCCACTGGCTGACGTACGACGCCTATGGCCGCGTGGGCCGCGTGGAGCGCGACGGCGTGGCGAAGGTGGACTTCGAGTACACCCCGGGCACGTGGCTGGTGGCGGCCAAGCGCTTCCGCACGCCGTCCAACACGCTGGTGCGCAGCGAGAGCTACCAGTACGACGGCGCGGGCCGCCGCACGCTCATCTCCCACGCGAACGCGTCCGGCGGGGTGAAGCAGTTCCGGCTCTACCACGACGGCGCCACGCCCTCGGCGCCCGGCGACACCAGCCTGCCGGGCCTGCTCACCGCGACCGCGGGGGACGGGTACACCAAGCGGCTGGAGTACCGGGCGGACGGGCTGCTGGCGAAGACGACGCTGACGCTCACCGGCTGGCGCACCGTGGAGACGGAGGTCGCCTACACGGAGAACGGCGAGGTGGACACGGAGGTGACGCGCGTGAAGGACGCGAGCGGCGCCGTGCTGTCCACCACGACGCTCGGCTACGACTGGGACGGGTGGGGCCGGATGAGCGCGCTGACGCTCGATGGCCAGCCCTGGGCGAGCGTGCAGTACAACGGCGTGGGCAAGACGGCGAAGGTGGACTTCGGCGGGGGCACGTTCGTCGAGCTGGGCTATGACGCCCTCACCCGCGAGCGCACCTCCCTCTCCCAGACGACCCCCTCCTGGGCTTCGTCCATCGCGTGGAAGCTGAACACTCGCGGGCTCACCGGCACCGAGCTGCTCCACGTCGGTGGCGCGCCGCTCACGCGGGAGTACGACTATTCGCCCCAGGGCTTCCTCACGAGCGCCCAGGACGCGCAGCACACGTACGCGTATGGCTTCGACGCCGCGGGCCTGCCGCTCTCCATCACCGACGACGCGGGCACGCGCACGCTCGTGGTGGGAGCCAACGCGCTGGTGGCCGGGGGCGTGACGTACGTCATGGACGGGCTGGGCCGCACGGTGAGCCGCGACGACCTGACCCTGACCTATGGCCCGGACGGCCAGGTGGCCACGGCGCAGAAGGGGGGCGACAGCTGGAGCTTCCTCTACGACGAGGACGGGGAGCGGCTGCTCAAGCGCGACGGCTCCGGGGCGCCGCTGGCGGCCTACCTGAAGGGTGGCGGCTACCTGGATGCGTCCGGCATCACCCAGCCGGTGCGCGTGGACGGCCAGCTGGTGGGCGTGCTGCACAACGGGACGTTCCGGCTCCTGAGCACGGACCGCCGGGGCACGGTGCTGGCGGACGCGGACGGCACCGCGCGGCTGCCCTCGCCGTTCGGGGACCGGGCCACCCACCCCACCGGCGCCGCCGCGCTGGACTACGTGGAGAAGGCCTATGACGCGGACCTCGGCTTCGTGCGCATGGGCGTGCGCGACTACGACACGCGCATCAACCGCTTCACCACGCCGGACCCGCTGTTCCTCGAGGACCTGGAGAAGTGCCGCGAGAGCCCCGTGGAGTGCAACCTCTACGGCTACGTGAGCAACCGGCCCCTGGACCTGGTGGACCCCACGGGCACCGAGGAGAAGAAGGTGACGTCGGGCGACCCGGTGGGGAACATGGTGAGCGTGGCCGCGCCCGTCGCGGTGGCCGCGGGCGTGCGCGTGGGCGCCCCCAAGGCCATCTCCGGAATCAAGGCGACCTACAACCTGGGCAAGAGCGTGC
>Ga0164243_10008340_pt1 | contig 15299 bp, 11 predicted proteins | sample OricompcompostOP_FD_108781 | JGI IMG/M metagenome (GOLD analysis project Ga0164243, IMG submission 108781) | Organic Plus compost microbial communities from Emeryville, California, USA - Original compost - Organic plus compost (OP) | ecosystem: Engineered > Solid waste > Mixed feedstock >... | reverse complement strand
TGGCTCGATCCCCTGGCCGAAGCCCGCAAGCTGCTCGCCCCCACCGACAAGGCGTGCGGCAATTGCCTCATGTGGCGCCCCAACCTGCAGGACGCCAACGGCCGCTGGGTAGGGCCGTGCCGCCTGCAGCCCGGCCGCGGCGATCTCCCGCCCACCGCCGCGCCGTGCGAGCGCTTCCTCGCCCGCGGCAGCAAGATCCCCAGCGCGCCGCCGCCCGAGGTCACGCGCCACCGCAGCAAGACCATCGTGGGCCCCACGGTGCGCCGCGGCGGCACCGTGGTTGCGGTAGCCGGCGGCGTGCCTACGAGCTTCCGGCCGGAGCGGCCGGACGTCGAAATCGGAGACATCGAAGGCATGACCCGGAACGAGCTGATCGAGATCATCCGCGAGGCCCTCGGCGAGGGTGACGCCCCCGCGCTCGCGAACAAGTGGGAAGGCGGCTCCGTGGTGCTGAAGCCGGCCAACCCGGAGCTGCAGCCGCGCGAGATCCCGCTCGACTCGCTCTTCCACAAGGTCGTGATGATCCGCGACCGGCTGCGCGTGCTCGAGGCGAAGATCAACGGCCACGCCAAGATGACCGACGCCGAGAAGGTCGAGCTGCAGAGCTACATCACCAAATGCTACGGCTCGCTCACCACGTTCAACGTGCTCTTCCGCGAGAAGGAAGACCAGTTCACGGGCGAGAAGGGCAAGGAAGGATAAGGCGCGTGAACGGCACGGCTGGGGGGGTTGCGCTTCCCGCGCAGCCGATGTCGAGAGGCGCCGCGCGGCGCCATGCGTTGCGCGCGCTCCGCCATCCGGGCTACCGCGCCTACTTTTTCGCGCAGGCGCTGTCGTTCGCCGGCACCTGGATGCAGAACGTGGCCCAGGGCTGGCTGGTGTTCCGGCTGACCGGATCGTCGCTGCTGCTCGGCTCCGTCTCGTTCGCCTCGCAGATCCCCACGCTGCTGCTCGCGCCGTTTGCCGGCGTGCTCGCCGATCGCGTGCCCCTCACGAGGATGGTGGCGGCGACGCAGGCCGTGCTCGGCGCGCTCGCGCTGGCGATGGCGGTGCTCGTCTTCACCGACACGGTGAGCGTGCCGTGGATCCTCGCGCTCTCCGTGGTCGGCGGCATCGCCTCCGCGTTCGATCTCCCGGCGCGGCAGACGCTGCTCGTCGAGCTCGCCGGCCCCGAGGATCTCTCCTCCGCCATCGCGCTCTCGTCCACCGCCACCAACGCGGCGCGCCTGGTGGGGCCCGCGGTCGCAGGCGTGCTCGTCGCCACGTTGGGCGAGGGCGTGTGCTTCCTGCTCAATGCGCTCACGTTCCTCGCGCCCATCGTCGTGGCCCTGGTGGTGAAACCCCGGCACGTGCGCGCCCCCGCGCACCACGAGCCGCCGCTCGCCGCGCTGCGCAGCGGGCTGCGCTACGCGGTGCAGGCGCCCCATACGCGCGCCGTCCTGCCCGTCGTCGCCATCGCGTCGTTTCTCGCGTTCCCCTACCTGCCGATGCTGCCGCTCTTCGCCGGCGGCGTCCTCCGCGGCGGGCCGGAGCTCCTCGGCTGGCTCAACGTCGCCGTGGGCATCGGTTCCGTGGCCGGCGCGCTCGCGGTGGCGGCGCTGGTGGACCGCAGCCGCCTGCTCCCCCGGCTCGCGTTCGGCCTCGTGCTCTACGGCGCGGGCCTGGTGGGGCTGGGGCTCTCGCGGGATGCAGCGCTCTCGCTCGCGGTGATGCCGCTGGTCGGCTTCGGCATGCTCTCGCTGCTCTCGTCCGCCAACACCGTCGTGCAGACCGACACGCCCGAGTCGATGCGCGGCCGGGTGATGTCGCTCTACACCACCGTCCTCGTGGGCCTGTTCCCCCTCGGCGCGGTCGCCTGCGGCGCGATCGCCGACGCGATCGGCGTGGGGCCCACCATCGCCTTCGGCGGCGCCGCCACCGCGGTGAGCGGGCTGTGGCTGTGGCGGCGGCTGCCTCTGCTCCGCGCCCGCCGGGGGGGCGAGGGCCTGCCCGCCGGGGCGCCTGTTTCGGCCGGAACGTGACGCCGCCCCGCCGGGGGCCTATCCTGCTCCGATCGTGACTCCGCCCCTCACCCCAGAGCTCATCGTCGCCGCGTACTGCCAGGGCATCTTCCCGATGGCGGACGAGTACGACGGGGAGATCGGCTGGTACTCCCCCGACCCGCGGGCGATCTTCCCGCTCGACGCGTTCCACGTGCCGCGCTCGCTCGCGAAGACGATCAAGCGCGGCGTCTTCGACGTGCGGGTCGACACGGCGTTCGAGGCAGTGATGCGCGGCTGCGCGGAGCGCGAGGAGACGTGGATCAGCGACGAGATCGTGCAGGCGTACACCGCGCTGCACCGCGCCGGCCTCGCCCACAGCGTGGAGGCGTGGCACGAGGGCGAGCTCGCCGGCGGGCTCTACGGCGTGGCGCTCGGCGGCGCGTTCATGGGCGAGTCGATGTTCACGCGCGTGACCGACGCCTCCAAGGTCTGCCTCGTGTTTCTCGTGGAGCGGCTGCGCGCGCGCGGGTTCACGCTGCTCGATTCGCAGATGCCCACCGAGCACCTGGCGAAGTTCGGGCAGATCGTGATCCCGCGGGCCGAGTACCTGCGCAGGCTGGCGGCGGCGCTGCGGCTCGACACCAGCTTCTCGTGAGCGGGTAGAACGACCGCCTCGCTACGGGTGGAGCGTCTCGCCTCGCGCGAGCATCTCCACGAACTTCGCGATGCGATCGGCGCGCGTCTGCGGGCGCTTCGCGGTCGCGATGCGGTGGAGGATCGAATAGCGGTTCTGGCCCCGCAGCGTCGCGAAGAACGCGGCCGCGTCGGGGTTGGCGTCGAGCGCCGCCTGCAGATCCGGCGGCACGGTCGCCGTGCCCCAGGATTCGTAGGCTGCGTCCCAGCGGCCGTTCGCCTTGGCCCGCTCGACCGCCGCGAGGCCCGGCGGCTGCATCCGGCCTGCAGCGATCAGCGCCTGGGCCTTCTCGCGGTTCACCTGCGACCAGATGCTGTCCGGCTTGCGGGGCGTGAAGCGCTGCTCGTACCAGACGTCGTCGATGCGCCGGGATTTGCCGTCGATCCAGCCCCAGGCCAGCGCGACCTCGAGCGCCTCTGCGTACGTGACCGAGGCGATGCCGGTGCCCTTCTTCGCCAGCTGGATGCGCACGCCCCGCGTGCCGTGGTGTTGCGCGAGCCATGCCTCCCACGCCGCCGCGTCGGCGAAAGGCACGAGCGGCAGGTCGTCCGCCGCCGCCGCAGGCGTCACGCTTCGACGAGGCCCTGCGGCGGCAGCAGCTGCCGTTTTCTGCCTGGTGGCCATGCGCCCCCTCCCGGTTCGGGTTCGCGGGGAAAAATCGCATGGCGCGACAGCGCCCGCAACGAGGCGGATCAGGCGTGGGCGCGGGCGGTGCGGACTCCTGCCGTCGCCGGTTCGAGCTCCGCCGCGCGGACCGCCGAAAGCTGCGCCAGCGCCCAGGCGCCGATCGCCATGACGACGTCGCGCACCGCGATGTCGAAGCGGCCCAGCAGCACGAGGTTCAGCGCGATGGCGAGGAGCCACGCCCCCACCACCCACGCGCCGATGCGCGGCTTGAACAACGTGAGCACGCCCGCGGCGATCTCCACGACGCCGACCACGTACAGGAACGCCTGCGGCGAGAACGGCAGCAGCTGCCCGAGGGCAGGGCTCAGGTAACCCGGCCAATCGGCCAGCAGGTTCGTGAACTTGTCGAGGCCTGCCACGATCGGCACGAGGCCGTACGTGAGGTGCAGCGTGCGGAAGGTGTTCGCGACTCGGGGATCCATGGGGCGTTCCTCCAGATTTCGGTGTGCACCCGCATGGAGTCCCGGAGGCCGTGAAGGTGACGTTGTCACCTCGGGGCAGGTTGCGGCATCCATTGCTGCATGGGCGAACCGAGAGCGGCAACCGTGGCGGAGATCCCGAGCGACGAGGCCATCGCGGCGCTCGTGCTCGCGGGCGAGGTCGATCGATTCGAGCTGCTGATGCGGCGGCACAACCAGCGGATCTACCGCGCCGTGCGCTCCATCCTCCGCGACGAGGCGGAGGTGGAGGAGGCGATGCAGCAGGCGTACGTGAGTGCGTTCGAGCACCTCGCGCAGTTTCGCGGCGGGGCGCGGTTCTCCACGTGGCTCACGCGCATCGCCGTGCACGAGGCGTTGTGCCGGGTGCGGCGCGCGCGGCCGCTCGTGGCGCTGGACGGAGGAGGGGAATCGATGGCGGCGGCGGGAGCGAGCCCGGAGGAGCGGGCGGCGGGGCGCGAGCTGGTGGGGCTGCTCGAAGAGGCGATCGACGAGCTGCAGGAGGGCTATCGCACCGTGTTCGTGCTGCGCGAGGTGGAGGGGCTCGGCACGGCGGACGTGGCGGAGGCGCTGTCGATCTCCGAGGACGCGGTCAAGCAGCGGCTGCACCGCGCGAAGGATCAGCTGCGCCAGCGGCTCGCCGCGCGCGTGGAGGCGCAGGCCGGCGGCGCGTTCCGCTTCGAGGCGCCGCGCTGCAACCGCGTGGTCGCCGCGGTGCTCGCGCGCATTCGCGTAGGGGGCCGGGGGGCGTAGCAAGCGGGGGCCCCGCCGCCTTCCGCGAGGCGGCGGGGCCTTCGTCTGTCTGCACTCGACTTACGAACGTGCGTAAACGTCCTGCCGGGCGGAGCCGGTGGCGAGAGCACGCTGCCGATCACTCGAGTGGAGTGCCAATCTCGTCGAACTGATCCAGTCGGTAGCGGTAGAGACGGTCGACGGTGGAAGCAGGATGGGCGACGAGGTTCTCGCCGAGGTAGAGGTACGTGTCGTCGAGTGCGAGCAGTTCGCCGCGCCATTCGTAGCCGGGCGTGGGCACGAATCTGCGCATCTTTCCGTCGGTGAGGCGCACGAGCCAGAGCTGTGACCGGTCAGCGTGCGCAAGGTCGATACCACCGGTGAGGGTCATTGCGGCTGCGAATTCGCCCCAGCTGGTACCGCGCGAGGCGTACGCCGGCCTGGCGGCTGGCACGCGGTACGTGGTGATCGGCCCGCCGGCACGAGGAACGACCCAGAACTCGGGGGCGGGAAGGTCTCTCGTGCAATCGGTGGCCTGCTGGGGATCACCGCTGCGGAGTCCGGCCACGCGATCGGCGCTGACCGCAACGCCGCATGCGATGCCCGGCATCGAGTCCACGAGGAGCTTCGAGCCGGCGTCCGGCGACCAGGTTCGGATGCGCGAGGTGGACGGCTTGCCGGGGGAGACCTCCGACCAAGCCGACAGCCCGGCATTTCCTGCTCCGGAACCGAAGCTTTCGCTATCCTCGATGGTCATGCGCTCGTTCGAGCCGGCACCCGCCATCACCGAGACGCTGTAGCAGCCGAAGAAGAGAGCGGGTGGGGACGTATCGACGGACCAGCGCTCGCAGATTGGAGATTCACCGGTGTCGATCCACGGCAGCTTGAAATCCCATTCGCCGGCATGACCGTTGCGAATGGTCGGCAGCATCATGCCATTCGAGAAGATCGCCGTAAGGTAAGCTGAATAGCCGATTGCGCCTGCAAATGGGGGCGACGGCGATTTCGGCCCGGTGGAATCCATGCGGAGGGCCGCAGTCGTCGTCCCGCTGCGTAGATCAAGATAGCGTCGGAACAGGTAGGAAGGGCGAGGCTGCAGAAATGACAGCAACGCACGAGGTCCGTCGTCAGTTACGACCGTATCCAGCGTGCCTGCAAACCACTCGGCCGCGATGGCCGAGGTCTCACAGCCAGCGCCGCAGGATGACCAATGCACTCCAGGAAGAGTCAGCGCAGCCGGAATAGCCTCGCGCACCCGCACCTGGGCGACTTCAGAGGACGCTTCGGGCAGGTCGCGCCACTTGCTGTCATCGTCTAGCCAACCGAGGTCCGTGCTTCCGGCGGAGCCACCACGGCCGGAGGTTCCGCCCCCGCCGCTCCCTGCGGTTCCACCGCCGCCACCCGAGTCGCCGCCCGCGTGGCCGCCAGCGCCACCAACCGGAATGCCTCCCGCCGAACCTCCGCCATCGTGAGGCTCGCCATGGCGGTTGCCGCACGCTGCTGCGAGCGCGATGAGAAGGAGAGACAGTCCGAGTTTGGGTTCGAGTCTCATTTGGTTCTCCGCCGAACGGACGGCACGGCGGCCACCGTGCCGTCCAAAATTGGCTCGCTAAAGTGCGGTGAGTGGCAGCGTGCCCTTGAAGTCCGCACGGTCGAGGCGGTGTGCCACGGCCTTCCCGCCAATTGCCAATGCGACGGTCGGGCGACTCGGATGCGGTGCGTCGAGAAGCACGCCGTTCGACTGCCACGAGCCAAGCATCGTGAGCTTGTCACCGGTGGCATCGAACGCCCATGCGGCCACTCCCTCGCCACGGTCCGCAACCACGATGAGCTCACCGGCCGCACCGAGCGCGAGAGCCGTTCGCCGATTGGCGGAACTGTAGGGAACCTCGAGGAGATTGCCGGATGCACCAGTACCGAGGTCGATCCATGCGATACGCGCAGCTGCACCGCTCTCACCGCGGTCGATGAATAGCACGTAGGCATGGCGGCGTGCGGAGTCGACCGCAATACCCGCCACTTCCGCTTCGATTACCGCGACATTTTCCAACGCCGTCGTCGTACCGTCCTCGAAGCTGAACCTGCGAAGCCCGGCCAGGCTGGACCCGTCCGGGCCTCCCACGAAGTAGACGGCTCCTTCGGTCGCGACGTAGAACGCCCTTCCGCTGGCGGTTAGCACCGGCTGGGACCGAACGCTGTCCGCAATCACCGGCGAATCAAGCACCTTGAGGACATCTCCCGACCCTCCGACGACGCGCAAAGGAGCGGCGTAGCCTGAGCCTTCGCGAGGCACTAGGACGCCGACCATGCTGCTGCTGGCGTACGCGAGTGCAGCATAGCGGTCGAGAGCGGGCACGAATGCCCACTCGCCGGACTGCAGAAGCGACACGAGGTACGGATCAAGCTGCGACGTCGCGTCGACCAGTGTGTCATCGATCAGCATGGCGACACGGTTGGCGTCCACAAGGAAAGGTGCCGGATTCTCGATCCCGCCGAACCACTCCCACGGCTCGTAGATGTGGCGCATGCTCGGGATCACGGAAAGGCAATGTGGCGTGCCACAAGGGCCGAAAACCCACCCTTCAGCGGGGTCGTACTCCTGCACGTAGGGCGTGGGCACGAGACGAGCGGAAGTACGCAGGAACCAATCCGTGTCGCGCTGACTCGCGACGAATCCGGGCGGCTGCTCGGCGACGCTCGCCACGAGGCCATGCGTGGCGGTGAGGCCGTCGTTGCGCTCGAAGTCCACGATGGGATTGCTCTTTCGCTTCGTGTCCTCGAGCCAGTTCCAGAGGAAAGTCGCTTCTTCCGGCGCAACTGGATCGAAGGTCATGAGGAAGGGCGTAGCGGCCCCTCCCTTTTTGGGCTTGATTTCCTTCCATTCGCCCGTTGTCGCGCGCGCCTTGGAGGGGCGGCAATCGATCTGCCGCGCGCAGTCCTCTTCGCTGAGCCGAATGTCGCCCGAAAGGACGCACGAGCAGTGCCGGAACGCTACCGTCTGCTCGAAGGGAACAGTAGCCCCAAGGGTTCCGTCGTCGCCAAGCGCCGTTCGGGCGCCGATCTGGACCGAATCCGGGCCGATCGTGCCAGCGCCCTGCACGAGCGGCCTGGGCAGCTTCGGGCGGAAGGGATCGAAGGTGAGCTGCGGAACGGGCTCGCAAACATCGCCCAATCGCGACGGCCTATCGCCGACCTGGCGCGACCGGATGAGTTCGTCTTCGAGCAGGTCGTTGGAGTTCCTGTTGTCGCGATCCTGAACGTCGGGGCAGAGGTCGCAGACCTGCTTTACCGTGTCTTGGTCATCGTCAGCTAGTTCGCTGCAGCGGCCCGGCAACACGGCGCTGCCCTGGCTGTCGAAGTCGAAGAGGCAGATGCCGGCGTTCAGTCGGGTACAATCCGCATCGTTCGAACAAGTCGGGCGCGTGGCAAAGCCGCTGCAGGGCTCGCATGCGTCGCCGACGAGGTCGCCGTCGCTGTCGTTGTTGTTGCCCGTGGCGAGGAGCGGGCAAAGGTCGCACACATCGCCGATACCGTCTCTATCCCTGTCGCGTTGCTCGATGTTCTTGCAGTTGAGGCCCGCGCCAAGTGCGTTACAGTCGCTAGCCGTGCAATTATCGCAAACATCGCCGACGGTGTCTTGATCGTCGTCTTCCTGACCGGGATTGTAGCAGTCGAACGGATTCGTGCACGCCGCAGGCGGGCAGTTGTCGTCGGCCCCATCGTCCCATCCGTCTTTGTCGAGGTCGTTATTCAGCAGCCTGCCGATGAAGGCGTTGATATGGGTCGGGGCGTCGACCGGCGCCCACCACTGGTCCCAACCCGGGTAATCGCCTGAGCGGCCCCCCGAGTGGACTCCAATCAGATAGTAAGTGCCTTTGATCTTTGCGAAGAGAGGGCCGCCAGAGTCACCGTCCCTGGTGCCAATCGACTCGCGATCATCCGCGACGATAATTTGCGTTGGCTGGCAGGGCCCCTCCCACACCTGGTCACAGGCGTCGTACCAGCTCTCTGCGCCGTCGAGCTTGCCGTATTGGCGAAATCCGCTGTTCGGTTTGCCGAAGCCAACGGCCCAAGTCCGCCCTCGCTCCGCCTTGTTCAGCGCGTCGCGGGCCGTACCCATCCATACTGGGGCAGGGTTGACGACAACCGAATCTGGCACGGAGTCCTCGAGCTCAAGCAGTGCCACGTCCTCGCCGGCCCAGTGCCGTTCCCACGAGGTAAAGTTTCCCAGGCGGACGAACTGCGCGCCCTTTCGCGGTACGCCTTCTTGAGGAAACTTCACGAAATACTTGCTTCCGGCGGTGCCGACGTCCCACAAGCAGTGGCGCGCCGTGAGCACGTGACGCCGCGTCACGAGCGTGGCCGAACATCCGTAACAATCGTTTATAGATTTGCAGGACCACAAATACGCGGTGGTGCCGATGATGCCTTCGAGCGAATTGACGGACGCGCCGTTCGAGATCACCCCGTCGTCACACGTGGCGTCGCCGTCAATGTTCGTATAGCAGAAACTCGAATCCCCATCGATTCGCACGTCTTCAACCATCGGCGCTTCGTTCGATGCCGTATGCAGTTCGATGGGTTCGGCAGCCGTGTTACCGCATGCTGAGCCGAAGGTCACAACCAGCAACGAGATGCCCGTCGCAATAGCCCGAAAGCCCGAAAGCCCGAAAGCCTGCGCCTCGCATCGTGGAACGCCCATGAATCCCCCCGCTCAACGTTGGTGTAGCTGAGCGAGATGATTCGAGTCTACGCGGACAGTCTGTGTCAACGCGTGACTCGGATAGCGTAAGGTTTGAATGTTGGAAAGCGGACGACCAATGCGTGTGGGCCAGGATGCACGAAGGCCCCGCGGCGCGCTCATGCGCCGGCGGGGCCTTCATGTGTCGAGGCTGCGCTGTGGATCAGGCCTCGAGCGAGCGCACGAGATCGACGAGCGTGCGGATGCCGACGCCGGTGCCGCCCTTCACCTGGTAGCCGCCGTCCTTGTCCGTGGTGGACGGGCCGGCGATGTCGAGGTGCACCCAGGGCGTCTCGCCGATGAACTCGCGGAGGAAGAGCGCCGCCGAGATGGCGCCGCCCCAGCGCGCGCCGGAGTTCTTCATGTCGGCGATGGGCGACTTGAGGTTGTCCTTCACGTCCTCGATGAGCGGCATGTGCCAGAAGGACTCGCCGGCGGTCTTCGAGGCGTCGACGACCTTGTTCGCCCACTCGTCCTCGTTGGACCACGTGCCCACGGTGTACATGCCGAGCGCCACGATGCACGCGCCGGTGAGCGTGGCGAGGTCGATGACCGCGCGGGGCTGCGACTGCTCAACCGCATAGGTGAGCACGTCGCCGAGCACGAGGCGGCCCTCGGCGTCGGTGTTGGTGATCTCCACCGTCTTGCCGTTGCGCGCCACGAGCACGTCGCCCGGGCGGTAGGCGGTGCCGCTCGGCATGTTCTCGCAGGTGCCCACGTACGCGTGCACCGGGAAGTTCGGCTTGAGCACGTTGGCGATGACCCACATCGCGCCGAACACGGCGGCCGAGCCGGCCATGTCGGTCTTCATGTCGACCATGGCGTCGGCAGGCTTGAGCGAGAGGCCGCCCGAGTCGAACGTGATGGCCTTGCCGACCAGCGCGAGGGGCTTGGCCTTCGCAGCAGCGCCGCGGGCGCCGCCCTTCGGCGTGTACTTGATCTCGATGAGCTTCGGCTCCTCGCGGCTGCCCTGCGCCACGCCGAGGAACATGCCCATCTTGAGCTGCTCGATCTTCTTGCGGTCGTGCACGGTGACCGAGAGGCCCGGGACCTTGAGCTTGGCCTGCGCCGCCTGCGCGAGCAGGGTGGGCGTCATGGTCATCGCCGGCTCGTTCACGAGGTCGCGCGCGAAGTTGACGCCGTCGGCGACGGCGAGGCCGAGCGCGAGACCCGCGTCGGCGTCCGCGTTCTTCTTGAACGAGGGCGCGGTGATCAGGGCCTGCTTGAGCTCCTTCTTGTCGTCGTCCTTCTTCGACTTCCACTTGTCGTAGCGGTAGGCGCCCATCGCGAGGCCCTCGCCCGCGGCGCGCGCCTCGTCGAACGCGCTCCACGCACCCGGCACGGCGAACGCGAGCTTGCCCGCGTTGACGCGCACGGCCTCCTTGGCGGCGGTGCCGGCGGCGCGGCGCAGCGCCTCGAGGTCCGACTGGCCGCGCGCGCCCAGGCCGAGCAGCACCACGTGCGACGCGGGCAGCTTGCCGTGCGTGTGGATCGCCAGCCGGGAGCCCGCCTTGCCGGTGAAGCCCTCCTGCTTCGCGATGTCGCGCACGATGCCGCCGAGCGCCGCGTCGACGGCGTCGAACTCCGCCGACGCGCCCTTCTTGCCGAGGTCCTCCTCGAAGACCGGGAGGGCGACCAGGCCGACCTTGCTCTCGGTGAGCGAGGATGGAGCGAGCTTGATATCCATGCTTTTCCTCTCCTGGGCGCCGCAGCGCCGAAGCGGCGCTACTTATCACAGGCGCGCGGGCGCCTGCTTCGACTTTCCCGCCGGCGCGTGCGGCCTGCCCGCCTGCGCGGCGTGCGCGCGTGGCTCGCCGCGCGCGACGGAGATGGCTACCGCAGAAACATGGCACCCAGCTGTCCCCGCACGACCATGCGCGGCGCCGCCGCATGTCTCGCCTGCGGTTTCGCGCTGCTGCAGCCGCCGCGGCCGATCCTGCCCACCGATCAATACGGCCCCGCGCAGTCCGCCGGCTCGCTGCTCGAGAATCCGGGCGAGCCGATCAGCCAGTGGATCCTGCGGCCGGAGCCGCCGGCGTACCAGCTGCAGCTGGGCGGCGTGCTCGCGCAGGCGGGGCCCGACACGATCCGCGTGCGCCAGGGCGGCGCCGCTGCCGACGCGCTCGTGAGCCTCACGCCCGCGACCAATTATTTCCTCGACGGTCGCTCCGTGACGCAGCCGGAGATCCCCGAGGGCTCGCGCGTGCTCGTGCTCTTCGACCTGGCGGGCGACGTGCGCGTGGCGAGCACGGTGCAGGCCTCGAGCCCCGGCAACCCGGTGCCGCCGGCGGAGACGCTGCAGCCGGCGCCGCCGCCGTTCGCCGCGGAGATCCCCGGCGAGCGCGTGACCTCGAGTACGCCGCAGCAGCTCCTGCCGGCCGGGCCCGGATTCGGCGGCGTCACGCCGGAGGCGCCGTCGGAGGCGCCGTCGGTGCGGGTGCAGGTGCCCGCACCGCAGCCGTGATCAGGGGAACGGCAGGCCGAGGGAGGCGCACGTCATCCAGAACATCAGCACCGCGATGACGAAGAAGACGAGAAACACCTTGGCCCACGTCTTCTTCGACGGCTTGCCTTCCAGGTTCGGCTCTGCCACGCGCCACCTCCCCGCCCGCGAGCGGCCGCCCGGCCGCTGCGCTCCGCCTCTGCGGGCGCTCCCCCATTACATGTACATTCCACCGTTCACGTGGAGCACCTGGCCGGTGACCCAGCCTCCTCCGTCGCCCGCCAGGTAGGCGACCGCCTCGCCCACCGCCGACGGCTCGCCGAAGCGGCCGAGCGGGATCTGCGCGATCAGCTTCTCCTGCACCGGCTCCGGCACGCCCCGCACCATCGGCGTGTCCATGAAGCCCGGGCAGACGGCATTCACCGTGACCTGGTCGCGTGCGACCTCCTTCGCCAGGCTCTTGGTCAGGCCGATGAGGCCCGCCTTCGATGCGGCGTAGTTGATCTGGCCGTAGTTGCCCATGGCGCCGACGATCGAGCTGATGTTGACGATGCGCCCGGCCTTGCGGTCGCGCATGCGCGGCACCACCGCCTTGCACACGTGGAAGGTGCCGCGGAGGTTGGTGTCCAGCACCACGTCCCAGTCGTCGTCCGTGAGGCGGGCGAGCGTGCGGTCGCGTACCAGGCCGGCGTTGTTGACGACGACGCCGATCGTGCCGAGCTCGTCCTCCACCACGCCCACCATCTGATCGACGTCGTCCTGCCTGCAGACGTCCGCCTGCACGGGCAGCGCGCGGACGCCCTGCTGCTGCAGCTCCGCCGCGAGCTGCCGCGCCTCCTCCTCGCCCGACCGATAGTGCAGCGCCAGGTCGTAGCCGTCCCTGGCGAGCCGCAGGGCGATCGCGTGACCCAGCGCGCCCGAGGCTCCCGTGATCAGCGCCAACTTCCTCATGGCTCCGGCCCCTTTCCCCCGTTTACCGCTTGACCGGCGCCGCAACGCGCCGGCCCCGAGGCAAGCTAGGTAACGGTGGAGGGATGAGGAAGTGCTGCGGTCCTCGTCCATCGGCCGGTTGACCGATTTACTGGCGGCCGCAAACGGAAACGGCGCCCGTAGGGGCGCCGTTTCGACGAGAGCCGGTCGCTCGCCGCCTCAGGCGCCCGCGGCGGCGCCCGCCTGCTGCACGAAGTCGCGCTCGAGGGCGTCGAGCTTGCCGTTCGCGCGGCGCTCGGCCGCGTCGATCGCCTCGCCCTCGCGCACCGGCTCGCGCAGGTCGAAGTAGTACTTGATCTTCGGCTCCGTTCCCGAGGGCCGAGCGATGACGCGCGTGCCGCCCTCGAGCTCGAACGCGAGCACGTTCGACGAGGGCAGGTCGAGCTTGCCGGCGGCGCCGCCACCCGCGTGCGTCACCGCGCCCGTCCCGTAGTCGCGGATCGTCTGCACGCGCAGCCCGCCGATCTGGTGCGGCGGCGCCTTGCGGAACGTGTCCATGATCCGCGCGATCTGCGCCTGTCCTTCGGCGCCCTTCATCGTGGCGCTGTGCTGGCGCGACACGTAGAGGCCGAAGCGGCGGTAGAGGTCGTCGAGCTCGTCGATGGGATCGCGGCCTCGCTCGGCGGCGTCCGCCGCCAGCTCCGCGAAAATCGCCGCGGCGCTCACGCCGTCCTTGTCGCGGCACACTTCGCCCACGCTGTAGCCGAGCGCCTCCTCGAAGCCGAAGACGAAGCGCGTGCCATGCGCGCGCTTCAGGTCCATGGCACGGTTGGCGATCCACTTGAAGCCGGTGAGCACCTCGTCGTAGCGGACGCCGGCCGCGCGGGCCATCTCGCCCACCATCGGCGTGGAGACGATGGTGCTGATCACGCAGCGGTCGCCGCCCGCGTCGTGCCGCATGAGGTAGCCGGCGAGGAGCGCGCCCACCTGGTTGCCGGAGAGCTGCCGGTACGAGCCGTCGGGCCGGCGCACCGCCACCGCCAGGCGATCGGCGTCGGGATCGTTCGCCAGCACGAGGTCGGCGTTCACCTTGCGGGCGAGCGCGAGCGAGAGATCCATCGCGCCCGGCTCTTCGGGATTGGGGAAGCGCACGGTGGGGAACCGCATGTCCGGCTCCATCTGCTCCTGCACCACGTGCACCTTCGTGAAGCCGTATTCGCGCAGCGCACGCGTGGCGAGCGGGCCGCCCACGCCGTGCAGCGGCGTGTACACGATCGTGATCTTCTCGCGGCCCTTCTGCGAGCGCGAGAGCGCGCGGATCGCCGCGAAATAGGCGTCGATCTGCGCGTCGCCGAGGTCCTGCCACAGGCCCTTCGCGCGCGCCGCCCGTTCCTCGAGCCGGGCGATCTGCGGGATGGGGCCGACCTTCTCGATGGCGGCGCTGATCCCCTTGTCGTGCGGCGGGATGATCTGCGCGCCGTTGCCCCAGTACACCTTGTACCCGTTGTATTCGGGCGGGTTGTGGCTGGCGGTGACCATCACGCCGGCGGCGGCGTTCACGTGCGCCACCGTGAAGGCGGTGAGCGGCGTGGGCGCGAGCTGCGTGTAGACCTTCGCCGGGATGCCGTGGCCGGCGAGCACCGCGGCAGCGTCCTGCGCGCTCTCGCGCGAGAGGCGCCGGCCGTCGTAGCCGATGACCACGCCGCGCTGCTTCGCGTCGGGCACGGTGTCGAGGAGGTATTTCGCCAGGCCCGCCGTGGTGCGGATGACGACCGAGCGGTTGAAGCGGTTGGGACCGGCGCCGATGACGCCGCGCAGGCCGGCGGTGCCGAACTCGAGCGATGCGCCGAAGCGGTCGCGCAGCTGCGCCTCGTCGCCGCGGTCGAGCAGCTGCTGCAACTCGGCGCGGGTGTCGGGGTCGGGATCCTCTGCGAGCCAGGCTTCTGCCGTCTGGCGGAGCTTCTCGTCCATGGTGCCTGCTTCCTTCTGCCTCGCGGGCGGCGCGGGGAAAGACCAGAGATATGCGTCGGGAGCGGCTTAGCAAGGGGCAGCCCGAGCGTCGACGGCGGGCTGCTCGGAGGCGTCTGCTGAACGACGGCAGCCCGAACGTGTGGCGCGGGGACGGGGCGGCGGCTTACCCTTCCGCGCCTCATGATCACCGTGCGCGACCTCGCGAAGCATTACCAGGTGCACAAGCGGCCGCCCGGCCTCGCCGCTGCGCTCAAATCGGTGGTGCGCCGCCGCTACGAAACCGTGAAGGCCGTCGACGGCATCTCCTTCGACATCGCCGCCGGCGAGCGGGTGGGGTTCCTCGGGCCCAACGGCGCGGGCAAGACCACCACGCTCAAGATGCTCGCCGGGCTGCTCTATCCCACCTCCGGCGTCGCCCGTGTGGCGGAGTTCGAGCCGGGGCGGCGGCAGGCGGAGTTTCTCCGCTCCATCATGCTGGTCACGGGGCAGAAGCAGCAGCTGCTGTGGGACCTGCCGCCGTCGGAGACGTTCGAGCTCAACCGCGCCATCTACGACGTGCCGCGGGCGCAGTTCCGCGAGACTGTCGACGAGCTGGTCGACCTGCTGCAGCTGGGCGATCTGATCGGCAAGCCGGCGCGCCAGCTCTCGCTCGGCGAGCGCATGAAATGCGAGCTGGCGGCGG
>Ga0164243_10008339_pt1 | contig 15299 bp, 9 predicted proteins | sample OricompcompostOP_FD_108781 | JGI IMG/M metagenome (GOLD analysis project Ga0164243, IMG submission 108781) | Organic Plus compost microbial communities from Emeryville, California, USA - Original compost - Organic plus compost (OP) | ecosystem: Engineered > Solid waste > Mixed feedstock >... | reverse complement strand
GTATTGAAATCTGTCACTAGCATTTGGGGTAGTTGTCGTTTCTATTTCTCCTTTCTGATAAGCGTCAATCCGTTCCAATACCTCCTGCGAAAATTTTGCACCCTCACCATCGTTTGCTGCGACTTCATTAAAATAGTAAGCAAATGTTTTGGAATCTAACATCGTGGGTAGCCCCCTTGGCTTACCCAATCTTATATTATTGTTATAATTTGCTGTTATCTTACCCGATTTTCCAGATTTTGTTGTAATGAGGATAACTCCAAAAGGTGCCCTTGACCCGTAAATAGCAGAAGCTGCTGCATCTTTAAGTACGGTGATATTTTCAATATCCTGAGGATTAAGTGCATTCATATTGCCTTCCATCCCATCAATTAAAACCAAAACTGATGAACTCGACCCTACGCCTATCGTCCCCGCACCACGGATATTGACGCTTAGATTTTGATTTAGTTCCCCCCCCAGTCCGGTTGTCTGCAAATTCAGCCCAGGGATCATGCCTTGCAGGGCCTGTCCAACGTTCTGCACAGGTCTTGACTCTAACTCTTTACCGTCAAGAGACGAAACGGCACCAGTCAAATTTGCCTTCTTTTGTGTTCCGTACCCTACTACAACGACTTCTTCCAACGCCCTATCCTGACTGGACATTGTCAACATCATTGGGTTGCGACTCGCATTTTCGCTTAAAGAAGCATACCCCACATAGGAAAAATCCAAAATGGAGTTTTCATTTGCTACTTTTAAAGTAAATGTTCCGTCTTCTGCTGTCAATACAGTATTTGAGGTACCTCTTTCTGTCACGGTCACACCCGCAATTGGTTTTCCCGATGCATTTAAAACTGTACCTTTAATCTCTATCTTTTCTGATTTCCGATCTGGGATATTTTTAAAACTAGCCCTTTCCTGTGGTTTAACAATAATAGTCTTGCCTTCAATCACAAAATCTAGATCCTGCTCCGTGAGCGCTTTTTTCAACACGAACCTCAAATCCAATTTGGAACCAGAATAAGAGATTAATTTTTTGTTTTGCAAAATATCCGAATCATAAATAATCTGATATCCCGTTTGTTTACGTATCTCTTTTAGTACTTCTGTTAAGGTGGCATTTCTTAGATTAAGGTTTAATTCTTGTGCCTTGGCTAAGGGAAGGCTTTGGAGAGCTATCAAACCGAGGATAGTTCCTATTTTTGACGATCGCTTTAAAAAAGTTAAAGCAGATTTGTCCCGAACAAACCCAAATTTGTTTTTTCTCAGGTGAAATTTTTTATTCATATTTTTAGGTTTTATTGTAAAAGGGGCATTATCCCCATTCTTACAATAAAGAGTCTCCCAAATGCGATTACCCTAAAAACTTTTTTAAAAAATTAATTCATGATCTTTTAACGTGATGTTCAAATTGCCTGATTTTTTTATGAGATCCAAAATCTCAGAAAACGAGCGATCTCTCTTAAGAAAAAGTGTAAAATTTCGATTGGGAACTTTATTGGGATCAAAATGAATCGGATAAATATTAGCGAGATCTGAGAGAATATAGCGCAAGCTTTTATTTTCGTAATACAAATTGCCATCTTTCCACGATGTATAATCTTCGGTTATAGCAGTTGTTTTATCAATAGATCCTTGATCATCCAGCATGGCTCTCTCTCCAGGAACAAGCAACTCATTTTTTCCTGATTTAATACTTCTCAAAGCTATACTTCCTTCTGTTAATACAGTCTGCTCGATCTTTTCACGAGACAAAACATTAAACTTAGTACCTAATACAGCTATCCGCTGTTTCTCTGTCAGAACAGTAAATTCCTGTTTAATACCAGCCTGTTGTCTCTTTGCAACCTCAAAAAAGGCTTCCCCTTTTAAACTTAAAATCCGATTTTTTAAAAAATCACCTTTGTAGCTCAACTCGGAATTGGAATTAAGAAATACTATAGTTCCATCTTTTAACAAAACCTTACACAATCCACCAACCCCAACGCGCAGAACAACATCATCAAATTCGGAGGTTGATGATCCTGTCGGTTCAATAATCAACATATCTTTCTTTTTACTGACTTTGAAAGGTTTGTTTTTATTATTCTCCCATTCAGCAAGGGACATGGGCCTTGACCCTGAAATTGTTATATCTCCAGCTGTAATATCCGCATAAATATGCTCAGATTTTTGGGGGGAGATATTAATGGAACGAGAATAAAAAATGTATAAGCTAGCAGAACAAATAGATAAAACAAAAAATAGGATCGCCCCGTTCAACAAATGCTTTTTACGTTTCTTTCTACTAATCGTTGTTAGAATACGATCAAAAGTCTTTTTTTTTATATTTTCTCTATCGTTTAGGGGCATATGCTTATAATACGGGTGAACTTGAAAGATTTTAATTTGTTAATATGACAAAATAACGAAAAGGTGAATATAATTATAAGGCTTTTCGTAATTTATTCAAGACTTTTGATATATGATATTCGACAGATTTAATGCTAAGGTTCATTTTTTTGGCGATTTGTTTGTAGGATAAATCATCTTCTCGACTCATGATAAATATTGCTCTTGTTTTGGTAGGAAATCTCGCTAATAATACATCAAGCTGATCAGACAGTTCTTTATATGAAAGCTCATCATGCTCAACAGCTATATCTAACAACAGGTGTTCCTCTACTTCATTTAACCTACGTAATTTCCCGAGCAGTTTAAAACATCTGTTTTTTATACAAATGAATAAATAATCTTTTAACGATGATTGGATGTTTAATCGTTTATGACGTGCCCACAATTCGGTAAAGACATCATGTAAAACATCTTGTGCTAGCGATTCTTCCTTAACTAATCGTAAAGCAAAGTTATAGAGGCCATCCCAGTAAAAGTTATAAACTAAGGAAAATGCCTGCATATCTCCGTCTTTTAGACAGCGCAAAATTTTATGCTCTATTCGACTTTCCACTTGATTCGATTCCATATCGGTAATTAAAATGTTCTTCAATGGTTAGCAGATGTTTAAGATTAATTGGTTAGATTAAGAAAATGCCAACAATATTATGTATTACATAAATACAATATTAATATTTTTTTATAAATGTATAAAATGATCTATCAAATTTTTAAATAAAATAATCAGAAAATTTTGCTTATTACACGCAATCATAACGCTCTTTTCATTAACTTGGCACTATATTAAGTTTACGTCGTTGAAGAATGAATCGATGAAAACGTAAATTATGAGAATTAATAATATTTATAGCCTATAAATCGATCAGATTTGAGCGATGAAATTGTCATATTGCACAAATTATCCCGGGGTAATCAAATTGCCCTAAGGGTACTTTATGATAAATATGCGCAAATGGTTTACCAAATTGCGCTTCATATTTTAAAGGATGAGCACATTGCAGAAGAAATTGTACAGGATACTTTTCTCCAGCTCTGGGACTCAAGAGAAAAAATAGATATAGACAGCAATATTCGAACATTTATCTATGTAATCAGTCGAAATAAATGCTTCAATAGGCTCAAACAGCTTAAAAGATACCATAGCCTCTTCGAACCCCTATGCTCCGAAGGATCTCATGATTGCATTTTTGAACAAGACCCTTTGGCGGAAAAAGAAGTGAACGAAGCACTGGAACAATTGGTTCAAAAGCTACCCAAAAAACAGCAACTCGTATTTCGTATGAGTCGATTCGAGGGACTATCACATCAGGAAATAGCGCAACAGTTATCCATTTCGACAAATACCGTAAAAAATCATTTGGTGTCTTCTTTAAAATTTATCAAAGAAGAACTCAAGGGTACTCCAGGAGATTCTTCGATCATCTATCCCCTATTATTTTTTACTTTTTTTTTCATCGACTAGTCCTTAGCCCAACTCAATATTGTTCTTATAATAAAGACCAATATCATGATGACCAATTCTGAGTTTGAAAACTTAGTCAAAGACTATCTAGAAAATAAGCTTAGTCCAGAACAGGAGCGACAATTAATAGTTCTACTGACCACTAATCCTAGTGCCGATCTTTTGGCTAAATTTGACAAATTTTACCTCAAATATTCCAAGGAAGTCGCGCTAGAAAAAAATAAAAAAGACAAGATTTGGTCCAATATCCACGCGCATTTAGTTCAAGATACCCCGTATCAGACCGGTGCCATAAAAAATAGCCGTTGGAAAACCTTCCTTCCTTATGCAGCCATTTTCATTGGTATAATTTCTCTTGCAGCACTTTTATTTACGCTTACCGACAAAAATAAGGATGAGACCCCTCAACACGACACTACAGTAAATCAAATCTTTCTGAAAAAACATAGCGGTCTTATTTATGCCAGCAACAATATTAACGGCAACAACATCCCATTGAAGCAATCCGATTTCAAAACCTATGGGATTGTCAAGGATTCAGCGGGCACTCTTGTTTTTCGACAAGACGACAAACATGTTTTAGCCAACAACACGAAATTGACTATTCAAACCCAAAAAGGGCAAACACAAGCACTTGTTCTACCTGACGGTTCAAAAGTATGGATCAATAGCAATTCACAGATTACGTTTCCGAGAAGCTTTAATGAAAAGGAACGTCAGGTACAATTAGTCGGCGAAGGGTATTTTGAGGTCACTCATCTCGATCGACAGCCCTTCTCTGTACAAGGTTTACATTATACTACCAAGGTGCTGGGAACACATTTTAATATCCAAAGTTACCCAAATAGTATAGAAAGGATTTCATTACTGGAAGGGAAAGTAAAGGTTAGTAGTCCAAAGACTGTGATCCACCTTTCTCCTGGGCAGCAAGCATACGGAGAAACTGCAACACCTAAAAAAACCGAAATAGATACAACGGATATCCTGGCATGGCAGCAAGGTTATTTTAAATTCGAGAATGTGGATATTTATCAATTAACCGAACAAATTAGAGACTGGTATGATGTTAAATTTATTAAGATCAACTCACAAAGCGAGGATAGATTTTCAGGAACCTATCGACGCACCAATGATCTAAGTGATCTACTCAAAAATCTAGAGGAAGTTTCCAACCTGAGATTCAACATAAAAGAAGGAGGCATTTATGTAACCAATAAATAAACTTTAAATAAAAAAACGGAAGTGCTCCAACACTCCCGCAGTTAGATAACGACCAACAAAACGAAAATTATTAATCAATTTATCCAGTTCAAATGTATAAAACTTCTTATTCATTTCGATATCCTACGACCAGGATTATCGTAAAAACTATGATTTTTATGAAACTGATTATCCTGTTTCTAGTAATAGCCACGTTCCATGTCAGTGCAAATAGTTATGGACAAAACATTTCGCTACATGTGAAAGGGGAAAGCTTCAAATCTATTTTAACAAAGATTAGAAAACAGAGTGGCACAGACTTTCTTTACAATTCTCAACAAATTGATGAAGACAAAAAAATGAATCTCAGCATTACCAACAAGCCTTTAGCCGAAGCACTACGTATATTACTCGCCGATCAGCAATTGACCTATAGCGTGCGTAATAATGCAATTTTGATCCATCCCAATGCTTCTGCTTCAATCACAGCTGGAAAAGACAACACATTTCAACAGGATCTTCGGGGCAAATTAAAAGACAATACTGGAAAGCCTATTGCCGGAGCCACTATTCTGCTCGTCGGCACCGGACAATCTGTGGCGACAGACGAACATGGTGATTTTCAATTTGCCAAGACTCCGCCCAGTGGTGAGCTTCGCATTAATTTTATTGGATTTAAAGAGAAAACAATATCTTTTCAACGGTCCCAACAGCTCGTCATTACTTTAGAGCCTCAAATCAATGAAATGGAGGAAGTCGTTGTTGTGGGCTATGGTGTTCAAAAAAAATCAGACCTCACAGGTTCAATTTCTGCCGTTCAAGCTAAGGATTTCACACAAGGATCCAATATCAACGCCCTTCAGTTGATCAATGGTAAGGCACCAGGTGTAACCATCAGCCAAACCAATTCGGCGCCTGGGGCAGGAACCAAAATACAGGTCAGGGGTGCAGGTTCCATTAACAGTAGTAATGATGCCCTGATTGTGGTAGATGGGCTACCTGGTATCGACCCTAGTAGTTTAAGTCCGGATGATATCGAATCAATAGACATCTTAAAAGATGCCTCAGCAGCTGCTATTTATGGTACTCGTGCGGCTAGCGGTGTAGTGCTTATTACAACAAAAAAAGGAAAATCTGGCACAGCTATAGCGAAATATGATAGTTATATCGGGTTTCAAAATGTATCAAAAAAATTGGATGTCCTTAACGGAAAGCAATACATGCAAGTTCTGAATGCTATCCGAAAAGATGCAAACAAAGACGCCATTTTTACGGAAGACCAGATCAACAACATGGGAGAAGGAACCAATTGGCAGAGTGAAATATTTAGAAAAAATGCGGTCGTACAGAATCATCAACTTAGCTTTTCCGGCGGTGGGGATAAGAGTAATTTCTATACCGCTCTAAATTATTTCAACCAGGATGGTCTAGTAAAAAACTCGGGCTACGCTAAAATTAATTTCAGAACAAATCTGGAATTTCGACCAAAGGATTATATAAAATTCAATATAAACGGAAATTATACCCGTGGTAACCAGCAAGCAATCTATACATCCAATGGAGTGAATGAAGCCGCGGGCCCGCTCAATAGCGCATTGCAATTTGACCCCACGCTACCGGCATACGTCAATGAACATGGTCGATACTACCTTAATAATTTTATCGCTTTAGACAATCCACTGGCCCTAATCAATGGTAAGGAGAATAGAAATATCTCCAATACATTTTATGGATTGATTACCGCAGAAATTAAACCTTTTACCGATTTTACAGCAACATTACGTGTTGGCGGAAGTACCGCCAACATGATGAACTCCAGTTATACGGACCGATCGACCATAAACGGTCTTGCCAATAGCGGATTGGGTTCAAAAAATGCGTCAAGTGGCCACCAATGGTTGGGCGAGTTTTTACTCAACTACAATAAAAAAATTGGAAAACATCAATTGGCTTTCTTATTGGGAACAACATTTGAAGAGTTTCAAAGTGAAGGCGTGGGAGCCAGTTCAATGAAATTTTTATCTGACGTCACTTCCTACAACCTTTTACAGAGTGGAGATGGTGATAAAGGCGACAATGTAAGTTCTAGTAAAAGCAGAAACAGACTCAATGGTGTATTGGGCCGTATCAATTATAATTTTAACGATCGTTATTTTATTACAGCCTCTTTGCGTTCAGATGGTACATCGCGCTTTTCGGAAGAAAACAAGTTTGCATTTTTTCCTTCCGGAGCTTTTGCCTGGAAATTAACGGATGAAGATTTTCTTTCCCATTTGAAAGAAAATGGTACCACGCTTAAACTGAGATTTGGATATGGACGATTAGGAAACCAAGGAATAGACAATTACCAAACAATCAACACCTTGGTCGCGTCGGGAAATGCTGTCTTTGGTGATAAGATTTATCAGGGTGTTGTCCCTGCGAGACTACCTAATAAAAATCTACGGTGGGAATCTACGGAAGAAATAAATCTAGGATTAGATTTTGAGCTTCTGCGTGGGCGAATTACGGGGTCTGTCGACGCTTACAAACGTAACACTAAGGATCAACTATTCAGTAAACCCATTTCTTCAGTGGTGGGCTTTAGCAATTACATGGTCAATTTTGGAAATGTTGAAAACCGTGGTATTGATTTTCAGTTAAACAGTAAAAATATTATTCGTGATCAATGGCAATGGAATAGTCTATTTAATTTGGCCTTACTAAAAAATGAAGTCAAAGAGCTACCAGATTTTATTCCACAACTTATTACGGGATCTATTGCCAGTTTTATCTCCAACTATCAACTTGTAGAACGTGGTCAACCCATGTTATCTTTCTATGGGTATGAGACGGAGGGAATATTTCAGAACGATGCGGAGATAAAAAATTCAGCACAACCTGAAGCAAAGCCGGGGCATATTCGCTTTAAAGATCAGAACCAAGATGGGAAAATAGACTTAAAAGATCGAACTATTTTAGGAAAACCTTTCCCTTCCATCAATCTGAGCCTTTCCAATACGTTCAAGTATAAAGATGTTTCACTGGACTTCCTACTTCAATACGTAGGCGGAATTAGTATGTTAGACGCCAATATCACCGAAACCCTCTATCCTACCAACGAATATCGCAACAGGTTATCCGAATACTACCTGAATAGGTGGACACCAGAAAACCCAACCAATCAATATCCGAGCGGCGTAAACCCTACAGCCTATGGTGGCGACTATATTATCAATTCAATGACGGTAAGAGATGCATCGTTTTTAAGACTCAAAAATATCAATTTAAACTACGAGGTATTGAAAAATGGAAAATCAGTCAATCGAGTCAATATATTTCTGGCACTAGAGAATTTGGCAACTTGGACCAAATATAAAGGTTATGATCCTGATGCAAGTGCGACAGGAACTAATGCCGTTTCCAAAGTGAGCTACAATAGCTACCCCTTAGCACGCACGATTCGATTGGGATTAAATCTTACACTCTAAATTCGACTAACATGACAACATTAAAACTCAAATATCTCACCATATTATTGCTGTCCCTATCGACGATAGGCTGCAATTCATTTTTGAAAGAAGAAGTATATACAGAATACGACCCCAACAAATTCTTAGCCGATGAGACTGGCATTGATGCACTGCTTACAGGAGCTTATGCGCAATCCCGTATTATTGCTTATGATCATCGTAACTATACCTATATGATGAATGAGTTCAACACAGATATTGCCTTTGAAACGGGTGGTGGCCTTGAAAAAGATGCCGCTCCATTTATCCAGTTTAATTGGTCTGTCAATAATAGTTTTTTAAATTCATTCTGGGAGAAAATGTATAAAGCCATTGCCAGTGCAAATTCGGTTATCATTCTATCCAATCAGCTCAACGGCTTAGACCCGGCCAAACTCAACAAAATACAAGCCGAAGCCAAGTTTATCCGCTCGTCATCTTATTATTTCCTCTATAATTTATTCGGCCCTACCCCCTTGATTGATATCCCCGTCGGCGCCAGTCCCCAAGAGATCGAAGAAATTGGAAAAAATGCCAAAAGAGCCGACCGAGATGTCTTTGTCAACTATATCATCAGTGACCTTGAATTTGCCAAACAATATTTACCGCTTACAGAAAGTCCAATAGGCAGGGCAACAAAAGGTGCTGCCTTAGGTTATCTAATGAAAATTTATCTAAAAGAAAAAAATTGGCAAAAACTCGCAGATGTCACACAGGAAATTATAGATCTTCATCAATATGAACTTTATAGTAATTATCCACGACTTTTTGCCATTGAAGGTGAAAGCAATAAAGAATATATCTTTAGGGCACCTTGTATCGCACAAGCAGGCTATCAAAATAACTACATGGCACATGCTTTCCCACCAAACTACCCTATTCTCACCAACTGGGTCAATTTCGGTGCACAATTCCGTACGTATAGTGCATTTTACAAAACCTTTGAATCGAACGATAAAAGACGTGAACTGCTCATACGAAACTATACCGATATCTCTGGTAAAAATGTGGAATTGCTCGAGGATAACAATGGTAAAGCCCTCAATGATGTACGAAGCTTCAAATACTGGCCAGATCCAAACGGTGTGGGCGAAAATATGGGTAACGATATTGTCTACATACGTTATGCCGATGTTCTTTTAAGTCGTGCTGAAGCACTTAATGAGCTAAATGGTCCTAATCAAGAGAGTATCGACCTCATCAATCAGGTTCGTCAACGTGCCAATACAACTTTGCTCAAATTAGCAGACTATACTAACAAATTATTGTTGCGTGATTTTCTACTGGCGGAACGTGGGCGAGAGTTCTTTTCTGAAGGATTGCGTCGCGAAGACCTGATTCGACATGGAAAATTTATCCAGTCAGCCAAAGAGCGAGGTTATGCAGCCAAAGAATACCAGGTCGTTTATCCTATCCCGCTCCAACAAATTGATGCAAACCCAAATTTAACGCAAAATGAGGGTTACTAAACCATACCACGATTTATTGCTGTTTATTATCATGCTTGGGCTTTCCTGCCCAAGCATATATGCTCAAGTTGTCGCCCTCCCAAATAAACAGCAGCTCGCATGGCAGAGAGCCGAATTTGGTATCATCTTTCACTATGATCTGCATGTCTTTGACCGGAAGGCATATCAACAGCAATCCAATCGTATTGTTCCGGTTCCTGATATACACATTTTCCAGCCGCAACAACTGGATGTCGAGCAATGGGTGCTGAGCGCAAAATTAGCAGGGGCTAAATTCGCACTCATTACCGCGACTCATGAAACTGGATTTGCCCTTTATCCCTCAAAAGTCAATCCCTATAACACGAGTGCTTTAGGGTGGAAAAACGGGAAAGAAGATCTTGTTGGTGATTTTATAAAAGCCTGTATCAAACACGGGATAAAACCAGGTATTTATGTAGGGATTCGTTGGAACGCTTACCTTGGTATTCACGATTTTAAAGCAATCGGTACTGGACAGCAGCAAATAGAACGGCAAAAATACTATAATAAAATGGTCGAGGGAATGGTACAGGAGCTATGCACATGGTACGGTCCACTGTTTGAGATTTGGTTTGATGGTGGAGCCAGCAGCCCTGAGAAAGGTGCTCCAAATGTGCTCCCAATTGTAAAAAAATATCAACCTAATTGCCTTTTCTATCATAACGACGAACTGGCAGAAGCAAGATGGGGCGGTTCCGAGTCTGGAACAGTACATTATCCATGCTGGTCTATGTTTCCTTTTCCTTATACCGGCGCAGGAGAGAGTTGTCCAAGGGCAATTTCCACAAACGATTTCTTACTCTTAAAAACCGGTGATCCGGATGGAACCTATTTTATGCCTGCAATGGCTGATGCCCCGCTCCGCGGAGCAAACGGTCGACACGAATGGTTTTGGGAACCAAATGACGAAAATTCGGTATTTTCTCTTAACCACCTTGTGGATATGTATCAAAAGTCTGTCGGCAGAAATGCAACTTTGATCTTAGGAGTTACACCCGACACCCTGGGGCTTGTGCCGCAAATAGATCGGCGGCGATTAGAAGAACTAGGAAGTGAGATCAAACGTCAATATGGTAGTCCGATAAAGGATCTAGACCCAAAACAAGAGCTTATTCGCTTTAAAAAGGCGAAAGCTGTTACCCAGTTAATGATTGAAGAAAGCCTTGATCAAGGACAACGTATACGTGCTTTCCACATTACTGCGAAAACAAAGCAGGGATGGCAAACACTATTTACGGGTTCGTCCGTTGGTAACAAATGTATCATTCAATTGAAAGGCCCCATTCGCTGTACACAAATTAAATTAACAATAGATAAGGCCATTGGCCAACCTATTATTCATACTTTTAATGCTTATGATACTTTCTAAGAAAAATAGCAAATTTATCCTATTAGCGACCCTATTTACAAATATGGGGTTATTGCTGCAGGCGCAGAGCCAAAGCAAGGCACAACTTGGTCACACAACAGAACGCCCCAATATTGTCGTGTTTTTTGTGGATGACCTCGGTTGGCAGGACATGTCCGAACCATTTTACAAGGTCAAAACGCCGATCAACGAAAAGTTTCATACCCCCTATCTGGAAACATTGGCCAAAGAAGCCATTAAATTTACCAATGCGTATGCAACACCGGTGTGCACACCTTCCCGGGTGAGCTTTCTGACCGGTTTAAATGCTGCTCATCATCGTGTCACCAATTGGACCCATCCCAAGGCTGACACCCCGACCGATAGCAAAGATGAATTGTTGAATCCACCGGATTGGAATATCAACGGACTAAGTCCTGTGCCCAATATACCACATACGATATATGCTACTCCATTTCCAAGCATCCTTAAGGCCAATGGTTACTATACCATTCATGTGGGCAAAGCACATTGGGGATCTGCCGGAACACCTGGTGCCAGCCCTTTAAATTTGGGTTTTATGGTCAATATTGCAGGACACTCCGCGGGGCACCCACAAAACTACTATGGCGAGCAGAATTACGGTAACCTTCCTGGTAAAGCCGGTTATCAGGCAGTTCCCGACCTTATGGAATACCATGGCACATCCACATTTCTAACGGAAGCCTTAACCCGGGAGGCGCTGAAGGCACTGGAGGAGCCTATACGCCGTAAGGAGCCTTTTTTCCTTAATTTTTCCAACTATGCGGTGCATGTCCCGATCCAACCCGATCCACGTTTTGTACAAAAATACCTCGACCGCGGCTTAGATTCCACTGAAGCAGCTTATGCGTCACTGGTCGAAGGTTATGACAAAAGTATGGGTGATATCGTTCAATTTCTTAAAGACAAAAACCTATACGATAACACCGTCATTATTTTCCTTAGCGACAATGGCGGACTAAGCCTCAGCCCTATGCGCACCGGACCAAGCCATACACAGAACCTGCCATTAAAAGCTGGGAAAGGGTCGGTTTACGAAGGTGGAATCCGGGTTCCTCTGTTGATCAAACAGGCCAAACAGCACCCTGCAAGCACAGATGCTACCCCTGTTATGGTCGAAGATCTCTTTCCAACGATTCTCAGTTTAGCCAAAATAGATCACTATCAGCTCGTACAGGAAAAACCAGATGGAAAGAATCTTTTGCCATTAATGGAAGGCAATAGGTCCGACAATTGGAACAGCCGGCCATTGGTATGGAATATCCCCAACAAGTGGACAGTGCCAGACGGCCCAGGAATCAACTTTTTCTCGGCAATAAGACAAGGTGATTATAAGTTGCTTTACGACATGAAAAATGGGAAGCTTGAACTTTATAACCTGCAGCAAGATATCGGTGAACTCAACAACCTTGCCCCAAAAATGAAAGGAAAAACCAGCGAGCTCAGCAAATTACTTTCTGATCAGCTCCGGACCTGGAAGGCTCAGTTGCCGACCTACAAAGCTACGGGACAGCAGATCCCATATCCTGATCAAATTAAGCTGATGGATTAATAACACTTAGATTTAAAAATCTTATTTTAAAAGGATTGAAAATTTAAAAGAGAAGGAAGTTTTCTCTTCTTCCTTCTTTCTAAATTTCAATCCCTCGAAAAAATTCTAGAATTCGTAATATTGTACGTAGAGCGCCCTCAAGAATATATCGTATGGATTAGTGAGCATCTCAAGTCTGCTATTGACCAAACCTGGATTAATTAATTCAACGAATTTACTAATATCAAAATAAAAGCAGTGAAGGTTTAAGTAATATACTTTTGCTAGCAAAAACCGACTCGCCACATTATCGCCAACACTTTTGGAAAATTTGGTTCAGAAGAACACAGGTTATGCCGGCAGCCAATACTCAGGAAAATCCATCAGGATAACTGATCGAGTTTATTTCCAGAGATGTCGTTAGGTGGAAGAGTACAACACCTCTAAACACCACAGCTGTTTAGGGGATATGACCCTTGAAATGTTTGTCGAAAACAGGTCAAACGTATCCGCCCTATGAACTACAGTTCTGTTGATTTCTTAAAGTTCTGCGGATAGAGATCCCTTATATTTTTATGATTGGTGGATGCTATGTTGAGCAAAGTTTGCTTTAGCCATTGATATGGGTTTACATCATGTTTTTTGCAGATCGCAAAGAACGAGTATATCATTGCCGACCGCTGAGCTGCCTCATGGCTGCCCGCGAAGAGATAGTTTTTGCGTCCCAGTGCAACGGGTCTTATCGCATTTTCGATGCTATTGTTGTCGATTTTCAGACTTCCGTCTTTTAGGTATTCGGTCAGCGGATCCCATCTGTCGGCTGCATAATCCATCGCTTTGCCGATCTGGCTCTTGGGTAAAGTATTCTTTATTTCCTTTGCGATCCACATTCCCATTTCATTGATCACCGGAAAAGCTTCCTTTAAGCGCAGTTCTTTGACCTTTGCAGTATCCAGCCCCATCTCTTTGGCCTTTCTTTCTGTTTCATATAATTTCTGGATATAGGTCAGCGCCTTTTGGGACCGCGGCGCATCGTTGTTCAGCGCGCGCTCGAACTCACGTCGGGCATGTGCCCAGCAGGCAAGATGGGTGACATCTTTTTTCTTGCCGTAATTCTCGTAGACCGCATAGCCGTCCGTCTGCAGATAACCTTTAAAGGTTCCCAGTATAGGCAGGGGCGCGCTGCTCCCACGGGTTGGACTATAGTCGAACAGCACGGTGCCGTCCACAGGTGCATGGTATACCCAATAATACCCCCGATGGGCAGCGCCCTTTTTATCGCTGTCCAGTACTTTTATAGGGGTCTCATCGACCTGTAAATAACCTTGTGATTTTATATCGAAGACCAGTTGATCATAGAGTGGTTCGAGTTTGATAAGGGCTTCTTTTGTCCAGCCCTCGATGGTAGAGGAAGGGATCTGTATGTTTTCTCTTAAAAAGCGTTGCTTCTGCCGGTATAATGGTAGGTGGTCCATGTATTTATCGGTCAGGATCATCGCCAGCAGACCTGCTCCGGGAATGCCCTTGTCGATGACACGCTCGGGCAGTTCTCCGATTTTGACGCCTTCTCCGTTTTTAGCCGCATATTTATAACGGATATAGCGTTTGATATAGAACTTGGCCGGTTCGCATTCCAGTTCCTCCGTAATTTCCTTTCCGATACATACCATATTCGACAGGTCTGCTTCGGGATGGATCTCGATTTCTTCTACAGGGAGATGTTCGGGCAACTTTGCACGTCCTTTATGGTTCGGGCGTGCACGGATGTATTCAATCTTTTCTCTGGTTTCTTCCTCTTGCTGTTCTATGTCGGCAGCTTCAGCCTCAAAAGGGAGCAGCGTCTGGTTAGGATCGCCTTGGAAACGCTCTCTTTTCTGTCCGTACTGCATCCGTTGGAACATCTCTACCTGAGCCTTGAGATAGTCCCGTTCCAAGGTAAGACTGTCGATTTCTGCCTGTTGTTTCTTTGCATGATGGAGATGGGCACTTTCTCCGGCAAGCTTCTTCCTTGCCAGCTTGAGAAGTTCACTCCTTGAGAGGTTTTCCAGTGCCGTTTCCATACCTTAAAGATACGGATTTGCCTGCATTTGTGCAATCAAAAAAGCTGTTTTTGTGGCAATGAATAACGTTTTTTCTGTATACTTTTTACAACCTGGACGCCCTCGATGAGCAATACCAGATCGCTCCATGACAGTTCACCATTCTTAAGTGCAGATGTACCAAAAGTACCCTGCTCCAGTCGTTTGTAATAAAGGACAAAGCCCCCGTGTTCCCAGTGCAGAAGTTTGATATGGGTACGGCTACGGTTCAAAAACACAAATACCTCACCGCTGGTCGGCTGGCGCTGCATCACCGAAAT
>Ga0164243_10008338_pt1 | contig 15299 bp, 15 predicted proteins | sample OricompcompostOP_FD_108781 | JGI IMG/M metagenome (GOLD analysis project Ga0164243, IMG submission 108781) | Organic Plus compost microbial communities from Emeryville, California, USA - Original compost - Organic plus compost (OP) | ecosystem: Engineered > Solid waste > Mixed feedstock >... | reverse complement strand
CTCTTCCTCCTCCTCGTCCTCGTCTTCCTCCTCCTCGTCGTCCTCGTCCTCGTCCTCCTCTTCTTCCTCCTCCTCGTCCTCGTCCTCTTCGTCCTCGTCCTCGTCACGACCCCACGGCGGCTCGTCGCCGGCGCGCCAGCCGCCGACGTCGTCGTCTTCGTCCTCGTCCTCGTCCTCTTCGAGCTCTTCCTCTTCGGCCGACCAGTCGTCGTCGATGGGCGCAGGACCCTCGTCCTCGTCCTCGTCCTCGTCGAGGCCGAAGTCTTCCTCGTCTTCGTCCTCGTCGTCCTCGTCCTCGTCCTCGTCGAAGCCCTCGTCCTCGTCGTCCTCTTCGCGATCAGCGCGAAGCGGGGTGCCGGTGGCCCATGGGGGCAGGAACAGATCCTCGACGATCGCACTACGCATTTCTGTCTTCCTTGGGCGGGATTCTAAGCATGCGGATTGCCAGGTGTGTCAACTCGGTGAGCAGGCTTTAGCATTTCCATGGGGCGACGAAGCTGCGTGCTACACAGGCCCCGTGCTGCGGATTCCATCGGCGTTGGTGCTCGTGACCGTAGCCACCGCGGCCCCCGCTGCGGCCGATCGGGCGAGCTATCACGCGACCGGCTCGGGGGACGTGGGCGTCACCGACAACGTGTTCCAGGAACAGCGCGGGAGCCAGGACGTCGATCTGTTTTTCCAGATCCGGCCGGGGTTCCTGCTCAGCTATGGATTGCCGCGGATCATCCAGGATCTCGCCGTCGAGGCAGAGGTCACCCAGTACGCCCGGCACAGCGAGGAGGCATCGATCGCGGGGCGTGGTAGCTACAACGCGCTGTTCATCACCGGCCCGCGCTCGGAGATCAGCATCAGCATGAACGCCGGGACGGGTGTGCTGAGCGCCATCACGGCGCGCACGCCCCCAGACCAAGCTGTCGTGGAGCTGCGTCCGCTCGGCAACATCCGGTACCGCGACGCGAGCGTGACCGAGTACGGGTCGTACATCGCCACGCGCGAGCTCCGGCTGTCCCAGCGACTGTTCGCGCGCGTCAGCGAGAACGAGGACAACGCGGAAGAGATCGATCCCACCACCATGAACACCCACGTGCAGTCCGCGGAGGCGGGTGGCGCGTTCTCTCTGAGCCGGCAATGGCGGACCTCGTCGGTGTCGCTCGAGGCTGGTGCCTCGGTGCTCCGCCTCGAGCGGATCGCGCCACCGAGCTCGCGGCAGCCGAGCCGGCTCGATCGCCAGGTCAACCCGCGCGGGCGTGCGGTGTACCGGCGCGACTTCGACCGGAAGTTCAGCGGCAGCATCGACGGCGGTTTCGTGTACGTGATCCCGTACGGCACGGATCCCTACAATCCGACCGACACGGACCGGCAGCGCGGGTTGTTCCCCGTCGCCGGCGTGCAGTTCACGTACACGGACGCCTGGGGCCTCGCGACGGCCGGCTTGCGGCGCGACGTCACGCCGAACCTGTTGATCGGGCAGAACACCGTCAACGAAGGGGGGCTGGTCGCGGCCGCGTTGCCGTTGCCGTGGTTGGACGACAACCCGCGCCGCGAGCCCAGGCTCGTCGGGCTCGGCTCGATCGCGGTCATGCGGACACGGCTCGTCGACCCGATGACCTCCGACCTGCAGAGCTCGTTCGGGATCGGGCGCGTGGACATCGGCGTCCAGTACAACGCGCGCCCGTGGCTCGCGTACACGGTCCGCTACGAGCTGATGATCCAGACCGGTGACCGCGACGCGGCGATGCCGATCAACGGCTTCGTCCGGAACACGCTCTTCTTCTCGTTCCGCTTGCGCTACCCCGAGGACATCGCGGCGCCCGTGCCCAAGCAGCGCGACCAGGCGCTCCGCGCCGACGGCGCCGACCAGCTCCAGGGGGGCGAGCCGGTGATCATCGACGTGCTCGACGGCATCGGCCGCTGAGCGGCGGGCGGCGACGGTCGTCAGGCGAGCACGACGTCGGCGGCGGGCACGCCACCGAAACCGGTGTTCCAGGCGACGGCGTAGCCGGTGACATGTCGCAGCACGACGCGCGCGCCCGCCGCGAGCGCGCCCGGCGCGACGGTGACATCGCCGATCACGTCCTCCTCGTAGCAGGTCGGCCCGACGAGCAACATGCGGACGCCCTCGCCGCTGCGAGGCGCCACGCCGACGAGCTCGACCTGGCTCCAGCGCAGGTGACAGATGCGCGACAGGTCGAGCACGCGCAGCGGTCGATCGTCGAGCTCGCGCGCGACCACGACGCGTCCGCACGCGAACCCGGCCTCGTTCGCGATCACGCGGCCGGGCTCGACGATCAGCTCGGTGCGCGCCGGGACCGCCGCCCGGAGCTGCGCGAACGCCGCGCCGAGCTCCGCCACCCCGTGCCACGCGCCTCCCACGTCGAGGAACGCCGGCTCTAGCCCGGTCTCGGCCGCGATCGCGAGCACGGCCCGCGCGGTCGCGACGAAGCGCGCGCCGCTCGTCGCGGTCACCGGCCCGTGGTGGACGTGCAGGCCGACGGGCCGCCCGCTCGCCGCGCGCACCATCTCGGTGATCGAGTCACGGCAGCGCGCGGGATCCACGTCGAGGCCGAACCGCGAGCGGCGGTGGCCGGTGCCGTCGAGCACCGCACCGATCGCCGGATCCGCGCCGGTGAGCGACGCGCTGATCCGGATCGCGATCTCCGCGTGCGCGGGCGCCGCGCGGACCTGCTCGACGGTCTCGCATCCGACGATCAGCCGGCCGCGCCAGCCCGCCGCCACCTCGCCGCCTCGCCCGCTCGGATCCACCACCGACAGCACGCGTGCGGCCGGGAGCTCGCGGACCTCGCCCGGGCTCGCCGCGTCGAAGCCGTCGAGCCAGCGCGCCGCGATCGCTCGCACCTCCGGGTGCGGGAACGACTTCGCCGCGAACAGCGCCGTGATCCCGTGCGCCCGCGCCGCCTCCGCCACCTGGCGCACGTTGGCCTCGAGCCGCGCTCGGTCGAACACCAGCGCGGGCCGCTCGCAGCGCTCGATCGCTGCCGCCACCGCCGCCGGCAGATCCGCTCGCACCGCCCCAGCCTAGGGACGCTTTCAACATAGGCAAGTTACGAGCTGTAGTGCCCCGATTTCCTTGGGGGCCGTGGGACGCTTTCAACTTTCAGGCTCACGGCAACCGGTGCAGCCCGACCGAACGTTGAAAGCGTCCCAGGACCCCCAACGATCTCCAGAGGTTGCGAGACGTAACGTGCCTACGTTGAAGGCGTCCCTGGGCCGCCCGAGAGCAGGACGTAGGCGGCGGGGATCGCGACGCCGAGCGAGACGAGGACGGCGCCGCGCCAGCGCAGGCCGAGGCGGCCCTTGATCATGAAGATGCCGCTGACCGCGAGGTACAGGAGCATCACGGCGTAGAGGTCGGCGAGGTACGTCCAGGCCTTCTTGCCGCGGTTGTAGTGGAGCCAGTTGGCGACGCGCAGGAAGAACCGCGACGAGCGGGCCTGGATCGTGACCTCGCCGGTGTCTCCGATCGCGGTGACCTGGGTGCCGCTCGCGTAGGACAGGCGGATCTCGTCGCCCGCGCGGAACACGTCGTCGGGGGTGCCGGTGCCCGCCGCCGCGACGACGCGCTGGACGGCCTCCGCGTCGGGGAGGTCGGCCGGGATCGGCGCGATCGTGATCGTCCGCTCGGACGCCTTGAAGTTGGGATCCCAGTCCGCGATGTGGTTGATGGCGAGGCCCGACACCGCGTAGATGATCGTGAAGCCGACGGCGAGGTAGCCGAGGTCGCGGTGCACCGCGCGCAGCCAGCCGCGCCAGCGCTTCTTGAGCACGGCTCCGAGCCCGCCGCGTGGTCTCGCCGCGGGTGGCGCGGGCTCGTCGGCGCCGTCAGGCATAGCGCTGTTCCTTCCACGGGTCGCCGACGTTGTGATAGCCGCGGACCTCCCAGTACCCGGGCTTGTCGTCCTTGCTGAACCGGATGGCCGTGAGCCACTTCGCGCTCTTCCAGAAGTAGAGGTCCGGGATCAGCCCGCGCACCGGCGCGCCGTGCTGTCGCGCGAACGGCTTGCCGTTGAGCCGGTACGTGATCAGCGCGTTGTCCTTCATGGCCTCGCTCAAGGGCACGTTCGCGGTGAACCCGTGCGCCGCCTCGAGGATCACGTAGCGCGCGTCGCTCGCGACGCCCGCCTTCTCCGCGAGCAGCGCGATCTGGACTCCCTTCCACAGCCCGCCGAGCAGCGACCAGCCGGTCACGCAGTGGACGTCCGCTTCCTTCTGCACCTGCGGGAGCTTCAACAGCGCCGCGTAGTCGAGCTCGAGCGGCGTCTTCACCGCGCCGTACACGCGCAGCTTGAACGCGCGGACGTCGCCGTTGCCCTCGGTGCCGCCCATCGGCTTCAGGTACTCGATCGCGCGCTGTCCCGGTGGTAACCGCGGGCGCCCGTCAGGTCGCTTCGACGCGCGCGCCTCTCGGCTGAGGTCGTCGGCCGCGATGCGCACCAGCGCGCCGCCCGCGGCCATGAACGCGGTGCCCACCGCGGCGGTCTTGAGGAAGGTCCGGCGATCCCACGCGCGCGCGAGGTCGGGGTGGCGCTCGAGATCGGGACAATCGTTCGCTCGGTCGGTCACGGGGCCTCCTGCTGCGGCAGACGGAAGCGTAACGCGCTCCCCGGTCGCAGGCTCCTGGTTGCTCGGGTCTACGCCTGGCACGCAGGGTGGTTACGCCCGTGACGGCGAATCGGATCGGCCTCGCGGCTCAGGCGCGGCCGTAGACCGGGACGAGCGCCCCCGAGGTCACGGTGTTGGCCGGCGACGCGAGGAACGCGATCGTCTCGGCGAGCTCGGCCGGCGTGGGCCACAGCGTGTGGTCTGCCCGCGGCATCGCGGCGCGGTTGGCCGGCGTGTCGATCGTCGACGGGACCACCGCGTTGACGAGGATGTTCTCGCGCACGACCTCCGCGGCGAGGCTCTGGGTGATCGCGGCGACGCTCGCCTTCGCGGCGACGTACGCGAGCATGCCGCCGGTCGGCTGCAGCACCGGGCGGGCCGCGACGTTCACGATCCGACCACCCCCACCACCGCGCCGCATCGACTTCACGGCCTCGCGACACGAGAGGAAGCACGTGACCGCGTTGAGCCGCCACTGGCCCTCGAAGTCCGCGAGCGAGAGGTCGGCGATCGGCGCCATCGCGAAGCCCCCGACGAGATGGATCGACGCCCAGATCGGCGGCAGCCCCGCGTAGAACGCGACCGCGTCCGCCTCGCGATCGAGCGAGACCTCCGGGCGATCCGCGACGTGGACCGTCGCGCCGCGCGCCACGAGCAGCTCGACGACTCCCGTACCGAGCGCTCCCTTCCCACCCGTGACCACGACATGCTTTCCCTGCATGCCGCGACCGTAGCGCAGAGCGCCGGGCCCGTGCGCCGGCGCCCCCGCCGGGATCAGAGGATGATGTCGCCGCAGGCGGCCTGGAACTTCGCGATCACCTCGGACAGCGCGGTCGTCAGATCGCCGGCGCAGATCGACGAGAACACCGCCTGCGTCCCCGCCTGGGTGACGAAGTCCTTGAGCCGCGTGGCCGCGGTCGCGTCACCGAACGCCGAGGTGCACGCCGTCTCGCCCGCGATCACGCCGGCAGCCCAGCGGCTGCGATGGCCCTTGAGCCCGTCGAGGAACGCGATCAGATCCGCCGGGTGATAGTCCACCGGCGGGTTCGGGTTGGCGATGCTGATCGTGAACGACGACAGGAGCGTCGACGAGTCGTCCTCGTCGGTGAGCATCACGATCCCGAGCAGCGCGTCCGGGCGCAGGAACCCGGTGTTCGTGCCGTCGCTCATCCGGTCGTCGAGCGCCAGCTTCGTCACGAGCAGCGGCATCTCGTACCCGGGGCCGCTCGTGCCGACGTTGGCGCGGCAGCCGAGCGTCTGCCCGAGGTTCGGATCCGTCGGCTCGAGCCAGCGCTTGTTCACGTTGCAGTTGTTGCGGAACGCGCCGTTGTCGCCGGTCTCGGTGAACGGGAAGGGAGCCCCGCTGACCGAGTACGAGATGGTCTTCCCGGTCGTGGTCACGGCGACGCGGAAGTCGATGTGCTCGCCGTCGGCGTTGACGTAGTTCTGGAGCACGCTCGCGAACATCGGGAAGTTCGTCGCGAGGTTGCCCTGCTCCTCGGACATCGATCCCGAGTCGTCGACGACGAACACGATGTCCATCTTGTTGCACCGGCGCGCCTCGCCCGTCGGGCCGCCGTCGGACCCACCACTGGGGCCCGCATCCGGACCGTGGCCGGGGCCGGGGCCGTTGCCGTCGTCGCGCGACGTCGGGCCACACGCGACCAGCGCGAGTGCAGAGCCGAGCACGATCGAAACCGCAGCTTGTGCCTTCATGTCCCCCTCCGAGTTGCGCGCGCAACATACACACGCACTCGGAGGAGCAGAAGCAGATTTGTCGCGGCGGCGCGACGTCTCTCGTCGCGTTGCACTTCATGTGCACGTTCGCCAGCGCGATGGCGCGTTCTGCGCACGATCTGTCGTCCGCGCGCCGGACCATTCGGGGCGACGCGCCGGCGGACGCGCTACGCGGGGGTGTCTAGCGCCTCGTACGCGAGGTCGGGTGCGGGCGCGACCTCGGCGCGGCACTCCGCGAGGATCACCCGCAGCCAGGGATACGTCTCCGCGAGAAATGCGAGGAGCTCGGTGCGGCACGCCGAGCCCACGCAGTCGGAGATGACGACGGTCGAGATCCCGATGCCCTCGAGCTCGAGCCGGCGGATCACCTCGAGGGGACATGTCGCGAGCTCGATCTCGTGCTGTTCGCTGTAGCTCCGGGCGAGCCGCTCGCTCTCGTCCGGATCGGTCGCGACGATGACGACACGCGTCCTGTTCCACTGCGCGGTGCCACGTGGCCATCGCTGGCCGAGAGACGTCAACTTCATGGATTCCCCTCTGGAGGCGCTTGGGCTGCAAGCAGCAGACCAGCCGCACGGGATGGCGTGCGGCTCGTCACCACGACGGCTTGCGAGGGGGATCGGCGAAGTCCGGAGAGCGCTGGAGAGCGTGCGCGCGGGTTCGTGTGCGCTCGGCGCCTCGGACGTCCTGGCGCCTCGTCGGCTCGCAACCCAGACGACTGCATGCCCGCTGCCAGTTGCGGGAAGCGCCGCACGTGCGAGCAGCCCGGGGAAATCGGGATGCCTTGCCGGACGGACGACGCCACGACGTGCGCGCCATCGCCTCAGCGTATCTGCGGCGATCTGCTAAATAGGCGCGCGGTGAAGAACACGTTCCGCATGCCCGCCGAGTGGGCGCCGCACACTGCCGTCTGGACCGCATGGCCGCACGACCCCGAGCAATGGCTCGAAGGTCTGGAGGCACCACGACGCGCCCTGATGGCGATGGTCTCCGCCATCGTCGACCTCGACGGCGACCGCCCGCGCGGCGAGCGCGTGGAGCTGCTCGTCCGCGACGCCGCCGACGAGGCTGCCGCGCGTCGCCTGCTCGGTCCGGCGGCCGCCGGCGTGCGCTTCCACCATGCGCCCTACGGCGATGTCTGGCTCCGCGATACAGGGCCGATCTTCGTCGTCCGCGAGGGCGAGCTGTCCGCGGCGCGGTTTCGGTTCGACGGCTGGGGCGGCAAGTACGTGATGGCCGGAGACACCGAGGTCAGCGCCCGGGTCATGGCGTGGACGGGCGTGCGGGGGGCCGCGTTCGACTTCGTCCTCGAGGGCGGCGCGATCGAGGTCGACGGCGAGGGCACGCTGCTCACGACGAAGCAGTGCATGCTCGGAGGCGCTCGCAACCCCGGGCTCGACCAGGCCGCCCTCGACGCGCGCCTGCGCTGGGCGCTCGGGGTCGAGCACGTCGTGTGGCTCGACCGCGGGCTCCTGAACGACCACACCGATGGCCATATCGACACGCTCGCGCGGTTCGTCGCCCCCGGCGTGGTCGCGTGCATGGAGCCGGCCGCCGACGATCCGAACCGCGACGCGCTGCTCGGGATCCTCGCGGACCTGCGCGCGGCGCGGTCGGCGAACGGGCAGCCGCTGGAGGTCGTCACGGTGCCGTCGCCGGGCACCGTCCTCGACGCGAGCGGGATGGTCATGCCCGCGAGCTACATGAACTTCTACATCGCGAACACCACCGTCGTGGTGCCGACGTACGGCGTGCCCGCCGACGACGCCGCGGTCGCCGCGATCGCGAAGCTGTTCCCCGGGCGCCGCACGGTCGGGGTCGATGGCAAGTCGGTCGTCGTCGGAGGCGGCGCCTTCCACTGCTCGACGCAGCAGCAACCGCGCGTGTAGACGGCGCAGGATCGGGTAAGGTGACCGTCCCATGAAGGTCACCGTCGCTGCGCTCCAGACCGCTCTCACCGACGACGTCGCCACGAACGTCGCCCGCGTCAGCGAGCTCGTGCGTGAGGCCGCCGGCAAGGGCGCCCAGATCATCCTCCCGAGCGAGCTGTTCGAGGGGCACTACTTCTGCCGCACGCAGCGCGAGGAGGACTTCGCGCGCGCCCGCCCGGCCGACGATCACCCCACGCTGCGCACGTTCGGCGAGTTGGCCGCGAAGCTCGGCGTCGTGATCCCGGTGTCGTTCTTCGAGCAGGCGGGACCCGAGCACTACAACTCGATCGCCGTGTTCGACGCCGATGGTCGCCGCCTCGGCGTGTATCGCAAGAGCCACATCCCCGACGGGCCGGGCTACCAGGAGAAGTTCTTCTTCAAGCCGGGCAACACCGGGTTCCGTGCGTTCGCGACGCGGTTCGGCACGATCGGCGTCGGGATCTGCTGGGACCAGTGGTTCCCCGAGGCGGCGCGCGCGATGACGCTCGCCGGCGCCGACCTCCTGTTCTACCCGACGGCGATCGGCAGCGAGCCCGAGGAGCCCGAGCTCGACAGCCGCGACTCGTGGCAGCGGGTGATGATCGGCCACGCCGTCGCGAACGCGGTCGGCGTCGTCGCGGCGAACCGGATCGGCACCGAGGGCGAGGGCCCGGGCGCGATCACGTTCTACGGCAGCTCGTTCATCTGCGACGCGCGCGGCGACAAGCTCGCCGAGCTGTCGCGCACCGAGCCGGGCATCGCGCTCGCGACGCTCGATCTCGCGCACATCCGGCGCGTGCGCGCGAGCATGGGTTTCTTCCGCGATCGCCGGCCGTCGCTGTATCGCGGCCTGGCCGAGTAGGGCCCCAGCCGGGCGGTCGCTCCTTGCCGATGCGCGTCGGTGCGCGTCGGTGCCCGCGCCTTTGCCAGCGCGCGTCGCTGCCCGCGCCTTTGCCAGTGCGCATCGCTGCGGGAAGAGCGCGGCGCCGCGGCTGGCGAAGCGGTTGGGCGCCGTTGCAGCGACTGCCGAAGGACCGCCGGCGCGTTGCGCGGGCTCGTACGGGTACGTGCACGCCACCGCTGGCCTGAGTCATCACAGTCGCTGCCCCGGCCCCATCGCGTCGCTGGCGCCGCGGTGCGCACCGGGTTGACGAGCGTCCGAGGTGCCGTCGTGGTTCGTCGAGGCCGGCCGCTGGTACATCTGCACCATCGGGGAGCGCTCGAACGCGCGACGGAGTCGCGGTTCGCTAGTCCGCGGTGATCGATCGGCACGTGCTCGCCGCGCTCGCCGCCGGGATCCAGGCGGGCGATGAGCACGCCGCCCGGCGCGCGCTGCAGCGTGCGGACTGGGTGATCCGCGGGCTCGCCCGTCGGCGCCTCGAGCGCGCGCTGCTCGAGGCGGCGTGCGCGATCGCGCCGGTGGGCATCGTCGCTGACTTCACGGGTCCCGAGGACAGCCGACACCAGCAGCGCGTGGCCGCGCTCTCCGTCGCGAACATCGCAGTTCCGGATCCGGCGGATCGCGCGCGCGTGTACGCGGCGTATCACGCGCTGCCCGTGACGAACGCGCCGCGGCTCCCGATCACGAGGGTTCTCGTCAGCCTGATCGCGGGCGCGCTCGTGACGCTGGTGGCGCTGGCGGTCCGGGAGGAGGCGACGCCTGACGGTCCGATGCGCAGTCACGCCCGGCCGCTGCCGCCTCCGAGTCGCGACGCGTACGAGAAGGGCGGCGTCCCGCTTCCGGATCCCGCGCTGGAGGAATTGCTGCGCTACGGCCTGTCCATGGTCGAGCACGAGGTCGGCCGTGCACCTCGCTTCGGGCGCGATGTCGAAGAACGCTCGCACCCCGGCTCCGCGATCGCGGCCTCGCCCGCGATCACCAGACACGGGCTCTCGCTCACCTTCGCGTGGGCCTGGGCCCGTGATCCACGACCAGAAGATCGACCGAGAGCGTCTCGCGGCGCTCGCCGGGCCGATGGCCGGGCTCGATGGTGAGACGCTCCGCGCGGCGGCGCGTGCGCTGTGGGAGGAGCTGTTCGGCGAGCCGCTCGTGCCGATCGTCGATGATCCCCGGCACCGCGGCCTGGCGGAGTAGGGCGCCTGGGAGTTTCCTTGAAACGGCGGCGGGTTCGCGGTTGTCATGTCTCCCGTGATCCGCCGCCACGTGCTCGCTGCTCTTGCCGCCGGGATCGAGGCGGCCGACGACAACGCCGCCCGGCGCGCGCTGCGCACGACGGACTGGGCGATCCGCGGGCTCGCGCGGCGGCGCCTCGAGCGCGCGCTGATCGACGCCGCGCTCGCGACCTTGCCCGTGCATGAGGGCGAGGGACCACGGCCGGAGATGGCGAGGGCCGGAGGGGCCGAGGATCCCGAGGAGGTGCGTCACGTCCAGCGGCTGGCCGCGCTGTCGGTCGCCCGCGTCGCCGTCGAGGATCCCCTGGATCGCGCGCGCGTGGCCGCCGCGTACCGGGCGCTGCCGGTCGCGCGCGCGCCTCGGGTGCCGATCGCGACGATCGTCGTGTGCCTGCTCGGCGGCGCGCTCGCGGCGGTGTTCTCGCTCTACGCGTGGACGCGCCCCGACGCGCCGAAGCGGGCGTACGCGCGACCGCTTCCCCCGCCGGCGTTCGGCGCGTACAAGGACGGTGGGGTCCCGCTGCCGGATCCGGCGCTCGAGAAGCTGTTCGTCGAGGAGCTGACCTCGCTCGTGATCGAGACGGATCGCGATCGCCAGAGCGGCGGGCGCGACGAGGATCGCAAGGCGCACGGCGAGGCGCTCGCTGCCGCGCCCGCGATCGCGAGCCATGGCCCGGCCCTCGTCGCGGCGTGGACCGCGCTGATCGACGGCCTCGATCGCTGGGTCTCGGTGCCGCAGTCGAGCCCCGAGTTCCGCACCATCGCGCGCGAGCACCGCGACCGGGCCCGCGCGGTCTCGGAGCAGCTCGCCGCCGCGGGCCTCGGCTACTACCTCGAGGGCAGCGTGTACGTGAACCAGGCCGGCGCGCACGCGCTCGTCTATGCGTATCGCGTCGAGGAGGTCGTGTTCGTCACGGCGGGGGACCGGCCGCGGCGCGTGCTCAGCCTGCGGCGCCTCGACCGGCTGAACCTGACGCACACCCTGCTCGGCATGCAGTCGCAGGAGCTCGGGGATCCGGTGCTGCTGCTCGATCAGATCGACCAGCACGTCGCGACGCAGGTGCTGCCCGTGCTCGCACCGGAGGCGGCGTACGTGCTCGCCGACGACGCGTACCAGGGCCACGACGGCGCGGCGATCGCGAAGCTCGCGGGAGACGCGATCCGGCGCGAGCTCGACGTGGCGCTCGGCGCCGATGCGAACGCCGCGCACGAGATCGCGGCGCTGCTCGCCGAGCGCGCATCCATCGTCGAGAGGTGGCGCGACATCATGGAGCGTAGGGGCTGGCGCCTGCCGCGCACCGACGATCTGTTCCTCCCCGAGGGGCTGCTCGATCAGCTCGAGGGCGCCGTGTCGAACGCCGAGCGTCGCCGCGTCGCCGCGATCGAGGACCGCCTCGCCGCGCTCGAGGCGCCGCGGATCGCCTCGCGCTGTCACGAGCTCGTCGCCGCGACCGTCCGCCGCCACGAGGCGCAGCACGGCCTCGACGACGATCGCGAGGCGCCGCTGCGCTACCCGGCCGCGCTCGCGGATCTGCTCGGCGACGCGACGTACGAGGACGGCGAGCCGCGCGAGGACGTCGACCGCGCGCGCGCCGAGCTGTCCGCCTACACGAGCCAGCTCGCGAACGATCCGGTGACCCCGCAGCTGTCGCTGTGGAACGTCGCGCGCTTCGCGTTCCACCAGGACCAGTGGGGGACCGCGGAGTCATACGCCGCCGTCGTGATCGTCGAGGGGCTCGCACGTCACCTCGGCATCCCGAGCCCGGGTCCGGTGATCCACAGCCGGAAGATCGACCGAGCGCGGCTCGTCGCGCTGACCGAGCCGATGGCGCGGGTCGACGGCGAGACGCTCCGCGCCGCCGCTCGCGCGCTATGGCGCGACCTCTACGGCGAGCCGAGCGTCGCGATCGTGGACCGCTGAGCGCGCACCGGCGCCGAACGTGAGCGCTGAATGGCACTTGTCAGCGCTCCGTGACAGGGGCAGCAACACAGTGTCCCGCGCGTTCAGGATGCGCGCGCCGCTGACTGCGGTTACGAGTGAGGACCCGTGCGATCCGTCTATGCCCCCGCCGTTCTCGCCCTCGGGGCGCTGATCGCATCCCTCGTGCGATGGGCGCTGCAGGGCTCGGGCAACCTCTACACCGCGCTCGACAAGCGGTTCTACGTGCCCGATCCCGATCTCGGCTGGCGCATCGCACCGGATCACCCGATCTGGCTCGGCCTCGAGGTGTGCGCGATCCTCGCGGCGATCGTCGGCGGGCTCGCCGTCGCGGCGTGGATCGTTCGAAAGGCGGAAGTGCGCCGCGGGCGGATGCTGGTTCCGCTCCGCGTCGCCGGCTGGCTCGTCGCGGCGGCGCCGTGGATCGTCCCGATCGCGGCGTTCGCGAGCGGTGGGAGCCCGGCCGGCGCGCGCGACGTGCTGCCCGCGGCCGAGGCGGTCGTGCTCGAGACCGGCATCACCGGGGCGCTCGACGCCCCCGCGGGGCGCTACGGCGTGGTGCCGCACGAGGGCAGCGTGATCACCGCGCGCGTCAGCGCCGGTGGCGAGGCGTTCGATGCGCGGTTCGCTGGCGAGCTCACCGGGTTCTGGGAGGGCGATCCGCGCGACCTGACCCGCCCGATGCGCGCCGAGATCAGCGTCGCCACCGCCTCGGTGGACGCCGGGATCGAGGGCCGCTCGAAGTCCGCACGCGAGAGCTACCTGCAGGCGTCGAAGTACCCTCGACTGACGTTCACGCTCGGCGAGGTCATCGCGACCCGCCAGGACTCCCCCACGCAGCTCGCGTTCCGCGCGCGAGGCACGCTCGGCTTGATCGGGCGTTCCCATCCGGTCGAGGTCACCGGCACGATCTCGCGCCCCGATGCTGCCGGGGTCTCGCGCCTGGGCCTGTCAGGTGACATCCTGCGCGTCCAGGCATCGTTCTCGATCCCGATCGCGGAGACCGCGCTCGCATCCGATGCGGGTGACTTCGACGGCGATCGCATTCCTGTCCACGTGTCACTGATCCTGAAACAAACGGAGTCCACATGAAGTTCTCGTCGTTGTTCCTCGTCGCTTCGCTCGCGCTCGCCGGTTGCAGCAAGAAGGAAGAGCCGAAGCCCGCCACCACCACCGAGACCCCCGCCGCGGAGCAGCCCGCCGCCGAGACGCCTCCGGCGCAGCCCGCCGCGGAGACGCCCGCGGCCGCGGAGGATCCGAACGCGGATTCGATCGTCGCCTACGCGACCCACAAGGAGCCCAAGCCGGAGGACCCGGTCAAGGTGAAGTTCTCGAACTTCTCGGTGAAGGCCGCGAAGTTCGACCCCACGAACCTCGAGGGCGGCACCGCCACGATCGAGCTCGACATGTCGAGCATCTCGTCCGGCTCGGAGAAGCGCGACGGTCACCTCAAGACCGGTGACTACTTCGACGTCGCGAAGTTCGCGACGGCGACGATCGACGTCGCGAACGTCAAGAAGAAGGACGAGAAGACGTACACCGCGGATGCCACGGTGAAGTTCCGCGACATCGAGAAGACCTATCCGGTCACGTTCGAGGTGCTCCAGACCAAGGACGACGCCGTGCAGATCAAGGGCGTGCACGAGTTCGCGCGCACCGACTTCGGCATCGGCAAGGATCCCGCCGACGAGAACGAGGGCGTCGCGCCGTCCGTGAAGATCGAGATGCAGCTCTGGCTGAAGAACACCTGAGCGGACATCGCGGCCGGTGATGCTACGCTCCCGCGCATGAACTTCTTCGTGCGCGCGGTGGTCACCGGGTTCGCCCTCAGCCTCGGCGGGGCCCTGTTCAAGAAGGTCGCCCCGAAGCTCGGGCTGGCCGACGACAAGGAGAAGGACAAGGAGGCCGAGCGCGTGCGCCAGCAGGAAGGGGTCACCGATCCCGACCTCCAGGAGTAGGAGCGCTCGAGCCGATCCTTCCCGCGGCCCGAGGCCGCGCGGCGTGACGGCACGCGCGCTGGAGGTCCTGTGGCCGCGTAGCTCCCGCGTGATTGTGGCCGAATGTTCGAGCCTTGCCGCGGTTTCTGAGCAACACTCGGGGGACGTGGTGGAGTCGAGCAACCTGGCGCCTGGTCTCCTGCTGGCAATGCCCCAGCTCGCGGACCCGAACTTCTCCCGCGCCGTCGTGCTGATGATCGAGCACAGCGAGCAAGGGTCGTTCGGGCTCGTGATCAATCACCCGAGCCCGATCAAGGCGAGCGAGCTCCTCGACAGCCTCGACATGAGCTGGCACGGCGACGACTCCGCCGTCGTGTGGGCGGGAGGGCCGGTGAGCCCGAGCACGGGCTGGGTGCTCCACGAGCCGGTGGGGGTCGCCGAGCCAGGGCAGGGCACGATCGCGATCACGTCGAGCATCTCGCTGTCGACGTCGCCCGACCGCCTGCGCGCGATCGCGATCTCGCCACCGCGCAACATCCGCCTCCTGCTCGGCTACTCCGGGTGGGCGCCCGGCCAGCTCGCCGCCGAGATGGCGCGCGGTGCGTGGTTACACACCGAGGTCACCCCGCAGCTCGTGTTCGAGACGCCGCCGGAATTGATCTGGGACACCGCGATGCGCTCGCTCGGGATCAACCCGCGCGATCTGTTCACGGGCGGCGGCGTGAACTGACGCCGCAGCGCAGGCCGACGTTCGTGCTCGCTGCGCTGCGGGCGAACATCGATCGGTGCGGCTCGGTCGTCCGCGGGGGACTTGTTCGCCGCAGGGTGATGTTCGTCCTCGCTACGCTGCGCTGCGCTGCGGGCGAACATCGATCGGTGCGGCTCGGTCGTCCGCGGGGGACTTCTTCGCCGCAGGGTGATGTTCGTCCTCGCTACGCTGCGCTGCGCTGCGGGCGAACATCGATCGGTGCGGCTCGGTCGTCCGCGGGGGACTTCTTCGCCGCAGGGTGATGTTCGTCCTCG
>Ga0164243_10008337_pt1 | contig 15303 bp, 13 predicted proteins | sample OricompcompostOP_FD_108781 | JGI IMG/M metagenome (GOLD analysis project Ga0164243, IMG submission 108781) | Organic Plus compost microbial communities from Emeryville, California, USA - Original compost - Organic plus compost (OP) | ecosystem: Engineered > Solid waste > Mixed feedstock >... | reverse complement strand
TCGTCGATATAGCCGGCATCGCCGGTCTCGTAATAGCCGGGGAAATGGTCGAGATAGGATTTGCGGAAGCGGTCTTCGGCATTCCACAGCCCCGGCAGCGTGCCGGGCGGAAGCGGCAGTTTGACCGCGATAGCGCCCAGCGTGCCTGCGGGCACCGGATGTCCGGCCTCGTCCAGCACCTGCACGTCATAGCCGGGCATCGGCACCGAGGGACTGCCCCGCTTGGTCGGCAGGGTCTCGATGCCGATGGGATTGGCGGCGATGGCCCAGCCGGTCTCGGTCTGCCACCAGTGATCGACCACCGGCACGCCCAGATGCTCTTGCGCCCATTTCACCGTGTCGGGATCGGCACGCTCGCCGGCCAGGAACAGGGCTTGCAGGTCGTGCAGCTTGTAGCGCCGGATCCATTCGCCCTCGGGATCCTCGCGGCGGATGGCGCGCAGGGCGGTGGGGGCGGTGAAGAAGCTCTTGATGCGGTGGTTCTGGATGATGCGCCAGAAGACGCCCGGATGCGGGGTGCCGACCGGCTTGCCCTCGAAGACCACGGTGGTCGCGCCGGCGATCAGCGGCCCGTAGCAGATATAGCTGTGGCCGACGACCCAGCCCACATCCGAGGCGGCCCAGAAACGGTCGCCGGCCTCGATATTGTAGATGTTCTTCATCGACCATTGCAGCGCCACCAGATGGCCGGCGGTATGGCGCAGCACGCCCTTGGGCTGGCCGGTCGTGCCCGAGGTATAAAGGATATAGGCCGGGTGATTGCCCTCGACCGGGACGCATTCGGCGGGTTTCGCGCCATATTGGAAGCCGTGCCAGTTGAAGTCGCGGCCTTCGATCAGCTTGGCGACCTCTTGCTCGCGCTGGAGGATCACGCAGAATTCGGGCTTGTGGCTGGCCATGTCGATGGCGGCGTCGAGCAGCGGCTTGTAGTGGACGACCCGGTTCGGCTCCAGCCCGCAAGAGGCGGCGATGATCGCCTTGGGCTGGCAATCGTCGATGCGCACCGCCAGTTCGTTCGCGGCAAATCCGCCGAAGACCACGGAATGGACGGCACCCAGCCGGGCGCAGGCCAGCATCGCCTCCAGCGCCTCGGGGATCATCGGCATGTAGATGATGACGCGGTCGCCCTTTTCGACGCCGCGCATGCGCAGCGCCCCGGCCAGCGAGGCGACGCGGTCTTGCAACTGCTTGTAGGTGATGCCCTTGGAAGAAAGCGTGATCGGGCTTTCGTGCCAGATGGCGACCTGGTCGCCGCGCCCGGCCAGCACATGGCGGTCCACGGCGTTCCAGCAGGTATTCACCAGCCCGTCCGAAAACCATTCGTAGATCGGGGCCCGGTCGTCGAACAGCGCCTTCGAGGGCCGGCGCGTCCAGTCGATGGCCTGGGCGGCCTGCATCCAGAAACCTTCAGGATCAGCCTGCCAGGCGGAATAGACGTCCCGATATGCCATGAAACAACTCCTCCCGAGTGAATGGGGCGGAGTTATGCGCGCCGCAAGGCCGGGCGCAAGGATGTTAACGCCCACAACCCGGCCTGCGACAGAAAATTTTGCAGAATGGCGCCGGAAGACGGGTGATCGTTTTGCAAACCGGCCGGAACTTTGCTTTCGGCTGAAAACCCCGGCCCGGTTTGCAAAGCGATGCCTCATCCGCCGGCAAGGGGTGGCGGATGAGGCGCGAATCCCGGTCCGCCCTATTTGTAATGGCCGACCGGGGTGCCGGCGATGACGCTCATGTTCAGCAGGCCGCGGGTGGTGATCGAGGGCGTGACGATATGGGCGCGGTTGCCCATGCCCATCAGGATCGGCCCGACCTCTAGCCCGTTGGCCTTGAGCTTCAGCGCATTGCGCACGCCCGAAGCCGCATCCGTGCCCGAAAAGACCAGCGTGTTCGCCGCCCCCTCGATGCGCGAATGCGGCAGCAGGCGCTCGCGGATCGTCGGGTCCAGGGCAGAATCGACATGCATTTCGCCGTCGAAGATGAAATCGACGCCGCGCGCCTCCAGGATGTCCATGGCCGCGCGCATCTTGCGGCCCGACTCGGTATCCAGGTTGCCGAATTGCGAATGGCTGCACAGCGCGACCTTGGGCGTCACGCCAAAGCGGCGCACATGGCGGGCGGCGCCGATCGCCGCCTCGGCGACCTGCTCGGGGGTGGGGGCATGGGTGACCTGGGTATCGGCGATGAACAGCGGCCCGTCTTCGAGGATCATCAGCGACAGCGCGCCATGCGGGCGCAGCCCGCCGCGGGCCAGGATCTGGGTGATATAGTTCAGATGCCAGCTATATTGGCCGAAGGTGCCGCAGATCAGGCTGTCGGCTTCGTCGCGATGCACCATGACGGCGCCGATGGCGGTGGTGTTGGTGCGCATGATGGCGCGCGCCACCTCGGGGGTGACGCCGCGGCGGGCCATCAACTCGTGATAGGTGCCCCAATAGTCGCGATAGCGCGGATCGTTTTCGGGGTTCACGATCTCGAAATCGCGGCCGGGCCGGATCGGCAGGCCGGCGCGTTCGGCGCGCATCTCGATCACCTCGGGGCGGCCGATCAGGATGGGCGTGTCGGTGGTTTCCTCCAGCATGGCGTTGGCGGCGCGCAGCACCCGCTCGTCCTCGCCCTCGGCAAAGACGATGCGGCGCTTGGCGGTGGCGGCCGCCTCGAAGACCGGGCGCATGATCATGGCCGAGCGGAAGACCGAGCCGTCCAGCTTGCGCTTGTAGGCCGCCACATCCTCCAGCGGCCGGGTGGCGACGCCGGTTTCCATCGCGGCGCGGGCCACGGCGGTCGAGACGACGCCGATCAGCCGCGGATCAAAGGGCTTGGGGATCAGGTAATCCGGCCCGAAGCTCAGCGTTTCGCCGCGATAGGCCATGGCGGCCTCGGCCGAGGTGGTGGCGCGGGCCAGCGCGGCGATGCCTTCGATGCAGGCCAGCTGCATCTCGTCATTGATCGTGGTCGCCCCCACGTCCAGCGCGCCGCGGAAGATGAAGGGGAAACACAGGACGTTGTTGACCTGGTTGGGATAATCGCTGCGCCCGGTGGCGATGATCGCATCCGGGGCGACGGTGCGGGCATCCTCGGGCAGGATTTCTGGCGTGGGGTTTGCCAGCGCAAAGATGATCGGCCGCTTGGCCATCCGGGCCACCATCTCGGGGGTCAGCACGCCGGGGCCGGACAGGCCCAGGAACAGGTCGGCGCCCTCGATCACCTGGTCCAGGCTGCGCAGGTCGGTCTTTTGCGCGTATTCGGCCTTTTGCGGTGTCATTTCCTCGGTCCGGCCCTGGTGGACCAGGCCGGCGATGTCGCATAGCCAGACGTTCTCGCGCCGGACGCCCAGTTTGAGCAGCATGTTCAGGCAGGCGATGCCGGCGGCGCCGCCGCCGGTCGAGACCACCTTGATGTCCTGGAATCGCTTGCCGGCGATGTGCAGCGCGTTGGTCGCCGCCGCGCCGACGACGATGGCGGTGCCGTGCTGGTCGTCGTGAAAGACCGGGATGTTCATGCGCTCGCGGCACAGCTTTTCGACGATGAAGCAGTCGGGGGCCTTGATGTCTTCCAGGTTGATGGCGCCGAAGGTCGGCTCCAGCGCGCAGACGATCCGGGCCAGCGCCTCGGGATCGGATTCGTTCAGTTCGATGTCGAAACAGTCGATATCGGCGAATTTCTTGAACAGGACCGCCTTGCCCTCCATCACCGGCTTCGAGGCCAGCGCCCCGATATTGCCCAGGCCCAGCACGGCGGTGCCGTTCGAGACCACGGCGACCAGGTTGCCGCGGGTGGTATAGCGGGCGGCGGCGGCGGGATCGGCGCGGATCTCCAGGCAGGCTTCGGCGACACCGGGGGAATAGGCGCGGCTCAGGTCGCGGCCATTGGCAAGGGGCTTGATCGCGCGCACCTCCAGCTTTCCGGGGCGGGGAAATTCGTGGTAATCCAGTGCCGCCTGCCGGGCGTTGTCCTGCCTGCGTTCGTCCATGGCCAGACCCTCTGCTGTAAAGATGGTTCAGCGTTAAACTATTTTCCGGGCCCGGAACAGGGGGGCGTTGCGGGCAGCGGCGGGGATGCGCCGCTCTTGCATCGAAATTGGCGGGCGCGCAAGATCGCGTCGGTTGGATCGGGCTGGCAAAGGGCGGGACGATGGCGCTTGTCGATGCGGCGCGCGAGGTGCGCGAAAGGGCCTATGCGCCCTATTCCAATTTCAAGGTCGGGGCGGCGGTGCGCGGGGCCTCGGGCCGGATCTATGCCGGCTGCAATGTCGAGAATGTCGCCTATCCCGAGGGCACCTGCGCCGAGGCCGGCGCCATCGCCGCCATGGTCGCCGCGGGCGAAACAGAGATCGTCGAGGTCGCCGTCATCGCCGATTCACAAGGCCCGGTGCCGCCCTGCGGCGGCTGCCGGCAGAAGCTGGCCGAGTTCGGGCGCCCCGAAACCCCGGTGCTGCTGGCCACGACGCGCGGCGACGAGTTGGCCACCACCATAGGCGAATTGCTGCCCGGCCGTTTCGGCATCAGCCATATGTCGGGCACGGAATGAACCCTGCCGATCCGCGTCCGGTGATCGCCGCGATCCGGGACGGGCGCGGGCTGGACGCGGCGGGCGCGGCGCTGATCGCGGGCGGGCTGGCCGACGGTTCGGTCAGCGACGCGCAGGCCGCGGCCTTTGCCATGGCGGTGCTGCTGCGCGGACTGGACGGAACGGGCCGGCTGGTGCTGACCCGCGCCATGCGTGATTGCGGCCATGTGATGCGATGGGACCTGCCGGGGCCGGTGGTGGACAAGCATTCGACCGGCGGCATCGGCGATACGGTCAGCCTGATCCTTGCCCCACTGGTCGCCTGTTGCGGCGCCTATGTGCCGATGATCTCGGGGCGTGGGCTGGGCCATGCCGGCGGCACGCTGGACAAGCTGGAGGCCATTCCCGGTTTCCGCACCGCGCTGCCCGAGGCCGAGTTCCGCCGCGTCACCGGGCAGGTCGGCTGCGCTATCGTCGCGGCGGGGCGCGAGCTTGCGCCGGCCGATGCGCGGCTTTACGCGATCCGCGACGAAAGCGCCACGGTGGGTTCGATCGACCTGATCACCGCCTCGATCCTGTCCAAGAAGCTGGCGGCGGGGCTCGATGCGCTGGTGCTGGACGTCAAGCAGGGCAGCGGCGCCTTTCTGCGCGGCCCGGATGCGGCGCTGGCCCTGGCGCGCGCGCTGGTCGATACCGCGACCGGCGCCGGCTGCCGCACCCGCGCCTATGTCACCGACATGGATCAGCCGCTGGCCCGCGCCGCCGGCAATGCGCTGGAACTGCGCGAGGCCATCGCCGTGCTGACCGGCGGGCAGGGGGCGTTGCGCGACCTGTCGCTGGCGCTGTCCTCGGCCTGCCTGGACCTGGTCGGGCTGGCGGGCGCCCCGCAGGCGCTGGACAGCGGCGCCGCGGCCGAGCGTTTCGCCCGCATGGTCGCGGCCCAGGGCGGGCCGGCCGACCTGCTGGAACATCCCGACCGCCACCTGCCCGCCGCGCCGGTGGTGCGTGCCGTCCCCGGCCGTGGCCGCGTCGCCGCCATCGACACCGAGGCGCTGGGTCATGCCGTGGTGGCGCTGGGCGGCGGGCGGCTTCATGCGGGCGACCGCATCGACCCGCGGGTGGGGCTTGCGCAGATGTTGCGCATCGGCGAAGAGGCGGGCGATGCGCGCCCCCTGGCGCTGGTCCATGCCGCCTCGGAGGCGGCGGCCGATGCGGCGGTCGCCACCGTCGCGGCCGCCTATCTGCTGGGCGACGGCCCGGAACCGGGGCCCCTGATCCGCAACGAGGTGACATGACCGACAGACGCGCCTTTCTGATCGTGATGGATTCCGTGGGCATCGGCGGCGCGCCCGATGCGGGCGGCTATTTCAATGCCGGCCGGCCCGATACCGGCGCCAATACCGTCGCCCATATCGCCCAGGCGCGCGCGCTGCATATGCCGCATCTGGACGCGCTTGGCCTTGGCGCCGCGATCCGGCTGGCCAGCGGCGAGGATGCGCCGGGCCTTGGTGCCCGGCCGCAGGGGCTGTGGGGTGCGGCGACCGAGGTCTCGCGCGGCAAGGACACTCCGTCCGGCCATTGGGAGATCGCGGGCGTGCCGGTGCCTTGGGATTGGCATTATTTCCCCGATGCCAGCCCGGCCTTTCCGGCCGATCTGACCCGGCGCATCGCCCAGGCCGCCGGGACCGGCGGGATCCTGGGCAATGAACATGCCTCGGGGACCGAGATCATCGCCCGGCTGGGGGCCGAGCATCTGCGCACGGGCTGGCCGATCTGCTATAGCTCGGCCGACAGCGTGTTGCAGATCGCCGCGCATGAGGACGCCTTTGGCCTGGACCGGCTTTATCGGCTTTGTCGGGACGTGGCCGCCATGGTCCACCCGATGCGCGTCGGCCGGGTCATTGCCCGGCCTTTTCTGGGCGCCGAGGGCAGTTTCGCCCGCACCCCGAACCGCCGCGACTATGCCATCGCCCCGCCGGCGCCGACGCTGCTGGACGTGGCGCAGGATGCTGGGCGGGCGACCCATGCGGTGGGCAAGATCGGCGACATCTTTTCGCATCGCGGCATCGACCGGCTGCACAAGGGCCGGTCGGACGCCGACTTGGCCGGCCATCTGCTGGCGTTGGCGGACCGGGCCGAGCCGGGCAGCCTGACATTCGCCAATTTCGTCGAATTCGACAGCCTTTACGGCCATCGCCGCGACGTGGCGGGCTATGCCGCGGCGCTGGAATGGTTCGACGGGGTGGCCGGCGCGCTGATGGCGCGGCTGCGGCCGGGGGATCTGGCGATCTTTACCGCCGATCACGGCAACGACCCGACCTGGCCCGGCACCGACCACACGCGCGAGCGCGTGCCGGTGCTGGGCTGGGGTTGCGGCGCCCGCGAAATCGGCCAGGTCGGTTTCGCCGATATCGCCGCCTCGGTCGCCGCGCACCTTCGCCTGCCGCCGGTCGGGCCGGGGAGGTCGTTCCTGTGAAATCGCTGAAAAAGATCGAGCTGCACCTGCATCTGGAAGGCGCCGCACCCCCCGGCTTCATCCGCGCGCTTGCGGCCGAAAAGCACCGCGACATCGCCGGCATCTTCGACGAGCGCGGCGCCTATGCCTGGCGAGATTTCAAGGATTTCCTGCGCGTCTACGAAGCCGTGACCTCGGTCCTGGCGACGCCGCGCGACTATGCCCGGCTGCTGTCCGAAGTGCTGGCGGAATGCGCCGAGCAGGGCGCGATCTATGCCGAGCTTTTCGTCTCGCCCGAGTTTTGCGGCGGCGCCGACCTGCCGGCCTGGCGCGACTACCTCGCCGCCATGGAAGAGGCCGCGGCCCAGGCCGAGCGCGACGGCATCGCCAGCCGCGCCGTGCTGACCTGCATCCGCCATTTCGGCCCCGAGCGCGCCCGCAAGACCGCGATCTGCGCCGCCGAGACCTCGGGCGGCTGGGTTGCGGGCCTGGGCATCGCCGGGGCCGAGGACGTGGGCGAGCTTGGCGATTTCGCCTGGGCCTTCGATTGCGCGCGCGAAGCGGGGCTGGGCCTGACCGCCCATGCCGGCGAATGGCGCGGGCCGCAGTCGGTCCGCGACGCGCTGGCCCTGGGCGTCACCCGCATCGGCCACGGCATCCGCGCCGTCGAGGACGCGGCGCTGCTGCGCGACCTGGCCGAACGCGGGACCACGCTGGAACTTTGCCCCGGTTCCAACGTGGCGCTGGGACTGGTGCGGGACTGGGCCGCCCATCCCATCGCCCGGCTGGCCGATGCCGGGCTGCGCGTCACCGTCTCGACCGACGATCCGCCGTTTTTCCACACCACGCTGTCGCAGGAATATCAACGCCTTGCCGATGCTTTCGGCTGGGCCGAGGCCGAGTTTCGCCAGATGAACCTCTGGGCGGTCGAGGCGGCTTTCTGCGACGAAACCACCCGATCCCGCCTGCGAAAGGAACTGACATGACCCAAGCGCATCTGACCATCGTCGATCACCCGCTGGTGCAGCACAAGCTGACGCTGATGCGCGACAAGACGACCTCGACCGCGGGGTTCCGCCGGCTCTTGCGGGAAATCAGCCTGCTGCTGGCCTATGAGGTCACGCGCGAGCTGGAGATGACCACCACCCGCATCGAGACCCCGCTTTGCGAGATGCAGGCGCCGACGCTGGAAGGCAAGAAACTGGCGCTGATCTCGATCTTGCGGGCCGGGAACGGGCTGCTGGACGGCATCCTTGAGCTGATTCCGGCCGCGCGCGTGGGCTTCATCGGGCTTTACCGCGACCCCGAGACTTTGCAGCCCGTGCAATATTATTCCAAGGTTCCCAGCGCCTTGGACGCGCGTATGACCATCGTGGTCGATCCGATGCTGGCCACCGGCAATTCCTCGGTCGCGGCCGTCGACCTGCTCAAGGCGGCGGGCGCGCGCAACCTGCGATTCCTGTGCCTGCTGGCTTCGCCCGAGGGGGTCGAGCGGATGCGCGAGGCCCATCCCGACGTGCCGATCGTCACCGCGGCGCTGGACGAGCGGCTGGACGATCACGGCTATATCGTGCCGGGCCTGGGCGATGCCGGCGACCGGATGTTCGGCACGAAATGAGGCCGCATTAACCGGGCCTTCAGGGGTTTCGGCCTATCACCGGATCATGACCTATTCGGGATGGGGCGATGCGGGCAATTCGGTGGCTGATTCTGGCATTGCTGCCGGGGCTGGCGCAGGCACAGGTGCAGACACAGGCACTGGCGGCGGCGGGGGACGAACCGGCTGAACCGCCGCCGGCCGGCTTTCCGTCGCGGCAATATATCGACAGCCGCGGCTGCGTGTTCCTGCGCGACGACTCCGGCGGCTGGAGCCCGCGCCTGGCCCGCGACGGCACGCCGATCTGCGGCTATCCTCCGACGCGGTCGGTGCGCGGGCTGGATGGCGGGCCAAGGTTGCCGGCGCTGGATCCGAATGCCGGCCGCAGTTCGGCCGAACTGCTGGCCGAGGCGCTGTCGCGGCAGATCATCACCGGCTTGCGGCCGGGGGAACTGGCCAGCGACCCGCGCCCGATGGAGCATTTGCCGGACCTGGGGCCCGAGCCCGCCTCTTCGGCGCCCGCGGAGGAATTGCGCGCGGCCCTGGCGACCGCCCTGGCGTTGCGCCGGGGCATGGCCGGCGCCCTGCATCCCAACCGCCGCCTGTGCGAGTTGCTGGGCTATGACGATGCGCTGGGGACGGGCGGGCTGGGCGACGCGACGCAGGGCTATTGCGATTCGCTTTCGGGGTCCGACCTGTTGCGGTTCGGCTTCATGCGCCCGGTCGGCAGTATCGCGGCGACCGGGAAGGGCCCGGCGGCGGATGTCGCGGTCCCCGATCAGGGCATCGGGCCGGCACGGCCCCCGGTTCGGCCGCCACCCCGCCCGCCGGCTCCGGCCCCGGCGGCCGCTGCGCCGTCCCGGCCGGACAAGTCGGCGGCGGCACCGGCAACCGGGCAGGGGGCTGCCGCACCCGTCAGGCCGGCGACCGGCAGGCAGGAAGCCGGACCCGCGCCGCCGTCCCGGCCGGCCGCGACGCCGGGGCCCGGCATGATTCCGGCCGATGCGCGCTATGTCCAGATCGGCAGTTTCGCCGATCCCGGCCAGGCCGAAGAGGCCGCCAGGATCGTCGCCGGGCTGGGCTATCGTGTCCTGCGCGGGCGGCAACAGGCCGAAGGGAAGGCGGTTCGGATCCTGCTGGCCGGTCCTTTTGCGGATCGCGAAAGCATCGTCCGGGCGATCGACGGCATCCGCAAGGCGGGGTTCCGCGATGCCTTTCCGCGCTGAGCCTGCGCCTATTGGTCGCATATCTCCTGCAGGGCGACCCATTCCCTGTCCCCCAGCACCGGCTTGGGCTCGGCGGTGCGAAAGGGATCGGCCTCGATCAGGCCCAGCACCGCCTCGCCGGTCGGGTCCAGCGAACGGGCATAGGGTTCGCTGGACAGGCCGGCGCGGGTGAAATAGCCCAGCAGGGCCTCGTCCTCGGGGCGCGACGGGGGCGCGGCCAGCAGCTTTTCCCCATAGCCGGACAGGGATTTCGCCGGCAATGTGCCGGCGGTCAGCAGATGAAAGGTCGCGCGCGCCCCGGCATAGCGCAATGCCGCCAGCAGCGGGTCGTCGCGCAGGGTCACGGCCTGGGCGGCCAGGATATGGCCGGCGGCGGCCTCGGGCGTCATCCGGTCGCCGATCAGGTCCTCGCCGATGACGGTAAGGGGGCCGGGCAGGCGGATCGCGCCATGCAGGACGGCGGGAACCACGGCGATCTGCGCATCCGGGCCGATCAGCCGCATCGCCAGTTTCTGGCGCACCATGTCGCCGGCGGGGCGCGAACAGGGGCTGCCGGTGCTTTTGGCGATCTCGGCCAGCACCATGCGCCCGATCTCGGCCCGCTGCGCCGGCGGGGCGATGTCGGCGGCATGGCGCAGCAGGGCCGGCGGCACCCAGAATACCGCCAGCAGCGCCATCGCCGCCGCCGCGCCCAGCATCAGCCCGCCGCGCAGCCGGCCGGGATGGGGCTTGCTGGCCTCGATCACGTGATGGATCTTGGAAATGGCCGCGATCATCAGCTCGTCGTCGATTTCCAGCTCTTCGCCGGCATCCGGGCCGCCCGGCGCATAACGCGCCGGCAGCTTGCCGGGATTGAGCCGGGTGACGGCCGGCAGCGACCAATGCGCCAGCGGCACCTCGGACCGCGGATCGGTCAGCACCAGCGTCGCATCGCCGAAGGAAACGATGACGTCGCGCAGCTGCGACCGGGGCGTCTCGCGCCAGATCCCCGCGGCCTCCAGCCGTTGATATTGGTTCAGCGCCGTCATGTCCGCGCCATCGGTCCCTGCTGTGCTGCCCCGACCATAAGCCAAGCCGGGCGGCGGTCAACTCTGCCTGCTGTCACGATAATTCCCGTTCCGCTGCGTCCGGGAAACCACCGCGTCCGACCGGCAGGACCGCCCGGCCGGCAGCGAAGCCGGCACCGCAAGCCGCGGGATCGGCCGATCCGGCAGGACCGTGCCCCGGCCGTGACCGACATGACCCCGGCCGACAAGACCTGGGGCCGGGGCGGTGGCTGCGCGGCCGGACGGTCCGCCCCGGCCGATGGCCGGACGGTCCGCCCCGGCCGATCGCCCCGCAGGACCGGGGCCCCGCCCGAAAGCGGGCCTGGCCGGGCGGCACGATCGCGGCGCCCGATCCCCGGTGCCCATCCCCGGTCGCGCAATCCTGGGGCGCAATCGCGGGTCAGGCGGTTTCGGGCACGGACATGCCGCGTTCGCGGGCCAGTTCCCGGATACGGTTCTGCAGCTTTTCAAAGGCGCGGACCTCGATCTGGCGGATACGCTCGCGCGAGACCTCGTAGCGCGTCGAAAGATCCTCCAGCGTCATCGGGTCGTCGCGCAGCCGGCGCTCCATCAGGATGTCCTTTTCGCGGTCGTTCAGCACGTCCATGGCCGCGATCAGCATTTCGCGCCGCGCCGACAGCTCGTCGGCCTCGGCAAAGGCTTCGGCCTGGTTGGCGTCCTCGTCCTCCAGCCAGTCCTGCCATTGCGCGGTCGATTCGCCATCGCCCGATCCCACCGTCGCGTTCAGCGAGGCATCGCCGCTGGACAGGCGGCGGTTCATGTCGATGACCTCTTGTTCGGTCACGTTCAGGTCATGGGCGATCTGGGCGACGTTTTCGGGACGCAGGTCGCCCTCTTCCAGCGCGCCCAGCTTGGACTTGGCCTTGCGCAGGTTGAAGAACAGCTTCTTCTGGGCCGAGGTGGTGCCCATCTTTACCAGCGACCAGGAGCGCAGGATATATTCCTGGATCGAGGCGCGGATCCACCACATCGCATAGGTGGCCAGCCGAAAGCCCTTTTCCGGGTCGAAACGCTTGACGGCCTGCATCAGGCCGACATTCGCCTCGGAAATCACCTCGGCCTGGGGCAGGCCATAGCCGCGATAGCCCATGGCGATCTTGGCGGCCAGGCGCAGGTGGCTTGTCACCAGCTTCTGCGCGGCCTCGGCGTCCTGATGGTCCACCCAGGCCTTGGCCAGCATGTATTCCTCTTCCGGTTCCAGCAGCGGGAACTTGCGGATCTCTTGCAAATAGCGGTTGAGCCCCTGTTCGGGGCTGGGTGCCGGAAGGTTGGTATAGTTCGCCATCTGAAAATCCCTGTCCCGCCCTTCGGCGGGTAATTGTGAACGCTATCGGCCTGGTCCTGGTTCCGTCAGCCCGGTGCCTTGCGCAATGTCGCCAGCAAGCCGGCCATGTCGGGCGGCAGGGGGCTGGCAAAGGCCAGCGCCTGGCCGCTGACCGGATGTTCAAAGCCCAGCTCGGCCGCGTGCAGGGCCTGGCGGGGAAAGGCGGCGACGGCTTCGGCGCCATCTGCCCCCAGCGCCCGGACCGAGGCCCGCCTGTTGCCACCATAAACCGGGTCGCCGACAAGGCCCAATCCCGCATGGGCCATATGCACGCGGATTTGATGCGTGCGTCCGGTTTCCAGCCGGCATTCGACCAGCATGGCGGCGGGGGGCGTGCCGAAGGTCTCGATCACGCGGGCACGGGTCACGGCATGGCGGCCGTTCTGGAAACTGACCGCCTGGCGCTGCCGGTCGCCGGGATGGCGGCCGATCAGCGTGGCGATGCGCAGCACGCCGCCCGGCTCGAACCCCAGGCCGGGCAGGCCGCGCAGCCGCGCATCGGCCGGGTCGATCACGCCATGCGCGATGGCCAGATAGCGCCGCCGCGCCGTGTGGTCGGCGAATTGCCGCGCCAGCCCCTGATGCGCGCGGTCGGTCTTGGCCACCACCAGCAGGCCCGAGGTTTCCTTGTCGATGCGATGCACGATGCCGGGCCGGGCTGCGCCGCCGATGCCCGACAGGCTGCCCGCGCAATGGGCCAGCAGCGCATTGACCAGCGTGCCCGAGGGCGCGCCCGGCGCGGGATGGACGACCATGCCGGCGGGCTTGTCCACCACGATCAGGTCGCCGTCCTCATAGGCGATCGACAGCGGGATCGGCTCGGGCCGCGCGTCCAGCGGCTCGGGCGCGCCAAGCCGGATGCGGTAATCCCCGGTCTGGGCACGCATGCTGCCATCCGTCACCGGGCCGGAGGGGCCATGGACCGCGCCCTCGGCGATCAGTTTCGCCAGGCGCGAACGCGACAGCGCCGCCTGCTCTGGCGCGGCAAGGGCAAGCGCCTTATCAAGGCGTTCGGACAGTCCTTCGGGCAGGGTGATGAGGATTTCGGCCATGGCAGGGGATGATAGGCTGGACGGCGGGCCAGAGGAAGCCTTGCCATTGCTGCGCTGGTTGCGCTGGCTGGTGACTGCGCTGGCGGCGGTGATGGGGCTGGGCATGCTGGTCGTCGCGGCGCTGCTGTGGCTGCGCCTGTCGCAGCCGCCATTGCCCGAACTGCCCGCGCAGCTGAGCCTGCCCGAGGGGGCGGTGCCCGCCGCCGTCACCTTTGCCCGCGACTGGCTGGTGGTGGTGACCGAGACGGGCGAGGTGCTGCTTTACGACAGGCAGGGCCGGCTGCAGCGGCAGGTTCAGCCCTGATCGGCCGGCTTGCCTTCCAGCGCGTCCAGGCGGGCGCGCAACTCGGCATTCTCGGACCGGGCCTTGATCGCCATTTCGCGCACCGCCTCGAATTCCTCGCGGGTGACGAAATCGCGCTCGGCCAGCCAGCGGTCGATCCAGCCGTTGAAGGCGGTCTGCGCCTCGTCCTTGGCGCCCTGGGCGACGCCCATGGCATTGGTCATCAATTTCGAGAGATCGTCGAAAAAGCGGTTGTTCGCGTTCATGGCGGGCCTTTCGGTTCAGCGAGACCCCCTATATGGCGTCGAGGGCGCGGCTGTTCAATTGCCTGACAGCGCCGGTTGACACCGGGCCGCACCCGCTTAGCCTGCCCGCGCCGACACGAGGAGCCCATGATCCCCTTTCCCGATATCTCGCCCGAGATCTTCACGATCCACCTGTTCGGCATGGCGTTTTCGCTGCGCTGGTATGCGTTGGCCTATCTGGCCGGGCTGCTGATCGGCTGGCGTATCATCGTGGCGCTGATGCGGCGCCCGCGGCTTTGGGGCGACACCGCGCCCATGCCGCCCGCGCGGGTCGAGGAATTGCTGACCTGGGTGATCCTTGGCGTGGTCCTGGGCGGGCGGCTGGGCTTCGTGCTGTTCTATGAGCCGGGCTATTACCTGGCCAATCCGGCGCAGATCCCGGTGATCTGGCAGGGTGGCATGTCCTTTCACGGCGGTTTCCTTGGCGTGGTGCTGGCCTCGTGGTGGTATTGCCGGCGCAACGCCATCCCGCCGCTGCGGCTGGCCGATGCGCTGGCGGTGGCGACGCCGATCGGGCTGGGCCTGGGGCGGGTGGCGAATTTCATCAATGCCGAGCTGTGGGGCCGGCCCACCGATGCCCCCTGGGGCGTGGTCTTTCCCGGCGAGGCGGCGCAATTTTGTCCCGGCGTCGTCGGCCCCTGCGCCCGCCATCCAAGCCAGCTTTACGAGGCGGGGCTAGAGGGCGTGCTGCTGGCCGCGGTGCTGTTTGTGCTGGTCCGTGCCGGCGGCCTGCGCCGCCCCGGCCAGGCGCTGGGGGTGTTCCTGATCGGCTATGGCCTGGCGCGTTTCGTCGTCGAATTCTTCCGCCAGGCCGATGCGCAGTTCATCACGCCGGACAATCCGCTGGGCCATGTGCTGGGCGGTCCGGTCTGGGGCGTGACCATGGGCCAGCTTCTGTCGCTGCCCATGGTGCTGGTGGGGCTGGCCTTCCTGCTGCGTGCGCGGGCCCGCCCGGCGGTGCCGCAAGGCGCGGCATGACGCCGCTGGGGCGCCTGATCGCCGCGCAGATCCGGCTGTCGGGGCCGATGGCCCTGGACGAATACATGCGGCTTTGCCTGCTCCATCCCCAGCACGGCTATTACGCCACCCGCGATCCCTTCGGGGCTGCCGGCGACTTCACCACCGCGCCCGAGATCAGCCAGATCTTCGGCGAGATGATCGGCCTGGCGCTGGCGCAGGCCTGGCTGGACCAGGGGCGGCCCGTGCCCTTCACCCTGGCCGAGATCGGGCCGGGGCGCGGCACGCTGATGGCCGACATCCTGCGCGCCATCCGCATCGTGCCCGGCATGGCCGAGGCGGCGCGGGTGGCGCTGGTCGAGGCTTCGCCGCATCTGCGCCGCGTCCAGCGCGACAGGCTGGGCGCGGTCGCGCATCTGGACGATGTGTCGCAGCTGCCGCAGGCGCCGCTGTTCCTGGTCGCGAACGAATTCTTCGACGCCCTGCCGATCCGCCAGTTCCAGCGCGACGCGCAGGGCTGGGCCGAGC
>Ga0164243_10008336_pt1 | contig 15303 bp, 14 predicted proteins | sample OricompcompostOP_FD_108781 | JGI IMG/M metagenome (GOLD analysis project Ga0164243, IMG submission 108781) | Organic Plus compost microbial communities from Emeryville, California, USA - Original compost - Organic plus compost (OP) | ecosystem: Engineered > Solid waste > Mixed feedstock >... | reverse complement strand
TCGCTGGTCGAGTAGCGACGACCGTGAGCGCAGCGAACAGGGCGGCGCGTGTCCAGACCACCGACCCCGACCCGACGCCGGCCCGCCCGTCGTGACGCCGAGTCGCTCGCTGCGCTCGGCCCCGGCTCAGACCAGCCCGGCGAGGCGGGCCTTGGCCTCGGCGTACTCGCCCTTCCAGCGGGCAACCAGGTCGGCGACGGGCAGCGACTCGCTGATCGTGCCGATGCCCTGACCGGAGCCCCAGATGTCCTTCCACGCCTTGGCCTTGGTGTTGCCGCCGGAGCCGAAGTTCATCTTCGACGGGTCGCTCTCGGGGAGGTCCTCGGGGTCGAGGCCGGCGGCGACGATGCTGCCGCGCAGGTAGTTGCCGTGCACGCCGGTGAAGAGGTTGCTGTAGACGATGTCCTTGGCGGTGCTCTCGACGATCATCTGCTTGTAGCCCTCGACGGCGTTCGCCTCGTGGGTGGAGAGGAAGGCCGAGCCGACGTACGCCAGGTCGGCCCCGACCGCCTGCGCGGCGAGCACGGACGCGCCGTGGGCGATCGAGCCCGAGAGCAGCAGCGGGCCGTCGAACCAGCTGCGGATCTCGCGGACCAGCGCGAACGGCGACTGCGTGCCCGCGTGGCCGCCCGCGCCGGCCGCCACGGCGATCAGGCCGTCGGCCCCCTTGGCGATCGCCTTGTGGGCGAACTCGTTGTTGATGACGTCGTGGAGCACGATCCCGCCGTAGGAGTGGACCGCCTCGAAGATCTCCTCGCGCGCGCCCAGCGAGGTGATCACGATCGGCACCTCGTGCTTGACCACCATCTCCATGTCGTGCTCGAGCCGGTCGTTGGTGCGGTGGACGATCTGGTTGACCGCGAAGGGTGCGACGGGCTGGTCGGGATGGGCGGCGGCGTACGCCGCGTTGGACTCGCTGATCTGCGCCAGCCAGTCGTCGAGCATCGAGGCGGGGCGCGCGTTGAGCGCGGGGAAGGAGCCGATGACGCCGGCCTGGCACTGGGCGGTGACGAGCTCGGGGCCCGAGGCGATGAACATCGGCGAGCACATCATCGGCAGGCTCAGCGGGCGGGTGAGGATCTCGGGCAGGGACACGTCGACTCCATCGGATGAGCACGGGGTGGGGACGAGGTGAACGTACGTGGCGCGCGGGCGGTTGTGCAACATGTTGCACAAAACTGGTGGCGCGGCACCCGGGCTCAGTGGAAGTCACGCGACCGGTGCCTCTCCTGCAGGGCCTGCGCGGCCGCCGGATGGTGCTCGGCCAGGGGCGAGAGCCGGTCGGCGACGAGGTTGGTCGCGCCGTCGGTGCGCTCCAGCCGGCCGCGGACCAGCATCGAGGCCGCGGAGGTGGCCACGGTGCGGTAGCGGCGCCACAGGCCGGCCGAGCAGACCACGTTGAGCATCCCGGTCTCGTCCTCGAGGTTGAGGAACGTGACCCCGCCGGCCGTGCCCGGCCGCTGCCGGTGGGTGACGATGCCGGCGACGGTGACCCGGCGGCCGGAGTCGACCGCGGCCAGCTCGGCGACGGTCGGGATGCCGACCGGGCGCAGCCCTTCGCGCAGGTGGGCGAAGGGGTGGGAGGTCGGCGTGACGCCGGTCGACCACAGGTCGGCCAGGGTCTCCTCGACCTCGCTCATCGCCGGCAGGTCGGGAGCAGGCGCGGTCACGTCGACACCGGGGAGCTGGTCGGCGCTCTCGGTCCACCCCGAGACCCACAGCGCCTGCCGGCGGCTGAGGTCGAACACCTCGCCGAGGACTCCCGCGGTGGCCAGCGCCTCGAGCTGCCGGTGGTCGAGGCCGGCACGGCGGGAGAGGTCGAGCGGGTCGGTGAAGGGCCGCTCGTCGCGGGCGGCGACGATCCGCTCGGCCACCTCGCTGCCGATGCCGCGCACCGAGTCGAGCCCGAGGCGTACGCCGAAGCCACCGTCGCGACGGTGCTGCGGGGTCGGGTCGGGGGTGCCCGGCGCCCACGGGGTCGGGTCGGTGGGGCCGTCGTGGAGGCACGAGTCGGGCGGGGTGGGGCGCCGGCCGGTTTGCTCGAGGTCGGCGGCCGCGGCCGAGCGGAGCAGGTCGGGAGGGAGCACCTCCACCCCGTGGCGCCGGGCGTCCTGGGTCAGCGACTGCGGGGAGTAGAACCCCATCGGCTGGGCCCGCAGCAGCCCGGCCAGGAACGCGGCGGGGTAGTGCAGCTTGAACCACGAGGAGGCGTAGACCAGCTTGGCGAACGAGAGCGCGTGGGACTCGGCGAAGCCGAAGTTGGCGAAGGAGAGGATCTGGCCGTAGACGCCGGCGGCCGCCTCGGGGCTCATGCCCTTCTCCGCCATCTTGTCCAGCAGCTGCTCCTTGAGCCGCTCGATCCGCTCGATGCCCCGCTTGGAGCCCATCGCCCGGCGGAGCAGGTCGGCGTCGTCGGCGCTGAAGTCGCCCAGCACCCGCCCCATCTCCATCAGCTGCTCCTGGAAGAGCGGCACGCCGCGGGTGCGCTCCAGCACCGGCTCGAGCAGCGGGTGGGGGTACTCGACCGGATCCTTGCCGGTGGCGCGACGGATGTAGGGGTGGACGGCGCCACCCTGGACCGGGCCGGGGCGGATCAGTGCGATCTCGATGGCCAGGTCGTAGAAGCAGCGCGGCTGCAGCCGCGGCAGGGTGCCGACCTGGGCGCGGCTCTCGACCTGGAAGACCCCGATCGAGTCGGCGCGGCAGAGCATGTCGTAGACCGCGGGCTCCTCCTTGGGCACGGTCGCCAGCTGCCAGTGCTCGTCGAGGTGGGTGGCGATGATCCGCATCATCTGGTCGAGGGCGGAGAGCATCCCCAGCCCGAGCAGGTCGAACTTGACCAGCCCCATCGACTCGCAGCCGTCCTTGTCCCACTGCAGCACGGTGCGCCGCTCCATCCGGGCGCGCTCGATCGGGCAGACCTCGCCGATGGGCTGCTCGGTGAGCACCATCCCGCCGGAGTGGATGCCGAGGTGCCGTGGTGCCCCCAGGAGCTGGCCGGCCAGCTCGGCGACCTGGGGCGGGATGCCGGCCTCCTCGGCCGCCTCCGCGGGGTCGATCCGCGACCAGTGGTGGAGCCGCTTCGACCAGGCGTCCTGCTGGCCGGGAGAGTAGCCGAGCGCCTTGGCGGCGTCGCGGACGGCCATCTTGGGCCGGTAGCCGATGATGTTGGCGACCTGGGCGGCGTTGCGCCGGCCGTAGCGCTCGTAGACCCACTGGATCACCTCCTCGCGCCGTCCGGAGTCGAAGTCCACGTCGATGTCGGGCTCCTCCTCGCGGTGCTCGGAGATGAACCGCTCGAACGGCAGGCGGTAGAACACCGGGTCGATCGCGGTGATGCCCAGCGCGTAGCAGACCGCGCTGGCCGCCGCGCTGCCGCGGCCCTGGCAGAGGATCCCCTGGCTGCGGGCGAAGGCGACGATGTCGTGGACGATCACGAAGTAGCCCGCGAAGTCCTTGCGCTCGATCACCTCCAGCTCGTGCTCGACCTTCGCGCGGGCACGCGTCACGAAGCCGGGGTCGTGGGCGTACGCGGCGGCGTAGCGCTCGGCGAACCCCGCCTCGGTTAGCTCGCGCAGCCAGCTGGCGGCGGTGTGGCCCTCGGGGATGCCGTGCTTGGGCAGCCGGGGCTTGGCCTTGTGCAGGTCGAAGCCGCAGGCGCGGGCGATCTCGACCGACCGCGCCACGGCCCCGGGGTAGCGGGCGAAGCGTCGCGCCATCTCGTCGCCGCTGTGCAGGTGGGCCGCCGGGCTCGCCGGCAGCCAGCCGGCGATCTCGTCGAGACTGCGTCGGGCGCGCACCGCCGCCATCGCGTCGGCCACGCGATGGCGGCCGGGGGTGGCGTAGTGGACGTTGCCGGTGGCGACGGTGGCCAGCCCCTGGTCGGCCGCGATCCGGGCCAGCAGGTCGTTGTCGCGGCTGTCGGTGGGGCGGCCGTGGTCGGTCAGCTCGACCGCGACGTGGTCGGCGCCGAACCGGTCGGTGAGCCTGCGCAGCGCCTCGGCGGCGGCTGCGGGCCCCTCGGCCGCCAGCGCCTGCCGCACGTGGCCCTTGCGGCAGCCGGTGAGGATCTGCCAGTGCCCCTCGGCCCGCTCGGTCAGCTCGTCGAGGTCGTAGACGGGGCGACCCTTCTCGTCGCCGCGCAGCTGCGCCTCGGTGATGGCGGCGGCGAGGCGGTGGTAGCCGGCCACGCCCCGGGCCAGCACCAGCAGGTGGGTGCCTTGGGGGTCGGGGCGGCCGGCCTGCGGGCCGTCGAGGCCGAGGGAGAGCTCGGCGCCGTACACGGTCAGGGGCAGGCTCGACCACTGGCTCTCGTCGCGGGCGGCGCGCTGGACGCGGATCGTCTCGGCCATCGCGGGGGCGCCGTAGAGGCCGTCGTGGTCGGTCAGCGCGATCCCAGCCAGCCCGAGGCGCACGGCCTCGGTGACCAGCGCCTCGGGGTGGCTGGCACCGTCGAGGAAGCTGAAGTCGGAGTGGCAGTGCAGCTCGGCGTACGCCGTCACCGGCCGCTGCGGGCCGAGCACCGGCTCGGTGCTCGGCCGGCGGCGGCGCCGGGAGACGGGCGCGTCGCCGTGCGGGTCGCGCGGCGGCCGCCCGGAGAGCCGGCGCTCGAGCTCCTGCCAGGGGACCGGCGGGTTGGACCACCCCATCAGCCGACCTCCCGCCCGGGGAGTGGCCGCAGCGGACGGTCAGTCATACGCCGCCTCCGTCCGCCACTGCCCGTCGGCGCTGTCGAAGCAGAGCAGCCAGGCCCGCCCGTCGACACCCACCAGCTGGCACCGCGCCAGACGCCGGGCCGCGCCTTCCTCCCACCACTGCTCGGTGACCGGCCACGGCCCGGCCCAGGCGGCGACCGCCTGCCACCCCTCGGGCGGCCCGGGGGTGAACCGGTCGGGCTCGGCGCTGACGCCCTGCCGGGTGAGCACCACCACCGGCCGGCCGGTGGCGTCGGCCACCCCGGCGGGCCAGGGGTCGCGCAGCACCCGCGCAGGCGCAGGGGGCGGGATGCTGCCGGGCCACGGCAGGGAGCGGTCGCGCAGCCCGACGGGCCGCTCGCCCCAGACCACGTCGGCCTGCCGGTCGGCGGGGCTGCGCCCGCCCTGCAGCACCGCGGCGACCACGGCGTCGTGGCCCAGCATCCCCTGCACCCGGGCGACCCCGCGGGTGACCCGCTCGTCGGTGCCGCCCCAGAGCCCGTCGGCGTGGGCGGACTCGGGCGCGGTCTCGACCGGCACGAACCGCACCGCGGTCACCGGCGACCGGATCCAGCCGGCCCGGCCGTCGCCCCCGGTCGCGGCCGAGCCGCTCAGCTGCCAGTGCAGCCGGTCGACCAGGTCGGAGGCGCCGAACCAGCGTGGGTGCAGCCAGTGGCGCGCCGAGCCGGTGGTGGAGCCGCCCGCCGCCTCGCACTCGACCTCGAGACGCACCTCGGTGGCGACCAGCTGCTGGGCGGCGAGCCCGCGGACGAACTGCTCCGCGGTCTGCCGGGCCGAGAAGCAGACGGTCTCGACCGAGGTCAGCGGTGGCTCGAAGGGCACCTCGCAGGTCAGCTCGGGTGGCGGGGTGCGGCCCTCCACCGGTCGCGCCCCCTGGCCGTGGACCACCTGGCGCACCCAGTCGGTGCGCGGCCCGAACCGGGCCCGCACGTCGGCGCGGCGCAGGGTGGCGAGGTCGCCCAGGGTGCGCAGGCCGAGCCGGCGCAGCAGGTCGACCGTCTCGGGCTCGTCGAGCACCTCGACGGGCAGCTCGCGCAGGAACAGCCCGCTCGCCCCCGGCGGCACCACCCGGGTCTCCTGCGGGTCGGCCCGCCGCGCCGCCTGCTCGGCGGTGAAGAGCTCGTCGGCGATGCCGACCCGGACGTCCCAGACGCCCAGGCCCACCAGGTGCTCGGCGACCACCGCACCCGCCTCGGGCTCGCCGCCGTAGTAGCGGCCGGGGGAGCGCAGCGCGACCAGGCCGGGGCGCAGCGGCATCACGCCGGGGCGCAGCTCCTCGAGCCGGGTCAGCACCGCCTCGAAGGCGCGCGCGTCACGACCCTCGTCGGCGGTGAGCACCTCGAGCTCGGGGCAGCGCGCCTGGGCGTCACGCCGCCGCATGTCGCGGCGTACGCCGAGCTGGCGGGCGGCGTCGTTGCACGCCACCACCCGGTTGGCGTGGAAGACCGCTGCCGGGAGATGGCGCGGCTTGCCCGCGTCGGCCAGCGCGGCCGCCACCGGCCAGTCGGGGCACCACACCACCAGCACCCGGCGGGAGCCTGCGCCCGTGGCGCGCGCGCTGCGTTTGCTCACCCCGCCACCTCCAGCAGCCGGCCGGTCTCGACCCGGCCCGCCTGGCGCACGCCGCCGTCGTCACCCGGCAGCCACAGCTGCGCCCGACGGGGCCGAGCGGCGCCCCGCCGCACCTCGACGGTCAGCTGCCGGGAGCGCAGGTGGCCCTCACCGCGCCCCAGCCCCTGCCACTGCGGCGCCACCGCGGTCAGCCGCGCCTCCGCGCGTGGCCAGGCCAGCCCGTGGGGGCCGGTCGCCACCAGCGCGGCACCCCGCTTGCGCAGCCGCCCCCGCAGCCGCTCGGCCGTGCCCGCGGCGACCCGCACCGGCGGCCGCACCACCACCAGGGTCGCGACGTCGACCAGCGCGGCCGTCGCCTCCAGCCAGCTCTCGCCGGGGTCGGGCACCAGCACCGTGCGCTCGAGCACGACCCCCAGCTCGCTGGCGGCCTCCGCACCGAAGTCGGGCTCGCCCACGACCGCGCACCACTCGCCGGCCGCCGAGGGGCCGGCCAGCACGGCCAGCGCCAGCGGCAGCCCGTCGACGGCGTACGCTCCACCGGCGCGCAGCTGCAGCAGCCCGCGCAGGGCCGGATGGGTCGGGATCTCCTGACCGGAGACGACCTGCTCCATCTGCTGCATCCGGGCACGGAGCCGCTCGATCTGCTGCTCGGGCGGCACCGCTCCGGAGGCTTCCACCTCGGTGATCGACACCCCCTTAGAATCGAACACATGTTCGAAGAAATCAAGGCGGCTGTGCACAGGCCGCGTGGTCGGTCGCGCAGCACCGGTTGCGCGGCCTCTTAGGGTGCGGGGGTGTCCCTGCGCTTCGCGATCCTGACGGCTCTCATCGAGCGGGAGTCGACCGGGCTGGAGCTCTCCCGGCGGTTCGACCGGTCGATCGGCCACTTCTGGCCGGCCTCGCACCAGCAGATCTACCGCGAGCTCGAGCGCCTGGCCGCCGACGGCCTGATCGCGGTCACCGCCGCGCCGGAGCGGCCGCGACGCGGGCAGCCCAAGGCGTACGCCATCGCCCCCGCCGGCGTCGAGGCGCTGCGCGAGTGGCTGGCCCGCGTCGATGACCCCACGCCCCGCCGCGAGGCGCTCTACGTGCGGGTGCGCGCCAGCGCGGCCCTGCTCGGCACGCCTGCGGGCGAGGGCGGGCTCGACGCGGTGCGCGCGTCGATCCGGCACCACCTCGCCCTGCACGAGCAGCGCCTGGAGGAGTACGCCGCCATCGAGGCCCGTGACTTCGACCCGCCGCCCGACCGGCGGGCCGCCGTCCAGCACCTGGTGCTCCAGGCCGGCCTGCGCACCGAGCGGTCGCTGGCCGAGTGGTGCCGCCACGCGCTGGCCGAGCTCGACGCCATCGAGGAGCGCTACCCGGAGTGAGCGGGGTGGGGGCGCGAGTGGCCGGATAGGGGACATTTCCGGCCGGGCCCTTCCGTCCGAGCGGTCGTTCGGTCACGATGCGATGTGGCGTCGGTCACGGCGCTGCCCGCAAGAGAAGGAGACCCGATGACGCAGGTGGTGGAGACCGTCCGAGGTCCCGTGCCGGTGGACCAGCTCGGCCCGACGCTCATGCACGAGCACGTCTTCGTGCTGACCCCCGACGTGATGCAGAACTACGGCCACGAGTGGTGGGACGAGGAGGAGCGGGTCGCCGACGCGATCGGCAAGCTGCGCGAGCTCAAGGCCGCGGGCATCGACACCATCGTCGACCCGACCGTGGTCGGCCTGGGGCGCTACCTGCCCCGGGTGGCCCGGATCAACGCCGAGGTCGACCTCAACATCATCGCCGCGACCGGGCTCTACACCTTCGACGAGATCCCGCACTTCTTCAGCTACCGCGGGCCCGGCGCGCTGCTCGACGTGCCCGAGCCGATGGTGCGGATGTTCGTCGACGACATCGAGCAGGGCATCGGCGAGACCGGGATCAAGGCGGCGTTCCTCAAGTGCGTCGTCGAGGAGCGCGGCCTGACCCCCGACCAGACCCGGGTGCAGACGGCCATCGCCGAGACACACGCCCGCACCGGCGTCCCGATCACCGTGCACACCAACGCGGTCCACCAGACCGGGCGGCTGGCGATCGAGTTCTACCGCGAGCACGGAGTCGACCTCACCAAGGTCGTCGTCGGCCACGCCGGCGACAGCAACGACCTCGACTACCTGAGGTGGATCATGGACCAGGGCGCCACCATCGGCTGCGACCGGTTCGGGCTCGACACCAACAACCCCACCGCCGACCGGGTCGCCACCATCGCCGCCCTCTGCGCGCAGGGGTACGCCGACCGCATCGTGCTCGCCCACGACACCGCCTGCTACATGGACTTCTTCTCCGGTGAGGAGGCCCAGGCCGCGCTGCAGGCGGCCGCACCCAACTGGCACTACCTGCACATCTCCCGCGACGTCCTGCCGGCGCTGCGCGAGCAGGGCGTCACCGACGAGCAGATCCACACCATGCTCGTCGACAACCCCCGTCGCTACTTCACCAGCAAGGAGGGCGAGTGACCTACGAGCCGCTCCCGCGGGGCAAGGCCCCGTGGGACTTCTCCGGCATCACCCGCGACGCCCACGGCGTCGCGCACTACGACGGCCTGCCCGACTCGATGGTGGCCGCGCTGCGCGCCTCGGTCGACGAGGTCCCCGGCAAGGAGGCGGTCGTCGAGGTCGGCGGCGAGCGGCTGACGTACGCCGAGCTGTGGGAGCGCTCCGCGCGGGTGGCCGGTGGGCTGCGGGAGGCCGGCGTCGAGCGGGGCGACCGCGTCGCCACCCTCCTGCCAGCCGGTGTCGACTGGGTGGTCGGCTTCCTCGGCGCGCTAATGGCCGGGGCCGTCGCGGTGCCGGTCAACACCCGGTTCGCCCCGCCCGAGGTCGAGTACGTCCTGGACGACTCCGGCGCGAGGTACGTCTACCGCCCGGGCGAGAAGCTCCCCGACGCCGCGCCGTACGTCGTCGACGACCTCACCCTCGACGACGTGGCCGTCATCTTCTACACCAGCGGCACCACCGGCTTCCCCAAGGGGGCGATGACCACCCACGAGAACCTCCTCTCCAACATCGAGACCGTCCAGCGGGTCAGCGGCATGACACCGGAGGAGGCCGCCGAGGCCCGCGGCCTGGTGTCGGTGCCGCTCTTCCACGTCACCGGCTGCTCCTCGCAGCTGCTGCCGCAGCTCACCCGCGGCGCGACCACGGTGATCATGCCGAGCTTCGACGTGCGTACCTTCCTGCGCGTCATCGGCGAGGAGCGGATCACCTCCATGACCAGCGTGCCGGCGATCTACGCCCTGGCCATGCGGCAGCCGGAGTTCGCCGACCTCGACGTCAGCGCCGTGCGGCGGGTGGCGTACGGCGGGGCGCCGATGGCCCCCGCGATCGTGGCCCAGCTGAAGGAGAGGTTCCCCCACGCCCGGCTGGGCAACGGGTTCGGGCTCACCGAGACCTCGTCGGTGGCGACGTACCTGCCGCACGAGTGGGCGGCCGACCACGCCGAGACCGTTGGCTTCGCGGCGCCCGTGGTCGACCTCGCACTCAAGGACCCCGACGCCGCGGGCGTGGGCGAGCTGCTGGTGCGCGCGCCCAACGTGGTGGCCGGCTACTGGCGCAAGCCCGAGCAGACCGCCTCGACGTTCGTCGACGGCTGGCTGCACACCGGCGACCTCGCGCGGGTCGACGACGACGGCCTGGTGCACCTGGTCGACCGGGCGAAGGACATGATCAACCGCGGCGGCGAGAACGTCTACAGCGTCGAGGTCGAGAACGCCCTGGCCGCGGCGCCCGGCGTCGCCGAGGTCGCGGTCGTGGGGGTGCCCGACGACGTGATGGGCGAGAAGGTGGGCGCGGTCGTCGTGCCGACCTCGCGCGAGGAGTTCGACACCCAGGCGGTGCTGGACTTCCTGGCGACGCGGCTGGCCGACTTCAAGATCCCGCAGTTCATCTCCGTCGTCGACACTCCGCTGCCGCGCAACCCCGGCGGCAAGCTGCTCAAGCGGCAGCTGCGCGAGACCACGGCGTGGGGTGCGCCGGTGCGGGGGAAGTGACCTCCCGGTAGCGGCCCGGCGGGGCTCGCCGGTCGGTGGCCGCCGTACCCTGATCCCTCGATCAGAGGGAGAAGGACACGCATGAGTGACACCGCGCTCGCCGACCGGCGCGCCACCCGCGAGGCCGGGCGGATCACCGGCCACCACGCCCGTTCGTGGCAACTCGTCTCGGCCCGGGCCGTGGAGGCCTTCGACACCGCCCAGCTCGGCCGGGCCGACCAGATCATCCTCGACATCGAGGACGCCATCGACGACTCGTTCAAGGCGACCGCCCGCGAGCAGGTCGTCGAGTGGCTGCGGGCGGGCGGCAGCGCCTGGGTACGCATCAACGACTGGACCACGCCGTACTGGGCCGACGACCTGGCCGCTCTCGCCGGGGTGCCCGGGCTGCACGGCGTGATGCTGGCCAAGGCCGAGGCGGCCGAGCAGGTCACCGACACCTTCCAGCGGCTCGGCGGGGAGACGCCCGTGATCCCGCTGCTGGAGTCGGCGCTCGGCATCGAGGACGCCGCCACCATCGCCCGCGCCCGCGGCGCGTACCGGCTCGCCTTCGGCAGCGGCGACTACCGCCGCGACACCGGCGCGGAGAACACCCCGCTGGCCATGTCGTACCCCCGCACCAAGCTGGTGCTCGCCAGCCGGATCGCCGGTCTGCCGGGTCCGATCGACGGCCCCACGGTCGACTCCAAGCACTCCGTGCTGCGCGAGCAGGCCGCCGACGCGGTCTCGCTCGGCATGACCGGCAAGCTCTGCCTGATCGACGACCAGGCCGCGGTCATCAACGAGTCGATGAGCCCCTCGCCGGCCGACGTGGCCTGGGCGTACGACTTCCTGGCCGAGTTCGAGGCCGGCGGTCGCGTCATCCGCGACGGCAGCGACAAGCCGCGCCTGGCACGTGCCTCGAAGATCCAGGAGCGCGCCGAGATCTTCCACATCCAGCCGGCGGGCTGATCCTGCTCACGCCGTGTCGGGCGGGGTGCTGCCGAGCATCGGCAGCACCCGCTCGAGCTGGCGCAGCGCCACCAGCAGCACCACGAAAAGCACCAGGAGCGCGGCCACCGTGCCGCCGACCGTCGGCCAGCCGATGACGCCGGCGTCGAGGAACTCGTAGGGCACCCAGCCGGTCACCTGGCCGACCACGAGGGTCCAGCCCAGCCAAGCCAGGGGCCAGACGAACGCCGTCCGCAGCGTACGCCCGTCGAGCCGGGGCGAGGGCCCGAAGAGCAGCCAGCCGCCGACGGCCAGCAGCGGCACCGCCCAGTGCAGCAGCTTGTCGCAGACCGCCACCCAGCCGGTGCCGTGGAAGAGCGGGGCGAGCAGGAAGTAATGCACCAGGCCGGTGACCACGATCCCGCCCAGCCCGGAGACGCGCAGCCACCGGAAGCCCCGGCCGTCGCGCACCGGGTCGCGCGTCAGCAGCACCGCCGCGACGGCGACCAGGGCGACCGACTGGATGGTGAAGTACGACAGCGTCTGGCCGACCCGCGGCCACAGCGGTGGCAGGTCCGCGGGTGCGTACGCCGCCCCGCTCACCGTCAGCACGGCCTGCAGGCCCAGCGCTCCGACCGCCACCACGGCCGTGAGACCGTGCCAGAGACGGGCAGTGGTGGGGGTGAGGAGCGCACGCACGGAGCGCAGCATTCCACCCGGCCGTACGCGGCCGGCACCCACGTCTGCGCGGACCCTCGACGGCGTACCCGGGCAGACTGGCCCCATGACGAAGCAGCCTGGTGCGCCCGGTGCCGATCCGCGTCTCGTGCTCGTGGTCGGCGCGCTGCTAGCCGTGCTCGGTGCGGTGGCGCCGCTGACCGCGGTCTACTGGCCGTCCCGGACGGCCGAGCCGTTCGTGCTGACCGTCGCGGCACAGGTGCTGGTGGCGGTGGCCCTGGCCTGGGCCGGCCTGCGCTGGTGGCGGGCGACGCGCGAGGCGACCGGGGCGGACCTCGCGGTCGCCGTGCTGCCGGTGGTGCTGGGAGCCGCGGCGTACGCGCTCGTCAGCCTGGTGGCCGACGCCTACGGCATCCGGGGCAGCGCGTTGCCGCGGCTGGAGCACGGCGTACGCCACGGCGTGCCGCTCGTCGTCGACGTCTCCTACCTGGCAGCGCTCGCGGCCACCGGGATGGTGACCCTGCTGGCGGCCGGGGTTCTGGCCGTGGTGGTGCGGAGCCGGGTGCGGTCGGGCGGAGGCATCTCGCTGGAGAAGCCGTGAGCGCCGGCTGAGAACTGTCGGTGGTCGCGGGCACACTGCCGCCATGGTGAGACGAGCCGAGGTGCCGCCCGAGGTGGTGCGGCGCTGCGAGGAGATCCTGGGGGCGTTCCCCCGGTGCGTGCAGGAGGACGCGTGGACCGGCGTGCGCTGGCGGGTCGGGTCGGCGACGGTGGCCCACGTCTTTGGCGGCGAGGACCAGCTCATCCGGGTCACCTTCCGGGCCGAGCCCGACGAGGCGATGGCGCTGCGCCACCTGGGCCCGCCGTACTTCGGGGTGGGGGCGAGCGGCAACGCGGTCGGCGTGGTCGTCGACGAGGCCACCGACTGGGCGGAGCTGGCCGAGCTGCTCACCGACAGCTACTGCCTGCAGGCGCCGCAGCACCTGGCGCGCCAGGTGGCGCGGCCGAGTGAGCCGTGACCGCGGCGCAGGTCAGCCGTCGACCAGCAGCTGCTCGAGCCGGTCGAAGCCGCGGCGGGCGTAGCCCTGCCAGAAGCCGCCGACCGCCTTGAGCACCGGCATGGCGAGAGAGGAGGTCGGGGTGATCCGCCAGCTCCACGTGATCCGCACCCCGGTGCCGGCCGGGGCGAAGGTCCACCGGCCCTCGACCGTCGCGGCCAGGAGCTTGAGCGGCCCGGTGAGGTCGCCGAGCTCGTAGGCGAAGGTGCGGGGCGGGTCGGCCTCGACGACCGTCTCGGTCATGGTGCCGCCGTCGCTGGTGCGGATCACCCGGGTCTGGCCGGGGTCACCCCAATGGTCGTCGGCCTGCTCGACGTGCGTGATCGGCGGGAGCGGGCCGACCCGCCCGGCGAAGATGAAGGGGAGCGGCGCCGGCACGACCAGGTCGTACGCGCGCTCGTGCTCGACGGGGTAGGTGCGGGAGTACACCAGGTCCACGGCCATGACCCGACCCTACGCACATCCTGGCCCGCGCGGGACGGCTCAGGCCGAGGGCGTCCTGAGGGCGGCGCGCCAGGCGGCGAAGAACCGGAGCACCTCGGTGTCGGCCAGCTCGGGCCGGCGCTCGACCCAGCCCTCCAGCACGGCGAGCGTCTCCGCGAAGCCGGTCTGGTGCGGGTCGAAGGCGGCGGTCACCGGCACGCCGTGCTGGTCGGGCCCGTCGACGTACACCCGCGGGAACGGGGCGTCGGCGATCCGGCCGGTGCGCAGCCGGCTGGTGCCGACGCGGAGCCGCGTGGCGGTCCGCAGCCGGATCCGGTGGGTGCGGAGCAGGACCCGCACGGTGGCCTCCTCGGGGCCGACGCTCTGGCGCATCGTCCACGGGATGACCCCGACGAGGAGCAGGAGGAGCCCGCCCAGGCCGGTCGCCGTCGTGGTGAGGGCCGCGCCGGCAGGCGACATCGGCGAGGTGTCGTTGCCGGGCGCCAGCCCCACCAGCCCGGCGAGGAGCCCGACACCCCCGAGCAGTGCGATCCCGGAGGCGTACCTCAGCCAGCCGCCGGCTCGCACGGTCACCGTGGCGGCCGGGTCGAGCACGGCCGCACGCCGCGGCCACCAGATCAGCAGCAGCGGCGTGAGGAGGAGGTAGAGCCCGCCGACGGCGACTCCGTCGACGCGACCGTCGAGCAGGCCGTCGACCACGGCGTACGCACACGACGCCGACCCCAGCACGAGCAGCACGGAGAGCAGCCAGACCCCGGGCGGGTGCTGGCGTCGTCTGGTCCGCGGGGCGCCGGTCATGGCGCCGAGGCTATCGAGGAGCACGGCCCACCGTGGCGTCCCGGCCGGTGGCGCCCGGCGGGGCGCGACCTAGGCTTGACGGGTGAGCAACCGCCTGGCCGACGCGACGAGCCCGTACCTCCTCCAGCACAAGGACAACCCGGTCGACTGGTGGGAGTGGGGGCCGGAGGCGTTCGAGGAGGCGCGGCGGCGCAACGTGCCGATCCTGCTCTCCGTCGGGTACGCCGCGTGCCACTGGTGCCACGTGGTTCCTCGGTTGGCGGCTGTCGACGAAAATCTGCGAAACCGCAGGTCAGCGGCCTAGTCGCGGTTCGCACCGGTTCGACGAATGCCGCGGTTGGACACCGTTTCCGGGGCTTCGTGCATCACTCTCGTGCATCACTTTGGCCCCATCACTGGCAACCCAGTGGCAGCCGATCAGAGCAGGTCGGCGAGCAGGTTCGCGCCGGGTAGCAGCGAGCGAGCCGATGGTCCCGGGGACCATTCTGATCGGCTGCGGGTGATGAGGTCCAGGGCCTGAAGCTGGTGCGCCAGGTTGCGGAGCTCGTCCTCCACGTCACGGGTGGCGATGGGCTTCCCGCCGCGGCTCCACCCGTGGCCGAGCAGCGGATGCACCTCGGCGGCGATCTCGGCGACCTGAAGCGGGCCACGGGCCGTGACCAATGCGACGGCACGTTCCGCGGTCATCGTGTGGAACGCGCCTTCGTCGAACCAGGATCTGAGGCGACGTACGGTCTCAAGCTCGTCGGCTGCCGCCTTCGTGGTGCGCAGGACGCCGTTGGTGAGGCGGACCAACCGGACGTGGCGCAGCAAGTCGTGCAGGAGGGCCAGCGGGAGCAGGTCCTCCTCGATCGAGGCGGGTCGGCCCATCGGATTCCAGCCGGGGCGCTGCGCCTGCACGGGCCGGACCATGGTCCGTGGAAGCCGGCCACCGGGGGTGAGCTTGACCCCGTCGGCGAGCAGGTCCAGCAGGATGCGGACGCTCTCGGGCACGGCGCCGACCGCGTCGCGGACCCGTCGGGTGGTGGCCTCCTGATCGAACGGTCGCAGACGGTCGCCGACCCAGGTGCGCATCGACTCGTGCTCG
>Ga0164243_10008335_pt1 | contig 15303 bp, 13 predicted proteins | sample OricompcompostOP_FD_108781 | JGI IMG/M metagenome (GOLD analysis project Ga0164243, IMG submission 108781) | Organic Plus compost microbial communities from Emeryville, California, USA - Original compost - Organic plus compost (OP) | ecosystem: Engineered > Solid waste > Mixed feedstock >... | reverse complement strand
GAGCTGGTCGAGCGCACCTCGCTGACCGAGGAGGAGATCGGCGAGTACTCCGGCGAGAAGAAGGAGATCCGCCCGGTCACCATCGCCACCTACCAGGTGATCACCCGCAAGTCGAAGGGCGAGTACAAGCACCTGGAGCTGTTCGACTCCCGCGACTGGGGCCTGGTCGTCTACGACGAGGTGCACCTGCTGCCCGCCCCGGTGTTCCGGATGACCGCCGACCTGCAGTCCCGCCGCCGCCTCGGGCTCACCGCGACCCTGGTGCGCGAGGACGGCCGGGAGGGCGACGTGTTCTCGCTGATCGGCCCGAAGCGGTTCGACGCCCCGTGGAAGGACATCGAGTCGCAGGGGTGGATCGCGCCCGCCGAGTGCGTCGAGGTGCGGGTGACGCTCACCGACGACGAGCGGCTGCGCTACGCGACCTCGGAAGCCGAGGAGCGCTACAAGGTCTGCTCCACCGCCCGCACCAAGGCCCCGGTGGTCAAGTCCATCCTGGACCAGCACCCGGGCGAGCCGGCCCTGGTGATCGGCGCCTACCTGGAGCAGCTGCACGAGCTCGGCGAGGCGCTGGACGCGCCGATCGTGGAGGGCTCGACGAAGAACAAGGAGCGGGAGGCGCTGTTCGAGTCGTTCCGCCGCGGCGAGATCAACCGGCTGGTCGTGTCGAAGGTCGCGAACTTCTCCATCGACCTGCCGGAGGCCTCGGTGGCGGTGCAGGTGTCCGGCACCTTCGGCTCCCGCCAGGAGGAGGCGCAGCGGCTCGGCCGGCTGCTGCGGCCGAAGGCGGAGCGGCGGCAGGCGCACTTCTACTCGGTGGTCTCGCGGGACACGCTGGACACCGACTACGCCGCGCACCGGCAGCGGTTCCTGGCCGAGCAGGGCTACGCCTACCGCATCGTGGACGCCGATGACCTGCTGGGACCGGCGATCCCGGACGTGGGTGCGGAGTGAACTCCCGGTTGCCCGCGCGGAACCGGGGTGGCCGGGCGCGGCCCCGCACGGCCGAGGTCGTATTTTCGGTGGCGTTGGAAAACGGCCCGTGCTCTGCACGGCACCGGTTTACCGTTGCCACGGCACACGCAGCACTGGAGATCGGATGACCACCGAGAAGCACAACACCGCGGCGATGGGTGGTGCGCACCGGTTCATCGGGCTGGCGGAGAACCTCGAACGGCACGCGGGCACCCCGACTGCCGCCGAGCCGCCCAACGTCCGCGGGGACAACCGCGGCTACGGGCTGGTCTTCTTCCACCTGGAGCAGTACCACCTGAGCACGGTGATCAGTTCCGGGCTGCGGTTCCAGCCGCTGGGGGCCGATCCCGCGCAGGAGCTGGCGTGCACCGTCTACAAGGAGCAGGCCGAGGCCGCCCGGCACCTGGTGGACGTCACCGCCGAGCTGCTGGTGGAGAGCGAGACGCACCTGGTCCCGGACCAGATCGTGCCGAACGAGGCACCGCTGCTGGCCGGCACCGAGTTCTACGGCGTGCTGGCCAGCGGGCACCCGCTGTTCCCGCCGGAGTTCACGCGCTTCACCGACGCCGAGGGCGTCGAGCAGCTGCAGGTGTTCACGCTGCTGCCGGTGACCCTGGGGGAGCTGAACTACATCCTCGACAGCGGGGTGACCGCGCTGCGCCAGCAGTGGGCCCGCTTCGAGGTCGACGTGTTCGACCTGGGCAGGCCCAGCGTGGCCTGACCGCCCCGCCCCGCACCGCGAGCCCCCGGCGCGTCGACGGCGACGCCCGGGGGCCGTTTGCCGTCCGGGGCCGGGAACAGATCAGCACCCGCGTGCGTAGACCGACAGGAGGGTCGATCGCGCAGCGGCGCGCGCGGCCACCGCGGGCGAGGATGGCCGGGACCGGTCGCACCGGTCCCGCACGAGGGCCGAGCTGGGGAGGAACGGACGATGAGCGCGAACGCGGCGACGATCAGCTTGGCCGAGCTGGATTCGGTGCGGGTCTACGGGCTGCCGATGCGCAACCGGTTCCGCGGGATCACCCGCAGGCAGGGCGTGCTGCTCGGCGGGCCGAGCGGCTGGGGCGAGTTCTGCCCCTTCGAGGACTACGACGACGAGCACGCGGTGCCGTGGCTGGCCGCCGCGCTGGAGTCGGTCGCCGGCGACTGGCCGGAGCCGGTGCGCGACCGCGTGCCGGTGAACTGCACGGTCCCGGCGGTGGACGCGGACACGGCGCGGTCGATCGTGGCCGCCTCCGGCTGCCGCACCGCGAAGGTGAAGGTGGCCGAGCCGTCCCAGTTCGCCTCCGACGACGTGGAGCGGGTGGCCGCGGTCCGCGACGCCCTCGGCCCGTCCGGGGCGATCCGGGTGGACGCGAACGCGGCCTGGGACGTCGACACCGCGGTGGCCCGGATCGCCGAGCTGGACCGGGCCGCGGGTGGCCTGGAGTACGTCGAGCAGCCCTGCCCGACCGTCGAGGAGCTGGCCGCGGTGCGCCGCAAGGTGCAGGTGCGGATCGCCGCCGACGAGTCGATCCGCCGCGCCGAGGACCCGCTGCGGGTCGCGGTCGCCGAGGCCGCCGACGTCGCGGTGCTCAAGGCCGCCCCGCTGGGCGGGGTGCGGCGGGCCCTGCAGGTCGCCGAGGCCTGCGGGCTGCCGTGCGTGGTGTCCTCGGCGGTGGAGAGCAGCATCGGGCTGGCCGCGCAGCTGGCGCTGGCCGGGGCGCTGCCGGAGCTGCCGTTCGCCTGCGGGCTGGGCACGGTCTCGCTGCTGGAGGGCGACCTGGTCGGCGAATCGTTCGTGCCGCAGGACGGGCACCTGCCGGTGCCGCGCCGCGCGCCGCAGCCCGAGCCCGCCCTGGTGGCCGCCGCGACGCCCTCCGCCGAGGACCAGCGGCGCTGGCTGGACCGGCTGGTGCGGGTGCACCAGCTGCTCGCGGGCTGAACGCGGAACCGGCGCCACCGCGGGGAGATCCCGCCGATGGCGCCGGTCGTCCGCTGCCGTTCAGCTGCGCTTGCGGCGCCGCAGGGCGCGGAACACCAAGGCCCCGACGACCAGCGCCGCGACCGCGGGCAGCACCCGCTTGAGCACCGGCGTGCCCGCCGTGCCGAGCAGGTCGATCGCCTCGTCGTGCGGCACCGGCCCGCCGGTGACGACCGCGTCCGCGCGCCCGGCCGGTTCCTGCCGGGCCGCGCTGGACGAGGCCACCGCGTCGAGCCGCTCGGTGCCCGGCGGCGTCACCCGCCACGCCGGATTCCGGCTCGCCGCGGCGGATTCGGTGCCCTGCGAGGCGGCGGCCGCGGCCGTGGAGCGCTCGGTGGCCCCGTTGCCCGCCGAGCCGGACGCCGGTTCGGCCGCCGGGGACGCCGCGGGCGGAGCGGACTGCTCGGCGGTGGTGCCGGTCTGCTCCCCCGCCTGCTCGCCGGAGAGCTTGGCGGCGAGGTTGTCGGCGAACTGGTGCAGGATCTTGCCGCCCACCTCGGACATCAGCCCGCGCCCGAGCTGCGCCGGCTTGCCGGTGACCTTCAGGTCCGTGTCCACCTGCGCGGAGGTGCTGGAGCCCTGGTCGGTGAGCGTCACGGTCACGGTGGCCGCGGCGGTGCCGTTGCCGCGGGCGTCCTTGCCGCTGGCGTCGATGACGACCTTGCGGCTCGCGGCGTCGACCTCCTGGAACGCTCCCTTGCCCTTGTACAGCAGGGAGATCGGGCCGAGCTTCACCTTCACCGAGCCGGCGAACTCGTCGCCCTCGGCGCTGGTCAGCGTCGCGCCCGGCATGCAGGGCGCGACCTGCTCCGGGTCGATCATCGCCGGCCAGGCCACGTCGACCGGGACCGGGACGGTGAAGTGGTGTTGCATCTGCACGTCGGAATTCCTCCTGGTCGAGGCGGGGTCCGCTGCGGGCCGGGGAGGCCGGCGGGCACCGGCCTCCCCGCTTCCCACTGCTACACGCCCGCGGCCGCGGCCACCGCGCGCCCGGTGAGCACCTGGGCGAGGTGCTCGCGGTAGTCGGTGTCGGCGCTGCCGTCGGACGGGGCGCTGGTGCCCTCGGTGGCGTGGCGGGCGGCCGCGGTGATCGCCTCCGCGGTGGCCGGCTGCCCGACCAGCGCGCCCTCCACCCCGGAGGCCCGGATCGGCGTCGGGCCCATGTTGGTCAGCCCGACGCGGGCCTCGGCGATCGAGCCGTCCTGCACCCGGACCGCGGCGGCCACGCCGACCATCGACCACGCCTGCGCCACCCGGTTGAACTTCTCGTAGTGCGCCGACCAGCCGGTCCACTTCGGCATCCGGATCTCCACCAGCACCTCGTCGGGTTCCAGCGCGGTGGTGAAGAAGTCGGCGAAGAAGTCCCGGGCGGGCACGGTCCGCCGCCCCCCGGGCCCGGCCAGCACCATCTCCGCGTCCAGCACCAGCGCCGGGGCGGGCAGGTCCCCGGCCGGGTCGGCGTGCGCGAGCGCGCCGCCGAAGGTGCCGCGGTGGCGCACCTGCGGGTCGGCGACGGTGCGGGTGGCCAGCGCGATCAGCTCGGCGTGCTGCTGCACCAGCGGGTCGCGGACGATCTCGTGGTGCGTGGTCATCGCGCCGATCACGAGCCGGTCGCCGTCCTCGCGGACGCCGCGCAGCTCGGGGATGCGGTTGAGGTCGACGACGACGCTCGGGTCGGCCAGCCGCATCCGCAGCACCGGCAGCAGGCTCTGCCCGCCGCCGAGGACCTTGGCGTCCTCCCCTGCCTGCTGCAGCGCGGTGATCGCTTCGTCCACGGTGGACGGAGCGAGGTAGTCGAACTGTGCGGGGATCACCGGGCACCTCCTCGCGAACCGGAACCGTCGATGGAGCCGGTGCCGCCGCCGGCTTCGGGAGCGGTGGCCGCCGAGGCCCGCGCTCCGGTGATCGCCCGCCACACGCGCTGCGGCGAGCACGGCATCGGCACGTCCTGCACCCCGAAGTGCCGGATCGCGTCCACGACCGCGTTGACCACCGCCGGGGTGGAGGCGATCGTGCCCGCCTCCCCGACGCCCTTCACGCCGAGCGCGTTGGACGTCGCCCGGGTCTCGGTGCGGTCGGTGGTGTACTCCGGCAGGTCCGCGGCCGAGGGCACCAGGTAGTCGGCGAGGGTCGCCGTGGTGAGCGTGCCGTCCTCGTCGTGCACCGCCTCCTCGAACAGCGCCTGCGCGATGCCCTGCGCGAGGCCGCCGTGCACCTGGCCCTCGACGATCAGCGGGTTCACCACGGTGCCCACGTCGTCCACGCAGGCGTACTTGCGGATCCGCACGTGCCCGGTCTCGGTGTCCACCTCGACCGCGCACAGGTGGGTGCCGTGCGGGAACGAGAAGTTCTCCGGGTCGAAGGTGGCGTCGGCGTCCAGGCTCGGCTCCACGCCCTCCGGCATGTCGTGCGCGGTGAACGCGGCCAGCGCCACGTCGCCGAGCGCGGTGGAGCGGTCCGTGCCGCGGACGCCGAAGCTGCCGCCGGAGAACTCCACGTCGTCCTCGGAGCACTCCATCAGGTGCGCGGCGATCTTGCGGGCCTTGTCGATGACCTTGTCGGCGGCGCTGACCACCGCCATGCCGCCCACCGCCAGCGACCGCGACCCGTAGGTGTCCAGGCCCTTCGGCGAGGACTGGGTGTCGCCGTGCAGGATCTCGACGTCCTCGAACGGCACGCCCAGCCGGTCGGCGACGATCTGGCTCCACGCCGTCTCGTGGCCCTGCCCGTGCGGGGAGACGCCGGTGACCACCTCGACCTTGCCGGTCGGCAGCACCCGGATCGAGGCGTGCTCCCAGCCACCGGCGCCGTAGGACAGCGAGCCCAGCACCCGCGACGGGGCCAGCCCGCACATCTCGGTGAACGTGGAGATCCCGATGCCGAGCTGCACCACGTCCCCGCGCTGCCGCCGCTCGGCCTGCTCGCGCCGCAGCTCGTCGTAGCCCAGCAGCTGCATCGCGCGGTCGGTGGCCGCCTCGTAGTCGCCGGAGTCGTAGGTCAGCCCGGCCACGGTGTCGAACGGGAACTCGTCCCGGCCGATCCAGTTCTTCCGCCGCACCTCCATCGGATCCATGCCGAGCTCGGCGGCGAGCTCGTCCATCATCCGCTCGATCGCGAACGTCGCCTCCGGCCGGCCGGCGCCGCGGTAGGCGTCCGTCGGCGTCTTGTTCGTGAAGACGTTCGTGCAGCTGAAGTGGTAGGCGGGGAACTTGTAGATCGCGTTGAACATGAACGCGCCCAGGATCGGCACGCCCGGCGTCACCAGCCGCAGGTAGGCGCCCATGTCGGCGAGCAGCTCCACCTTCAGCCCGGTGACCGTGCCGTCCCGCTTCGCCGACAGCGACAGCCGCTGCACCTGGTCGCGGCCGTGGTGGGCGGAGACCATCGTCTCGGAGCGGGACTCGGTCCACTTCACCGGCTTGCCGAGCCGGCGGGCCAGCAGGAACGCGATGAATTCCTCCGGGGTGACCTGCAGCTTGCCGCCGAAGCCGCCGCCGACGTCCGGGGCGATCACCCGCACCTTGTGCTCCGGCACCCCGAGCGTCATGGAGATCATCAGCCGCAGGATGTGCGGCACCTGGGTGGCCGACCAGACGGTGAACTGGTCACCGGTCGGGTCGACGACGACCGAGCGGGGCTCCATGAACGCGGGGATGAGCCGCTGCTGCCGGAAGGTCCGGTCCACCCGCACCTCGGCCTCGGCCAGCGCCTGCTGCACGTCGCCGCCGGTGCCGGCCTCGGCGGAGTCGAACGTCCAGGTGGCGCTGCGGTTCGTGCCGAGGTCCTCGTGCACCAGGTCGGAGCCGTCCGCGGCCGCCGAGTCCAGGTCCAGCACGACCGGCAGGTCCTCGTAGTCCACCTCGATCGCGTCGAGCGCGTCGTGCGCCTCGGCGGCGCTGCGGGCCGCGACCACGGCCACCGCCTCACCGGCGAAGCGGACCTCGTCGACGGCCAGCGACGGCGCGTTCGGCGTCTTCATGTCCTCGGTGATCGGCCAGGCGCACGGCAGGCTGCCCTGCTCGTCGGCGACGTCCCGGCCGGTCAGCACCGCCTGCACCCCGGGCATCCGGCGGGCCTCGGTGGTGTCGATCGAGGTGATCCGCGCGTGCGCGGCGGGGCTGCGCAGGATCGCCAGGTGCAGCATCCCGGGCAGCGCCATGTTGTCGGTCCAGCGGGTCCGGCCGGTGATCAGCCGGGCGTCCTCCTTGCGCTTGCGCGCGCGGCCGAGCTCGGGTTCCAGGGTCGAGGTCACGGCTGCTTCACCTCCGACTGCTGCTCGGAGCCGGTGCGCTGCTGCGGGGTGTCGGCGGTGTGCTCGATGGCCGGGCCGGCGCCGGGCCGCATCTGCCCGGCGGCGTCGCGCACCGCGCGGACGATGTTCTGGTAGCCCGTGCAGCGGCAGAGGTTGCCCTCCAGGCCCTCGCGGACCTCCTGCTCGTCCGGGTCCGGGTTCTCCGCCAGCAGGTCCAGCGACTGCATGATCATGCCGGGCGTGCAGAACCCGCACTGCAGCGCGTGGTTGTCGTGGAAGGCCTGCTGCACCGGGTGCAGCCGGCCGTCGCGGGCGAGCCCTTCGATGGTGGTGATCTCGCAGCCGTCCGCCTGCACGGCCAGCACGGAGCAGGACTTCACGCTCTGGCCGTCCAGGTGGACGGTGAAGGCACCGCAGTTGCTGGTGTCGCAGCCGACGACGGTGCCGACCTTGCCGAGGCGCTCGCGCAGGTGGTGCACGAGCAGGGTGCGGGGTTCGACGTCATCGGTGTACTCGGTGCCGTCGACGTTGACGGTGATGCGCGGCATCGGGCCTCCAGTGGACGGGCCGCGGTCAGTGCGGACGTTCGGGAACGGGTGACCCCGTCCGAGTGACGAGAATCACTGGCCCTGAGACTGCTACGCGCACCCGTCCAGAGCAACCCCGCTCGTCGGCGCGCCCGCGGAAATCACCGGTGGATGGGGCCCTCGGTCTCGGCCAACCGGGTGCCGCGGCCGCCCCACCGCAGCGCGATCAGCTCGGCGGCGATGGACACCGCGGTCTCCTCCGGGGTGCGCGCGCCGAGGTCCAGGCCGATCGGCGAGGACAACCGGGCCAGCTCGGCCTCCCCGAGACCTCGGTCGCGCAACCGCTGCAGCCGGTCCTCGTGCGTGCGGCGGGACCCCATCGCGCCCACGTAGCCGAGCTCCCGGCGCAGCGCGATCTCCAGCACCGGCACGTCGAACTTCGGGTCGTGCGTGAGCACCATGACCGCGGTCCGCTCGTCCAGCCGCCCCGCCTCGGCCTCCGCGGCCAGGTAGCGGTGCGGCCAGTCCACGACCACGTCGTCCACGCCCGGGAACCGGCTGTGCGTGGCGAACACCGGGCGCGCATCGCACACGGTCACCCGGTAGCCCAGGAACGCGCCCATGCGCGCCATCGCGGCGGCGAAGTCGATCGCGCCGAACACCAGCATCCGCGGCGGCGGCTCGAAGGAGTTCACGAACACCCGCATCCCCTCGCCGCGGCGCTGGCCCTCCGGGCCGTACTCCAGGACGCCGCTGCGGCCGCTGGCGAGCATCCCGCGCGCGTCGTCGGCCACCGCGTCGTCGGTGCGCTGCGCGCCGAGGCCGCCGGCGGTGCGGTCCCGCCACACCAGCAGGTGCGCGCCGACCCGCGCGGGGTCCGGGTGCTCGACGACGGTGGCGACCGCGACCGGCTCCTCGGCGCGGACCGAGTCGACCACCGCGGAGAAGTCCGGGAACGTCGTGCGGTCGATCCGCTCCACGAACACGTCCAGGATGCCGCCGCAGGTCAGACCCACCGCGAACGCGTCGTCGTCGCTGACGCCGTAGCGCTGCAGCCCCGGCCCGTCGCCGGCCAGCACCGAGCTCGCCCGCTCGTAGACCGCGCCCTCCACGCACCCGCCGGAGACGCTGCCCACCGCCTCCCCGGACGCGGTCACCAGCATCGCCGCGCCCGGGGGCCGGGGCGCCGAGCGGAACGTCGCCACCACCGTGCCGAGGCCGACCGCCTCCCCCGAGTCCCAGCGCTTGGCCACCTCGTCGAGCACGTCACGCATGCCGCACCTCCGCCCGCGATCTCCGCGGCAGCACCCCGTCGGCGCTCCCGCCGCTGTGCACCCGCGCCCACACCCGGCGCAGCGACTCCAGGCTGTGCCCCGCCACCAGCGCGTCCACGTGCGGCAGCGCGGCGACGATGCCGGACTGCACCGGCTCGTAGCCCGCGTGCCCGGCGTGCGGGTTGGCCCACACGACCGTCCGGGCCAGCCGCCGCAGCCGGTGCACCTGCTCGCCCAGCAGCCGCACGTCCCCGCGCTCCCATCCGTCGGAGAACAGCACCACCGCCGCCCCGCGGGCCACGCCGCGCTGGCCCCAGCGGTCCAGGAACGCCCGCAGCGTCTCGCCGAGCCGGGTGCCGCCGGAGAAGTCCGGGACCGCCTTCGAGGCCGCCCGCAGCGCGTGCTCCGGGTCCCGCTGGCGCAGCTGCCTGCTCACCCGGGTCAGCCTCGTGCCCAGCGTGAACACCTCGGTGCCTGCCGGGGAGCGGCGGACGACGACGTGCGCGAACCGCAGCAGCGCGTCCGCGTACGGGCCCATCGAGCCGGAGACGTCGATCAGCAGCACCACCCGCCGCGGCCGCTGCGCCTTGCGGTGCCGGGCCAGCCGCAGCGGTTCCCCGCCGGCGCGCAGCATCTGCCGCAGCGTGGCGCGCGGGTCCAGCGGCCCGCGGCGGGAGCGGTGCCTGCGCACGGCGGGCCGCACCGGCGGGTCCGGGCGCAGCCGGGCGAGCATCCGGCGCAGGTGCTCGCGCTCGGCCTCGCCCAGGTCGGCCAGGTCGCGGTGGCGCAGCACTTCGTCGGTGCTGGCGGCGACCTTCAGCGCCTCCTGCTCGCCCTCGTCGGCCGAGCCGTCGCCGGAGCCGAGCGCGGCGACCCGGGACCGGCGCCGGGTCTGCGCCGCCGCGGCCTGCCGGGGCAGCTCGGTCTCGCCGAACCAGGCGGCGAACGCGGCGTCGTAGCGCGGCAGGTCCTCGGGATCGGAGCACAGCGTGAGCCGGCCGGCCCAGTAGACCGCGGAGCGCTCCCGCAGGCCGGTGTGCTCGGTGGCGGCCAGGAACGCCTCGACGCGGGCCGGGCCGCAGGTCATGCCGGAATGCCGCAACGAGCGGGCGAACCCGACAAGACCGGCGGCGGTGTCCATGCGCCCATTCTGCCGCGCGGCGGGGCCGCGATGGGGGACTCGCGGATCCCCGGATGCGCGGGCGCGGGCGGGCGCGCGGACTGCCCCGGGCGAGATCGTCGCAGCGCAGCAAGGCCCTTCCGGGCTCGTCCCGGACGCTCGGACTCTCTCGGGCGGACCGATCAAGCTCCCCCGCCCGGACGATCAGCGGCTCGGCGCGGCGGCTCGTCCATCCCGGCCCGCAGCAACCCCGCTCGCCCGGCAGCCCGACTTCGACCGGCCACCGCTCGTCCGGCGGCCCCGCCCGGTCATCGAGATCGTTCGGCCGCTCAGCGCGCCCGGCATGCGACTCCCCGAACCACCGAGCCCGCCCCAGGCGCTCGCTCAGCCGGCCTTCTCGGCAACCGCGCTGCTCGGCGCACCACCAGGTTCGGCAAACCGCCCGTCGGCACGCGGGATCATCCACCCGGCTCGCCCAGTCATCAGGGCCACCGGCAACCCGGTTCGCCAGGTTCGATCGACCGCTGAGCGCGCCCCACCACCGGGCGCGCGATCCGGGGCGAGTGGCCGTCCGGCTCAGGCCGATCGCCCGGCCCGGGCGGAGGCCTGACTCGATCAGCTGCGCGGTTCACGCACCCCGCCTCATCAACGACCCGGCTCGTCCGGCCAACGGGATGTTCGGCCGGTTCAGCCGCCGAGTTCGTCGAGGAGGCCGGCTGCGCGGACGCGCTCGGCGTCCTCCCGGTACTTCAGCACCGCGCCCAGCGTGACCGCCGCCGACTCCGGGTCCGGCGAGCCGTCGCCGAGCGCCCGCAGCGCCTGCGCCCAGTCCAGCGCCTCGGCCACCCCCGGCGGTTTGAGCAGCTCCAGCTCCCGCATCCGGCGCACCGCCGCGGCGACCTGCCCGGCCAGCCGCTCGTCCAGGCCGGGCAGCCGGCGGCGCAGGATCGCCACCTCGCGTTCCAGGTCCGGGTGCTCCAGCCAGTGGTAGAGGCAGCGGCGCTTGAGCGCGTCGTGCACCTCGCGGGTGCGGTTCGAGGTCAGCACCACGATCGGCGGCTCGGCGGCCCGGACCTCCCCGAACTCCGGGATGCTCACCGCGTACTCGGACAGCACCTCCAGCAGGAAGGCCTCGAACTCGTCGTCGGCGCGGTCGATCTCGTCGACCAGCAGCACGCACGGCGCCTCCCGCAGCGCCCGCAGCAGCGGCCGGTCCAGCAGGAACCGGGAGGTGTACAGCGAGGACTCGGCGGCCTCCGCGTCCAGCGCACCGCCGGACGCGGCCTCCAAGGTGCGCAGGTGCAGCAGCTGCCGCGGGAAGTCCCAGTCGTAGAGCGCCTGCGCGGCATCGATGCCCTCGTGGCACTGCAGCCGGATCAGCTCCACCCCGAGCGCGGCGGCCAGCGAGTGCGCCAGGGCCGTCTTGCCGGTGCCCGGCTCGCCCTCGCACAGCAGCGGGCGGCGCATCTTCAGCGCGAGGAACGCCGCCGTCGCGATCCCCTCGTCCGGCAGGTACCCGGTCCGGTCCAGCGCCGCGGCCACCTCGACCGGCGAGGCCGGCGCCCCAACGTCGTCGCCCATGCCGCGAGCGTAAGCGAGAGCACCAGCACCGCGGACCCGTCCCGGCCGCGTGGGATGATCGCGGCATGAGCCGGTTCAGCGGATTCCCGGCGCACGTCGAGAACTACGTCGGCGAGGTGCGCGGGGCGGACAGCCGCAGCACCGACGTGCGGGAACGCCACTACGACCTGGTTTACGTCGACCACCGGCCGCACGTGACGGTGCTGACGAACGGGCTGCGGGACCACGTGGCGGGCGCGCCGCTGCCGCAGGAGCTGGTGTGCACGGTGCACGCCGAGCAGGAGCGGTACGGGCGGCACCTGACCGCGGTGGTGGCCGAGCTGCTCACCGAGTCGGCCAGCCGCGTCGGCTACGGCGCGCTGATCATGAACGACCGGGCGCTGCTGCCGCACACCGAGATCGCCGGGGCGCTGGCGGCGCCGCACCCGTACTTCGCCGACGAGTTCGACGTGCTGCTCGACGAGGACGGGCAGCCGGTGCTGCAGCTGATCACGCTGGTGCCGGTGACCCGCGGGGAGGCGCAGCTGGTGGCCCGCTACGGCCGGGACGTGCTCTACGACCGGTGGGAGCAGCAGGGCGTCGACCTCACCGACGTGGGGCGGGCCTCGGTGGGCTGAGCCCGCAGGGGTGCCGGGACCGGAGATCAGGGTTCACCCCAGGAGCGCCCCGGAGGTCTCCGCGCCCGCCGCGCGGCAGGCTGGAGCCATGATCGAGGACATCGCGCTCGCCGAAGCCCCGCTCGCCCCCGCCCGCAGCGACCGGGCCATGATCGCCGGGGTGTGCGGCGGCGCGGCCGAGCGCTTCGGCGTCGACGCGACGCTGCTGCGGGTGGTGCTGGTGGCGGCCACGATCCTGGGGTTCGGCAGCGGGCTGGTGGTGTACCTGGCGGCCTGGTTCCTGGCGCCCTGATCCGGTGCCGACTGCGCCCGGTTCCAGCTGCGCCCGGTTCCGGCCGAGCCCGGTGCCGACTGAGCCCGGTTCCGGCCGAGCCCGGTGCCGACTGAGCCCGGTTCCGGCCGAGCCCGGCGCCGACTGAGCCCGGCGCCGGCCGAGCCCGGCGCCGGCCGAGCCCGGTTCCGGTTGAGCCCGGTTCCGGTTGAGCCCTGTGCCGGTTGAGCCCTGTGCCGGTTGAGCCCGGTGCCGGCCCGGGCGGGGCCGGCACCGGCGGTGCTCAGCGCAGCTGCGGGGCCTGCCGGATGAACACGTCCAGCACCCCGTCGGCGACCTTCACCGGGCCCTGCGGCCGGGTCTCACCCGGCACCGTCCGCACCGCCCCGGCCCGCTGGGCGAGCTGGGCGGCCGCGGCGAACCGGTTCGCGGCCGCGGGCTCGTCCCCGCGGGACCGCGCCTGGAGACCGTCCACAGTGGCCACGAACGCGTCGCCCCACAGGTCGGTGGCCCGCAGCCACGGCTCCGCGTCCCCGGTGAAGTTCGCCGGGGCCCCGGCGCGGATCCGCTCCGGGGCCTGCGCGACCTGCTGGGCGTAGTCGCGCAGCTGCGCCAGCGCGGCCTGGTTGTCGCCGCTGCCCCACTGCGAGCGGAACTCGTCGATGCGGCGCGCCAGCTCCGGCGCACTCGGCTGCCACGGCCGGCCGCTGGCCAGCGGCGACATGCTGTTGAGGTCGAAGAACACCAGCAGCGCCTGCTGCGTCGGCCCGTCCGCGGCCGTCTCCGGCCGCAGCACCGCCCGCGGGTCGGTGGCCAGGTAGCGGGCCGCCGAGCGGTGCGCCCGCGCCGCGTCGAAGTCCTCGTCGTTCCAGGCGAAGTCGGCCGCGCCGGTCTCCACGACCTTGCTGGCCGCGGCCTGGTTCATCGGGTTCACCACGTCCCCGACCAGCTGCTCGCTCAGCCCCGGCTCGCGCTGCCCGTAGGGGCCCAGCAGCAGCCGGCCGACCGAGTCGTCGAAGTCGTTGACCGGGTAGTTGTCCCACAGGTACAGCTTGCGGCCCCACAGCTGCGCGGCCCGCTCCGCGTCCGAGACGGTGATCTTCTCCGGGATCACCCCGTCGCCGGTCCACATCACCACCACGCGCGGGTCCAGCCCGGAGCGCAGCGCCGACTTGTACGGCGAGTCCTCGATGTCGGAGTACTCGGTGGCCACCGTCTGCACCGGCCGCGCGCCGGGGTGGGTGTCGATGAACTCCCGCTGCACCCGGTTGAGCAGGTCGCCCTGCGCGCGCCCGGCCGCGGCCTCCCCCGGCGGGCCGTAGCGGGCCTGGTCCTGCGGGCAGTTCCAGCGGGTGTAGCTGATGTCGTCGAACGGCACCGAGAAGTCCCGCACCCCGGAGTCGTAGACGGTCTGCAGCTTCGCCTGCAGCGCCCGGAAATCGGCCGGGTCGCTGAAGCAGATCGAGTTCCCCGGCGAGAGCGCGAAGGTGAAGTTCACGTGGTGCCGCTGGGCCTGCCCGATCAGCTCGCGCACCTGGCCGAGCTTGTCCGCCGGGTACGGCTCGCGCCAGCGCTCGCGGTGGTACGGGTCGTCCTTCGGCGCGTAGATGTAGGTGTTGAGCTTGACGTCGCCGTAGAAGGCCAGCTGGTCCATCCGCTCGGCGTGCGTCCACGGGCTGCCGTAGAAGCCCTCGATCGACCCGCGCATGGCCATCTTCGGCTGGTCGGCCACGCCCACCCCGGCGATCCGGCCGGGCGAGGTCAGCTGCCGCATCGTCTGCACCGCGTAGTACGCGCCGGCCGGGTCGGAGGCGCCGAGGATCACCGAGTCGTTGCCGCCCCTGGCCGCGAACACGTAGCCCTCCGGCGGCAGCGGCGACGGCGAACCCCAGTGGTTGTCCTGCAGGCCCTTGGTCACCCCGGGCGAGCCGCGGTCGCCGATGCGCACCCGCAGCGTCGCGTCCTCCACCGGCGGTCCCGGTTCGCGCACCACCACGTCGGACGCCCCGGCCGCGCGCAGCACCTGCACCGCGAGGTCCCGGGTGGGCTGGTCGACGACCGGGTCCACCACCATCTCGACCTTGCCGTGCACCGCGACGTCGTCGCCGAGCCGCTGCACCTTCTGCGGCTCCGGCACGATCGGCGGCACGCCTTCGGCCGGGTAGGAGTCGGGGGCGGCGGAGTCGTCCGCCGGCGGCTGTTCGGGCGGTGCCGCGCCGGTGCAGCCTGCGGCCAGCAGCCCGGCGGTGAGCAGCACCGCCAGCGGTCCGGCCGCCCGGCGGGCGCGCGGGTTCAAGCTCCGGAACGACATCCGCGGCGAACCTCCTCGACTCACTTCGCTCGGCGGCGCGGACGGAGCCGCACCGGACACAAGGAGATCACATCCGAACCCCGGTGGCGCCGGGCTGACTCGGTTGCGCCACCGGCGCGTCGGCCACCCGGTGGTTTCCCCGGACCGCCGGGTTCGGCACCCCGGACACGACGGAGGGCCGCCCCCGAACTGGGGACGGCCCTCCGAGGCAGTGCGGAGCTCACGCTCCAGGCACGGCGGTCATCACATCATGCCGCCCATGCCACCCATCGGGTCGCCGCCGGCGGCAGCAGCACCGGCGCCGTTGTCCTTCTCCGGCTTGTCCGCGACCACGGCCTCCGTGGTCAGGAACAGCGCCGCGATGGAGGCGGCGTTCTGCAGCGCGGAGCGGGTGACCTTGGTCGGGTCCGGCACG
>Ga0164243_10008334_pt1 | contig 15304 bp, 19 predicted proteins | sample OricompcompostOP_FD_108781 | JGI IMG/M metagenome (GOLD analysis project Ga0164243, IMG submission 108781) | Organic Plus compost microbial communities from Emeryville, California, USA - Original compost - Organic plus compost (OP) | ecosystem: Engineered > Solid waste > Mixed feedstock >... | reverse complement strand
TGAGCCGCCTCGCGAGGGGACACCCCTCTGCGCCGTTCCTGCTGGGGAATGGTGTAATGGTAACACTGCGGTTTTTGGTACCGTCATTCTAGGTTCGAGTCCTAGTTCCCCAGCCACTTTCCCCTTGAAATACAGAGCTTCAGCGGCGCTCTCGTGATGACGCCTCGCGGTGCGCCGCGCGCGGGTAGGATTGTTGCGTCAGTGGAACGCTGAGGCGCGGTTACGCGAACTTCCCGGCCTAATGTTGCGCCACCATATGGGCTCCGACGCGATCGGGTGACCGGTCGCACGAGGAGACCACAGATGAAGAAGGTTCTTGGACGTTACGGCAACGACCGCGGGCACTGGGTCGGCGACGGCTTTCCGGTGCGCTCGCTGTTCTCCTACGACCGGCTGGGCGCCGCGGCGAGCCCGTTCCTGTTGCTGGACTACGCGGGGCCGCATGTCTTCGAGCCGACGAAGCGGCGGCGCGGCGTCGGCCAGCATCCGCACCGCGGTTTCGAGACGGTGACCATCGTCTACGACGGCGAGGTGGCGCACCGGGATTCGACCGGCGAGGGCGGGGTGATCGGCCCCGGCGACGTGCAGTGGATGACCGCCGGCGGCGGGATCCTGCACGAGGAGTTTCACTCAGAGGGATTCGCGCGCGCCGGCGGGCCGTTCCGCATGGTGCAGCTGTGGGTGAACCTGCCGGCCAAGGACAAGATGGTCCCTCCCGGCTACCAGGGCATCCTCAGCGCCGAGATCCCGACCGTCGCCCTGGGCGGCGAGGCGGGAGCGGCGCGGATCATCGCCGGGGAGCTGGGGGGCGTGCGCGGTCCGGCGCGGACCTTCACGCCGATCAACGTTTGGGACGTGCGGCTGAACCGCGACGCCGAGACGGTTCTGCCGCTGCCGGCGGGGCACACCGGCATGCTGGTGGTGCTGTCCGGCCACGTGACGGTCTACGGGGAGACCGCCGGGGCGGCCGAGGTCCTGCTGCTCGACCGCCACGGCGAGGGCGTGAGCGTGGCCGCCGACGCCGACACGGTGATGCTGGTCCTGACCGGCGAGCCGATCGACGAGCCGATTGTCGGCTACGGCCCGTTCGTGATGAACAGCGAAGCCGAGATCCGCCAGGCGATCGACGACTTCAACAGCGGCCGCTTCGGCGAGATCGCCGCCGGTTGAGGTCGCGGCCAGCTCCGTCCTGCGGGCGGAGCCGGTCAGCCCACGGCATGAGGAGTTTGGGGCGGCGGCGGTGTTCTACGCCGTCGCCGTCATCTTGAAGATGCCCTGAGCGTTGGCGCTGTCGAAGCCGAGGTCGAGGGTGATCCCGTCCTCCGGCTGGGCGAGCGGCGCGCGGGTGATGAACTCGTAGAAGGAGCCGGGCACCAATCTGCGGACAGTGCGCTCGCCGTCGGCGAACAACCGCTCGACCGGATCGGCCTTGAAGGCGGTCTGGCGCACCCTGCCGCTGGCGGAACGCTCGACCTGATCCTTGATCGGCCGGCCGAGCTTTCGCTGCGCCTCGGCCAGGGCCTCGACGTCGGCGACGCGGTCGGTGGCGTGGTTGAAGGCGCAGCCTTCGGTGGCGATCCAGGCCGCCTCCGGCGATTCCGCCAGCAGGGCCTCGTAGGCCAGCAGGCTGAGCGGCTCGTGCCAGCGGCCGAAGGCGGCGACCAGCGTCGGCAGGGCTTTCACGGCGAGGCCAAGCTCGCAGGCAGCGCCGCCCGCGAAGGCTTCGAGCGCGGCCCTGGCGGTGGCGTCGAGCGGATCGCGGGTGCGGCGGAAGACGTGCTCGGCGACCTTCTGGAAGGCGGGCGAGAAGCGCTCGACGTGCAGTTCGCTGACGAAGAACTGCGGCAGGCTCTCGGGCAGGTCGCGGTGGCGGAAGGCGCGGCCGGTCATCTTCAGGCGCTCGAGCGGATAGAGGTCGGCGACTTCGTAACCGAGCGGCTCGAGCAGGCGGGTGAAGGCGAGGTAGCCGGGCGGCAGGTCGCCGGTCGGTCCATGCGGCAGCCGAACGGTGCGCAGCGCGCCGTGGTCGAGCATCACCTTTCCGCCGGCCCGACGGACGTCCTCGACGTAGGCCGCGCCGGTGGGCGCGCGTTCGACGAGGCCGTGGAACAGGGCGGCGTTGAGCGCCATGGCGAAGGTGGCGCGCGAGACGAACGGGCCGCCGTTGCTCCGCAGGCCTTCCGGGATGACCAGGGTCTCGAGCGTCTCGTGGGCGCCGGCGACGCCGATCGCGGCGGCGACCAGGGTTTCCAGGTGGTCCGACACGGCGAGATCCCCTCCTGTCAGTAATCGCGTCAGATGTCGAAGCTGACGCCTTGGGCGAGCGGCAGGCTGCGGCCGTAGTTCACGGTGTTCGTCGCCCGGCGCATGTAGGCCTTCCAGCTGTCGGAGCCCGCCTCGCGGCCGCCGCCGGTCTCCTTCTCGCCGCCGAAAGCGCCGCCGATCTCGGCGCCGGACGGGCCGATGTTGACGTTGGCGATGCCGCAGTCGGAGCCGCGGGCGGAGATGAACAGCTCGGCCTCACGCATGTCGTTGGTGAAGATCGAGGACGAGAGGCCCTGGGGCACGTCGTTCTGGCAGACGATCGCCTCGTCGAGCTGCCTGTAGGGCATGACGTAGAGGATCGGGGCGAAGGTTTCCTGGCGCGCGATCTCCGCCTGGGCGGGCAACTCGACCAGGGCCGGGCGGACGTAGAAGGCGCCCGGCGCGCTGTCGACCCGCTCGCCGCCGGTCACCTTGCCGCCCGAGGCGCGGGCCTGGGCCAGGGCGGCGAGCATCCGCTCATAGGCGATCTGATCGATCAGCGGGCCGACCAGGGTTCCGGCGCGCCGCGGATCGCCGACCGGCACGGAGGCGTAGGCCGCTTTCAGTCGCGGCAGTAGCGCATCGTAGCAGCTCGCGTGGACGAACAGCCGGCGCAGCGTGGTGCAGCGCTGGCCGGCGGTGCCCATGGCCGCGAAGGCAATGCCGCGCAGCGCCAGGTCGAGGTCGGCGCTGGGGGTGACGATGGCGGCGTTGTTGCCGCCGAGCTCCAGCAGGGCGCGGGCGAAGCGCTGGGCGAGCCGGGGGGCGACCGCGCGGCCCATGGCGGTGGAGCCGGTCGCCGAGACCAGCGGCACGCGCGGATGGTCGACGAGCGCCTCGCCGACCTCCCGGGCGCCGATGAGCACGGTAGAGAGGCCCTCCGGCGCGCCGTCGAACCGGGCGCTGGCGCGCTCGAACAGGGCCTGCACGGCGAGCGCGGTGAGCGGCGTCTTCTCCGACGGCTTCCACACGCAGGCGTCGCCGCAGACCAGCGCCAGCGCCGCGTTCCAGGACCAGACGGCGACGGGGAAGTTGAAGGCCGAGATGATCCCGACGACGCCCAGCGGATGCCAAGTCTCCATCATCCGGTGTTCGGGGCGCTCGGTGGCGAGCGTCAGGCCGAACAGCTGGCGCGACAGGCCGACGGCGTAGTCGCAGATGTCGATCATCTCCTGCACTTCGCCGGCCGCCTCGGAGGTGATCTTGCCGGCCTCCAGGGTGACGAGGGCCGCGAGGTCGGGCTTGGCGGCGCGCAGCTCTTCGCCGAACAGGCGGACCAGCTCGCCGCGGCGCGGGGCGGGAACGTCGCGCCAGGCGAGGAAGGCCTGGTGCGCGTGCTCGATCGCCAGGTTTGCCTGGGCCGCGTCGGCGTCGTGCACCGCAGCGATCGTCTCGCCGGTGATCGGCGAGCGGACCGGCCGGTTGCCGCCGACGTAAAGCTCGGACGGCACGCCGAGGACGGCGAGCAGTTCGGCGGCGGAGCGGGTGTCGCTGGGGGTTTCCATCGGCGAGCCCTCCATCGGTTCAGGCCGCGGCGCGGGCGGTGTTCGGCGCGTAGACGCGGCCAAAGCGGTTGTCGAGAAACGCCTGCAACGGGATCTGCTCCTGGCGCACGAAGCCGCTCTGGGGGATCGCACCCTGGACCAGCAGGTCGAGGACGGCGCAGACCGCCGAGGCGGTGGTGATCTGAATGGCGCTGCGCAGCTGGCCTTGCAGCGGCGCGGCGTAGATCTTCTGGGCGAAGGTCTCCTGCACCAGCCGGCCGCGTCGTTCGCCGCTGACGCTGGCGTAGACGATGACCACGTCCTGGAAGGTGGCGGGCAAGGCGTGCTCCAGGATGTCCTTCAGGACCTCGCGCCGCTCGCGAAGGCGCAGGTCGTTCAGCAGCGCCTTCATGATGGCGGCGTGACCAGGATAACGAATGGTGCGGTAGCTCAAGTTTCGCACCCGGCCGGCGAGAGTTTCGCAGAGGGTTCCGAGCCCGCCGGAGGTGTTGAACGCCTCGTAGACGACGCCGTCGAGGGCGAACTGCTCGAGATCCTCCAAGGGCTGGGTCAGGCGCAGCACGCCGTCGACGATCGCTTCGCACGGCTCGCAGTATTCGTTGATCAGTCCGTCCGTGCTCCAGGTGAGATTGTAGTTCAGCGCATTGGCCGGAAACTGGGGCAGGGCGCCGACCCCCATCTTCACGTCGAGGAGGCTGTCGAAGCGGGTGGTCAGGTCGTGGGCGACGATCGAGATGAAGCCCGGCGCGAGGCCGCACTGCGGAATGAAGGCGGTTACGGCGCCTTCGGCGAGCGCCTTGACGACGCGGGTGCTGGCGAGGTCCTCGGTGAGGTCGAGGTAGTGGGCGCCGGCGGTGCGCGCGGCGTGCGCCACGGCGGCGGTGACCTGGTAGGGCGCCGCCCCGATCACCGCGTGAGCGCCGTTCAGCAGCTCGAGCAAGGCGGCCTCGTTCTCGATCGACACCTGGCGGCGCGTCACCGGCGCGGTGGTCTCCAGGCGCTGCAGGGCCAGATCCGAGCTGTCGGCGACGACGACGCCGTAGTCGCCGCTGCCGGCGAGCAGGTCGGCGATCGTCGAGCCGATCTTTCCGGCGCCGAGCACGACAATCCGCTTCATCACAGCCTCCTTCATCGCCGGCATGATCGGGCGCCGGGCGGTCGGATGGCAGTGGCTGAACCGTCGAAACGCAGGATAATTCTCGGCGAATCGTCGGTAAGGCTTGGCTGAATGCAGCTCGACGCGATCGACCAGAAACTCATCGCGGCGCTCAGGCGCAACGGCCGGGCCTCGACGGCGGAGCTAGCGCGGCTGGTCGGCCGCTCGCGCACGACCGTGCAGGCGCGGATCGAGCGGCTGGAGCGCACCGGCGTGATCCTCGGCTACACGGCCAAGCTGGCTCCGGAGCGCGAGCAGGGCGCGGTGCGAGCTCACGTCATGGTGAAGGTCGAGCCGAAGCGGGAGGGAGCGGTGGGCGCGGCCCTGCGCACGATGGAGGAGGTCCGGGTCCTGCACACGGTGGCCGGACCGTTCGACATGATCGTCGTCGCCGCCGCCGACACCGTCGGCCAGATCGAAGCGGTCATCGACCGCATCGGCAGCCTGCAAGGGGTGGAGCGGACCACCTCCTCCATCATCCTGTCGACCAAGCTGGAGCGCTGACCAGCCGTACCGCGGCTAAAGGCGTACACTTTTGAGGCGAACTTTGGGCGCGCCGCTGCAACCTACGCCTGAAATCCGCGCGAATATCTAGCTGCAACCTGGGCGATGTGGGCGTTAACCATAAAAAGCAATTGGTGCATTTGGTAACCCATGCTTAACCTTACCGGACGGTTAAGCTTAATTCGCGCTTAACCGTGTTTGGAAAGGATTCGGAGGGGGTTATGGAAAAGGACATCCGCGCTCAACGCGTCGCCGCCAAGGTCCATGCCGTCGAACGCAGCATCGACGACACCCTGGCCCTGGCGGCCGAACTGATGATCGAAATGCGGGCCGCGAGCACCGATTTCGAACTGGCCGCCCAAGTCAGCGACGGCGCGTTCGCCAAGCTGGTCGACGCCATGACCGAGCTGCAAGCGGCTCGCACGAGCGTCGTGGCCTCGCACAAGCGCATGGACAAGATCCGCGAAGCGCTTGGCCTGCGCACCACCGGCTACCTGGCCGGCAAGACGCTCGTCGCCGATGACGAATCGGAAGTGATCCCGGAGCCGGTGCGCCTCCGCGCCTAAGCTTTGGTGGATGCTTAAGGACTGTGTGCTTCTGCTAAGCGCGGAGGCGCACAGTCCATGCATCCGCATCTCATACCGCTCACGCTCAATGTCGTGATCCTCGGCGTCGCCTGGTTCGCGTATCGCGAAGGCGGACTGGCCGAGAAGCTGGGCGCCGTCTGGCTTGGCTGCAACACGGTCATCGGCGCCACCCTGCTGCTGCTGGACCTCGACTCCCCGCTATCGCATCTGATCGCCGACGGCGTGTTCGCGACCGGACTGCTGCCGCTCGCAGTGATCTTCGCCAGCTACTGGATCGGCCTGGTCACGCTGGCCGCCGCGGCGCTGTTCAGCCTCGAGGCGATCTACCTGATCTACGAATGGCCGATGGATCGCACCTTCGCCCAGATCAACAACGTCCTGGTGCTGACCGTGCCAGTGGTCATGCTGTGCTCGGGCGTGGTCAACCGCTGGCGCCGTAAGCGCCGCGAGCGCGCCGAGCGCCGCGCCGGAATGGCGCTCGCCGCCGCGGCGGCCTGAGGCCTATTCGGCCGCCAGCTTGAGTTCGCTGCTGAGCAGCTCGGTCAAGGCCAGGCAGGCGTTGCGCGCCTCGGGCCGTTCCAGTCGGGTCAGCACCGCCAGGGCCGCGCCGATCTCGGCCGGCCTGACGGCGCGGTCCGGATCGGCGAAGCCGCGGGCGAAGGCGGCGCGCGCGATCTCGCAGTCGCCGGCGTAGCCCAGCCGCTCGAGCGCCCGTAGGCTGCTAAGGAACCGGCCGCGCGGGCTGAGCGCGAAGTTCCTGGCCCGCGCCAGGGCGGCCTCGGCGGCGCCGCGGATCTCTTCCGGGCTGCGCCGTGGCGCGGCGGGCGGCGCGCCCAGGCCCGACCAGGCGACGCCGGCGGACCGGCGCGCCTCGTCGGCGGCGTCGACGGCGCGGGCGCATTCGCGCCGTTCTTCGCGGCTCAGATAATGGCCGAGGATTTCATGGGCGTGGCGGAGGCTGAAGCGGCCGTCTGACATGGCGAGAAGGTATAAAAGATACCCGACAAAGTCAAGGTCAAGGGTAGGTGATCGACCTCTCGCCGCGGCTCAGGCGACTTGGCGTTCGCCGGCGCGGCGGATGATGCGCCGCGCCTGCTTCGGCGGAATGATGGCGGTGGGATCGGCGGCCCAGCGCAGCCGGACGTCCTCTATCGGCGCGCCGCTCTGGCTCTCGAGCACGTAGAGGTTGGGCTCGGAGCCGCGCAGCAGGCGCTTGAAGAGCACCCGGCCGTCTTCGGTCTCGACGATGCAGTAATAGCCCAGCATGTCGGGAGTGGGCGGATTGCGCTGGTCCTCGAAGTAGATCAGCGAGCCGTCCTCGGCGACCATCCGCATTGAGTGGCCGACCACCTCCAGGGCGACCGCCGCCGCCGTGCCGCCGGGCGGAATCGGCGCCATGTCAAAGCCTTCCTGACCGTCGGTCTGGATCACCACGCCCTCGGCGTCGGCGCCGACCCGGCCGATGATGCGCACCAGGCCCTCGGTCCCGCTCCGCGCCGGGCCGGTCTCGTCGTAGAGCCACTCGGCGCGCACGCCGAAGGCTTCGGCGTACTCCTTGGCCTTGCGGAAGGAGAAGGGCGCGTTCCCGTTCTCGTTCGACTTGTAGGTGTTCTCGTTCCAGCCGAAGCGGGCGGCCGCGTCGCTCGCCCGTTCGTAGCCGGCGGCGATGCGAGCCTGACGGAGGCGGTCGTGGCGTTCACCCATGGCCGCGAAGATAACACGCCGAGAGGTATGAAAGCTACCATCAGGCTTGACTCCGGTCCGGTATCAAAAATACCGTATCTGGCATGCCATCACCATTGCCCCCTTCGCCCCACCTCGTCGGAACAAAACGCAAACACTTGAGACTCGCGGATGCGTCAGAAACGGACGTCTCCGACGCGGGTCCCGCGCGACTGGAGGCCGCCATGACCTGGACCGATGCGCGCGTTGCGCAGCTCACGCAGCTCTGGACCGCGGGCGTCTCCGCCAGCGGCATCGCCGAGGCGCTCGACGACGTCAGCCGCAGCGCCGTGCTCGGCAAGCTGCATCGGCTGCGGCTGCTCGGCGGCCGTGCGACGGCCTCGGCGCCCCGGAGGTACGACGGGCCGATCGGCGCGCCTGAGGGAGCGCCGCTTGCCCCCGTGGCTCCGCGGGAGGTCCGAGCAGCGTCGCCGCCCGCGCCGCCTGAGCCGCCGAAGGCGCCCTGGCGCGAGGCGGCGTTCGCCCCGCTGCCGGGCACGACGCCGCGCAACTGGCTGTCGCGGGGCTTCGGCGAGTGCGCCTACCCGGTGGGCGGCGACGGCGAGGCGCTGATGTCCTGTTGCGCGCCGGCGAAGGCTCGCAGCGCCTACTGTCCGGCGCACCACGCCATCGCCTTCCGCGCCGTGTCGCCGGCCGCGCGGGTCGCGGAGCGCCGCTGGGCCGAGGCGGTCGTGCGGTGGGCGGCGTGATCTCCAATAGCTTCGAACGAGAGGAGGCGCAGAGCATGCGACGCAGAGGCGGCGGTCGGCCGCGCAAGGACGGGCCCCGGCATCCTTCCGGCCAGCTGGTGCAGAAGGTCGAGCCCAACGCCAAGGTCGTGGAGCTGCGCCGGGCGCTGCTCGGCGAGGCGCCGGACAGGCGACTGGCAGACGCGGAGGATCCGATGTCTCTGGCGCTGGCCCGTGGCTGGATCACTGAGGCGCAGCACCGCGCCGGGCTGGTTTACGCCGGCGCCTGGCGGCGCTCGCACCCGCAGCGCCGCGCGCCCGGACTGACCGAGGTCCAGGAGCCGGCGCGCGACCAGCGCCCGCTCGCGGCGATGTCCGACGCCGAGCTCGCGGTGGCGTTCGACGCCGTCTTCAGTCCGGCCGAGACGTCCGGCCCGCCCAGCGAGGCGCAGCAGGTCGAGGCCCGGCGCCGGTACAACGAGATGAGCCGGGCGCTGACGCCGGCGGAGCAGAACGAGGTCTTCCTCTGCTTTTGCCTGGCGTCGTGGCCTCAATGGATTTTGCAGCGCTGCGCCGGACGGTTCGACACGCCTTGGGAGCGCAAGCACCGGCTGCTGGTCAGCGGCCTGGAGACCCTGGCGGCGATCAGGCCCCGCCGGCCGGCGGCGGTCGGCTGAGCCGTGGGCTCGGGCTCAGGGTGCTGAGGCCGGCGCGAGCACCGGCCGGGGCGTCGGCCGCAGATCGACCAGGTCGGGCGCCGTCGCGATCGCTTCGGCGGCGGCGTCGCTCGCGGCGATCGCCACCGCCGGCGGGGCGATGGTCGCCGGCGGCGCCTCGTCGACCGGCGGGCGGCGCGGCGGAGGCGGGGGCGGTGTCGGGGCTGGCGCCTGCATCGCCTGGGCCGCGGCGGCGAGCAGTTCGGCCGGCAACGGCGGCGGCGCGTCCGTCGGCGGCGCCACCACCACGGTGGCGCTGTTGTTGGGCGGGGGGACCCGCAGCTGGCGCATCATGCTGGAGGTGAAGCTCGCGGCCGCCAGCCCCACCAGGGCCAAGCCGGCGAGGCTGACCGAAGCTGGGCCGGAGAAGGGCTGATGGTCGGTCATCCTCCGGGCAACTGACGGCGCCTCGGGCGTGTTCCGGCGGCCGCGACCGACACGTCGAAAACCGCGATCGCGATCCCCCACGACTGCCGGTTGTGTCAAATGTGGCCCAAATCGGGTCGGAGACGCCACTTTTGCGCTAATTTTCGCCAAAGTTCGCGTCTGGCGTTCGCAATGTCTTAAGTACGATAGTCGACAGAATAGGGTGCAGTATTACGGTATTGGGCGGGGGCCTGACCCATGTTTCCGGTGCGGGATGCACGCGCGGCGGTGCGTGTTCTCTACATTGACGACAACGATGTGAACCTTCGCGTCGTCGCGGCGATGCTCGAGGCGCTTCAGGTGGCGGTGAGCTGTTGCTCGCGGCCCGCCGAGGGGCTGGAAATACTGGAGCGGGAGCGCTTCGACCTCGTGCTCACCGACATCCATATGCCGGAGATGAGCGGGTTCGACGTGTTGCGCGAATTGCGGTTCCGCAAGGGGCCCAATCGGGGGGCGCCTGTAGTGGCGCTGACCGCGGACGTGACCCGTGACGCCGCCCAATATCGGGAGCTCGGCTTTGACGGCTTCATCCCCAAGCCGGTGACTCTGCGGCCGCTGTGCGAGTTGCTGCTGGAGGTGCTGCCCACCGCCGATCGGACCGCATCGGCCGCCTGACGCTTCGCCATCTTTGACGTACCTCTGGTTTTTTGCGCCGGTTGAGCGCAACATTTGGCAACTTCCGCGGGCGTGCGCCGTTCTCCGCAGCGCTCCCCCTTCAGCGGACGGTCAGGCCATGACAGAGACCCACTGCGAGACTGCGCTCAAGCACATCCAGCGCGTGGTGACGATCGCCTCGTCGAACAACGCGCCGATCACGCTCGCGGAGGCAATGGAGCAGATCACCGAGACGCTGGACCTGGCGGGGTTCGCCCCCGGGGTCGACCGCGCCGGGCCGCTGGACGCGCTCCCGACGCCAGCCCAGGCGACCCTGCAGTAGTCCGGAGCGCCGCCTAGTAGCGATAGCCGCTGTAGCGATAGGCCCGCTGGCCGTAGCCGCGGTCGTACGGATTCCCGTAGTATGGCGCGCTAGGGTTGTATCGGGCGTCGCCGTAGTGACGGACCTCGCAGGCGTAGGAGGAATCGGCGTTGCTGCGGCCGACGCCATTGCCGATGAGGGCCCCGGCGAGACCGCCGATCACCGCGCCTTCGGTGCGGTCGCCGCGGCCGGCGACGTTGGAGCCGAGCACTGCGCCGGCGAGGCCGCCGATCACCGCGCCGGCCGTGCCCCGGTTGGTCTTCGACGTGCGGCAGGCGTCGTCGTAGTAGCCGTAGCCGCGGTAGTCGCGCGCCAGGCTCGGGGTGGCGACGGCGGTTCCGGCGGCGACGACGGTCAGGGCGGCGGCGGAGAGGGCGACGATCCTCTTCATGGTGGATCTCCTGTCTCAAGGCGAGGCCATGAGCCTCGATGTTGGGGGCAGTAGACGCCGGGGACGCTGAACGGGCTTTGAGGCGCTTGTTGTGCTGCGTTCAGCCTGCGCCGGAACGGAACTCGCCGCTCGGGGTTGGGCGCGGGGAGGTGTCGAGGATGCGCCTGCCGACGATGATCCTGGTGCTGCTCGCCGCGGTGGCCTTGAGCGTCGCGCTCTATTGGCTGAGCGGCGGGCGGCTGCTGCTCTTCGCCCTGCCGCTGGTCGTCGCGGTTCCGTTCCTCGGCCGCGGCCGGCGGCGCGGCTGAGCGGGCTTGCTGGCCGGGGCAAATCGGCCTGCCGTTCCCGAAATGGCTGGATCGGCGGCGCGCGTCGGACGCGAGGCGTCAGCGCGGTGTTCACCTGGGCTTGCGCGCCGCCGCAAATCACCGCGACCATTCACGAAATGAGAGGATCGCTGAGATGGCGGTGAGGGCCTCGCAGGTTCCTGCGGGGCTTTTTGCTGTCTCTCGGCGGCGCCCCTGGCGCACCACGTGTTTTTGTTTTGTTCTTGTCTGCCGGCCGAGCTTGTGAGACGGTCTTCGCGGGCGCGGAAGCGTCCGCGACTGCTCCGCCCGGAGCGCAGAACCGAGCGCGCCATGAGCCGGCCTGTCGACGCCACGCACTTTCCCGTCGCCGCCGACGAACTCGACTATGCGGATCCCGCGCACCTTGCAGCCTTGCCGGAACTGCGGGCGCGGGCCGAGGCGCATGTGCTGGGCTGGTCCTCGGCGCAGCCGATCGACGAGATGCTGTTCGCCTTCGGCCTTGCGCCGCTCGTCGCCGTCTTCCTAGTGCGCTTTGCGCGGCCGATCGCGCGCGGCGAGCTGGCGGGCGAGACGGAGATGTGGGCGGTCGCCGGCGACCTGCCGGACATGTGCTTCGAGACCAGCGACGCGCCGACGCCGAGCGATGCGCTGCGGCTCTACTGCGCGATCGCCGAGGACTGGGCGAAGGCGGCGATCGGACGCCGCGACGTCTCCGCCTGCTACCCGATTCCGCAAGAGCCGACCCGCGAGCACGGCAAGCTGCTGCTCGGCCGCGTGAAGCTGTTGCGGAAGAGCTGGGTTCCGGTTGCGCGGCGGGGGTTGGATCGGGCGCGGCGGGCGACCGGACGCGCGTGAAGTGGCCGCCGGATTGGCGGAGGCGTTCAGCGACGAGCCGGTTGAAAGCGTACGGCGGCCGGCCTTTTCGCCCGAACGAGCCGCTGCGTTCACGTCATGGAACGATCGCTTAGAAGGCGGTCGAGAGCCTCGCGATTGCGAGGCTTTTTTTCGGCGCTCGCCCTGAGCGCCGTGCGGGGCATCACCACCTGGGGGCGATTTAATGCCGATCTCGTCGCAACGGCGTGGCCTGTTCGGGTCGCACTACGCAGAATTCATGGAGCAAGCGGGGCCAAAGTATTTCGAAGCACTCGCGAATGGTAACGCAGAGGGGGCTTTTCTCGACCGGAGACTAGCCAACCTGGAAGGTGATGCCGAACTCATCGAGATTGGCAATCCAGCCAATCCGCGGCTACGTCGCGAATGGGAGCGGGCAAATGGAAGGCCCTGGCCGCGAACGGACACGGGACGGAACTACGACGTTGGCCACCGCAAAGCTCTAGCTGACGGGGGGACCAATACGCTTGAAAATATAGATCCTATCCATCCCGATGAGCACCGCGCACGACATAAGGCGGATGGTGACTACTCTCGATGGGGGAAGAGGCCGTCAATCGCTCGCGCGTTCGGCGGCAATGTCACACGGGGCCTCACACCGCTTGATGCAGTTACGATCGTAACAGGAATCCTCTATGGACGGATCCGGACAGATGGCTTCGATAATTTCACCAGTGACTTGTTTGGTTGGCCAAGCAAAGAGGACCAGCTGAAGGCGCAGCAGAGAATTCAAAGACAGCTCAATCCTGACTGGAAGCCGGGTGACGGGTGGGTCGTCTGAGCTCTTGCGTGTCGTCGCAAATCAGCGGTCCGGCCGGGCGGCGGTGGTGCACGACTATCTCTATGTGAGCGGTGGTCTGGGCGGCCGCTATCGCCGCGCCGAGGCGGACGCGATCTTCCGCGAGGCGCTGGCCGACCTTGGGGTGCCGCCCTGGAAACGCACTCTGCTCTGGGCGGCGGTCCGGGTGGGCGGCGGGAGCGGCTGGGGACGGTGAAGCGTGCGCGGCGCTCAATGCCCGGAGAGGGTGAGGCCCGCCGCGTCCGGAGCGCCGGCGGCGCCGCCGTTCAGCGCTTTCTGCATCCAGACGATGTCGACCCAGCGGCCGTGTTTGTAGCCGACGGCTCGGCCGACGCCGGCGTGCTCGAAGCCGAGCGCCCGGTGCAGGCCGATCGAGCCGGCGTTCTCGGAATCGCCGATGACGGCGAGGACCTGGCGGAGGCCCATGGCCTCGCAGGCGTTCAGCACGGCGCCCAGCACCGCGCGACCGACGCCGCGGCCGATCGCGTCGGGAGCGATGTAGACGCTGTCCTCGACGGTGTAGCGGTAGGCGGCGCGGGCCCGGAACGGCGCGGCGTAGGCGTAGCCGAGAACCCGGCCGGCGTCCTCGGCGACGAGATAGGGCAGGCCGTGCTGCACGATGTTGCGGCGACGCTGGTCCATCTCGGCCGGGGCGGGGGGAACCTCCTCGAAGGTGCCGAAGCCGTGCAGGACGTGGTGGCCGTAGATGTCGGCGATCGCCGCGGCGTCGGCTTCGCTGGCGGGGCGGATCTGCATGGGAAGGCTCCGGCGTGGCGGTGAAGCCCTACTTTCTCCATCCCTTGTCCATTGCCCAGATGGCGAAGGCGTAATCGAGCGCGATTTCCTTCAGGAAGTCGAACCGGCCCGAGGCGCCGCCGTGACCGGCCTCCATGTTGATCTTGAGCAGCATCGGCGCGTCGCTGGTCGAGTGGTCGCGAAGCCTGGCGATCCATTTGGCCGGCTCCCAATAGGTGACGCGGGGATCGGACAGGCCCCCGGTGGCCAGCACCGGAGGATAGGCGGCGGCCTTGACCTGATCGTAGGGGCTGTAGGCGGCGATCCGGTCGTAGGCCTCGGGACCTTCGAGCGGATTGCCCCACTCGGGCCATTCCGGCGGGGTGAGGGGCAGGCTGACGTCGCTCATGGTGTTGAGCACGTCGACGAAGGGCACGGCGCCGATGACCGCTCCCCAGAGGTCGGGACGCATGTTCGCGACCGCGCCGACCAGCATGCCGCCGGCCGACCCGCCGTAGGCGGCCACGGCGCCCTTCGACCCGTAGCCTTGGGCGATCAGGTGCTCGGCGCAGGCGATGAAATCGGTGAAGGTGTTGGTCTTCGTCTCGCGCCGACCGTCGAGGAACCAGCCCCAGCCCTTGTCGGAACCGCCGCGAATGTGGGCGACGGCCCAGATCCAGCCCCGGTCGACGAGGCTGAAGTTGCGGATCGAGAAGCTCGGCTCCATGGCGTGGCCGTAGGAGCCGTAGCCGTAGAGCATCAGCGGCGCCGAGCCGTCGAGCGGCGTGTCCTTCAGCATCAGGATGGTGATCGGCACCTTCTGGCCGTCGGACGCGGTCGCATGGAGACGTTTGGCGACATAGCGCGACGGGTCGTGGCCGGACGGTATCTCCTGGGTCTTGCGCAGGGTCCGCTCGCGGCTCTCCAGATCGTAGTCGAACCACTGTCGGGGCGTGGTCGGCGACTGGTAGACGAAGCGGGTCGTCGTCGTCGCGTACTCGTATCCGCCCTCCAGATGCAGGGCGTAGGCTTCCTCGTCGAAGGCAATCTCGTGGGCGCGCCCGTCGCGCGCGGTGACCACCAGCCGGTCGAGCGCGTTGACCCGCTCGGCGCGGATCAGATGGCCGGCGTAGGCGGCGAAGCCGGTGATGAAGCGCCCCGGCTCGTGGGCGATCCAGTCGCGCCAGGTCGCCCTGGCTGGGACGGCGGCGTCGGAGACGCTGAGCTTGAAGTCGATGGCGCCGTCGGCGTTGGTGCGGATCACCCACCGGTCGGTCCAGTGGTCGAGCTCGTATTTCACCCCGACACGGCGTGGCTCGGCGACCACCGGGGCGGCGGTCGGATCGGCGGCCGGAATCAGCCAGAGCTCGGTGGTCTCCTGATTGCCGACGTGGATCAGCACGTGGCTGTCGTCGGCGGCGCGGCCGACGCCGAGGAACATGCCCTCGTCCTTCTCTTCGTAGACCAGCACGTCCTCGCCGCCGCGGGCGGGTCGGCGAAAGACCTTCGAGGGCCGGGCGTTCTCGTCGCGCCAAATCCAGAAGATGTGCTGGCTGTCGGGCGAGAAGGTGAAGTCGCCGTAGGCGCTCTCGATC
>Ga0164243_10008333_pt1 | contig 15305 bp, 12 predicted proteins | sample OricompcompostOP_FD_108781 | JGI IMG/M metagenome (GOLD analysis project Ga0164243, IMG submission 108781) | Organic Plus compost microbial communities from Emeryville, California, USA - Original compost - Organic plus compost (OP) | ecosystem: Engineered > Solid waste > Mixed feedstock >... | reverse complement strand
CCGTCCGGGTCGTCCAGCACCGTGGTCACGACGCTGACCGCCGGCTCGGCGGTGGCGTGGCCGGCGCCGGGCCGGTGCGCGACCCGGGCCAGGAAGTCGACCAGCCGGCCGGCGGCCTCGGACGCGTCGGGGAAGTCCTGTGCCCGCCGCGCGCCGGCCGCGCCGAGCCGCTGTCGGCAGTCCTCGTCGGCGAGCGTCGCCAGCGCCCGCGCCACCGCGGCCGGGCTCCCCGGAGGGACCACCAGCCCGCCGGCCCCGACCACGTCGTCGACCGGCGGCGTGGCCACCACGGGCACGCCTCCGACGAGCGCCTCGAGCGCGGTCATGCCGAAGCCCTCGCGCACCCACGGCACCTCGGGGGTCGGCTTGGTCAGCACGGCGACCGCGTCGAAGGCGCTCACCCAGCGGTGCAGGTCGGGCACCTCGCCGAGGAAGCGGACCCGGTCGGCGACGCCGAGCTCGGCGGCCAGCTTGACGAGACGCTCGGCCTCGTCGGGGTCCGACGGTTCCTCGATGCCCGCGACGGCCAGCACCCACGAGGATCCCTCGGGACGGGCCAGGGCGCGCACCGCGTCCTCGATGCCCTTGTAGCGCGTGATCCGCGTGCCCATGCCGAGCACGAGCTCCCCCTCGTCCACCGACAGGCCGAGGTGGTCGCGGGCGAGGTCGCGCGGCACCGGCGGCGCCATCCGGGGCGGGTTCAGCACCAGGGGGTTGCCGGCCGACCTCTCCTCGAGCAGCCAGCGGCTGGTCAGGACCTGGCCGTCGGACAGCCGGTCCAGGAGCGTGCTGAGCCGACCGGAGAAGGACGCGTCGTGGCGCACCCACACGGCGGGCACGCCGACCAGGCGTGCGGTCGGGAGGGTGAGCAGCCCGGCCTTCACGCCGTGCGCGACGACGACGTCCGGGCGGAGCCGGCGCAGCTCGGCCGCCACCTGCGCGGAGGCCGCGACGAGCCGGGTGGGCCGGCGCTCGCCGGCGCCGACGAGCCCGTCGGGCAGCGTGACCACGGGTCGGCCGCGCGCGACCCACTGCTCGGTCGTCGGGCCGTCGCCCAGCGTGAGCACGCTGACCTCGAGCCGGTCGGTGGCGTCGACGAGCTCCAGCTGCCAGCGCTCGGCGCCGCCGACGACGCCGCCCTGCTGGACGATCGTCACCCGCAGCCGGTCGGTGTGCGTCATGTCAGGCTCCGGCGAGGGTGCGACGGGGGCGGCGGACCGGGCGGACGCCGAGCAGGACGCTGCCCAGCACCCGGAGCCGGATCCCGCGCAGGTGCTCGGCGGCCCGCCGCACGAACCGTGGGTGCACGCCGCCGGACGGCACGGTGAGCAGGAGCGCCCCGTGGATGGCCATGATCCGGGCGTCCTCCGACGTCGACACCGGGGCGGCGTGGGCGATGACCACGTCGTAGTCGGCCTCGGAGTCCTCGAGCAGCGACCCGAACCGCATCTCGAGGAGGCTGGGCGAGGCCAGGTCCACCTGGCCGACCGGCAGCACGTCGACCAGCCCGGTCGGGCCCTTGCGCACCGCCTCCACCAGCTCGACCTCGCCGGCGAGCACGTCGTACAGGCCGGGCTCCCCGGGCGCCACGAGCGCCGGGTGCACGTCGGCCTCACGGTCGGTGTTGACGACGAGCACGCGGTGGCCGACCTCGCCGAGCGCGGCCGCCACGTTGATCTCGGTCCACCCGGCCCACGGGTCGGACCCGCTCGCCGAGGTGACGACCAGGAGCCTGCTCGGGTCCTCGGCGCTGGCGAACTCGATCGCGAAGCGCAGCGCCCGGATGGACTGGAACTCGTCGGCCACGGGATCGACCGCGGGGATGCCGTGCGGGTCCGCGGGCTTGGGCAGCACGCCGAGGACGACCGTGTCGGACACCTCGGCGAGCTCGTCCGGGTCGGTGACGGTGCGGAAGACCCGGTCCGCCACGACGGCGGCGGCGACCGCGAGCACCAGTCCCAGGGCGAGGCCGGCCAGGAAGGTCACCGGCACGTTGGGCGAGCTCGGGTCGTCCGGAGGCACCGCCTCCTCGGTCACGTCGAAGTCGAACGAGCCGCCGGTCGGGTCGTGCGAGGGAAGCTGGTCCACGATCTCGTTGGCGATCTCGGCCGCCCGGTCCGGGTCGGTGTCGGTGACCGACACCTGCACGATCACGGTGTTCGGGACCACCTTCCCCTCGACGTCGTCGCGCAGGTCCTGGGCGGAGCGACCGTCGACCTCGTCGGCGACCTCCTCCAGCAGCGGTCGCGACTCGGCGACGTCCGCGAGGGTGCCGAGGAGGTCCTCGTAGCTCGCGGGCAGCGACGTCCCTTCCTGCGGGGTCGCCGCGATCCGCGCGGTGGCCGTGTACTCGCGGTCGGCGAGGACCAGGCCGGCGGCGATGGCGTTCGCGACCAGCGCGAAGACCAGCAGCACGATCCACCGGCGGCGCCACAGCAGGGCGCCCAGCGCTCGGAACCCGCCGCGCACGGCCATGGGGGCCGGGGCGGTCTGCTCGTCGGGGGCAACGATCGTCGTCGACATGGGCTTTCCTAACTGAGTGCGAGCTCTGCGGGAGTACGCCGGTACGCGGTGTGCAGCCGGTCGCGCTGCCGGGCGGGGGTGTGCTCCGCGTCCAGCAGCAGGGAGCGGCGCTGCTCCGCGGCCCAGACATCCGGGTCGTGGAGGTCCACGAGTCGGGCCGCCAGGTCGGCGGTCGTGGTGGCGAGCCCGGGGACGCGGAGGGTCTCGAGCGTCGGCAGGCTCCGGGCCGCGATCGGCAGGCCGATCGCGGCGGCCTCGAGGATGCTGATCGGCGCGCCCTCCCACGCCGCGGTGTGCACGTAGACCTGGGCGTCGCCGAGCCGGCGCACGACCTCGTCGCGCGGCAGCCAGCCGGTCACCTCGACGCCGTGGTCGCGCAGCGCGCGCTCCGCGTCGTCGTCACCGCCGCCGAGCCACTGCCACGCGACCCGGCGCCGGAGCACCTCCTCGAGGTAGCCCTTCACGGCGATCAGGTAGCGCCAGTCCTTCTGCGGCGCGATCCGTCCCACCGTGACGACGCGCAGCGGCGTGTCGAACCGGGCGCGGACGCCCTCGGGCGTGCGGGCCCGGTTCGGGACCACGACCACGTTGCGGTGCCCGAGGTCCGCGGCCAGCCGGGCCTCGCGCGGCGAGCACGCGGCGAGCACCGAGGTGCGGGCGGCGAGCGCCCGCTCGACCCGGCGGATCCCGGCCCGCGCGGCGGGCCGCAGGTCGCGGCGCTCGAAGCCGAAGCAGTGCGGGCTGTAGACCACGTCGACCCCGAGGTCGACGGTCCGGGTCAGGAAGCCGGCGTACGACGAGTGCGCGTGCACCTGGTCGGGCCGCAGCTCCTGGACCAGGTCGAGCAGCTCGCGGACGGCTCGGTCCGGGCGGGCCGACAGGGTCGTGGTGGTGCTGAACGCGGCCAGCCGGTCCCCGGTGTCGGCGTGCCGGCGCCGCGGCCACACGGCCAGGTGGTGGTCGAGGTCCGGCGTGGAGTCGACCATCGCGAGGACCGAGCTGAGCACTCCCCCTCCGAGGGACTCGCAGACGTGCAGGACACGGGACGTCATGGGTGCGTCCGCCTCTCAGTACGCCCCGCGGCCGCGGACCACCGCGGGCAGGGTGCGGAGCAGGATCCGGAGGTCGAGCCAGAGCGAGCGGTTCTCGATGTAGTCGAGGTCGAGCCGGATCGCGTCCTCCCAGTCGAGGTCGCTGCGGCCGCTCACCTGGGTGATGCCGGTGACGCCCGGCCGGACGGCGTGCCGACGGTGGTCGCGGCGGGTGAACCGGGCGACCTCCCGCTCCGTGGCCGGCCGGGGACCGACGAGCGCCATCGTGCCGTTGACGACGTTCCACAGCTGCGGCAGCTCGTCCAGCGACGACCGGCGCAGCCAGCGGCCGACGGTGGTCACCCTCGGGTCGTCGTACACCTTGTGCAGCGGCCCCGAGCCGTCGTCGACCACGGCGAAGAGCGCCTCGGCGTGCTGGTCCGCGTCCGCGGTCATGGTGCGGAACTTGAGGATCTGGAACGGCCGCCCGCCGTGGCCGATCCGCGTCTGCCGGTAGATCACCGGGCCGCGGCTCGTGGTCGCGACCAGCAGCGCGATCACCAGCATCAGCGGCGCCAGCACGAGCAGCGCGGTCAGGGCGATCGTCAGCTCCAGCACCCGACGGAGGAGGCCGTGGTCCTGGACCTCGACCGCCGTGGTCAGGGCGGGCAGCTCGCGGAGGTCGTGCGGCGGATCGGCCGGCACCCGGGCGATGCTCATCGCCGCGGCCCTCCGCGTGTCTCAGACAGTTGTCCCTTCACGCACTACTAGTGCGGGTATGTGCGACACCTGATCCGAAGAAGGGTGATCAATTCGCAGGTCAGGAGCGGGCGGAGTCGATGGCCCGGCGGAACCGGGCGTACGTCGCCAGCTCGCTCGAGACCGGCCCGAGCACGTGCCCGCGCACGACCCGCGAGATGACCCGACGGCACTCGTCGTCGACGGCGCCGGCCACTCGCCTCGCGACCCGGCCCGCGGCGTACCGGGCGCCGAGCCAGAGGCACGCGGTCGCGCCGAGCAGCGCGCCGGCCGCGACCAGGACGGAGGGCGACGGGTCGCCGTTCCGCGCGGCAGCGCCGACCACGAGCGCCCCGGCCACGACGGCCAGGGTCAGCACGGCGCGCAGCACCGCCACGACGGGCAGCCAGCGCGGCAGCCGCCGCTCGAGCCTCAGGGCGGCGAGCTCGGCGTCGAGGCGGTCGTCGGTCTCCGACAGCCGTTCCGACACCGACGCCCAGAACGGGCGGGCCCAGGCCGGCTTGAGGTCGCGGGTCACCTTGGCCACCAGGGTGCGGACCGCGGTGTCGACCGCGGGCCGGTCCACCGGCCCGAGTCCCGGCGCGCCTCCGGACTCCGTCCTCGACTGGCGACGGAGCAGTCCGCGCAGGGTCAGCCGGCGCGCGGCCTCCTCGCGCACCTCGCGCTCGGTCGAGGCGACGAGGGCGGTGACGCCCGCGGCCGCGGCCACCCGTCGTTCCAGGTCGGCCACCCAGACGGGCGGGACCGAGGCGGGGGCCTCCCCGGTGACGCCGTCGAGCCGGCGCGCGGCGGCGAGGATGTCGGCCTCGACGCGGAGCCCGGCGTTCTGCTTCTCCTCGACGCGACGCCGGATCGCGGTGCGCAGCTCCTTCATACCGGTGCCGTGCCGGGCGCTGGTCATCAGGATCCGCGGGTCCCGCAGGCCGTCGGCGGCCAGCACCCGGCGCAGGTCGCGCAGCATGCCCGCCCGCCGCTCCTCGGGCACCAGGTCGATGTGGTTGAGCACGACCATCGTCACCGCGCGGTGGCCGGCGAGCGGCTCGAGGAACCGGCGGTGGATCGCCGCGTCGGCGTACTTCTGCGGGTCGACCACCCAGATCAGCAGGTCGGCCAGCTCGACGATCCGCTCGGCCTCGCGGTGGTGGGCCATCTGGACCGAGTCGTGGTCGGGCAGGTCGAGGAGCAGCAGGCCGTCCGGCAGCCGGCCGGGCGACACGTCCGGCAGCGACCTCCGGCGGTGCTGGTCCGCGGCCGGGACCCCGAGCCACTCCAGCATCTCCTCGACGTCGTCGTCGCTCCACACCAGCGCCTTCGTGGTCGACGTCGTGGGCCGGGCGGCCCCGGACTCCGACAGGTCGGCGCCGGCGAGCGCGTTGAAGATCGTGGACTTGCCGGACCCGGTCGAGCCCGCGATCGCGACGATCGTGTGCGTCAGGGACAGCCGGAGCCGGGCCGCGGAGCGGTCGACCGACGCCTGCACCGCGTCGAGCAGCCGGCCGTCCAGCCGGCCACGGGCGGTGGCGACGGCGGCCTCCAGGCCTTCCAGCCGGGGCCGGAGCGGGTCCCCGGCGGTCTCCCGTCGCGGTCGCGCCGCCAGCGTGGCGCCCAGTCCTCGACCTGCCATCAGCTCCTGCCTCCCTGTCCTGTGCCGGGTCCTGTGCCGGGTCCTGTGCCGGGTCCTGTGCTGAGTCCGTCGGTGGGTCCGTCGGTGGGTCCTGCCGACATGCCCGGGTGCCGCGCCAGCGCGCGGTCGAGGTGGTCGGCGGCGGCGAGCAACCGGGCCGGTGCGTCGGGCGCGAGGTTCGAGTCCTGCACCGGCCCCAGGTAGCGGTCGCGCTCGTCGGTGAGCAGCCCGGTCAGCGTCCGGCCGAGGCTGGTACGCGCCTCGGCCACCGGGTCGGTCGCCGCCTGTCCGGAGAGCGCCCGCACGACCAGGTCGATCGCGGGTGCGTCGCCGCCCGACCGGACGGCGAGGTCCTGGCGCCAGGCCCGGATCGCCTGGTGGGCCCGGGAGGCGAGGCCCCGGCCGGGCCCGGTCAGGTCCTCGCGGCTCCACGCCAGCAGCGCCTCGCCGTGCCGGGCGGCGCGCAGCTCGCGGCCGGCCTGCTCGGCGGCTCGCGCGGCGTGGTCGACGACGAGCGTCTCCAGCGCCAGGTCCAGGGTCACGCCCATCCGGTGCACCTCGGCCTCGGGTGCCGAGGCGAGGTCGCGGCGGACCGCGAGGTCCTGCCACTGGACCAGCAGGTCGCCCCGGAGCAGGGTCCCGTCGCCCAGCGCGGCACCCAGCCGCTCGGCCGACTCGGTGTAGACCCGGTCGACGAGGGCGAGCAGCTCGCAGAGCGCCTCGACCTGCCGGCGGGCGGCGTCCGCGAGCCGAGTGGCCAGGTCCCCCGCCCGGCGGACCGCGCCCCGCACGGTCTGCCGGACCGCCCCGGACCGCCGTGCGGTGTCCGCCGCGAGCGCGTCCACCCACTGCCTGAGCTCGGCGACGTACGCCGGCGGCAGGAGCGCGTCGTCGGTCACCGGTCCGTGCTCCACGAAGAACAGCGGGTCGGTCGGCACGCCGGTCGTGCGCAGCATCCGGGTCAGGTGCGGTGTCACCGTCGCCCGGTCCTCGGCCGGGATCCGGTTCATCACCACCGCGACAGCGGTCTCGCGCTCGATCGCCATGGACAGCTGCAGCCAGGGCACCTGGTCCGAGTAGCGCGCGGCCGAGGTCACGAAGAGCAGCAGGTCCGCGGCGGCGAGCAGCTTGGTCGCGAGCTCGCGGTTGCGGTCGTCGATCGAGTCGAAGTCGGGGGCGTCGAGGATCGCGACGCCCTGCGGCACGCTCTCGCTGGGGACCAGCTGGATCGCCTGGGGGTCGGTGGTCGGTCGGTCGACGCGGTCGAGCGTCGGGAGGACCCGGTCCGGGCCGAACCAGCTCCGGTCCGCGGGGTGGTGCACCAGCACCGGGGAACGGGTGGTCGGGCGCAGCAGCCCCGGAGTGGTGACCTTGCGGCCCACCAAGCTGTTGACCAGCGTCGACTTGCCGACGCCGGTGGGCCCGGCGACCACCACGAGTGCGGGGGCGTCGAGCGCCGCGAGCCGCGGCACGACGTAGTCGTCGAGCTGGGCGAGCACCCGGGCCCGCTCGTCGCGCAGCGGCGCCGCCCCCGGGAGGTCCAGGGGCAGCGGAGCGGTGCGCAGCGCGGCGTGCACCGACGCGACCGCGGCTGCCAGCTCGCGATCGGGTGCTCCGGACGTCCCCGCCTCTTCCGACGCGCGGGTGCGTCCCTCACTCGCGACGCTGGCCATGGCGCCGGAACACCGAGCCGAGCTGGCGGTCCTCCCGCTCGTCCGGGACGGCGTCGTCGTCCTCGGCGAAGGGCTCCTCGTCGTCCTCGTCCTCGTCGACATCGCTGTCGCCGGCCTCCTGCTCGTCCTCGTCGTCGATGCCGTCCTCGTCCTCGTCCTTGTCCTCGTCCTCGCCCTTGTCCTCGTCCACGCCCTTGTCCACGTCCGCATCGGCGGCCTCGGCGTCGCCCGCCTCGGCGTGGTCCTCGTCCGGGTCGCGGTCGTCGTCGGCGTCGTCCGCCGCCGGGCCGCGGTTCTGGTCGAGCAGCTGCTCCATCGAGCCCCGCACCTCCTTGAGGCGGTTCATGAGGTCGCCGATCTCGGCGGTCATCTCGGTGACCGTGTCGGTCATCTCGTCACCGAGCTCGATCGCGCGCTGCAGGACCGCTCGCGCGTCGGCGCGGATGGCGTCCGCGTCCCGCTGCGCCTTCTCGGCGGCCTCGGCGACGTACTTCTGCGCGGTCTCCTCCGCCTCCGCCATCGAGGTGCGCAGCGCCTCGGCGCGGATCGACTCGGCGTCGCGGTTGGCCGACTCGACCATGTCCGCAGCCAGGGCGTCGACCTTGGCGCGCTGCGCCGCCGCCCACCCCGAGATCTCCTGCCGGGTCCGCTCGGCGGCGTCCCTGGCCTCGAGGACGATCCGCTCGGCCTCCTCGGTCGCGGCCTTGCGGGTCTCCGTGGCCATCGCCAGCATCTGCTGGGCCTCTGCCTGCGCCTCGCGCGTCGCCCGGAGCGTGGCGGCGTGCTCGGTGGCGGTCGCGCTGACTCCGGCGGGACCCGACTCGGCCGGAGGAGCCCCGGGTGGCTGGAGCTCGCTCAGGACCTGGTCGAAGGCCCGGGCGGCCTCGGTCCCACCGGGCTCGGCTCCACCGGGCTCGGGTGCACTGGGCTCGGTTCCACTGGGCTCGGCGGGCTCCGGCCCGCTCTCCTGCGGCTCACCCTCGGACGGGGTGCGGGAGCGACTGAACATGCCCGACTAGTGCGGCCCGGGAGGTGGGGTGATCCGTACCCCGGGAAGTTTGTGCCGAGGTTCAGCCGTCGAGGTCGACGTCCGCGTCGGCGGGGTCGTCCAGAGGCGGGAGCGACCAGGCCTGCCGCTCCGCGGCGCCGGCCAGGCGCGAGGCGCGCAGCTCGACCCGGAACGCCTCACGCATCGACGCCAGCAGCCGCTCGCTCTCGTCGAGCCGGGAGCCGAGCGCCGCCAGCCCGATGCTGCGCAGCTCGTGCGCCTGGTCGGCCGCCTCCGCCACGATCTGCCGGGCCTCCTGGTCGGCCTCCGAGAGCCGCGCCGTGGCCAGCCGGACGGCGGTCGCCCGCAGCCGCTGCGCCTCCCGCGCGATCAGCGCGAGCAGCCGGTAGGCCTCGGCGGTGTCCAGGGTGCGACCGCTCTCGAGGCGGTCGATCAACCGGTCGATCTCCAGGTGCGGGAAGCTGGGCGGCCACGTCGACTCCTCGCCCTCCGCCGGTTCGGCGTCCGCGCGTTCGTCGGGGTGTGGAGCCACGGTCGGACCACTTCCTCGGTGTCGGGTGCCAGCGTCGACTCACTGGTGCCGGGGAGGCGCGGTTTGATTCACCCCTCGTCGCCCGAGAGGTAGCGGAAGGCGGCCCAGTAGTACGGGTGCGGGTACTGCCGGGCGACCTGTCGCCGGGCCGCCCGCAGTGCCGAGCGGGCGTCCCACCCGTTCGCGAGGGCGTCGTAGAAGTAGGTCATCAGCTCGAGCGTGACCGCGTCGTCGACCGTCCACAGCGCCGCGACGACGCCCTCGGCCCCCGCCGCGAGGCAGGCCGAGGCCAGGCCGATCGGCTCCGAGACGTAGTCGGGTGACAGCCCGGAACCGCAGGCGCTCAGCACCACCACGCTGCCCTCGAGCCCGAGCGAGCCGGTCACGATGTCGCGGGCGTGCAGCCAGCCGTCGCCGAGCCGCAGCGCGGACAACAGCGGGTTCTCCTGGCGGTACACGCCGTGGCAGGCGAGGTGGACGACGTCCGCGGTGCCGGCCCGCTGGGCCAGCGCCTCGCGGGTGGCGTCGGGGCCGACCAGGATCTCCGCAGACGGCAGCGCGCGGTCGATCATCTCCGCCTCGGCGGTGATGAAGGGCGCGTTGTCGTCGGACACGGCGAGCACCAGGGCGTCGACTTGTCCGGCGGGCTGTGCGTCGAGGTGGCTGGGCATCCGCGAGCGCACGGTGAGGCCCAGGCGCTGGTACCACGGCCCGACCTCGTCCAGCAGCGCGTCGAAGGGGACGGCGTCCAGGTGCCGGTGACCGACGACGGTGACCTCCTCGTCGAGGTCGGCCAGCAGGTCGGCGATCGGCGCGAGCAGCATCTCGTAGAGCCCGTCGAGAGCGGGCGAGGAGACGTCGGGCTCCTCGCCATTCCGCCAGCCCGGCGCCATCAGCCGGCACTCCTGCTGCCAGGCGCGCACCATCCGCCGGGTCTCGTCGCCGCTGTCGCGGAGCACCCTGGCGTCGACCTGCCCGTCACGGAGGACGAAGGCGACGACGTCCTCACCGGTGACGAAGTACTCGACCAGCGTCGCGTCGGGCACGGCCGGAAGCCGCTCCTCGGGATGGTCGCCGGTGACCGCGACCGGCCGGTGCGCGTCCGCCAGGAGCTCCTCGAGCCGCTGCCGGCGGAGCTCCACGGTGGGCGGCACGGCGCCTCGGGTGCGGCGCTCGCCGAGCGGCACGAGGGACTGGCCCTTGGTCGCGCGGGCCCGGCGCCAGGCCTCCACCCGGCCGGCGTGGTCGCCGCGCTCGAGGAGCAGCGCGATCAGCTCCTCGGTCGCCTCGCCGAGCGCCGGCAGCACCGCCGCCGCACCTCGCTCACCGAGCTGGCGCTGCCAGGCCTGCGCGACACTCAGCGCGCTGTGCAGCGAGTCGATCGCGGCGTCACCGCGGCCGAGCCGGCGTTCGTGCCGGGCCCGGGCGACGAGCACGTCGACCCGCAGCTCCGGGACGCCGGTGCGCGCGGCGAGCTCGGCCGCGGACGCGAGGAGCTGCGCCGCGGCGTCGGGCTCCTCGACCTCGGCCAGGGCCAGCCTGGCCTGCACGCCGACGTACGGCGCGACGTCGTCGAGCTCCTCGGCGAGCACTCGCCGGCACCAGGCGCCGGCCGCCGCGAAGTCCTCCGCCGCGGTCGCGACCTTGGCCTGGGCGAGCCAGGTGCACGCACGCATCAGGTTGCTGCCGCAGTCGGTGAACAGCCGCTCCGCGGCGGCCAGCTCGGTCGCGGCGACGTTGAGCCGCCCCAGCCGGAAGGAGGCCCGGGCGCACGAGAGCTCGGCTCGTGCGGAGAAGTCGACGGTGCCGATCCGGGTGAAGATCTCCTCGGCGGCCCGCGCCTCCGCGTGCGCCTCCGACGGCAGCCCGGCCCGGAGCAGGACGTTGGAGTGCACCATCCGGTGCGTCGCGGCCTGCCACAGGCCGTCCCCCAGGTCGGGCGCGACGCAGTCGAGCACCTCCAGCGCGCGGGAGACCTGGCCGGTCGCGGCCAGCGGTTCCGCCATGAGGATCGCGATCAGCGTGCTCGCGGCACCCATGTCGGCCGCCTGGGTGATCTCGCGGGCGCGGTGCAGCTCCTGCAGCGCCTTCTGCGCCAGCCCGGCGTCGAGCATCGTCAGCCCGCGGCGCAGGTTGACCAGCCCGACGCCGTCGGCGTCCCCGATGGCCACGAAGAGGTTCTCGGCCGTGTCGTAGTGGCGGATCGCCACCGACAGGTCCCCCGTACCGGTCCGGGTCTCGGCGAGCAGCAGCTGCACCGCGGCGTCGAGCGCCCCGGTCCGCGGGTCGTCCTGGGCCTCGCCGGCCATCTGGCCCTGGATCCGGAGCACCGTGGTCTCGGCGTCCGCGAACTCGCCGAGCAGCACCTGCACCGACGCCCGCCGCAGGGTGGCCCGGACCGCCTCCAGCCGGCGGCCCACCGCCAGCCAGTTGCGGCGGGCGAGCAGGTAGCTCGTGGACGCGGCGCCGAGGTCGCCCCGGGCGAGGGCCAGGTCGCCGCGGACCTCGGCGATCCGGGCGGCACGGCCGAGGTCCCGGCGGCCGTCGATCGCCGACTCGACCTCGTCGAGCAGCGCGGCGCTGTGGTCGGGGTCGCGGAAGCGCCGCTCGGCGGCCTCCTCGATCATCAGGTCGACCTCGGGGCCGGCCAGACTGACGGGATCCATCCCGAGACTCATCGGGCTCAGCCTCCCTGGAGGTCGAGCCGTGCTCGGACCTTGGTCGTTCCGGCTGTGAGCCAGAGCTCGTCGACGTCGACGGGGACCCCGCGCACGTCGATCCTCCCGTCCCTGGACACCCGTGCGGCCCGCACCAGCGTGCCGCCCTGCAGGAACGCCAGGTCGACGCCGGTGCCGTCGCCGCTGCGCACGAGCAGGCCGGTGACGTCGACCTCGTCCGGGCCGGCCGGGGTGGCGTCGAGCACGAACCTGCCGAGCTCGCTGGCGAAGGCGAGGTGGACGCCGTCGTCGCCCGAGCGGACCCCGGCCGCGGCGAGACCGGACCGGGTGTCGAAGACGAGCGAGGCGTCGCTCCAGTCGTCACCCTGGGACGGGTGGTGGAGGCCGACGAACATCCCGCGCAGCCGGTCGCTCAGCTCGGCGGGCGGCTTCTCGAGGCGCGCCGCCTCGGCGTCGCGGAGGAAGCCCCGGATCCACTCGACGCTCTCGAGGGTCGTCGGGTCACCGGAGTCGACGTACGACCGCACCTCGTCGGAGCGCTCCGGCGACAGCCGACCCTCCACCCAGTCGAGCAGGTCGGTGAAGGTGGGCTTGCCGGCGATCATGACGCGTCCTCCAGGATCACCCGCAGCTTGTCGAGGCAGCGGCCGCGAAGCGGCCCGATGCCGCCGATCGACCGCCCGAACCGCTCGGCGAGCTCGGCGTAGCTCGGCTCGTCGGGGTCGAAGTACAGGGCCAGGAGCAGCTCCCGGCAGATCCCCCCGAGGGTGGCCAGCCCGTCGTGGAGGGCGGCCGTGGTCGCCCAGTCGGCGAACGGGTCGATGGAGGTCTCGGGGGCGTTGTCGAGGGTGGAGGTACGGCGGCTGAGGTTGCGGATGCGCCAGGCCTGGCGACGGGCGACGGTCATCAGCCACGAGGGGAGCTTCTCCTCGTCGCGGATCCGGCTCAGCGAGTCGAGGAGCGCGACGAAGGTGCTCTGGGTGACGTCGGCGGCGTCCTCCGGCCCGAGCCCGTTGCGGAGGGCGACGGTGTAGACGAGCCGTTCGTACCGGCTGACCAGCTGGTTCCACGCGTCGGCGTGGCGACGCCGGCAGCGGCGCAGCAGGTCCGCGTCGGTGGCGGTGCCGTCGGGCGAGCTGCGGGCCCCGGCCCCGGTCGGCGGCCGGGCGCTGGGGGCGGTGTCGATCCTTCGGGGCGCGGCCTCCCTGGCCGTCCGATCGCTCAATGCCTTCATCTGGTCCCCATCACAGATCCGGGGAGCGCCACGCGTCGTCCGCACTGCGCTCCGATGATGTGGACCGTCGCCGAGAAATACGATCCGCCCGAGAGGAGCGTCGGGTGAACCGGGGCGAGGCCCACGGGTCGTACGGACAGTAAGCCGGGGTTCGCCACCCCACAAGCAGGGAAATCTGCGGATCGATGCGTCCCTGCATCAAACCGCGACGGTTCCAGCACTAGTGGAAACGTGTCCACCGTCGAGAACGTCTGCGGTCCCGCGAACCCGGTCCAGACATGCCTGCGGCCCCGCCGTGGGACAGGGCCGCAGGGGGCTCGAGGCCGACGTGTGGAGCCCAGGGAGAACCGCGCAACAGCACCCGAGGCCGCTGCTCCTCTCGCGGCGTCCCCCAGTTGTCTAGAACACTACCGCGGGACTGCTCTTAGGTGCACCATGATGTTGCCAAAATTTGACAGAGCGTGGGCAAGCCAAGCATTTCGACGGCCGAGCACGACCTATGTAGAAGCACCACTCGGGCACCCCCGCGTGCCCGGTGAACCACCGAGGAGAGTCATGAAGAAGATCCGGATGACCGTAGCCGCCACCGTTGCAGCCGTCGCCGCCGTGCTGACGGTCGGCCTTGTCGCCGGCGGCCCGGGTGCCGTCGTCGCCAACGCAGACCGGCCGTTCGGCTGCTGCTGATAGACCGACGACGCAATCGTCAGTCGCGGGTCGTTTCGACGATCCGCGACTGACTGCGTCGGCCGAGCCGCAGGCCACTCGCCGACGCGGCGGCACGGAAGGCGATCCTGGCCGCCTCGAAATCACCCAGCGCCTCGTTCAGCTCCCCGAGCTCGCACCAGGCCTGCGCGACCCAGCGGTCGGTGCCGAGCTGGGACAACAGCTCCGCGGCTTGGGCGTACGCCGCCCGTGCATCGTCCGCGCGTCCGAGCTGCGCGAGCGCCTCTCCTTGCACGATGATCGCCTCGGCCAGCCCCAGAGTTGCCTCGCCGGGGTTCGCACTGCGCGCCGCTGATGCGGTCTCGACCGCCTGCTCGGGCTGGCCGCTGAGCAGCAGCGCGCGGGCGAGGGCTACGTCGCCCTGGACGACCTCGGCCTGGCTGGCGCTCGTCGCCTTCAGCTCGGTGGCTCCCCGCCGAATGTGATCCAGCGCCTCGGTGAGGTTGGGCGGGTCGAGGTTGAGCTGGAGCCGGCCGAGCTCGAGCCGCAGCCGGGCCAGGTTGCGGGTGTCCTGCCCCTCGCCGAGCAGTCCGAGCGCACGGTCGGCCAGGGCCAGCGCGGCCTGGGTGTCGCCCCGCTCGGAGTAGACGATGCTGGCGTTCCAGTACGCCGCGCTGCGGGCGGCCGGCGAGGCCAGCTGTTCGGCGGTCCGGATCGCCTCGGTGCAGAACCGCGCGGCGCGGCTCAGGTCACCGCGCTCGATGTAGGCGAGCGCCACGGTCATCGCCAGCTGGATCGCCTCGTCGGACTGCTCCAGCCGGTTCTCGGCGAGCACCGGCTGGAGCCGCTCGCCGACCTCGATCGCGAGGCCGAGGTCCCCCACCTCGCGGTAGATCCGGCACAGGGCGATGCCGCACCTGACCGCCAGCAGGCCGCCGGTGCTCTCCATCAGCGACTCGAGCTCGAGGATCGCGTCGTCGAGCTGGCCCATCGACTCCAGCGCCCGGGCGACCAGGAACCGGCCCTCCTGGGCGAGGTCGGTCAGCGACGCCTGCTCGGCCCGGGCGACGTAGTCGCGGGCCTGGTGCTCGGCCTCGAGGTCCTCGCCGTTCTCCAGCGCCAGCTCGGCGTAGCTGAGCCCGAGCTTGATCTCGTTGACCTCGGCCTCCGAGGCGCCGCGGAGCAGCTCCTCGACGGTGATCTCCAGCCGGTCGGCCAGCGCGACGAGCGCGCTCATCCGCGGCCGACGCGTGCCGTTCTCGATCCGGGACACGTAACCGACCGAGAAGTTCTCACCCGCCAGGTCCGACTGCGTCCACCCCCGGGCGATCCGTGCGGCGCGCAACCGGGAACCGAGGGCGACGGGATCGATCGTCCTCAACAGCTCGGCAGCCCGCGTGTCGACTTGACGCACAACGGATGCATGCTAGGCGAATCCGCCTCTTTAATCAGGAAAAATTGCGAGTCCGGGCAGGCAAAGCATCAGGCCGGCCGTGGGCCCGCCAACGCTGTCGTCGGCCCGCCGCAGCTGCCTGTCGTCGACGGCTCCCGGAAGCCGTGGAAGCGCTGGAATCCGGGG
>Ga0164243_10008332_pt1 | contig 15306 bp, 12 predicted proteins | sample OricompcompostOP_FD_108781 | JGI IMG/M metagenome (GOLD analysis project Ga0164243, IMG submission 108781) | Organic Plus compost microbial communities from Emeryville, California, USA - Original compost - Organic plus compost (OP) | ecosystem: Engineered > Solid waste > Mixed feedstock >... | reverse complement strand
GCACCGCGGCCCACGTCCTGCACCGCACCGCCCGCGCCACGACCCAGCTCCTGGACGGCACCGCGGGCTCCCGAGCCGATGTCCTCGACGGCCCCGCCCGCACCTCGCCCCAACTCGCCGACGGCGTGTCCGGCCCCGCCGCCGACCTCCCGCAGAGCGGAACCGGCCCCGCTGGTGATCTGCTCCAGGATCTGCGGATTGCGGTCGATGGTGCGCAGTACCCGGTCGATGATCCGGGCGACGTTGTCGAGCCGGACCTTCAGCAGCGCCTGGGCCTCCACGCCTTTGATCTCCAGCTGCACCCGTCCCAGGCTGACGTCCGCGCCCACATTGAGCCGGAGCAGATCCAGCACCTCGGCCTGCAACGAGACCCGTGCCCGGAGGTCCTCCACCTCCAGATTGATCTCGTCGACCTTGACCTGCGGCACGTCGAGGAGCACATCGGGGCTCCGGCCCGGCGCCTCCGCGGGAACGATCTCCCCCTCGGAGATCTCCTGCTCGTCGGGCCGCCCCTCCCCCGCCTCCCGCTGCTGGTCCGGCCGCCGCTGATCCGACCCCCGCTGGTCCGGGCCCTGCTCCCCGTCGTCCCATTCCTCGACGTAGTCGTCTTTGCCGCGGTAGTCCTCGTCCATGACGTGGCCTCGCTGTCCTGGGCCAGGCATCGCCCCGGCTGCCCACAAACGGTCCGTATCACCGTAAAACGGATGAACGGAATTGTCGCCGCGTACCGGGCGGACGGAGGTATCCAGGCAGGCGCGGCGTCCGGGCGGCGACGCCGGTACCCGTCCGGCCCTCTCCGGAATGCGCCCGGCGCGGTGCCGCGCACACACTGTGTCCACGGCTGAACAGGGCGAATTGCGGCCCTGGTCGGAGGTTGCCGTACGGGACCCAGCAGACCGAGCCCAGGGACCAGTCATGAACGACAGTCAGAAGACGACCGTCCTCGCCGCGGTCGTCGGCGGCTATCTCCTCGGCCGCACCAAAAAGGCGAAATTCGCCCTCACCGTAGGTTCACTGGTGGCCGGGCGCCGTCTCGGCGTCGCCCCGCAGGAACTGCTCGGCAGTGGCCTGAAGAAGCTCACCGAGACGCCCCAGTTCGAGGAACTGAGCAGCCAGGTGAAGGAACAGTTGATGTCGGCCGCCCGCACGGCTGCCGTGTCCTTGGCCAACCGCCGTATCTCCTCGCTGAGCAGCACTCTTCGCGACCGCACCGACCGCCTCGGTGAGCTCGCCAAGCCGGGAGGGGAGCAGAACGGGGGCGGAGGCGGAGACGGGGACGAGGAAGGCGGCAGCCGCGAGCAGGAGGAAGGCGCCCAGGAAGGCCGGGACGAGGCCGACCAGGACCGCGGGGACGGGGAGGGCGGCGAAGACGGCGGGGACGGCAGGGATGGTGGGGACGACGGACAGGCCGCAGGCGACGCGGGAGGCGAGCGCAGTCAGGAGCCGGAGGAGCGGCGGGAGCCGCGACACCGGCAGCAGTCGCGGGAGTCGTCCGCACGGAAGCGGGGGGTGGCCCGCGAGGCGGCGGCGCGCAGCGCGTCGCCCTCCGCCGGCCGTCCGCACCGGAAACCGGTTTCCGGCAGCGCCGCCAAGAGGTCCGCCGACCGATCCGCCCGCAGGAGGTAGTCCGCCATGCCCCAGCAGCACACCAACGACGGTGGCTCCCCGCTGGACCAACTGCGGGACGACCTTCTGGAGTATCTGACCGCGGCCGGCAAGCATCTGGTGGGCAAGGCCACCGACCGGCTCACCCAGATCGCCGGACAGGACGGACCGGGGGAGTCGAACGGCGGCGGGGCGCTCGCCAAGACGGCGGCCCGCACCGTCAAGGGCGACAACCCCGCCAAGGCCCTCGTCGCGGAGAAGGCCAAGAGCGCCAAGGACAAGGTGACCGAGAAGGCCAAGGGCGCGGTGGGAATGGGCGACGGGGGCGGCAGCAAGCCGGGGGACCTCAAGGCCATCAACATCATCGAGCACGTCGACATCGGCCGGCCGCTGCGGGTGGTCTACAACCACTTCACGCAGTTCGAGGACTTCGGCGGCTTCATGAACGGCGTCAGCAGCGTCTCCCGCGACGAGGAGGACGAGACCAAGACCACCTGGAAAGTGCGGGTCTGGCCGTCCACCCGCAGCTACGAGGCGACGGTCTCCGAGCAGATCCCCGACCAGCGGATCGTGTGGTCCTCCGAGGGGTCGAAGGGCACGACGAGCGGTGCGGTGAGTTTCCACCGGCTGGACGAGAACCTGACGCGGGTCGCGGTGGTCGTCGAGTACTACCCGTCCGGATTCTTCGAGAAGACCGGCAACATCTGGCGGGCGCAGGGCAGACGGCTCCGCCTGGACCTCAAGCACTTCCAGCGGTACGTGACGCTCCAGTCGGAGGAGGTGGACGGCTGGCGCGGCGAGATCCGCGACGGCGAGGTCGTCCGCAGCCACGACGAGGTCGTCGAGGAGGAGAAGCGGGACGAGGAGGAGTCGCGGAAGGACGAGGGGCGGGACGGCGCGGAGGAGAACGGGGACGGCGGAGACGGCGGGGAGCAGGAGCCGGAGGAGAACGAGGGAGACGACGAGGGCGGCGAAGGCGAAGGGGCCCAGGGTGACGAGGAGGGGGACGACGGAGAGGGCGGCGGCCGTGGCGACGAGCGCGGCTCACGGCGCCGCGGGCGGGGCGAACGGTGACGGACAGACCGTCGGCCGCCGTGGTCACCGGCTTGCTGGGCGGCTACCTCCTCGGCCGCGGCGGGAAGGCGAAGGCCGCACTCGCCCTGGCGGCTTTGCTGACCCGCGCCGTGCGGGGCGGCCACCGGCAGGGCGGGGACGGCGCCGGCGAGGAGGAGGCACCCGCCACCTCACGCGAGCAGCCGGAAGAAGGTCCGTCACCCGCGGAGGGGCAGCCGACGGACGAACATCCGGCGCCCGAAGAGAAGGCGGAACCCTCCCGCGAAAAACCGGAAAAGGGCCCCTCCCCCGCGGACGAACAGCCGGCGGACGAACAACCGGCAACCGAAGAGAAGGCGGAAACCTCCCGCGAACGCGGCCGGCCCGCGCCCGAGGAACGGGAGCCGTCACCCGGCGAGGGGAAGGCCCCAGCAGGGCCGGAGTCCGCACCCGGCGAGGAGAAGGCCCCAGCAGGACAGGAACCCGCGCCCAGCGAGCAGGAGACCCCAGCAGGACAGGAACCCGCGCCCAGCGAGCAGGAGGCTGCCCCGCGTCGGCGGGAGGAGCCGCCGCGCGGTGCGGAGCCCTCCCCCGGCCGGGCGGAGCCGCCTGCCCGTCAGGACGAGGCGGCGCCCGGTGGGCAGGGGGGCCGGCCGCAGGAGGAGGCGGCGCCGCGCCGGCAAGCGGCGGCTCCCCGTCGGACGGGCGAGCCGGTTCCGGCAGGGCAGCAGCTTCCCGCGCCGCAGGAGGAGGACGTGCCGCGGCTGCGGAAGCCGCGTCCGCCCCGGCGTCCGAAGCCGCCGCTGCGGCCGGGCGGTGGACTTACGTCCCGTGACGTGCCGCCCGGCGCCTGACCGGCGGGTCCGGTGGACCGCCCGTCCGAAGAGGGGCACTCGCGCTCACCGTTCGGTGAGAGGGACGCCCCTGCCTACTCCTCCGCGGGCTGGGTCTCGGGCATGTCGGGGATGCCGACCTTGTCCTTGGTCTCCTCCTCCGGCAGTCCCGCCGCGCCGTGCCACTCGGCCAGTACGACGGTCGCGTCGTCCCGCAACTGTCCCTTGTGGTAGGCCAGGTGGTGGCGGATGAGCCGGCGCAGCGTCTCGGGTACGGGCAGCTCGTCGGCCTGGTGGCGCAGGAGGAAGTCGATGAAGCGCTGGAGGCCGAACTCCTCGCCCTCCGGGTTGCGGGCCTCGGTGACGCCGTCGGTGTAGAGCAGCAGCCGGTCACCGGGTTCGAGCTGTTTGTGGCAGAGGGTGTCGGGGTGTCCGAGGCCGGCGCCGATGGGCGGGGCCGTCGGTCCGTCGAGGTGGACGGGGGATCGTCCGCGCACCACGACGAGATGGGGGTGCCCGCAGTTGAGCCAGTCCAGTTCCCCGGTGGTCACGTCGAGTTCGGCGAGGATGCCGGTGACGAAGCGGTCACCGGAGAACTGTTCCACCAGGACCTCTTCGACGGCCGCCGCGGTGCTGGCCAGGTCGCTGCCTTCGCGGCGGGCGTTGCGGGCGGTGGAGAGCGCCAGGTTGGCGGTCACCCCGGCGGCGGTGTCGTGTCCCATCGCGTCGAAGAGCGAGAGCTGGGCGATGCGGCCGTCGAAGGCGTAGTCGTAGACATCTCCGCTGACTTGGTAGGCGGGCTCCATCAGGGCGCTGATCATGAGGCTGTCGGTGGCGAAGGTGCGGGAGGGCATGAGGCGCCATTCCATCTCGGTCGCCACGTCCATGCGCCGTCGGCGCACCAGCCGGCTGTAGGAGTCGCTCAGCCCGCGCTTGCTGACGATCATGAGGGCCACCAGTGCGGCGAGCCGCCGCATGTCGAGCTGGGCGGCCTCGTCGGCGTCGGGTGCGGTGATGCGCATGACGCCCAGCCGGTCGGTGCCGTCGACCAGTGGCACCCACCAGTGGTCGTGGTCGCCGGGTCCGGCGGGCAGGACCTCGCCGTGCTGGAAGGCCCGCCCGGCGACGGTGCCCTCGACCCGGAACTCGCCGTGCCGCAGCCCGGTGCCCCCGGCGGGCGGGGGGTGCGGGACCAGCGGGGTGAACAGGTCCTGTTGCAGGTCCACGAGGTAGACGGTGATGTCGGTCAGGCCGACGCGGGCGGCTTCCTCGTTCAACCGTTCCGGAAGCTGTTCGAGCGTGGAGAAGTGGCTGGCGCTGATGAGCGCGCCCAGCATGGCGGACCGCTCGGTCGCGCTTTCCGGGAAGTGCTCCTCCGGCCGTACGCCGTGGTCAGTGGTCGCGCGGTCGTCGAGGCTCATGCAGTCTCCCAGGAGAGAGGACCGGCGGCTGAGCGGTCGTGCGTCGACGGTGGCGCACGGCCCGCGGCACCACCCCACCGGTCCCCCGGAACGGTGGGGATAAACGCGAGGGTCCCGCCCGGCGGGCGGCACCCGGCGACCGCGTGCACTGCTCGTCGCGCCGGCTCACCGTGCACTGCTCGTCGCGCCGGCTCACCGTGCAGTGTCCGCGGCGGGGGCGCCGAGGCGGCCGTCGTGGACCTCCACGACACGGTCGACGGCGGTCAGGTACGCCCGGTCGTGGGTGACCAGCAAGGTGGCGGTGCCCTGCTGGTGGGTGAGGCGGGTGAGCAGGTCGAGCACGGCGGCGCCCCGCGTGTGGTCGAGGGCGCTGGTGGGCTCGTCGACCAGGAGCACGGTGGGCTCGTTCATGAGGGCCCGCGCGATGTTGACGCGCTGGCGCTGGCCGCCGGACAGCTGGTGGGGGCGGCGGTGGGCCTGGCCGGCCAGGCCGACGGCGTCCAGCAGCGTCAGGGCCCGGGAGCGGGCGCGGGCCGGGGAGCGGCCGTCGATCCCGGCCATGACCTGCAACTGTTCGGCGGCGGTGAGCGACGGCAGCAGGCTGGGCTGCTGGAAGACGATGCCGATCCGCTGCCGGCGCAGTGCGGCGGTCTCCCTCCGGCTCATTCCCGTGGTGCGGGTGCCGTCCACGGTGACGGTGCCGGAGTCGGGGGTGATGAGGGTGGCGGCGACGGCGAGGAGGCTGGACTTGCCGGAGCCGGACGGTCCGACGACGGCGGTGACACTGCCGTCGGGCACCGTGAGGCTGACCCGGTCCAGGGCTTTGAGCCGGGTGTCGCCGTCGGGGTAGGTGAGGGTGACGTCGGACAGGTCGAGGCTCATCGGGCGCTCCCCAGTGCGGTCAGCGGGTCGACGGAGGTGATGCGGCGGACGGACAGGGCGGCCCCGAGGGCGCCGAGGAGGACCATGACGGCGGCGGGGACCAGGACGGTGGCGGGGGTCAGCAGGAACGGGACGGCCGAGCCGGACAGGGCGGCGCCCAGGCCGGCCGCGGCGGCGGTGCCGAGGAGGGTGCCGCCCGCCAGCAGGACGACGGCCTGGCCGAGGGCGTCGCGCAGCAGGTGAGCGGTGGAGGCGCCCAGTGCCTTGAGCACGGCGATGTCGGCGCTGCGCTGGATGGTCCACACGGTGAAGAACGCGCCGATGACGAGCGCGGAGATGACGAACAGGAAGCCGCGCATCAGTTGCAGCGAACCGTTCTCCGAGGTGTAGGAGCCGATGGCGGACAGCGAGTCCTGCTTGCCGACCGTCGTGGTGCCCGCGGCCCGGTCGGCGGCTCGGATGTCCACGCCGGGTGCGGTCCGCAGGGCGATGACGGTGGCGGTGGGGCCGTCGGCCCGTCCCGGCGCGGGCGGAGCGGTCCGCTGCCAGGTGGCCAGGCTGGTGTAGACGACCGGGGTGTGGCTGAAGAAGGCTTCTCCGCCGACGGCGGCCACCGTCACCTCGTGCCCGGCGAGGGAGACGGTGTCGCCGCGGCGGACGCCCAGCTCGTCGGCGGCGGGACGGGAGAGAACCGCCGTGCCGTCGGTGATTCGTCCGCTGTCCGGGGCCGGCCCGGAGCCCGGACGGACACCGAAGACGGAGACGCCGGCGCTGGTGCCGCCCGCGGTGGCCTTGGTGGTGGTGATGCCCAGTGGTTCGGCGCGCTCGACTCCCGGTGTCCGCGCCCAGCGCCGCCACTGGTCGCGGGTGACGGTGGAGTCGGAGTAGGAGGGTGCGCGGCCGTCGCCGGGGGCGTTGAAGGCGATCCTGTCGGCCGGCAGGCCGGTGATCGCGGAGATGTTCTGCTGCCCCAGTCCGGCCGTCAGCCCGGACAGCAGTCCGACCAGCAGGGTGATGAGCACGATGACGGTTCCCATGAGGGCGAACCGCCCCTTGGCGAACCGCAGGTCTCTCCAGGCGACGAACACAGCTGTGACTGCCCTTTCGTTCGGCGGACACGGTGACGCCCCCACCGTCGCCGCCGTACCGGGCCGGAGGCATCGCGCGAGGGAGGGCACTTCGCGGGCCGAAAGGCGGCGGCCGGGTTCTCACTTTCGATGGAGGGCGGCGGCCGGGTCTCCTCGTAGGCTGGAGTGATCGTGAACGAGCTGACCCCCACTACCCGTGCGCTGGCCTGGTGCCTGCATCTGCTCGTCGTCGGGCTGGCCGGCCTGGCGGCCGTGCGGTCCGTGACGGATCACGCGCCGGGTGCGCCGGCTGTCGTCGCGGTGGCCGCCGCGCTGGTCGTGGTCTACGCGGTGGGTCCGCTGCTGCCGGTGATCCGCCGCTCCCGCCGGGCCGCCGCCTGCTGGCTGGCGGGGGTGGGCGCCGTGTGGCTGGGGCTGCTGGCGCTGACGGCCGACGGGGTGTGGGTGGCCTTCCCGCTGTACTTCCTGCTGCTGCATCTGCTGCCGCGGCGCAGCGGGCTGTTCGCGGTCGCGGCCACCGCGCTCGCGGCGATCACGGCCTTCGCCGCCCACCAGGAGACCCTCACGGTAGCCGTCGTCGTCGGACCGGCACTGGGCGCGGCGGTGGCCGTGGCCGTCGTACGGGGTTACCAGGCGCTGTACCGGGAGAGCGAGCGGCGCCGGCGGCTGATCGAGGAGCTGACCGCCACCCGCGCCGATCTGGCCGCGGCCCAGCACGCGGCGGGTGTGCTGGAGGAGCGGGAGCGTCTCGCGAGGGAGATCCACGACACCCTGGCGCAGGGCCTCTCCAGCATCCAGTTGCTGCTGCGGGCGGCCGAGCGGGCCCTGCCGGGCCGGCCCGAGGCCGCCGCCGGGCACGTCGGCCGGGCCCGGCAGGCCGCCGTGGACAATCTCGCCGAGGCGCGCCGCTTCGTCGCCGCGCTCGCCCCGCCCGCCCTGGAGGGCACCTCGCTGGCGGGCGCGCTGGAGCGGCTGTGCGCGTCCACGTCGGCACAGCATCCGCTGGCCGTCCGCTTCCATGTGACCGGACAGCCCGTGCCGCTGCCGGCGCCGCACCGAACGGCCCTGCTGCGTATCGCCCAGTCCGCGCTGTCGAACACCGTGCGGCACGCCGCCGCCCGGCACGCCGAGGTCACCCTCAGCTACCTCGGGGACCGGGTGGCGGTGGACGTCGTCGACGACGGGGCCGGTTTCGACCCGGAGCGCACTGGGGCCCCGGACCCGGGCACGAGCGGCTTCGGGCTGCCGGCCATGCGGGCCCGGGTGCGTGCTCTGGGCGGCACCCTCATCGTGGAGTCCGCACCCGGCCGGGGCACCGCGCTGGCCGCCCAGCTGCCGGTGAGCGGTGTGCCTTCCGTCCCCTCGCCCTCCGACGACGAGGAGCGCCCGTGACCGGCTCCCCCATCCGCCTGCTGATCGCCGACGACCACCCGGTGGTGCGCGCCGGGCTGCGTGCCGTGCTGGAGACGGAGGAGGACATCGCCGTGGTCGCCGAGGCCGCGACCGCCGAGGAAGCCGTCGCCCGTGCCGCGCAGGGCGGGGTGGATGTCGTGCTGATGGACCTCCAGTTCGGTGCCGGCATGACGGGCGCACAGGCCACCGCCGCCATCACCGCGCACCCCGGCGCACCCCGTGTCCTGGTGGTGACGACGTACGGGACGGACGCGGACACCCTGCCCGCCATCGAGGCGGGCGCCACCGGCTACCTGCTCAAGGACGCCCCGCCGGAGGAGCTGGCGGCGGCCGTGCGCACGGCCGCCGCGGGCCGCACCACGCTCGCCCCGGCTGTCGCCGACCGCCTCATGCAGCGGCTGCGCAGCCCGCACAGTTCGCTGACCCAGCGTGAGACGGAGGTCCTCTCCCTGGTCGCGGAGGGGCTGTCCAACCAGGGCATCGGCCGCCGGCTCCACCTCACCGAGGGGACGGTGAAGTCCCATCTGGCGCGGATCTTCGCCAAGTTGGGTGTCGAGTCCCGCACCGCGGCGGTCGCCACCGCGACCGATCTGGGTCTCATCCGCCGCTGAGCATCCCCGGACGCCCGCCCGGCGTCCCCCGGCCATGGCCGTCCGCCCCCTCCGCGTTCGGGATCCGGCGCCCTCTGTTAGAAAGTGGGCCCGGAGGAGGGGGAGGTACGCATGGTCACCGCGGAAACGACTCGGCACAGCACGGACCAGCCGCACAGTGCTCGCATGTACGACTATTTCCTGGGCGGCAAGACCAACTACGAGGTGGACCGCAAGGCCGCCGCCGTGGCGCTCGGCGCGCTGCCGAACATCATGGTGGCGGCCCGGCAGAACCGGGAGTTCATGCACCGTGCCGTCCGGCTGCTGGCCCGCGAGCACGGTCTCACCCAGTTCCTCGACATCGGGACGGGCATCCCCACCGGTCCCAATCTGCATCAGGTCGCCCAGCGGGAGCGGCCGGAGGCGAGAGTCGTCTACTCCGACAACGACCCGATCGTGCTCACCTACGCCCGCGCGCTGATGAGCAGCACCCCCGAAGGCGCCACCGACTACATCGAGGCGGATGTGCGGCAGCCCCACGTCATCCTCGAACACGCCCGGCGGCGGCTGGACTTCACCCGGCCCGTCGCACTGTCCCTGGTCGCACTGCTGCACTTCGTGCCCGACGAGGACGGTCCGCACGCCCTGGTCCGCGAGCTGCTGGCTCCGCTGCCGCCGGGCAGCGCGCTGGTGCTCTCCCACGGAACCGCCGATCTGGAGCCGGACGCCGAGGAGGTGGCCCGTATCTACCGGGAGCGGGGGATCACCCTGCATGTGCGGACTCGTACGGCCGTCGAGCGGTTCTTCGACGGGCTGCGGCTGGTGGAGCCGGGCATAGTGGCCAGTTGCGACTGGCGCCCGGAGTACATCGGCGAGGACGATCTGCCCGCGCTGCCCGGCTCCGTCACCCCCGAGCAGTCGTGCGTGTGGGCGGGCGTCGCCCTCAAACCCTGAACGGGCCGCGCCCGCCCCCGCGTCACAGCGCCGGGTCGCGGTGGGTGGGGCGCCCGTCGAGGACGGTGAGCAGCACCGGAAGCTCGGCCAGTTCGGTGGCCGGAGTGGTGAGCGGGTTGTCGGCGAGGACGGTCAGGTCCGCACGGTGGCCGACGGCGAGGCGGCCGGCGTGGTGGCCGTCCCCCGTGGCGAGGGCAGGGTTGACGGTCATCCCCTGGAGTGCTTCGAGAGCGGTGAGTGCCTGGTCGGGACCGTGCGGCGGGCGGCTCAGATCGCGGGTGGGGCGGCGGTGGCGGGCCCCGGCCATGACGGTCAGCGGCCGGTGGTCGGCGACGGGCCAGTCCGAGCCCAGGACGACGAGCGCGCCGGAGTCCCACAGGTCGCGGCAGCGCCAGGCGCGGGCGGCCCGTTCCTCCCCGAGGCGGCGGGACCAGTTGTCGGTGTGGTCGGCGCGGGTGAAGTCGCAGCAGTGGGTGGGCTGCATGGAGGCGACGACACCGAGCCAGGCGAAGCGGCCGAGGGTGTCGTCGGGAACGGTCTCGATGTGTTCGACGCGGTGGCGGGGTGCGGCGGCGGCTCCGGGCCGGGCGGCGAGTGCCTTCTCGACGGAGTCGAGGACGTGACGCACGGCGGCGTCACCGATGGCGTGGGTGGCAGTGGGCACTCCGGCTCGGTGCAGTTCGGCGATGATGCGGCTGTAGTCGGCCGGATCCGGCCAGAAGGCGTGGGTGGACCCGCCGTGGCAGTCCGGGCGCTCCAGCCAGGCGGTGCCGTTGTCCACGGTGCCGTCCATGAACAGCTTGACGCCGGCGACCTGCCAGAGCCGGCCGCCCGTGTGCTGCTGCCGGATCAGTTCGTGCAGCGCGTCGGCGTCGGTGCCGGGCTGGCACCAGGGGGCGACGCGCAGCCGGAGGGGGAGTTCGCCTGCCGCGTCGAGTTCGGCGAGGAGGTCGAGACCTTCGCCGTCCATGACGTGACCGCCGGTCAGACCGGAGGCCGCCATACCGCGCAGCGCGGTGGCGAGGCGGTCGCGGCGCCCGGCGCGGGTGGGCTGCGGGGCGGCGCGCTCGACGAGGTGGCAGGCGGCGGACTCCAGCAGCAGCCCGGTGGGCCGGCCCTCGGTGTCGCAGACGACCTCGGCGGCCTGGTCGAAGGTGCGCGGCCCGTCGACCCCGGCCAGTTCGAGTGCGCGGGGGCTGGCCAGCATGGAGTGGGCGTCGAACATCTGGAGCAGCGCCGGCACCCCGTCCAGGACGGGGGCGAGGGGTGCGGCCTCGACGGGTCCGTCGCCGAAGACGTTGGGGTCCAGTCCCCAGCCGTGCAGCCACTCCCCGGGGGCGAGACGGCGCACCTCGCGGGAGAGGGTCTCGCGGAGCGTGCCGAGATCGGTGCAGCCCGACAGGTCGAGTCCGCGGGCCAGTTCGGCGCCGTGCACCGGGTGGAGGTGCCCGTCGACCAGGCCCGGGGTGACCACGGCTCCCTTCAGGTCGACGACGGTGGTGCCCGCACCGGCCAGGGCGCGGATGCCGGCGTCGTCACCGAGGGCGTGTATCCGCCCGTCGGCGGCGGCCAGCGCGCACTCCGGGAGGAAGGCGCCGGTCGCCGGGTCGAGCAGGCGGGCGGAGAGCAGGACGAGATCGACGGGCACGGGGGCTCCTCGGTGGACGGGTCGGACGGGCACGAGCGGTCCCACGTCGGCGTGGGGCGTGCGCCGGGGCGGACACGGATCCGCTCGTGCCGAGTGATCGGCGCCCCGGCCAGATGCTATTGAGTGGGCGACCAATAAACAAGGCGGGGCGGCACGGCGGCCACCGCGCCCCGGCCCGGGAGCACCACCGGGGACCTGGTCAGGGCCCGCCCTCGTGCCCCCGGCCCGCCCCCGCGACCGCCCGTCCCGTCGGGTCAGGCGCCGGCGGTGGCTGCCGCTCCGTCCTCCGGCCGGTAGCCGTAGCGCGCCCAGTTGCCGACGACGTGCTCGCGCAACGCACGCGGGAAGGACCCTTCGAAGGAGGCGGTGGTGCCCCGGAAACCGTCGGGCAGCAGACAACTGGTGACGGACTTGCCGCCCCGCGCGCTGCCCGCCTCCTCGGGCGTCAGATACGGAACCATCGGGATACCGGGAGCCTGCGGATAGTGGTGGTGCCCGGTGCCGGGGTGACTGCGGGTGGCCAGGGCCCAGACGACCTGACGGATGTCGGTGACGTCGATGTCGTCGTCGACCAGGATCACCTTGGGCACCAGCCAGCCGGCGTGCGAGGAGAACAGCGTCTCGGCCACCGCGTCCACCAGCCGCTGTTCGGTCATACCGAGCGCGGCACGCCGGGCACGGTTCACCGAGACGACGATCCAGCAGGTGGCCGCCTCGTACGAGCACCAGGCCATCTCGACAGGAAGTTCCGCGGAGCGCAGCACGTCCAGGGCGGACGCGGAGATCATCGTCCCCCAGATGGTGTGGTTCTCCTCCGGCGGCAGCCCCGCCGCGCAGACCGGCAGGATCGGGTCGTCGCGCCAGGTCACCGCCTCGACGTGGAAGACCGGCTGCCGCTTCCCCTCCGGGAACGCGTACCCGTGGTACTCCCCCATCGGGCCCTCGGGAGCCGTCTCGTCCTTGCTGAGGTAGCCCTCCAGCACGATCTCGGCCCGGGCCGGCACGTACAGGTCGTTGGTCTGCGCGCGCACCACCTCGACCGGGCCGCCGGCCAGCGCGCCGACGTACCCGTCCTCGCTGACCCGTTCCGGCAGGGGCATGCCCGCCGCCGCCAGGGCTGCGGGCGGGGCGCCCAGCACCATCGCCCAGGGGGTGTGTTCGCCGCGCTGCCGCCACATTTCGTGGATCATCCCGATGTGCTGCTGCGGCATGGCCGGGCCGACCAGTGTGGTGCGGTCGCGCAGCATGGTGCGGGCCACCGACCAACTGGTCCACTCGCCGTCCGGGCTGCGCACGATGTGGAACCCGTAGGTGCCGAAGTAGCGCCCGCCGTCCTCCTGGTGCAGCAGCGGCACCGGGAACTTCTCCAGGTCCACCTCGTCCCCGGTCCGGACGTTCTGGCGGCACGGCCCCGTGGGCACGACGACCGGGTTCGCGTGCATGGCCGCCACCAGCCGCTCCAGGATGTCGCGCGGCCCCGCGGTGCGCGGCAGCCCCAGATGCCGGGCGATCCTGCCGTACTCCCCCAGCCGCCCGCTGCTCATCCCGGCCGGGGCGCCGAGGATCCGGAAACCCGGTTCGGCGCCGGTGAGGGAGGTGAACAGCGGTGCGGGCGCGGCCAGTTCGTAGGCCCGCCGGGTCACCGCGCCCACTTCGAGATGCGGATCGACGGTCTGCTCGACGGCCACGGCGTCGCCTTCGTCGAGCAGTTGCTCGACGAAGGCGCGGAAGTCCAGCGCGGGACCGGCCTCGTCCGGCTGCTGGGGGCTTGTGGACTCTCCGGGATGCTCGGGGTGCGGCATGGGTTTCCCTTCTCCTCGGGCGGGGGCGCTCCGCCGGCCCGGCCGCCGCGCATGCGCCCGCCACGGGCCGGACCGCACGCGGGACCGGCGACGACGGACCGCGTGCCGGTTGTGCGATATCGGTCGGCGGGAACGGTGATGCGGGGCGACCACGGCACTGTCCGTGCCGGGCCGCGGAGCTTTCTCCCTGCTCACCGTAGGGGCGTCCATGCCGGTCGAAGAGATAGTCTCGGGCAGGTGATGAGCCAGAACGGACAGCCTGATGTGGCGGACTTCCCGTTCCCGGGCACCCCCGGCGGGCCGCCCGGCATCGAGGTCACCGACCTGCCGGGCCTCGGCGAGCGGATCCGCCGGCTCGGGGTCGCCGCCGGGGCACCCGTCCGGCCGGGCTTCCACCTGGTGTTCACCGTGCACGAGGGAAACCTGCCGTGCGCGGTGGACCTGACGACGTGCACCGTGGAGCCCGGTCACTGGCTGTGGGTCCGGCCGGGACAGGTCTTCCGGCTGCATGCGGAGGGAGCACCGGCGGACGGCCACGACGGCTCCCGCCCGGCGACGGGGACAGTGGTGCTGTTCGAGGCGAGCGTGCTGGACCCGGGCACGGTGACCGAAGCCCGGCTGGACCGGCGGGCCTGGCGGCTCCCGCTGGAGCCCGCACCGCAGGTCAGGGCGCCGGTGGAGCAGACGTTGAACCTCCTGGAGAGCGAGTACCACCGGCTGCGCGACCTGCCGCTGGAGGCGCACGTCGAGGTCGTCCGCCATCTGCTCGCCGTCCTCGTGCTGCGGCTGTCGCATCTGCCCGGGGGGCAGCGGCGGAGCACCGCGGGGGACGAGACCTTCCGCTGCTTCCGCGCCGCGGTCGAACGGGACTACGCCCGCGCGCACCAGGTGGAGGACTACGCCGCCCGGCTCGGCTACAGCGTCCGCTCCCTCACCCGGGCCAGCAACGCGGCTGTCGGACGCGGCGCGAAGGCCGTCATCGACGACCGTCTGGTGCTGGAGGCTGAACGGCTGCTGCTGCACACGGACCTGACCGTCGGTGCCGTCGCGGAACGGCTGGGGTTCACCAGCACCACGGTCTTCACCCGGTTCTTCCGGCACCGGGCGGGCGAGACCCCGACCGGCTTCCGGAACCGGGCGCAGGCCCGCGCGCCGGAGTGAGACGACCACCGACCGCGCACAGACGGCCTCCGGCCTGGGCCGCGGACGGTCCCTGCCCCGGCCGCCGTTCCCGGGCCGCAGGCGGCTCCTGCCCTGGGCCGCCGGTCCCGGGCAGGAGCCGCCGCGTTCCTCCCGTCCGGCTCAGCGGGCCCCGGCGTCCCGCAGCGGCCGGGCGATCTCGTCGAAGCCCCGGCGCCGCGCGTGCTCCAGGGGCGTCACGCCGTCCTTGTCGGCCAGCTCCGGGTCCGCGCCGTGGTCCAGCAGCAGGGCCACCACCTTCCGGTGGTCGGGCCCGCCGTCACCGAGGATGACGGCCTCCAGCAGCGCGGTCCACCCGAGCCGGTTGACGTGGTCGACCTCGATCGAGGTCCGCTCCAGCACCTCCCGTACGTAGGCGACGTGGCCGCGCTCGCTCGCCGGGATCAGCGAGGTGCCGCCGAACCGGTTGGTCAGCCCGAGATCGGGCCCGGCCTCCAGCAGGACCCGCGCCATCCGCACGCTGCCCGTCACCCCGGTGACCAGCCACGGACTGTCGGAACGCTCGTCCTGCGCATCGGGGTCCGCGCCCGCCTCGACCAGCACGCGGGCCGCCGCCACATGGTCGCCGAGTGCTGCCAGCAGCAAGGGCGTACGGCGCTTCGCGTCCCGCGCCTCGGTACGGGCGCCGGCGCGCAGCGCGGCACGGACGGCCGCCTCGTCCCCCTCGCGGGCCGCCTCCAGCAGCCGCCGGTCGGCCCCCGGCGAAGGGGAGGACGAAGTGGGCGGGGCGGAGGACGACGCCGAGGGAGCCGCGGACTTCCCCGGCGACGAGGATGCCGGGGCGCCGGCCTTCGTGCCGTGCTCGCCGCCCGGGCTT
>Ga0164243_10008331_pt1 | contig 15307 bp, 10 predicted proteins | sample OricompcompostOP_FD_108781 | JGI IMG/M metagenome (GOLD analysis project Ga0164243, IMG submission 108781) | Organic Plus compost microbial communities from Emeryville, California, USA - Original compost - Organic plus compost (OP) | ecosystem: Engineered > Solid waste > Mixed feedstock >... | reverse complement strand
CGGGGTGCTGCCGACGAGGAGCCCGCCCACGACCGCCGCGCACAGGGCGACCACGCCCCCGGCCAGCGCGATCCGGAAGACCCGCGGCCCCCGCACGCCGAAACGCACTGACGGCGGACGGCGGGTGGGGCCGGCGTCGCGCAGCCGCCGCGCCATGGCGACGAGGACGATCGCGCCCAGCACGGTCGTCGCCACGCCGGTCGGGACCGCGAGCGCCCCCTCGGCGCCGATGAGCGCACGCAGCAGGGCGTCCGCCAGGATCACGACGACCGCGCCGATCAGCCCGGCCGCGGGCACCAGCAGCACGTGCCGCCCGAGCGCGGGCACGAGGCGCGAGAGGAGTCGTGCGAGCACCGGGGCGCAGAGGCCGACGAACCCGATGGGACCGGCGAGGGTCACCGCCGTCGCGGTGAGGACGACCGCGAGGAGGATCCCGGCCACGCGCGTGGAGCGGACGGGCACCCCGAGCGACGACGCGGTGTCGTCGCCGAGCGACAGCACGTCCAGCCGGCGGGCGAGGAGCAGCGACAGCGCGAGGGCGACGGCGACCACCGGAACCGCCCGGAGGAAGGCCTCCAGGCCCAGCTGCGACAGGCTGCCGCTCCCCCACGCCAGCAGCCCCTTGGTCTGCTCCTCGAAGAGGATCAGGAGCGTCGAGGTGCCCGCCTGGAGCGCGAGGGCGAGAGCCGATCCCGCGAGCACCAGGCGCGTGGTCGACGAGCCGGCGCCGCCCGCGATCCCGAGCACGATCGCCGCGGCGACGAGGCCGCCGGCGAACGCGACCGCCCCCGAGGCCCAGATCGGCACGGTCACGCCGAACGCCGCGACGGCCGTGACCGCGAAGTACGAGCCAGCCGTGACCCCCAGCGTGTCGGGCGAGGCGAGGGCGTTGCGCGAGAGCGACTGCATGAGGATCCCCGACGCGCCCAGCGCGACGCCCACCGCGACGCCCGCGGCGAGGCGGGGCAGACGCGAGCCGAGGAGGATGTCGGGATCGGCGAGGATCGCGCCGCTCGTGCCCTGCGTCAGGTGCCAGCAGGCGACGAGCACGAGGACCGCCGCGAGCCCCGCGAGCACGGCCACCGCGACGCCGGTCGAGCCTGTGCGGACCGGGCCGCGCGTCGCCGTGCCGGGCGCGGCCTCCTGCCCCGGCGCGGCGGAGGAGGACGGCCCCGCGGTCACTTGGTCAGCACGCCGACGAAGGCGTCGACGATCTGCGCGGCCGAGCGCGGGCCGCCGAACGTCCAGATGCCGCTGGGGAACGCCGTCACCCGTCCGTCCTTCACCGCCGGGATCGACGCCCAGGCGGGGTTCTTCTTCGCCGCCTCGACGAAGCTCTCCGAGTCGGGGTCCTCGGTGCCGGTGTAGAAGAGGCTGGCGTCGCCGACCGTCGTCATCCCCTCGATGTCGGTCTTGCCGAGTCCGTACGCGGGGTCCACCTCGCCCTTCCACGCGTTGGTGAGGCCGAGACGCTCGCCGATCTCGCCCACCAGCGACCCCTGTCCGAAGGGGCGCAGAGCGACGTTCCCGCCGTCGACCCACCCGTCGAAGAAGACGAAGTCGGTCGTAACGGGCTTGGCTGCGGCGACCTTCTTCTGGGCCTCGGCGAGGTGCTCCTCGAACTCGCCGACCACGGCCTTCGCGCGCTCCTCCCGCCCGGTGGCCGCGGCGATCAGCTCGAACGTCTCGGTCATCTGCCGGACGGGGTCGGCGGCGTCCGCGCCGGAGGTGGCCAGGACCGGGACGCCGTACTTCTCCAGCTGCGCGATGATCGGGGCGTCGGGGGTGCTCGCCTCGACGATCACCAGATCGGGCTTGGTCTGGAACAGCGCGTCGAGGTTCGGCTCCTGACGGGTGCCGACCGAGGTGACGTCCTTCGGCAGCTCCTCCGCGGTGTCCCAGAGCCGGTACCCGTCGGCGTCCGCGACGGCCACCGGGGTGAGGCAGAGGGAGAGGACGTCCTCGACCTGCTGCCACTCCAGGGCGGCCACGCGGGAGGCGGGACGGTCGAGCTTCACGGTGCGGCCGAAGGCGTCGGTGACCGAGACCGGGCCCGTCGCGGTCGTGGTCGTGTCGTCGGCGCAGCCCTGACCGGTCGCCGCCGCGGCGGACGCGGACGGGGACGACGAGGACGGCTGGGTCGTGCCGCAGGCGGTGAGGGCAAGCGCGAGCGCGCCGAGAGCGGCGAGGGCGGCGAGGGGCTTCTTCATGGGGACTCCATCTCGGAGGGCGGGCGCGCGAAAGGCCCGGGGGGGTGGTCGATGTCGGTACGGCGGGAAGCGGAAGGAGAGGGGCGGGGCGACCGGTCAGCGGCGGGCGGGGAGGCCGGCGGGGAGGCCGGCGGGGAGGCCGGCGGCGGGCTCGGTCCACTCGGCCGGCACGGCGACCCCGGCGGCCGGGCGGCGACCGTGGTGACGGCCGCGCGGGATCACCCGCACCCGGCCCGTCTCGGCGTCGACGACGGTGTCGATGTGCAGCCCGTAGACCGGCGACAGGTTCTCGCCCGTGAGCACCGAGACCGGGTCGCCGGCGGCGTGCACGCGACCGCGGTGGAGGAGCACCACCTCGTCGGCCACCTCGGCGGCGTGGCCGAGATCGTGCAGCACCACGCCGAGGGCCGTCCCGCGATCGGCGAGGTCGCGCACGAGGTCGAGCGTCTCGATCTGGTAGCGCAGGTCGAGGTGGTTCGTGGGCTCGTCGAGGAGCAGGACGCCGGTGTCCTGGGCGAGCGAGGTCGCCAGCCAGACGCGCTGCAGCTCGCCGCCGGAGAGCTCGTCCACCGGACGGTGCGCCATCTCCGCGAGACCGGTGAGCGAGAGGGCGCGGTCGATCGCGTTCCGGTCCTGGTCCGTCAGGCCCGCGAAGCGGCCTCGATGGGGGTGACGCCCGTGGGTCACCACGTCGCGCACCTCGAGGCCGGAGGGGTGCGGGCGGGACTGCGAGAGCATCGCCACCGTGCGCGCGAACTCCCGGGCCGACAGGGCGGCGACGTCACGCGCCTCGCCCGCGTCGCCGCCGATCCGGACCGACCCTGCCTCGACCCGGTGCAGGCGCGCGATCGCCCGCAGAAGCGTGGACTTGCCGCTGCCGTTCGGGCCGACGAGCGCGGTCACCGCCCCCGGACGCAGCCGGAGCGAGACGTCGTGCACCACGGGGGTCCGCCCGTAGCGCAGCGCGAGGTTCTCGGCGCTGAGCTCGCCGATCTCGGGGGTGGAAAGAACGGGGGCGGTGATCATATTAGGGCATCCTAACCTATACTGAGGGGGTGAGCCACCCCTACCGCACGTACCGCACGACCGTCGCCCGCCTCACGCCGCTCTCCCCCCACTTCACCCGGATCACGCTCCACGGCGAGGATCTGCAGTGGTTCGGGACCGACGGCCTGGATCAGCGCATCAAGGTGATGATCCCGTTCGCGGACGGCTCGTTCACCGACATCGGGCAGTTCGACGAGTCCCAGTCGATGACGGAGTGGTACCGCCGATGGCGCGAGCTCCCCGACGCGAAGCGCAACCCGGTGCGCACCTACACGATCCGCGCCGTGCGCCCCGCGGAGCGCGAGATCGACATCGACTTCGTGCTCCACGGCACCTCCGGCCCGGCGTCGGCGTGGGCCACCGCCGCCGCCGTCGGCGACGTCCTCGCCGTCGTCGGGCCGGACTCGCGGGTCGAGGGCCACGACGGGGGGATCGAATGGCACCCCGGCGAGGCGACCAGCCTGCTGATCGCCGGGGACGAGACCGCGGTCCCCGCCATCTGCTCGATCGTCGAGTCGCTTCCGGCCGACGCAACCGGCCAGGTGCTGGCCGAGGTGCCGACCGAGGCCGACGCCCTTCCGCTCTCCGCCCCGCCCGGCGTCACCGTGACGTGGCTCGCACGCGGCGCCGCTGCCCACGGCGTGCGCCTGAGCGCCGCCGTCCACGCCTGGGGCGAGGAGCGCGCGGCGCGTCTCGCCGCTCCGACGCGGACGCCGATCCGGCACGCCGCCGCTCCGGCCGCCCTTTCCGCCGCTCCGGCCGGCCTCTCCGCCCGGCTCGGGGCGGGCGAGGAGGGCGGCGGAGGCGGTGTCGCCACGCTCGCGCCGGCGACGGAGGAGTTCACCGAGCCCGACGAGGACGAGGTGCTGTGGGAGGTTCCCGAGCACGTGCCCGGCGTCGAGTACGCCTGGCTCGCCGGCGAGGCGGGGACGATCACGGCCCTCCGCCGCCATCTCGTGCGGGACTTGGGCATCGACCGTCGCTCGATCGCCTTCATGGGCTACTGGCGGGAAGGTCGCGCCGAGGCCTGATCCGCGCCCTGCCACGGCCTCGCGGGCGGGTCACCCCCGGCGCGAGGCGGCGACGGCGGCCTCGGTGCGGGTGGCGACGCCGAGCTTGCGCAGGATGGCCGACACGTGCACGCTCGCGGTCTTGGCGCTGATGAACAGCCGCTCCCCGATCTGCCGGTTGCTGAGGCCCTCGGCGATGAGCTCCAGCACCTGCTGCTCGCGCGCCGTGAGCGCGCTCGCGTCCGGGCCGGCGGGACCTTCCCCGTCGTGCTCCTCGCCCCGGCCCGCGTGCGATCCGGCGAGACCGGTCGCCGCCGCGAAGGCCGCGACCTCCCGCTGCAGCCCGACGTGGCCGATGCGCTCCGCGATCCGGGCGGCCGCCGCGATCTCCTCCGCCGCCACCGCGCGGTCGGCACGGGCGCCGGACCTCACGAGCAGCCGGGCCAGCTCGCGCCGCAGGAGCACCCGGAACACCGCGGGCATGTCGTCTCCGTCGGCGACGCGCACCGCCTCGCGCACCCCGGAGGGCGACGGGTCCAGCAGCGCGGCGAGCATCGCATGCCACTCCTCCCGGCGGAGCTGGGGCGGAAGGGCGTCCCACGCGCGGCGCACCGTCGCCGCGGTCTCCGCCGCGCCCGCATCGTCTCCGCGGGCGCGAAGGCTCGCGACGGCCCAGCCGCCGTCGAGCATCATCCGGGCCTCGTGCCCCAGCCTCGGCCCGGGATCGGCCACGACCTCGTGGAGCAGCTCTCGGGCGCCGTCGAGATCGCCGACCGCGAGCGCGACCGAGAGGTCCGCCGCGCGCACCGAGTACCAGATCTGCCGCTCGACGGCGCCGGACGCCTCGAACGTCGCACGCCACTCGTCGCGCAGGCTCCGCGCCTCGTCGATCCGTCCGCGCCAGGCGTGGGCGCGGATGCGGGAGACGGTCGTGTAGACGCGGAAGATGCGGAGCGTGCGCATCGTGAGGTCTCTCGCGAGCAGCTCCTCGGCCCGGTCGATCTCGCCCAGCTCCAGGAGCGGCTCGACCATGTTCTGGGTCATGATCGACCCGGTCGTGCGCTCGATCCCCAGGCGGCGCGCATGCGCGATCCCCTCTTCGGCCACCCGGACCGCCTCGCGGTACCGGCCCAGGGTACGCAGGGCGTCGGAGTAGTTCACGCGGTAGCGCAGCCGCGGGTCGTGGTCGACCGCGCACTCCCACGACAGACGGTAGTCGGCCAGCCCCTCGGCCACCTGCCCCAGATGCACGCGGCTGGCCGTGCAGCTCGCCGAGGTCTCTCCGGAGCCGGAGCCGCTGACCTCCGCCGTCCCCGCGCTGACGGCCCCGCTCGCGCTGCGCCCGCCGTCCTCGGACCACTGGATCCTCATCGGCTCGCTCATGGAGGACCTCCGCCGCATCCACGGCGACCTCCGCGCCGAGGACTGATCTCGCCCGTCCCTCCCGCCCCCCGGCTCCGTCCGCCGGCTCCCGCCGGCCCGCCCCCTCCCGCCGACCCGCCCTCTCCTGCCGACCCGCCCTCTCCTGCCGACCCGGCCCGGCCCCCGCCGCCCGCCTCACCTCCCGTCGCGAAATCTGTCGTCAAATCCCCGGAATGCCGACATCTTTCGGGACGGGAACGGACAGGCGCGACGCGACGGGAGGGAGCGACGGCCGGGGAGGCGGGGAGGGAGCGACCACCGGGGCGCGCCGCGCGGCGCGGAGACGCGGCGGTCGACGTCAGGCGCAGGGGATCTCGGCGACGGAGGAGTAGACCGGGAGCCCCCGCTCGTGGGCGGAAGAGCCGACCCGGCCCGTCTCGCCAGCCCGGCCTCGCCCAACCCGGCCCCGTTCCCGTCGCGAGATCTGTCGCCACGCCCCGGAAGAACCGACAGATCTCGCGACCGGAGCCGACCTCGCCCGAGAGGGACGGCTCAGGGAGTGTCGCCGACGGCGTGCGGCCGCGGGAGGGCGAGGAGCGTGCCCGTCTCGGTGAACTCCCGCTGGATCTCGTCGTTGTGCCGGTAGGTGAGGAGACTGACCGCCACGGCTGCGACCATGGCCAGCACGAACGCCGGGAGCAGTTCGTAGAGCCCGGTGTCCAGCGCCTTCCAGACGAAGACGGTCGCCGCGCCGACGAACATCCCCGCCAGCGCGCCCGCGGTCGTCAGCCGGCGCCAGAAGAGGCTGAGCAGGATCACCGGCCCGAAGGCCGCCCCGAACCCGGCCCAAGCGAACGAGACGAGGCCGAGGATGGTGTCGTTCGGACTCAGCGCGAGGATCAGCGCCACCACGGCGACCGCGAGCACGGCGAGCCGGCCCATGAGCACCAGGCGTCTCTGGGGCGGGGGCGTACGGCGGAACACCGTGTACAGGTCCTCGACGAGCGCCGAGGAGCAGACGATGAGCTGGCTCGAGATCGTGCTCATGATCGCGGCGAGCACGGCGGCGAGCACCAGCCCCGCCACGAACGGATGCAGCAGCGTCTTGGACATCAGCAGCACCACGGTCTCGGGGTTGCTCAGGTCGGTCCCCGTCCTGGCGACGTAGGCGACGCCGACGAGGCCGGAGATCACCGCACCGCCCATCGACACGACCATCCACGAGATCCCGATCCGGCGAGCGCTCTTCGCCTCCCGCGGGCTGCGCAGCGCCATGAACCGCACGATGATGTGCGGCTGTCCGAAGTAGCCGAGCCCCCAGGCGAGGGACGAGACGATCGCGAGCACGGTGCCTCCGGTGAGGGCCGTGTCGCCGAGGAGCGAGAGATGGCCGGGGGCGGCGTCGCCGATCGCCTGCGCCGTCTCGCCGAGGCCGCCGACCGCCACCACCGCCGCGACCGGGACGACGATCAGCGCGACGACCATCATCAGCCCCTGCACGACGTCGGTGAGCGAGGCGCCGAGGAACCCGCCGAACAGCGTGTACGCGAGCGTCACGCCGCTCACCAGCAGCACGCCCACGAGGTAGTCGCCGCCGAAGGAGCTCTCGAAGAAAACGCCGCCGGCGACCATCCCGGAGGAGATGTAGAGCGTGAAGAACACGAGGATCACGATCCCGGAGAGCACGCGCAGGAGCCGGGTGCGGTCGCGCAGCCGGTTCTCGAAGAAGCTCGGGACCGTGATCGAGTTGCGCGACACCTCGGTGTACGCCCGCAGTCGCGGCGCGACGAGGAGCCAGTTGAGATACGCGCCGATCGTGAGGCCGATCGCGATCCACGCCTCGATGAGCCCAGAGAGGTAGATCGCCCCCGGCAGCCCCATCACCAGCCAGCCGGACATGTCGGAGGCGCCTGCGCTCAGCGCGGCGATCCATGGCGGGAGGTTCCGCCCGCCGAGCATGTAGTCCTCGTGGTCCTCGGTGCGGCGGAACGCCAGGTAGCCGATGAGCAGCATGCCCGCGAAGTACAGCCCCAGCGCCCCGTATGTGAAGACCTGCTCAGACATCCTTGTCCCCCCTCCCCTGCTCCCCCCGAGCAGGACCCGTTCGATCTTGCCAAGTCGCCGCCGCGGGCACCACCCCCGATCCCGGCCTCGGAGGACGACGAACTAGGCTGACGGCTACTGAAGACGGAGGTGCCGTATGACGGGGACGACGCTCGACGAGGCGCTCGCGGAGCTCGCCGCGCTGGAGGATCCGAAGGCGCGCGCGGTGAACGAGCGCCATGGCGACGCGCACGGCGTCAACCTCACGAAGATGCGCGGGGTGGCCAAGCGCATCGGCACCGATCAGGGTCTCGCCCGCGAGCTCTGGGCGTCCGGCGACGTGGCGGGGCAGCTGCTCGGGCTCCTGATCTGCCGTCCGCGCGACTTCTCCGCCGACGACCTGGACGCCATGGTGCGCGAGACCGGCAGCACCAAGGCGCACGACTGGCTCATCAACTACGTCGCCAAGAAGTCACCGCTGGCCGAGGAGATGCGGCTGCGCTGGCTCGACGACCGCGACGCCGACGTGCGGGCCGCCGCCTGGTCGCTCACGACCGACCGGGTGGTCAAGAGGCCCGAGGGGCTCGACCTCGACGCCCTGCTCGACACGATCGAACGCGAGCTGAAGGACGCGCCGGGCCGCCTGCAGTGGGCGATGAACGAGACGCTCGCCCACATCGGCATCCATCACCCCGCGCACCGTGCCAGGGCGATCGCGATCGGCGAGCGCCTGCAGGTGCTCGCCGACTACCCCACGCCGCCGAACTGCACCTCGCCGTTCGCGCCGACGTGGATCGCCGAGATGGTCCGCCGCCGCGAGGGCTGACCCGCCTCCGCCCGGCCGCCCGCACCGCCCGCCTCCGCCCGGCCGCCCGCACCGCCCGGCCGCGCGCGACCGCCCGGGATGGGATGATCGAGGGACCATGTCTGCGCGCCTCGATCCGATCGCCCTCCGCACCGGCGACGGGTCGAGCCCCGACCCCGACGCCGTGTACTCCGCGTTCGTGGAGTGGGCCGAGGCCACCGGGATCACGCTGTACCCGGCGCAGGACGAGGCCGTCATCGAGATCGTCTCCGGCCAGAACCTGATCCTGTCGACACCAACGGGGACGGGCAAGTCGCTGGTCGCGGTCGCCGCGCACTTCGCGGCCCTCGCCGACCGCCGGCGCACCTACTACACGGCGCCGATCAAGGCTCTCGTGAGCGAGAAGTTCTTCGCCCTGACCGAGACGTTCGGACCCGAGAACGTCGGCATGGTCACCGGCGACTCCGCCGTCAACCCCGATGCCCCGATCGTCTGCTGCACCGCCGAGATCCTCGCCAACCTCGCGTTGCGCGAGGGACCGGGGGCCGACGTCGGGCAGGTCGTGATGGACGAGTTCCACTTCTACGGCGATCCCGACCGCGGATGGGCGTGGCAGGTGCCGCTGCTCTCACTCCCCCAGGCGCAGTTCGTCCTCATGTCGGCGACCCTGGGCGACGTGACAGGGCTCGCCGCCGACCTCACCCGGCGGACGGCGCGCGAGACCGCGGTCGTCACCGGCGTCGAGCGCCCGGTGCCGCTGCACTACTTCTACGAGACGACGCCGATCCACGAGACGATCGAGGAGCTGCTGAGCACCGACCGCGCGCCGGTCTACATCGTCCACTTCGCCCAGGCGGCGGCCATGGAGCGCGCCCAGGCCCTCGCGAGCGCCAAGATCGCCACCCGCGAGCAGCGCGACGAGATCGCGGCGCTCATCGGCGGCTTCCGCTTCACCACCGCCTTCGGCAAGACGCTCTCACGCCTCCTCCGCCTGGGCATCGGCGTGCACCACGCCGGCATGCTCCCGAAATACCGCCGCCTCGTCGAGCAGCTGGCGCAGCGGGGCCTGCTCCGCGTGATCTGCGGCACCGACACGCTCGGCGTCGGCATCAACGTCCCGATCCGCACCGTGCTGCTCACCGCGCTCACCAAGTTCGACGGGACGCGGATGCGTCAGCTCAACGCCCGCGAGTTCCACCAGATCGCCGGACGCGCGGGGCGGGCGGGGTTCGACACCGCGGGGACCGTCGTCGTCCAGGCCCCCGAGCACGAGACCGAGAACCTGGCGGCGATCCGCAAGGCCGGGGACGATCCGAAGAAGAAGCGCAAGATCATCCGGAAGAAGGCGCCCGACGGCTTCGTCTCGTGGGGCGAGCCCTCGTTCCGCAAGCTCGTCGACGCCGAGCCGGAGCCGCTCGCCTCGCACATGCAGATCACGAGCGCGATGCTGCTGAACGTGATCGGCCGGGGCGGCGACGTCTTCGCGAACGTCCGCGCCCTCGTCTTCGACAACCACGAGCCGCGGGCGCGGCAGCGCGTGCTCGCCGTGCGCGCGATCGGCATCTTCCGGACGCTTCTCGAGTCGGGCGTCGTCGAGCGGACGCCGGACGGGCAGGCGCGCCTCACCGTCGACCTGCAGCCGAACTTCGCCCTCAACCAGCCCCTGTCGCCGTTCGCCCTCGCGGCCTTCGACCTGCTGGACCCGGAGTCGCCGACGTTCGCGCTGGACGCCGTGTCGATCGTCGAGGCGACCCTCGACGACCCCCGCGCCGTGCTGAGCCAGCAGGAGTTCGTCGCCCGGGGCGAGGCGGTCGCCGCGATGAAGGCCGAGGGACGGGACTACGAGGAGCGCATGGAGGCGCTCGAGGAGATCACCTACCCGAAGCCGCTGGAGGAGCTTCTCGGCGCCGCGTTCGAGACGTTCAGCGCCGCTCAGCCGTGGATCCGCGACATGGAGCTGCGTCCCAAGTCCGTCGTGCGCGACATGTACGAGCGGGCGATGTCGTTCGGCGAGTACGTCGCCCTGTACAAGGTCGCGCGTTCCGAGGGCGTCGTGCTGCGCTACCTGTCGGACGCCTACCGCGCGACCTCCCAGACCATCCCGGAGCACCTGAAGACCGAGGAGCTGCGCGACCTCATCGAGTGGCTCGGAGAGCTCGTGCGCCAGGTCGACTCGTCACTGCTGGACGAGTGGGAGGAGCTGGTGAGCGGGCACCCCGCCCCGCACGACGACGACCCGGTGGTCCCGCCGGCTCCGAGGCGTCTCACGAGCAACGCGCGCGCCTTCCGGATCCTGGTCCGCAACGAGCTCTTCCGCCGGGTGCAGCTCGCCGCGCGGGAGGACGTCGACGCCCTCGCGGCGCTGGACCCCGAGTTCGGCGCGGCGGGCTGGGACGCCGCGCTCGACGCCTACTTCGCCGAGCACGACGAGATCCTCACCGGTCCCGACGCCCGCAGCGCCGCCCTCCTCCTGTTCGACGAGACCGGCGGCTCGGCCGTCGGCACGCCCGAGCCGGGAGCGGAGCGCGGCGACGCCCGGCCCGCGGCCCGGGTCTGGAGCGTGCGGCAGATCATCGACGACCCGGCCGGCGACCACGACTGGGGCATCTCGGCGCGGGTCGACCTCGACGCCTCGGACGAGGCCGGCGAGGCCGTCGTCGCCGTCACCGCGGTCGACCGCCTCTGACCCGCCGATTAACTCTCTTCACAAATTCGTGAAATAAGCGTACGCTCGCGGTCATGAACGCGATCATTCGCACGAGCGGCCTCACGAAGCACTACGGCCGCGTCCACGCTCTCGACGGCCTCGACCTGCAGGTGGACGAGGGGCAGGTGCACGGCTTCCTCGGCCCGAACGGCGCAGGGAAGTCCACCACCATCCGCATCCTGCTCGGGCTCGCCCGCAAGACCGGCGGCACGGCCGAGGTCTTCGGCCAAGACCCCTGGACCTCGGCGGTCGCCGTCCACCGGCGCCTCGCCTACGTGCCGGGCGACGTGAGCATCTGGCCCAACCTCTCCGGCGGAGAGGCGATCGACCTGCTCGCGCGGCTGCGCGGCGCCGACACCCGGCACGACGCCTACCGTGCCGAGCGGGCCCGCCTGGAGGAGGCGTTCCAGTTCGACCCTCGCAAGAAGGGCCGCGCGTACTCCAAGGGCAACCGGCAGAAGGTCGCGCTCATCGCCGCCTTCGCCGTGCCCGCCGAGCTCTACATCTTCGACGAGCCGACGAGCGGGCTCGACCCGCTCATGGAGGTCATGTTCCGCCGCGAGGTCGCCCGGGTCAAGGCCGCAGGGGCCACCGTGCTCCTCTCCAGCCACATCATGTCCGAGGTCGAGCAGCTCTGCGACCGCGTCTCGATCATCCGGGCCGGGCGGATCGTCGAGACCGGCTCGCTCGCCGACCTGCGGCACCTGACCCGCACCGAGGTGTCGTTCGCCGCCGCCGACCCCTCGGCGCTCGACGGCATCCCGGGAGCCCACGACGGCACGGCCGAAGACGGCCGCGCCCGCTTCACGGTGGACAGCGACCAGGTCGCCCTGGCCCTGCCCGTGCTCGCCGAGCGACAGGTCGAGGGACTGCGGATCGAGCCGCCCTCGCTGGAGGAGCTCTTCCTGCGGCACTACGGCGACGACCTCGCCGCGCTCGAAGGCGCGGGAACGGCGGCCGGCCGGGACGACGACGGGACGGCCACGCCGGGCACCCGCGCGGCCCGGCGTGCGCACGAGAAGGCGGCGCGCTGATGTACGCCTCGCCCCCTGCCGCCCGGCGCTCCTCCAGCGCTCCGCTGCGCACGCTCCTGCGGCAGCGGATCCGCCGCGATCGGGTGCAGCTGCTGCTCTGGATCCTCGGCACCGCCGCCCTCGCCGGTGCCGCGGTGAGCGGCGTGGCCTCGTCCTACGGCACCGAGAAGGACCGCATCGAGCTGCTCGCGACCGTCATGGCCAACCCGGTGATCCTGATGTTCCGGGGCCTCCCCTCCGGCGCGGGCGAGGAGGAGTTCACGCTCTTCCTGATCCTGCCCTTCCTCGCCATGATGGCGGCGTTCATGAGCGTCTTCCTCGCCGTGCGCCACACGCGCGGCGACGAGGAGCAGGGCCGCAGCGAGCTGCTCGCCGCCACGTCCGCCGCGCGCCTGCGGCCGCTCGTCGCCACGATCGTCCACGGCCTGGCCGCGAACGTCGTGCCCGGCGCCCTGACGGCCGCGGTCTTCGCGGCGTCCGGGTTCCCGCCGGCCGGCTCCGTGGTCTCGGGCGTTGCGACTGCGGGCGTGGGCGTCTGCTTCCTCGGCATCGCGCTCACGGCGGGGCAGCTCATGCGCACCTCCCGCGGGGCGAACTCGCTGGCGGTGTGGATCCTCATGGCCGCGTTCGTGATCAGCGGCCTCGGCAATGCCATCGGCACCCCCGACGCCGCCCTCACCCGGCTGGAGAGCAGCGGACTCGCCTGGGTCTCGCCGTTCGGGTGGGCGGAGAACAGCCGGCCGTTCGCGGACGACGCGATCGGCCTCGCGCTGCTGCCGGCCGCCCTCGGCGTCGTCCTCGTCGCCGTGTCGCTCGTGCTGCAGAGCACGCGCGACCTCGGCGAGGGACTCGTGCCCGAGCGGGCGGGACGCGTGCACGCCGGCGCCGGGCTGTCCTCGCCGCTCGGCCTGGCCTGGCGCCTCACCGGCGGCGCGACCCTCGGCTGGGCGGTGGGCGGGTTCGTCACCGGGCTCCTCGCGACCAGCCTGGCCTCGGTCATCTCCTCGATCGGCTCTCAGCTGCCCAGCGTGCGCAAGATCTTCGAGGCGATGGCCAAGGGCGGGAGCCTGGAACAGGGCATGGTGGTGATCTTCTACACGATCGTCGGCGTGCTCGCCGCCTGCGCCGCGGTGCAGACGATCAGCCGCGCCCGCCAGGAAGAGGCGCACGGCACCGCCGAGGCCCTGCTCGCGACGCCGGTCGGCCGGGTCCGCTGGCTCGCCGGCTACCTGGCCGTCGCCCTGATCGCGGTCGTCGCGACCGCGGGCATGGCGGTCCTGGGGTCCCTCCTCGGGGTGGCCGGACGGGACGGCAACCGGGGCCTCGTCCAGGACGCGCTCGTCGCCGGGGCCGGCCAGGCGCTGGCCGCCGGGGTGTTCCTGGCGGTGACCGCGCTGCTGTTCGTGCTCGTGCCGCGCGGGACCATCGCCGTGAGCTGGACGCTCGTGCTCGTGGCCCTCCTGCTGGGCCTGTTCGGCCCGCTGTTCGGCGCCGCCGAGTGGGTGACGAACCTGTCGCCGTTCGCGCAGGCTCCCGTCCCGTCCGGCGACGGCGTCGACGTCAAGGGGCTGTGGTGGATGCTGGCGGCCGCCGCGGCAGGGACCGCGGGAGCCCTCGCGCTCATGCGCCGCCGCGAGCTTCACCCCGCAGGCTGACAGGCCCGGGATCGGCCGGGCGTCCGGGAGACGAGAGACCGGCCGATCCAGGGCAGGATGGAGAGACCATGACCCCGACCGCTCGCCCTCCCCAGACCCCCCGGCCCAAGGCCCGGGCGCAGAAGACGCCCGCGGCGGACGCCCCCGGCACAGAGGAGCGACGGAGGGAGGCGCGTCAGGACGAGGAGCACCTCGGGATCGAGGCCGCCGAGGAAGCGGCGGCGATGATCGCCGGCGTCGGCTTCCCGCGGATGCCCGGACGCGTGATGATGGCCCTGATCGCCGCCCCCGCCGAGGGGTACACCGCGGCCGACCTCGCCACGCGCCTGGGGGTGAGCGCCGCGGCGGTGTCCGGAGCGGTGCGCTACCTGCAGACGATCCAGGTGGTGCGCCGGGTGTCGCGGCCGGAGGAGCGACGCGACCGCTACGTGATCGTCCCCGACACCTGGTACGGGCTGATGACGAACAACGGGCCGATCTACGAACGGCTCGCCGCGCACATCGAGGCGATCGGGCTCGCGCACGACGACGACCACGCCGCCCGCGACCGCGCCGACGAGATGGCCGAGTTCTTCCGCTTCATGGCGCGGCGGATGCCGCAGCTCATCGACGAGTGGGAGGCGCACCGGGCCGAGCGCACCGCCCCCTGAGGCGACGGCCCCTGAGGCGACGGCCCGCGCCCCGGTGCGGTGGGGGACGCACAGGCCTCCCCCACCGCACCGGGCAGAGAAGGTGTCTCAGGGGTTGAGCACCACGCGCAGCTGCTCCAGCGCCCAGTCGATCTCGGTCGGGCGGATCACGATCGGCGGCGCGATGCGGATCGTCTGGCCGTGCGTGTCCTTCACCAGCACGCCGCGCTCGAGCAGACGCTCCGCGATCTCGCGCCCTGTGCCCAGCGCCGGGTCGATGTCGACGCCCGCCCAGAGCCCGACGACCCGGACCTCGGTCGCGCCGTGGCCGAGGAACGGCTCCAGCCCGGCGCGCAGGTGGTCGCCGAGGGCCTTCGCCCGCTCCTGGAACTCTCCGGACTCGAGCATCTCGACCACACGCAGCCCCACGGCCGCGGCCAGCGGGTTGCCGCCGAAGGTCGAGCCGTGCTCGCCGGGGCGGATGACCCCGAGGACGTCGCGGTCGCCGACGACGGCGGAGACGGGGAGGATCCCGCCGCCGAGCGCCTTGCCGAGCAGGTACAGATCCGGCACGACGCCCTCGCGGTCGCAGGCGAAGGTCTCGCCCACGCGCCCGAGCCCCGACTGGATCTCGTCCGCGACGAAGAGCACGTTGCGCTCGGTGCAGATCTCGCGGATCCGACGCAGGTAGCCCTCCGGCGGGACGACCACCCCGGCCTCGCCCTGGATCGGCTCGACCAGCACCGCGGCGGTCTCGTCGGTGATCGCGGCGGCGACGGCCTCGGCGTCGCCGTACGGCACCGCG
>Ga0164243_10008330_pt1 | contig 15311 bp, 13 predicted proteins | sample OricompcompostOP_FD_108781 | JGI IMG/M metagenome (GOLD analysis project Ga0164243, IMG submission 108781) | Organic Plus compost microbial communities from Emeryville, California, USA - Original compost - Organic plus compost (OP) | ecosystem: Engineered > Solid waste > Mixed feedstock >... | reverse complement strand
GCGTCGAAGAACCCGGACAGCACCAGGGTGAACAGGAACGCCGCCGCCGCGACCGCGCCCGCCGAGGAGAACCCGCCGACCAGGTCGACGTGCCCGAGCAGCCCGAGGTCCGGCACCGACAGCGGCGAGTCCGGCAGCTGCGGCACCACCACGCCCCACTGCGCGGCCGGCACCGGCGCCACCGCCTGCACCAGCATCGACAGGGCCGTCCCGGCCGCGATGGCCAGCAGGATCGCGCCCGGCACCCGCCGCACGACCAGCACGATCATCATCAGCAGCGTCAGGCAGAAGATCGCGCTGGGCCAGCCGACCAGGTGCCCGGCCGCGCCGGTGCCGAGCTGCACCGGGACCGTGGTCTCGGCCGCGTCCGGCTTGCGCGTGACGATCCCGGCGCTGACGAGCCCGACCAGCGCGATGTAGAGCCCGATGCCGACGGTCAGCGCGGTCTTCAGCGGCGGCGGGATGGCGAGGATGATCCGCTGCCGCACTCCGCTGGCGGCCAGCAGCACGATCACCGCCCCGGCCAGCACCACCAGCCCGAACGCCTGCGGCCAGGTCATCGCGGGCGCGATGGTGAACGCCACGACCGGGATCACCCCGAGCCCGGCGGCCATCGCCAGCGGCGCGTTGCCGGCCACGCCCATGAGCACGGTGGTGATCCCGGCGCACAGCGCGGTGGCGGTGGTCAGCTGCGCCGGGTCCAGCCGGGCGCCGGTGCTGTCGGTGGCCGAGCCGAGGATCAGCGGGTTCAGCAGCACGATGTAGGACATCGCGACGAACGTGGTCAGCCCGCCGCGCAGCTCGCGGCCGACGGTGCTGCCGCGTTCGGCGAGGCGGAACCAGCGGTCGAGCGGGCCGGACCTGCGGCCGGGGCCGTCGCGGAGGGATTCGCGGAGCATGGGGCCTCCCGGTGTCGGCGGGGTTTTCCGGGTAGCGGAGGGGTTTTCCGGGCAGGGGAGGGCGGCGCCGGAATTCGGCGCTGCGCGGGAGAAAACGAGTGTCCGGAGTGGACTTAGAAGGAATTCCGAAGTGGACGGATCAGGAAATTCCGCCCGGTTGAGCGGAGATCAGTACTCGACCCGGTCCGGCTTGGCCAGCCACCGCTCGAACGGCGCGTTCCGCTCGTCGAGCGCGACCTGCCGCACCGCGGTCGGCCACGGCCGCGACTCCGGCTCCCGGAACAGGTCGTGGAAGGCGCGGTCGTCGAACCCGGCGCGCGCGGCGTCCTCCCGGTCGGCGGCGTAGAGCACCCGGTCCAGCCGCGCCCACAGCGCCGCTGCCAGGCACATCGGGCACGGCTCGCACGAGCTCACCAGCACGCACCCGGCCAGCGAGAAGGTGTCCAGCGCCCGGCAGGCCCGCCGGATCGCGGTGACCTCGGCGTGCGCGGTCGGGTCCAGGTCGGTGGTCACCAGGTTGGTACCGCCGGCGACGAGGCGGTCGCCGCGCAGCACCAGCGCGCCGAACGGGCCGCCGCCGGAGTCGACGTTGCCGGCGGCCAGCTGCACGGCCTGGCCGACCCAGCGGGCGTCGGTCGTGGTCTCGGAATCGGTCTCAGCGGTCACGAATGCCTCCTGCGCTGCTCTGATCAGGCGATGTGGGTTTCGCGTGAAACCACGCGGGCGGGGACGTCAGGTCCCGGCGATGTGCTGCGGCGCGACCGGGACGTGGGTGAGGTCCCTGCCGGTGGCCGCGCGGATCGCCGCGACCACGGCCGGAGTGGTGGAGATCGTGGGCGGCTCGCCGACGCCGCGGACGCCGTAGGGCGCGTTCGGGTCGCCGCGCTCGATCACGTCGATCTCCATCGGCGGCACGTCCAGGATCGTCGGGATCAGGTAGTCGGTGAACGAGGCGTTGCGCATCCGCCCGTCGCTGACCTGCACCTCCTCCATCACCGCCAGGCCGAGGCCCTGCGCCGAGCCGCCCTGGATCTGCCCGCGGACGGCCTCCGGGTGGACGGCCTTGCCGACGTCCTGCACGCAGTCCAGCCGCACCACCTTGACCAGGCCGAGCTCGGTGTCCACGTCGACGATCGCGCGGTGCGCGGAGAACGCGTGCTGCACCTGCACGAGCTCGCTGGCGCCGGTCTCGTCCATGGGGAACGTGCGGCGGTGGTGATATTCGCGGGTCTGCTCGACGACCTCGTCGCCGAGCAGGTCGGCGAGATCGGCCAGCACCTCCTCGTCGCCGGAGACGACCTTGCCGCCGTGCAGCGCGCTCCCGCCGGTGATGCCGCGCCGCTCGGCCAGCCGCAGCACTTCCGCGCGCACCGCCGCGCAGGCGGTCTGCACGGCTCCGCCGGTCACGTAGGTCTGCCGGGATGCGGAGCTGGAGCCGGCCGCGCCGACCGAGGTGTCGTTGGGGTGGATCACCACGCGCTCCACGCCGAGCTCGGTGCGCGCGATCTGCTGCTGCACGGTGACCAGGCCCTGCCCGACCTCGGCGGCGGCGGTGTGCACCTCGGCCAGCGGCTCGCCGCCGACCACGGCCAGCCGCACCCGCGCGGTGGAGTAGTCGTCGGCGCCCTCGGAGTAGCAGATGTTCTTGATCGTCACGCCGTAGCCGATCCCGCGCACCACGCCTTCGCCGTGCGTCGTGTTGGACACCCCGCCGGGCAGGTCCCGCAGATCCCGCTCGGCGGGCTGCTCCGGCAGCGGGATGGCGCGCAGCCGCTGCAGCAGTTCGGCGACCGGGGCCGGGTGGTCCAGCCGCTGCCCGGTGGGGATCTCGTCGCCCTCCGCGATGGCGTTGCGGATGCGCAGGTCCACCGGGTCCATGCCGAGCGCGTCGGCGAGTTTGTCCATTTGGGACTCGTAGGCGAAAGTCGGCTGCACCGCGCCCAATCCGCGCATCGCCCCGCACGGCGGGTTGTTCGTGTACGACCCCCAGGATTCGATGTCCACATTGGCCACCCGGTACGGGCCGACGCCGAGGGTGGAGCCGTTGCCGACCACCACCGGGGTCTTCGAGGCGTAGGCACCGCCGTCGAAGTACTGCCGCGCCTTGACGTAGACCAGCTCGCCGTCGCGGGTGGCGCCGTGCTCGTAGTGCAGCGTCGCCGGGTGCCGGTGCACGTGGCCGTGGAACGACTCCTCGCGGCCGTAGACCATCTTCACCGGCTTGCCGGTGCGCAGCGCCAGCAGGCACACGTGCACCTGGATGGACAGGTCCTCGCGCCCGCCGAACGCGCCGCCGACGCCGGACAGCGTCATGCGCACCTTCTCCTCGGGCAGGTCCAGCGCGGCGGCGGTCTGCCTGCGGTCGGAGTGCAGGTCCTGGGTGGCCAGGTAGAGGTCGACGCCGCCGTCCTCGGCGGGCAGCGCCAGGCCCGATTCCGGGCCGAGGAACGCCTGGTCCTGCATCCCGACGGTGTAGACGCCGGAGACGACGACCTCGGCGGCCGCCTGCGGATCGCCCTTGCGGATCACCTGGTGGCGCACGACGTTGCCGTCCTCGTGCAGCTTCGGCAGCGCCTCGTCGTGCGCGGCGGCCTCGGCGTCCAGCACCGGTTCCAGCACCTCGTAGTCGACCTCGATGCGGTCCAGCGCGCGGCGGGCGGTCTCCGGGTGGTCGGCGGCCACCAGCGCCACCGGCTCGCCGACGTAGCGCACCACGTCCTCGGCCAGCACCGGCTGGTCGGCCACCTTCACCCCGTACCCGTTGCGGCCGGGCACGTCCTCGGCGGTGAGCACCGCGTGCACCCCGGGCGCGCGCAGCGCCGGGCCGACGTCGATGCCGCGGATGCGCGCGTGCGGGTGCGGGCTGCGCAGCGTCGCGCCCCACAGCATGTCCTCGGCCCACAGGTCGGAGGAGTAGGCGAACTCGCCGCGCACCTTCAGCGTGCCGTCCGGGCGCTGCGGGGAGGCGCCGATGCCGCCGGTGATCCCGGTGTCGAGGTGCTGCGGGCTGCGGGTCGGGCCGCTCATCGGGCCACCTCCAGATGTGTCGCGTTCCCGCGGATGCGGGTGCAGGCCGCGCGCAGGTCCGCGGCCAGCTCGGGTTCCTCGCCGCTGATCAGCCGCCCCTCGGCCACCAGCGGGTCGCCGCCGCGCAGCAGCAGCCGCAGCCGCGGCGGCGGGCCGAGCACGAGCGCGGCGACCGGGTCGGCGATGCCGGCGTGGTCGAGGCCGGTCAGGTCCCACACCGCGACGTCGGCGAGCCGCCCGGGCGCCAGCGAGCCGATCTCGTGCTGCCTGCCGAGGCATTCCGCGCCGCCGAGGGTGGCCGCGCGCAGCGCCTCCCGGACCGCCAGCGCGCGGGGGCCGCCGCGGGCGCGGGCGGTCAGCAGCGCCTGCCGCATCTCCTCGCCGAGGCCGCCGGATTCGTTCGAGGCCACCCCGTCGATGCCGAGCCCGACCGGGGCGCCCGCGTCCAGCAGCTCCCGCAGCGGAGCGGTACCCGCGCCGAGGCGGCCGTTCGAGCTGGGGCAGTGCGCCGCGCCGGTGCCGGTCTCGCCGAGCCGCGCCACCTCGCCGCCGTCCAGGTGCACGGTGTGCGCCAGCCACACGTCGTCGCCGAGCCAGCCGAGCCGCTCGGCGTAGGCCACCGGCCGCACCCCGTGCTCGTCCAGGCACTGCCGCTGCTCGTCGAGGGTTTCGGCGAGGTGGGTGTGCAGCCGCACCCCGCGCCGCCGCGCCAGCTCCGCGCTGCGCCGCATCAGCTCGCCGGTGACGGTGAACGGCGAGCACGGGCCGACCGCCACCCGCACCCGCGCGTCCGGCGCCGGGTCGTGGAACCGGGAGATCGCCTCGTCGGTGCCGCGCAACGCGGTGTCGACGTCCTCCACCAGCGAGTCCGGCGGCAGCCCGCCCCGCGACCGCCCGCGGTCCATCGAGCCGCGCACCGCGTGCAGCCGCGTGCCGATCCGCTCGGCCGCCCGCACCACCGCGCCGAACACGTCCCCGCCGGCGCGCGGGAACACGTAGTGGTGGTCGGCGACCGTGGTGGCCCCGGACAGCGCGGCCCGCGCGAGCCCGGCCGCCGCGGCCGCGTGCGCGATCTCCTCGTCGAGCCCGGCCCACACCGGGTACAGCTCGGTGAGCCACTCGAACAGCGCCGAGTCGGCGGCCAGGCCGCGGGTGGCCCACTGGTAGAGGTGGTGGTGGGTGTTCACCAGGCCCGGCGTGACCAGGCACCCGGTGACGTCGATCCGCCGCCCCGGCTCGTCCGGCCCCGGGGAGCCCGCCCCGACCGCGGCGATCCGCCCGCCGTCGACGACCACGTGCCCTTCCGGGTGCTCCGGGCCGTCGACCGCGGCGATCGCGCCGCCGTGCAGCACCAGCCGCTCAGCCATGGGCGGCCTTCCGCTCGGCGGCCAGCCGCACCGCGTCCATGATCTTCTCGTAGCCGGTGCAGCGGCAGAGGTTGCCGGCCAGCGCCTCCCGGATCTCCGCGTCGGACGGCTCCGGCCGCCGCGCCAGCAGGTCCTCGGTCTGCACCAGCAGCCCGGGGGTGCAGAAACCGCACTGCACCGCGCCGGTGTCGAGGAACGCCTGCTGCACCGCGCCGAGCTCGTCCCCCTCGGCGAGGCCCTCCACGGTGCCGACCTCCCGGCCCTCGACCTGCCCGGCCGCGACCAGGCACGCGCACACCGCGACGCCGTCCAGCGCCACCGTGCACGAGCCGCATTCGCCCTGCTCGCAGGCGTTCTTCGAGCCCGGCAGCCCGAGCCGCTCGCGCAGCACGTACAGCAGGCTCTCGCCCGCCCAGACGTCGTCGGCCTGCTGCGGCCGGCCGTTGACGGTGAACTTCAGGCGCATTCCGGCCTCCCGGTGCGGTGCTCGTCCCAAACCCGGCGCAGCGCGCGGTGCGCGAGCACGCCGAGCGCGTGCCTGCGGTAGTCCGCGGTGCCGCGCACGTCGTCGATCGGCCGCGCGGCCGCGGCGACCAGCTCCCCGAAGCGGCGGGTCAGCGACTCCGGCAGCGCGCCGGGGGAGTCCCAGTCCAGCTCCGCGGCCAGGAACTCCTCGGCCTCCCGCGCGCGGAACGGGGTCGGCCCGGCCGAGCCGACGCCGGTGCCGACCCGCCGCTGCGCCGGGTGCAGCGCGAGGGCGAAGGTGCACACCGCGATCACCATCGCGTTGCGGGTGCCGACCTTCGCGAACTGCTGCGGCCCGCCCGCGGGGTCGAGGTGCACCGCCGCGATCAGCTCGTCGCCGGCCAGGGCGGTGCGCTTCGGCCCGGTGAAGAACTCCGCGGCCGGCACCAGCCTGCTGCCCCGCACCGAGACCAGCTCGACCTCGGCACCGGCGGCCAGCAGCGGCGGGTGCCCGTCCCCGGCCGGGGAGCCGGAACCGAGGTTGCCGCCGAGCGTGCCGCGGTTGCGGATCTGCGGGGACCCGACCGTGCGGGCGGCCATCGCCAGCCCCGGCAGCCGGTCGCCGAACTCCTCGATCAGCCGGGTGTAGGGCACGCCCGCGCCGATCCGCAGCCGCCCGCCGTCCGCCGAGCACTCCCGCAGCTCGGGCACGGCGGTGAGGTCCAGCAGCGCGTCCGGCCGCCGGTGGTCCATGTTGACCTCGACCATCACGTCGGTGCCCCCGGCCAGCGGGATGGCCTCCGGGCGCTCGGCGCGCAGCCGCAGCGCCTCCGGCAGCGAGGTCGGGGAGAGGAAGTCCACGGTGCCTCCTCGGATCGGGGCTGCCCGCGAACTCGTCGCCGTCCGCGGGAGGCGTTCAGTACACAACCGGCCGCGCCGCGTTGACCAGCGGTGGAAAACCCGAAATGCGCCCGCGTCGCCCGGGTGGCGTTGGTGGTTTCCTACGAACGGCGTGACGGCCGCGTGAACGCTCGCCGCCGGCAGCGCCCGCGCGCCCTCGGCAGCGGCGGGCGGAGGGTGCACAGTGTCCGGGTGCGACTCAGCGACCTGGTGGCCGATCCCGACCTGGGCCTGACGCTGCTGGCCGGCGCGGGCGATCCGGAGGTCCGCGGCGTCTACGTCACCGACCTGCTCGACCCGCGCCGCTACCTCGGCGGCGGGGAGCTGGTGCTGACCGGCCTGGTGTGGCGCTCCGGCCCGCAGGACTCGGACCGGTTCGTCGCCGCGCTCGCCGAGGCCGGGGTCGCCGCGCTCGGCGCGGGCACCGCCCGGCTGGGCAGCACCCCGCCGGACCTGGTGCGGGCCTGCCGGCGCCGCGGGCTGCCGCTGGTGGAGGTCCCGGTGGCGGTCAGCTTCGGCACGCTGTCGGAGCGGGTGATGGCCGCGCACCGCGCGCTCGGCCGCGGCTGGGTCGCGGCGGTCGCCGAGGGCGCGGACCTGGACCGGGTGCTGGAGCGGGCGGCCGCCGAGCTGGGCACCGACTGCTGGGTGCTGTCCGGCACCGGCTGGGTCGTCGCGGGCACCGCCGAGCTGCCGCAGCGCGCCGAACTCGTCCGCGCGTACGCGGAGAGCTCCGCGCGCGAGCGGCGGATCAGCACCGGCGGCGCGCACTTCCACCTGCACGCGGTGGGCGAGGCCGATCCGCGCCTGGCCGGCTGGTTCGTCGCCGTCGGCGAGCACGCGGGCGCGGCCGCCGCGGCCGAGCTGGCCACCGTGGTGGCGCTGGTGCGCACCCGCGTCGACGAGGCGCGGCGGATCTCCGGGCGTTCGGTGGAATCGGCGCTGCGGCGGCTGCTGGACGGCAGTTCCAGCACCGCGGAAGTGGTGGCACGCCTGGAAACCCTCGGCCTGCCGCAGGGGGAGCCGACCCGCGCGGTGCTGCTGTCGGCCGGCTCCGGCGACGAGCGGACCGCCACCGCGGTGCTGCGCGAACTCGCCGCCGCCACGGGACTTCCGGTGGTCACCGCCCCGCTGCACGGCGCCGCCGCCGCGGTCTTCGCCGACGACGAGCAGCACCTGGCCGAGCTCCCGCAGCGGTTCCGCGAGCTGCTGACCGGCACCCGGCTGCGCGCCGGTGTCAGCGACATCGCCGCCGCGGGCGAACTCCGCTCCGCACTGGAGGAAGCGCGCTACGCGCTGCGCCTGGCCGAGGCGGGCGAGCCGGAATCTCCCGCCGCCGCGGGGGAATCGGCCGTCGTCACCGCCGCCGAGCTCGCCTCCCACCGGGTGCTGCTGGCCAGCGTGCCCGCCGAGCTGCGCCGCTCCTACCGGCAGCGGGTGCTCGGCCCGCTGCTGGACTACGACGCCGAGCACGACGCCGATCTGGTCCGCACGCTGCGGACCTTCCTGGAATGCGCCGGATCTTGGCAGCGTTGCGCCCGGCGGCTGCACATCCACGTGAACACGCTGCGGTACCGGATCAGCCGGGTGGAGCGCATCACCGGCCGCGATCTCGCCGAGTTCGCCACCCGCGTGGACTTCCACCTGGCGCTGCAACCGATCGACCGGAGCTGACCGCCGTTACCCGTTCGTGTGAGTAGTCACAATCGCCTGCGCTGCGCTCGGGGAACCCCCAGGACGGTTCGTCTTCGGCAGCTGCGACCGGTACCGTGCTTGGTCGGCGCGCGGCCGCCTGAACGGGCGACCGGACCCACGACCCCAGCGCGGAGCGACGCGGAACACGGAGGTACACGGATTGACCGACCTGTCCGCCACCACCGGTGTGACGGACCGCCCGAGCGACCCGAGCGTCGCCGGAGGCGCGGCACGTTCAGCTGAACGCATCCGGCGGCACCTCGACCGCGCGGCACTGCCCACCCCGTGCCTGGTGCTGGACCTGGCATTGGTGCGCGAGCGCTACGCCGAACTGCGCACCGCTCTGCCGGACGCGCGCATCTGCTACGCGGTGAAGGCCAATCCGAACCCCGACGTCCTCGCCACCCTCGTCGAGCAGGGCAGCTCCTTCGACGTGGCCAGCCCCGGAGAGATCGACCTGTGCCTCGCGCACGGCGCCGCGCCGGAGCAGATCTCCTACGGCAACACCATCAAGAAGCGCGCCGACATCGCCCGCGCCCACGAGCTCGGCGTGCGGCTGTTCGCCACGGACAGCGCCGCCGACCTGGACAAGATCGCCGAAGCCGCCCCGGGCGCGCAGGTGTTCTGCCGCGTCTCGGTGGACAACCGCGGCTCCCGCACCCCGTTCGGCCGCAAGTTCGGCTGCCCGCCGGAGACCGCCGCGCAGCTGCTGGTCCGCGCCGCCGAGCTCGGCCTCGACCCGTGCGGCGCCTCGTTCCACATCGGCTCGCAGCAGCACGAGCCCGCGGCCTGGGAGCACGGCATCCGCGCCGCCCGCGAGGTCTTCGACACCGCCGCCGCGCACGGCGTGCGGCTGCGGCTGGTCAACCTCGGCGGCGGGCTGCCCGCCGAGTACACCGAGGCCGCCCCGCCGATCGGCGACTACGCGGCCGGCATCGAGCGCGCGCTGGACCGCGAGTTCGGCGCGCAGCGCCCGGAACTGCTCGTCGAACCCGGCCGCTTCCTGGTCGGCGACGCCGGGGTGCTGCGCAGCGAGGTCGTGCTGGTCACCCCCGAGACCGGCGGCGACCGGCGCTGGGTGTACCTGGACGTCGGCCGGTACAACGGCCTCGCCGAGACCGAGGGCGAGGCGATCACCTACCGGCTGCGCACCTCCCGCGACGGCGACCCGACAGGCCCGGTGGTGCTGGCCGGGCCGACCTGCGACGGCGACGACGTGCTCTACCAGCGCACCACCTACGAGCTGCCGCTGTCGCTGCGCGACGGCGACGCCGTGGACCTGCTCAGCGCGGGCGCCTACACGGCCAGCTACGCCTCGGTCGGCTTCAACGGCTTCCCGCCGCTGCCGACGCACTCGATCGACGGGCACGAGCGACCCTGACCGCTGCGGCCGCCCGGCCGCAGCGGTGGACCCCCGCCCCGAACCCGTTCTCTCCAGCGAAATCTGCGAAATGTTGGGAGGTCGATAGATGTCGATTGATGCCGGAACCCTGCAGCCCGTCGGTCTGTTCACCGGGCGGCACGTCCTCGCCGAGCTCGAAGGCGTGGAGGCGAGCCTGCTCGACGACGAGCAGTTCCTGCGGGACACCTTGCAGAGCGCGCTGGACCGCTCGCAGGCGACGGTGTGCGAAGTGATCGCCAAGCAGTTCGAGCCGCAAGGCGTCACCGTGCTGGCACTGCTGTCGGAATCCCACGCCTCGATGCACACCTATCCCGAAGAGGGATCGATCTTCATCGACGTGTTCACCTGCGGGCACACCGCGCAGCCCGAGCGCGCGGTGGAGCTGATCGCCGAGGCGCTGCGGCCGTCCGAGGTGAACTCCCGGACCATCCGCCGGGGCCGCGACTACGAGCAGGCGGAACTGGCGTCGTGACCGGCTCGCCGGTCCGCACCGACGGGCCGGCGAGCCCCGATCCGCGGCGGATTCCGCACCGCCGGCCGCGGCGGTCGACACCCCGTTCCGCGGAATCCCCCGCGCACCCGGCCCGCCGGTGGGAAACTCCCCGCGCGGGCACCGATTCTTGCGCCCCACTGGGCGAATCCCCACTGGGCGAGATCTTCGAGGAGGAGCACCGTTGATCGAACTCGACGGGCAACGTTGGGTCAGCGAACCCCTGGGCGCCGACATGCGCCGGCTGTGGCGGGTCGACGAGGTGCTGTGGGAGGGCGACACCGCCTTCCAGCACGTGCTGATCGGCCGCACCGGGCAGGGCATCTCGCTGTTCTGCGACGACGACCGGCAGAGCACCGAGTTCTCCCAGCTGGTCTACCACGAGGCCATGCTCGTGCCGGGCTTCCTGCTGGCGGCGAACCTGGACCGGGTGCTGATCATCGGCTCCAGCGAGGGTGTCGCCAGCCGGCTCGCGGTGGCCGCCGGCGCCACCCGCGTCGACCACGTCGACATCGACGAGGAGTGCGTGCGGCGCTGCGCCGAGCACCTGCCGTACGGCTACAGCACCGAGGAGCTGCCCGCGCTGGAGCGCGGTGACGGCCCGATCCGGCTGCACTTCGGCGACGGCGTCGAGTTCCTCGACCAGGCCCCGCCGGAGGGCTACGACCTGGTCGTGGTGGACCTGCCGGACGAGCGCGCCGAGGACGCCGACGGCCAGCACAACCGGCTCTACGGCCTGGAGTTCCTGCAGCGCTGCCAGACCGTCCTCGCCCCCGGCGGCGTGGTCGCGTTCCAGGCCGGCTGCCCCACGGTGTGGCGCAACGAGACGCTGATCCGCGCCTACAACCGCTTCCGGTCGGTGTTCGAGTCGGTGACCTACTTCGGCTCCGACGAGCACGAGTGGGCGTTCCTGTTCGGCCGCTCCGAGCCGGTGGACGACCCGACGAACCTGATGCTGGAGACGCTGCCGAACTGCAAGTACCAGCCGAAGACCATCGACGACGCCAGCCTCATCGGCTGCACCGTGCCCCCGTACTCGGTGCGCAACCAGGGCTGACGGAAGCGGAAAAGCGCCCGCCGGGGAAGGGTTCCCGGCGGGCGCTTTCACGTTCGGCTCAGAGGAAGTGCAGGTACGGGTGCACCGACCGGTCCGCGCCCGCGCGCGGGGTGAACCACTGGTCGAACGCGAGCCCGCGCTCCCGCAGCCGGTCCTCCACCTCGGTCAGCAGCGCGCGGTCGGCGTCCTCGTCCAGCTGCACGTCGATGTCGTAGAGCTCCTCGTGCCCGGTGTCGGCGAAGGCCACCGAGGCGAACTGCCGGAACACCGGGTCGCTGGCCGGCAGGTCCAGCAGGTTCGCCGCCTCCAGCAGCACCTGCGCCTCGTGCACGAACAGCCGCAGCGCCAGCGCCTCGGCGGTGCAGCGCGGCGGGATCCACTCCGGGGCGGTCAGCCGCTGCGCCACCACCGCCGAGGACAGCAGGAACGCGCGCGCGAACGTCGAGTCGTAGTGCTCGGCGTAGCAGTCGGGCAGCTCCTCCAGCACCAGCAGGCCCGCGGCCTCGTGCACCGTCGCGTTGTTGATCGCCAGCGACAGCTCGTCGTAGAAGATCTCGTCGGTGACCACGCGCACCGCGTGGATCAGCGCCCCGGCGGCCAGCTTCGCCGCGTCCGCGGAGCCCCCGGGCGGCGTGAACGCCTCCGCGCCGAACGCGCCCATCCGCTCGGCGCACTCCAGCAGGGTCTCCCGCCAGCGGTCGGTCTCCCAGGACGGTTCGGGCGCCGACTCCAGCGCTTCCTCGACCGCGGCCTGCAGCTCGGCCGGTGCGCCGTCCGGTTCGGCCAGCTCGTCGGCGGCCGCGAGGCTCTGGTTGAACTCGTCCTCGGTGATGCGCACCTCGGAGTCGGCGACCGTCCAGGCGTGCAGCAGCTCGATCTCCCCGAGCAGCTCGTCCAGCACGGTGGCCGCCGCCCACTCCGCGGCCGCCAGCGTCGGCGCGTCCAGCAGCAGCTCCACGTTCGCCCCGTTGGGCCGGGTGGAGATGCGGAAGTCGAGCACGTCGATGTCGGTCTCGTCCGGGCCCGTGACGCCCTCGACCAGCGCGAGCCTGCGGTCCAGCAGGGCCACCACGCCCTCCTGCTGCAGGGCGTCGAGTTCCGCGGCGCCCGCCGGCGGTTCGAGTTCCGCCGTCACCATGTAGTCCACCGCTGCTCGCCCTCTCCTTTCCCTGGGTCGCCCGCATGCTACGTGCCTGCCACGCCCCGGACCCGACTGCGGCCCGACCCGGGCCGCCGCGATTTCACACCGGCCGCTCGGCGAACCCGCGGGAATGCTCCGCGCTCCGCGCACCACCGGGTCGCGGAATTCGCGGACACCGCCGTTCGGCCCGCCGGACCGGACCGCGGAATCCGCCGGAGGAGTGGATGAGGTGGTTCGATCGCCGCATTCCCGGCAAATGCGGGAACGCGGACCCGCCGCTGCGGCACCGCGGCGCCGGACCGCGCCGGAGAACTTCGCGCGCGCGGCCGGGAGGAGGAGCAGATCCGCGCTCGCGCGGACCGCGGGCCGGAATGTTGCGAGGTGCGCCGCCACCCGGTGCCCGGAATGCGGCCGGCGCCGTGGTGCCGGGACCTCGCAACATCCCCGCGCGCTCACTTGGCCTTCTCGTAGGCCTCCACGATCTCGGAGGGAATCCGGCCCCGGTCGGAGACCTGCATGCCCTGCTCCCGGGCCCATTCCCGAATGGCCTGGTTGCGCTCCCGGTCCGCCGCGGTGGGCGCCGACGAGCTCTTGCCGGACTTGCCGCCGGTGCGCTTGCGCCCGCCGATCCGCCGCGCGCTGGAGACGTAGGCCGCCAGCGACTCCCGCAGTTTGGCGGCGTTCTCGGCGGACAGGTCAATGGTGTAGTCGACGCCGTCCAGGCCGAACTCGACCGTCGACTCTGCTTCTGACCCGTCGACGTCGTCGACGAGCTGCACGGTGACCTTCTGCGCCACTGCTAAACCCTCGATTCCCGGTTCGTTTTAACTGACCCTCGTCAAGAGCTTACGACGGAGGGCTGGGGAACAATAAACGATTGTTGCGAAAATGTGCCACCCCGGTCCGGGTGGTCTCCGTCGCGCCGCCGAACACCGGTCGGCTCCTTGTGCGGCAGATTACTTTCTCGATTTCGCGGTCGATCGGCTACGGTGCGTGGAGGCGGATCCACCGCATCCGCTCCGCCTCCGCGCGGTCCGCGCTCCGGCCCGCGGCGGTACCGCCGAGACCCGCGGAGTGCCCCGCACGGCGGTTCTCGACGGCGGGTGGTGCTGTTCTATCGTTGACACCCGAGACAACAGCGATGCCGCGTGCTACAACGTGGTCAGGATCGCAGGTGTCTCGCCTGCAAGGTGTCGCGGATCGAGACGGGGCACGTTCCCGAGACAGGTGATCATGGCCGAGCGGATTCAGGTCGAACTCGTCGACGACATCGACGGGTCGCCAGCCCAGCAGACCGTCACTTTCGCGCTGGACGGCGTGACCTACGAAATCGACCTGAACGATCGACACGCGCAGCGCCTGCGCTCGGTGCTCGGCCGCTACATAGAACGAGCGCGCGAAGCCGAGCGGGAACGGGAACGCGCGCGGGAACGACCGGCCGCCCCGGCCAAACGTCAGGAACGCGGAGATCGCGCCGCGCGGCAGGCCAACAAGCAGTTGACCGAGCAGATCCGCGGCGCGGCCCAGCGCACCAAGGAACGGCTGCACAAGCAGCAGGACGAGCGCCGCGACCCCGCCGCTTCCGGTTCGCCGGGTTCCGGGAGCGCCGCGCCTGGTGCCGAGCCCACGGGGGAGTCCGAGGTTCCGGCCGCCGCGCTGCTCGAGCAGCGCGCGAACTCGGACAGCTCCGGCGAGGAGCAGTCGAAGAACCCCGCAGTCCCCGCGGTGTCGCTGCCGCAATTCTCGTCCGCCGTGGACTGATCCCGGCACCTCGGCGCATCCGGGCGTCCGCGGTCCTTTCACTCCCCGCGCGCGTCCCGCGCGGAAGAGCGCGGACAAGGCGAATCGGGGCCGAACGCGCAAAGAACGCATCGTGGTCATCCGCGATGCGGTTCTTCATGTTCGGGGTGGTTGCGCGGCGTTGTTGTCCGCCCGCGCGGGCGCGCGAGGTTCCGGTGCGCTCAGTCCTCGGCGCGGTGCCGGCGCTTGCTGCGCCCGCCGCGCTTGCCGGAGGAGTTGGTCCCGGAGCCGGTGCCGGCGGACTCGGACGCGGCGGCATCCGCGTTCTCCGCGAGCGCGGCGGCGAACTCCGGCGGTGCGCTCAGGCCCCAGTTGTTCTCCTCCGGGTCCATCAGCTGCTGCTGCAGCTCGGTGTAGATGGGTGTCTTGTCCATCGGCTCCCCCCGTCCTCCTTGATCGGCACTGCGGATCGGCGAGGAGGCTACCGGCGGCTCCGGCACCCGGTGCCGGGAACGCAGGGTGATCACTCGAAGGTGGCGCACCCGGGGCCGCGCACGGCGCCGCCCGCGCGCAAGCCTCCATCCGGGTGATCCACCGATGACCAGGGGTTTTCGCAAAAGGAGGGGGGTGGTGTTCGGGCCGTTTCCGGGGGTGTGTAGATTTATCTCCGTCAGCGCGGAACGGGCCGGAAACAAAACGGACCGGGCACTGGCGGGGACGCGGCCGGAAGGGCGCGGACCGAACGAACTCCACATCAGGTCGAGCATCCGGCGAGCGCCTCGCGCACCGATTCGGATGCCGGTTCGACCGGGCCGGGGGCGGCCGAGACAAACCGACCCCCCTTCGAACCCCGGAAAACGGGCCTGATAGAGTTTCAAACATCGCAAGACGGAGAAAGGCTCCCCGGAGCCGGCGGCCCCTTGAGTCGGGGTTGTTGGTGATGGTGTGGGTGTGTTCTTTGAGAACTCAACAGCGTGCCGATGATTTTGTGAACGGTAAGTTTGATTTTTTGATGCGCTCTGGACTGTTTGGTCTGGGGTGTGCCTCGTTGGTTTGATGGGGCTGGATTTTTTTCTCTGACATTGTTGGAGAGTTTGATCCTGGCTCAGGACGAACGCTGGCGGCGTG
>Ga0164243_10008329_pt1 | contig 15313 bp, 14 predicted proteins | sample OricompcompostOP_FD_108781 | JGI IMG/M metagenome (GOLD analysis project Ga0164243, IMG submission 108781) | Organic Plus compost microbial communities from Emeryville, California, USA - Original compost - Organic plus compost (OP) | ecosystem: Engineered > Solid waste > Mixed feedstock >... | reverse complement strand
CGGGCGAGCCCGCCATCACACGGTCCTTCGATGCCATACGCAAGCAGGCCTCCACCAGTCCACCGCCCTGAACGCCCTGAAGGCTCAGACCTTCGAGCTGGCGGGCCAGCGCAGGTCGACGCCGCGGCGCCCGAGCTCGGACTGGAAGTCTTCGAGATGCTTCGCGCTCTCGCGTACCCCGTGCGGGTGGGTTTGTTGGCGCAGGCAGTAGGCGGCAAGGGATCCGGCGGCCTCGCCGATCGACCACTCGGCGGGGTGGACCCGATAGCAGCCGTTGGTGATGTGGGTGGTGCCGACGGCTTTGCCCGCGGCCACGACGTTGGTCACGCGTCGCGGAAGCAGCGCCCCGAGCGGGATCTCGAACGGGTGCGCGGCGACGTCGAGATAGCCGTCGCCGCCGGTCGTCGGGTGCAGGTCGATGCGGTAGTGGCCGGTGCCGACCGAGTCGTGGTAGGCGACGGCGCCGGCGTCACCGCGCACGGCGACGGACAGGTCCTGCTCCGTCGGGGTGGTCACCGCCTCCAGCCGGCGTGCCTCCCGGATGTACGGCGCCTGCGCGAACCCGTCCGCGGTCCCGGTGACGTCGGGGCGCGGCCGCAGCCCGGGATATCCGGTCCCGCCGTCCGGCCGTGGCGCCTCCGTCTGGAGCCAGTAGAGGAACGCCTGGCTGAGCTGTTTGGCGCGGTCGGCGTGCCGGTCCGCGTCCGGTGTGCCGAGCAGCGGTCCTTCCAGGTAGTCGGTCATCGGCCAGTTGACGATCGTCACGTCGCTTCGCAGCGCGCCGGGTCGGAACATCTGGCGGTCGAGGATGCGGCGGTAGGTCCAGAGCTCCGGTGCGACCAGACCTTCTTCCAGTGACGCGGCCGTCGACCGTGGATTCGGGGTGAACCGCCCGGTGACCGGCAGGCCGGTGCGCGGGTCCGGATAGGTCCAGCTGAAGAGCGGGCCGGGCCAGCCGGGCGCCGAGGCGGTCCGCCAGTGGTCGTAGTCTGCCGGCCGGTCGATGGTGTGGTCGCCGTCGACGTGTTCGAGCGCGAAGCAGACCGTGACCGCCTGCATGTTGAGCGGAGCCGGGCGCTCCGGTGCGCTCGGTTCGCCGGTCTGCGCCCGCGACTCGGCGCCGGTCCGGTGCTCGATGCCGGCCAGGGCGAGCAGCTCACCGGTCTCGCTCGCGTCGAGCACCAGCCGGGCGGCGATGTGGCGCACGGTCCCGTCGGCCAGGCGGGTCGTCACCCCGCTCACCGTGTCGCCATCGGTGTAGGCGCGCTGGACCTGTGCGCGCGTGTGGACGACCAGCTGTCCCGACGCTCGCCACGGCGCGATCATGGCGCGCAGCACAGCCAGCGCGGCGCGCGGTTCGTGGCAGAGCGGGCTGACCCAGCCGTTTCCCGGGTTGAGCAGATTGCCGCGGCGATCCGGCGAAAGCGGATACCAGTCCCCGTAGTACGCCCGGACCGCCTGCCGGAACCGCCGGTAGCCGGCCGTAGAACCGTGGGTCTCGATCCATCGGTGCTCGTCGGGCGGCACGGCCTGCGACGTGAGCTGGCCACCGATCCACGGGTACGGCTCGACGACCACCACCCGCGCGCCGCCCTCGCAGGCGGCCAGCGCGGCGGCGATCCCGCCCACTCCCCCGCCGACGACCAGCACGTCGGTGTGCTCCTCGGTCGCTGGCATCAGCCGGCCTCGGCCCGTCGCGCGGTCAGCGAGAAGCGGTAGCGGTCGCCGCGGTAGTAGGAGACCGCGTGTTCGATCGCCCGGCCACGCCCGTCGTACCCCGTCCGGCGCACCTCGAGCAGCGCCGCGACAGGCTCGATCTCCAGCAGTTGGCACTGGCGCTCGTTGGGGACGACCGCGGCGATCATCTGCTGGGCCACGGCCACCTGGACGTTGTAGCGGTCCTTCATGGTCTCGTAGAGCGCGCCGTCCAGGTTCTCGACCAGCAGTCCGGGGAACAGGTCGGCCGGCAGGTGAACCTCTTCCAGGCACATCGGCGCGCCGTCGGCCAGCCGCAGCCGCTCGACCCGGTAGAGCAGGGAGCCTTCGGGCACGCCGAGCTCGGTGGCGAGCGCGTCGCGGGCGACGACGGCGTCGGCCTCGATCATCTTGCTGCTCGGAGTCAGGCCGCGCGCCCGCATGTCCTCGGTGAACCCGCTGAGGCTGGTGCCCTTGGCGATGCGGGTGTCGGAGACGAAGGTGCCCTGCCCGCGGATGGTGTAGATCAGACCGGCGTCGAGCAGCTCGCGCAGCGCCTGGCGCAGGGTCGTGCGGCTGACACCGAGCTCCTCGGCGAGGTCACGCTCCCGGGGCAGCACCGAGTGCGGTGCCGCGGTCGACACCAGGCGCTGGAGCTCGGTGCGGATCTGGCTCAGTTTGGTGGTCATCATGACTCCACAGCGGAATGCGGGCAGGCCTGCGCGAACCTGCGCGTGGTGTTGACCGGGTCGGAGATCGCGGTCCCGACGACGACGGCCCACGCGCCCTCGTCGAACGCCGCCGAGACCTGGGCAGGCGTACGGTACCGCCCCTCCGCGATCACCGGAACCGGACAATGTCGACTCAGCGTTCCCACCAGGGCGATGTCCGGTCCGTCCGGGACAGGCCCGGCGGTGTAGCCGGACAGCGTCGTGCCGACGAGGTCGGCGCCGGCGTCGGCCGCGGCGAGGGCGGCGTCGAGACTGTCGACGTCGGCCATGAACAGCGCTCCGCCGGCATGGGCCGCCGCCACGATCTCCGACAGCTTCTCGCCGCTGGCCCGGGGCCGGCCGGTGGCGTCTGCCGCCACGATCTGGGCGCCGACGTCCGTCAGCGCCGTCACGTCGGCCCCGGTCGGGGTGATGTAGACCGGGCTGCCTGGGGTGTTCCGCTTGACCAGGCCGATCACGGGCACGCCGAGGTTGACCATGCCGCGTACGTGCGACACCCCCTGGCCGCGCAGGCCGGCCGCACCGCCGAGCACGGCGGCGGCCGCCATCGCCATCATGTGCGCCGGGTCCACGAACGGGCTGCCGTCCTGTGCCTGGCACGAGACGACCAGCCGGCCGCGGATGGCCTCGGCCACGTTCATCGGTGTTCTGCCTTCTCTTCGATGGCGACTCGCACGACGAGCCGGGCGAACGGCGCCGATCCGGCGGCGCCGTCGGACAGGGCCGACGCGCCCGCGAGCGGGTCTCCCGCCGCCGGCACGAGGTGGGCTCGCGGCATACCGGCTTGAAGCTCCGCGGCGAACGCGGGCAGCAGCAGGTCCGCGGCCCGGAAGAGCCCGCCGGTGCCCGCGACCGGCACCGTGGCGTCGACGGGCCCGACCTGGCGCAGCGCGGCGACGGTCGACCCGGCTAGCAGCCGGCCCGCCTGTCGCCAGATCCGCTCGGCACCGGGATCGCCCGCGCGGGCCAGCCCGGCGACCGTGTCGGTGAAGTCCGCTACCCGCTCCGGTGTCGGCGGGTCGTCGCGCCAGCGGGACGGGAGCGTCTCGACCGGCCCCCAGGCCGCGACCACCGCGTCGAGCAGCGGACCCCCACGGCCGCCGTCCCGGTCGCGCAGCGCGAGCCGGATCGCGGAGCGGCCGATCCAGTGACCCGAGCCGCGGTCACCGAGGTCGGCACCCCAGCCGTCGGCGCGGGCGGTGCCACCTCCCGCGCCGACGGCCAGTACCACCGCACCCGTGCCGGCGGCGACGACCGCGCCGGGCAACGGGCCCAGCGCGCCCAGGTACGCGGTCACGCTGTCGTCGGCGACCAGAAGCTCGCCGCGCAGGCCCAGACCGCGCAGCCGCGCCCGCAGCCCGTCGACCGCCGGCGGCTGGCCGTTCAACCCGGTCATGCCGACACCGACCACGGCCGGTACGCCGGGAACCGGCCCGAGGTCGGCCAGCGCGCCGGCCACCGCGTCGGCGATCCGGGCGTCGGGGTCGGCGCCCCAGAACCCCGGGCGGTCGGCGCGGCCCGTCGACGTACCGTGCCGGGCGACCGCGCGGCAGCCCCCTTGGCCCAGGTCGACGCCGACCCGGACGACCTCAACGCTCACCGTGGCCCTCCCGTGCCGGAAGACACGGCGCCCGACAGGCTCGTCTCGGCGTAGTGGCACGCGACCTCGCGGCCGGCCACCATCCGCAGCTCCGGCTCGGTCTCGGCGCAGCGCGGCTGGGCGAGCCGGCACCGGGTCCGGAACCGGCAGCCCGAGGGCGGCGAAGCCGGCGACGGCACCTCACCGGTCAGGACGATCCGCTCGCGGGGAGGCGCCGCCCAGGGCCGGGGCACCGGTGCCGCCGAGATCAGCGCCCGCGTGTAGGGATGGGCGGGCTCGTCGTACACGACGGCCGCCGGTCCGGTCTCGACGATCCGGCCCAGGTACATGACGGCCAGGTCGTCGCTGATGTGCCGCACGACCGACAGGTCGTGGGCGATGAACAGGTAGCCCAGGCCCAGGCTCTCGCGCAGGTCGGCGAGGAGGTTGAGGGTCTGCGCCTGGATCGACACGTCCAGCGCGCTGACCGGCTCGTCGCAGACCACGATCCGCGGCGACATGGCCAGCGCCCGCGCGATCCCGACGCGCTGGCGCTGCCCGCCGGAGAGCTGGTGCGGATACCGGTCCGCCAGTTCGGCGGCGAGGCCGACCCGTTCCAGCAGCTCGGCGGTGCGGGCCGGCCACTGCTCGCGCGGCACGAGACCCCGGTGCACCCGCCACCCCTCGCTCACGATGAACGCCACCTTCTTGCGGGGGTTCAACGAGGAGTACGGGTCCTGGTAGACCATCTGGATCTCCGCCGTCAGCCGGCGCCGCCGGGCCGCGTCGGCGTCGTCGACGCGTTCGCCGCCGTACCAGATCTCGCCGCCGGCCGGGCGGCGCAGACCGACGATGGTGCGGGCGAGCGTCGACTTGCCGCAGCCGGACTCGCCGACCAGGCCGAGCGTGCGGCCGGCGGTCACGGTCAGGCTCAGCCGGTCGACCGCGCTGATGTCCGCCGCCCCACGCAGCAGGCCGCCGCGTGCGGGGTAGGTGACCCGCAGCGCCCTGACCTCAAGCCGCGCGACTGCCGTCGACGTCGACACCGGCCATCACCTCCTCGGCGTAGTGGCAGGCCGCTTCGTGGCCGGGGGCGACGACCCGCGGTGCCGGCCGCTGGCTGCGGCAGTTCGCGCGCGCGAACGGACAGCGGGGGTGGAACGCGCAGCCGCTCGGCGTCCGCAGCGGCGACGGCGGCATCCCCTCGATCGGCGTCAGCCGGGCGCCGGGCCGGTCCGCGGCGGGAATCGAGTTCATCAACCCGCGGGTGTACGGGTGGGCCGGGCGGTCGTACACGGCGCGCAGCGGACCGGTCTCCACGACGGTGCCGGCGTACATCACCGCCACCCGGTCCGCCACGTCGGCGACCACGCCGAGGTCATGGGTGATCAGGATCATCGCCATTCCGTCGGCCTGCCGCAGCTCCCGCAGCAGGTCCATGATCTGCGCCTGCACGGTCACGTCCAGCGCGGTCGTCGGTTCGTCGGCGATGAGCAGCCGCGGCCCCAGCGCGAGGGCCATCGCGATCACCACCCGCTGCCGCATCCCGCCCGAGAACTGGTGCGGATAGTCGTGCGCCCGCGCCGCCGCGTTCGGGATGCCGACCCGGTCCAGCCCGGCGACCGCCCGCTTCCACGCCTCCCGCCGCGAGGTGCGCAGCCGGACCCGGAACAGCTCGGCGATCTGCTCACCGACCCTGATCACCGGGTTCAGCGCGGTCAGCGAGTCCTGGAAGACCATCGCGAGCTGCGTGCTCGAAAGCTCCCGGGTACGGCGTACCGGCAGCGCGGTGAGCTCCTCGCCCGCGTAGCGGATGGTGCCCTGTTCGACACGGGCGGAGTGCCGGGGCAGCAGCGCCATCACCGCGCGTACCGTGACCGACTTGCCGGACCCGGACTCTCCCAGGATCGCCAGCGTCTCTCCCTCGTCGACGTGGAACGAGACGCCGTTGAGCGCACGGTAGGTGCCGAGCGGGCCGTCGAACGAGACGACGAGGTCGTCGACGGTCAGCAGCGGCTTGGGTGCGGCCATTCTGGGGTCCTCCGGGTCCGGTGAGCGGCTCAGGACAACGAGACGCCGGCGAAGTCGGGCAGGTCGTTCGGGGTCGGAGTGAACCCCTCGACGCCCTTGCGCAGCACCACGTTGCTGTTGAGGTCCAGCGGGAAGATGCCGACCGCCTCGTCCCAGACGACCTTGCCGGCCTGGGCGTACAGGCTGGCCCGCTTCTCCTGGTCGAGCTCGGCGCGGGCCTGCAGCAGGATCTTGTCGAGGTCGGCGTTGGCGTAGCCGTTGCGCTTGGCCGTCGACAGGTAGAGCCGGGCGAGGGTGAAGTCGGCGTCGCCGGTGACCGTGCTGCCGGTCGTCATGGTGCTGTCCCAGTCGAGCTTGAGCAGCTTGTCGAGCCAGGTGGCCCGCTCCAGCTCCTGCGGCTCGACGACGATCCCGACCTTCGCCCAGTCGCTGATCATCGCGTCGGCGAACGAGTTGCCGTTGGTGCAGCAGCCGCTGCTCCACATCATCGTGGTGGTGAACCCGTCGGGGTAGCCGGCCTCGGCGAGCAGCTGCTTGGCCTTCGCCGGGTCGTAACCGTAGGGGTTCTGGGTGGCCGAGCCGAACACCGCCGCCGGCAGCGGCCCGGTCGCCGGCGCACCGGCCTGGTCGAACAACGACCTGCTGATCGTGGCGAAGTCGACGGCGTACCACATCGCCTGCCGGACCCGGGCGTCGGTGAACGGCTTACGCGAGCTGTTGAACCAGATGTAGTAGTTGGCGTACGTCGGGAAGGACGAGACGGTCAGGCTGTCGTCGGCGCGCAGCCCGGTCAGCTGGTCCGGCGGCAGCCCCCAGGTCACGTCGACCTCGTCATTGGCCAGCGCGGTCACCCGGCCGGCAACCTCGGGGATGTAGCGGTAGGAGATGCTCGTCAGCTTCGGCTGGTCACCGTGGTAGTTCTCGTTGCGCACCAGGTCGACGGTCTGACCGGCGGTGAACGACGAGACCTTGAACGGACCCGTCCCGTACGGGGCGTCGAAGAAGCTGGTGTCGGCGACCTTGGCGGCCGGCGCGATCCAGAGCAGGGTCAGGTTGCTCAACACCGTGCCGAGAGCCGTCGTGGTGTGGATGGTCAGCGTCTGCGGGTCGGGCGTGCCGATCTCGTCGACGGCGGCCCAGAGACCGGCCAGCGGCCCTTTGCCGTCGATCAGCGCCTGCAGCGACGCCTTGGCGTCGGCGCTCGTCATCGCCGCACCGTCGGCGAACGTGACGTCCTTGCGCAGGACGAACCGCCAGGTCAGCGGATCCGGGTTGGTCCAGCTCTCGGCGAGCTTCGGCACGAGCTTGCCGTCCTCGCGCGCCACCAGGGTCTCGAACACCTCCTGCACGACGGTGAGGGTGGGCTGGTCGGCCGAGTTGGCCGCGAACGGGTTCAGCGAGACCACGGGGGTCGGGTTGGCCACGCGCAAGGTGGTGACGCCACCGGCGTCGCTACCGGCGGGGTCGTCGGTGCCAAAGGAACAGGCGGTCAGGCCGAGCATGCCGGCGACGGCCAGCACGCCCAGCCGGACGGTCAAAGATCTCATGTCTTCCCATTTCACTGACGGTTACCGGATGGAGAGGTTCGGATCGGAGCGGTCCCGCAGTTCGTCGCCGAGCACGCCGACGCAGACCACGAAGACGGCCAGGACGAGGCCTGGCAGGGTGGCGATCCACCAGGCGCCGGCCAGGTAGTCGCGGCCGTTGGCGATGGTGGTGCCCCAACTCGGCGTGCCGGGCGGGATGCCCAGCGACAGGAAGCTCAGCGACGCCTCGGCGACGATGACGAATCCCAGTTGGACGGTGGCGATGACGAGCAGCGGGCTGGCGACGGCGGGGAGCACGCAGTGCCGCACGATGTGCCACGGACCGGCGCCGAGGGTGCGCGCCGCGTTGGCGAAGTCCCGGGTCTTGGTGGCCATGGTCTGTGCCCGGGCGACCCGGGCGAAGATGGGCCACGTGGTGATCGACAGGGTGAGCACGACGTTGGTGACGCTTTGCCCGAGCACGGCGGCGACGAAGACGGCCAGCAGGATCGACGGGAACGCGAGCTGGATGTCGGCCAGCCGCATGACGACCGCGTCGACGGCACCGCCCCGGTAGCCGCAGAGGATGCCCACCGCGGCGCCGATCGTGCCGGCCAGCAGCAGGGTGGCCGCGCCGACCAGCATCGAGACCCGGGCGCCCTGCATGATCTGGGCGAGCAGGTCGCGTCCGACCTGGTCGGTGCCGAGCAGCGCGAGGCTTCCGTCCGCGAGCCGGCTGCCGGGTGGCAGGAGCCGGTCGCCGACGGAGGTCGCGATCGGGTCGTACCGCGCGATCATCGGCCCGACGATCCCGGCGACGACGTACGCCGCGATCACGCCGAGCGGGATCCACAGGCGCGGCCGACGGCGCCGGCGACGCTGGCGGGCGGGCACGCCACCGTCGACGGATGTGCCCGGCGGTCCGACCACCGTATCGATCACGTCCGCCACCTCCTCAGACGCTCTCGCGGACCCGCGGGTCCAGCCGGACGTACAGCAGGTCGACCACGAGGTTGATCACGATGAAGATGGCGGCGACCGTGATCACGCACGCCTGGACGATCGAGTAGTCGCGGGCGGCGATGGCGTCGGTCATCAGCCGGCCGACGCCGGGCCAGGCGAAGACCGTCTCGACGATCACCGCCCCGCCCAGCAGGCTGCCGAACTCCAGCCCGGCGACGGTCACGACCGGGATGAGCATGTTGCGCATCGCGTGCCAGCCGACGACCCGGGTCTCGGACAGCCCCTTGGCCCGCGCCGTCACCACGTAGTCCTCGTGGAGCACGTCGAGCAGGCCGGATCTGACCAGCCGCAGCACGACGCTGAGCAGCGGCAGGGCGAGGGTGACCGACGGCATGACCATCGCCGCCGGTGACGCCGACCCCGAGCTGGGCAGCAGGTGCAGGAACCGGGACAGGACCAGGATCAGCATGATGCCGACCCAGAAGGACGGCAGCGACTGGGTGAGCATCGACAGGACCGACACCGCGCGGTCCACGACGCCGTTGGGCCTCGTCGCGGCCAGCGTGCCGAGGGCGAACCCGAACACCAGGGCGATGAGGAACGCGGTCAGCGCCAGCGCGGCCGTCGCCGCCAGATGGGTGAACACCAGGCTGGTGGCGCTGTCGTGGAGCCGGAACGAGTCGCCGAAGTCGAGCATGGCCGCCCGTTGCAGGTAGCGCACGTACTGCACCGGCAGCGGGGCGTCGAGGCCGTACTCGTGGCGCAGGGCCGCGACGGCCGCCGGGTCCGCGTCCGGCCCGAGCATCGCGGTCGCGGGGTCGCCGGAGACGGCGCGCATCGCGAAGAACACGACCGTCGCCGCGCCGAACAGGACCAGCGCGGAGATCGCGACGCGACGGACCGCGTAACGCAGCATCCCGGCGCCTCAGTTGGCGGCCGGCGTCGGCCCGCCGCGCAGCGCGGTGTCGATGCCTTCGACGACCGCGACCGCCGCCCGGCCCTCTTCGCCGCTGACCGGGGTCGGCCCGCCGGACAGCGCCGCGTCGGCGAAAGCCTCGAGTTCGGTACGCAGGTTGTAGGCGCCGCCACCGTCGCGGCTGGGCCAGAAGTACGTGTCGAGGAAGCTGGCCCCGCCGTCGCGCCGGGCGTAGAGGAGGTCGTTGTGCGACAGGTTCATCTCGAGGATGCCGTTGGCGCCGACGACCCGCAGCCCCGCGTCGGCCCGGGAGGGCCGCGAGTGCGGCAGCGTCCAGTTGTTCTCCATGGTGCCGATCGCTCCGTCGTCGAAGCGGACGGTCGCGTGCACGACGTCGTGGCTGGCCGACAGCACCTTCCGACCGATCGCGCCGGTGACCTCGACGTCCCGCCCGGTCACGAAGCGGAGCAGGTCGGCGTCGTGGATGCCGAGGAACCAGGCGACCGAGGTGCGGTCCCAGATCCCCTCGCCGACCGCCTGCGACGTGCACCGCCAGACCTTCACGTGCCAGATGTCGCCGAGCTCGCCGGCCTGGACGACCTCTCGCAGCCGGTTGACCCGCGGGTCGAACCGGAGCACGTGGCCGATCATCAGCGCGTCGGGGTCGGGCCGGCCGGCGAGGATCCGGTCGCAGCCGGCCGTCGACAGCGCCATCGGCTTCTCCAGGAGCACCCGCTTGCCGGCCGCCAGCGCCGTGAGGGCGGCGTCCTCGTGGAGGTGGTCCGGGGTGCAGATGGTCACGGCGTCGACGTCGTCGAGCAGGTCGCCGATGTCCGGCACGGCCCGCACCCCGAGCTCGCTCTCGGCCCAGTCACGGTTGCGCGGCGAGACGTCGGCGACGGCGACCAGCTCGGCCTGTCGCACGTCGCGCAGCGCGCGGGCGTGCAACTGCCCCTGGACACCGACACCGACGACACCAATCCTGAGGCGGTCCACGCCATGCCTCCATCTGATATGAACCAAGACGAATCTAGGTACGCACCTAACTGCGATAGTTGTACACCTAGATCAGATGAAGGACAAGAGGCGATGTGGGAAGACACCCACGTGTGATCTTGGGGATACAGCCGCGACACAGGCGGCTCGAAGAGTGTTCGAGCATGGCACCCACCCCGCCCACGGACGCCGAGCTCGACACCATGATCAGAGCTCGCCTGGCCTCCCTCGGGATCGACCTGGACCAGCTGCCGCCCGGCACCGCCGCCGATCCGACGACCGGGTCACCCGGCCGCGACTCCGTACTCGCCTCGCTCCGCTCGTTCATGCGCAGCACCGTGCCGGCGCTCGCCGCGTACCAGCTGCCGGCCCCTGCCGGCAGCGACCCCGCCCACGCGGCGCCCTTCTCTCAGCAGCCCGCACCGATGCTCTACCCCTCGATCAGCACCCAGTGGCGCACATGAGCGCCGTCGACCGGCGGGCGTTCCTCGCCCGCACCGCCGCCCTGAGCGCGGCGGCCGCCGCTGGCGTCGCGCTCCTCCCGACCACCGCCGCGTGGGCCGGCGGACCGGCGCGCTTCGGCGACGGCGCGTATGTGCGCCCGCGCCCCGAGGCCCTCGCCGATCCCACCGAGCTGACGCTGGCCGAGGCCGCCTGGATGATCCGGTACGGCAAGCTGTCGCCGGCCGACCTCGTCGAGGCGTACCTGGCGCGCATCGGCGCATACGAGCCGGCGTACCAGGCGTTCAACACCGTGCTCGCTGACCCGGCTCGGGCCGCGGCGAAGGCGGCCGGGCGGAAGCGGCACACCGGGCCGCTGCACGGCATCCCGTTGGCCATCAAGGACAACTACTGGACCCAGGGCGTTCGTACGACCGCGAACTCCTACCTCTTCCAGGACTTCGTGCCGCCTCAGGACGCTACGGCCGTGGCCCGCCTCAAGGCCAGTGGCGCGATCGTGCTCGGCAAGACCCAGATGGGTCCACTCGCGACGACGCGAGCGACGACACCGGACGGTCGCATCACGACGGTCAACGCGTGGACGCCCACCAACCCGGGCACCGACCCGGGCGGCTCGTCGACCGGCACGGCCACGTCGGTGGCGGGGCGGATGGCCACCGCGGGGACGGGCACGCAGACCGGCGGCTCGATCACCGCGCCCTCCAACGCCCAGAACCTGACCGGCCTCAAGCCGACCATGGGCCGCGTGTCGCTGGCCGGCATCATCCCGCTCAGCTACACCCGCGACCACCCCGGCCCGCTCGCCCGGGACGCCATCGACGCGGCGATCATGCTCACCGCGATGGCGGGCCAGGACCCGGCCGACCCGCGTACGCAGGGACTGCCGCGCGTGCCCGACCTGGTCGAGGCGGCGACACCGACATATTCGCGGGGCAAGGTCCGCGCGCGGTGGAGCACCCGGATCGGGGTGCTTCCCGGGTACGCCGACGGCACGTCCGCGACGGCCCTCGCGCGCCAGGCGTTCCTGTCCACCGTGGACAAGATCGACGGCGTGCGGCTGGTCGATGTTCCGCTGCCCGACGAGTGGGACCTGCTCACCGGCAACGCGTTCAACAACGTACGCCTGCCGGAGCGCAGCGAGCCCTTCATGCCGTACCTCCGCGGCGATCTGCGCGGTTTCGGTGTCTCGGTCACCGGGTGGCTACAGGGCGCGCTCCTCGGGTCGAACGAGTTCATCACCGGGCAGCGGGCCAAGCTCCTGCTGCTCGAACGGGTGCTGGACCAGATCTTCGACCACTGCGACGTGGTGGTGCAGACCGGCCCGGTACCGTTCGACATCCTGGGCCTGCCGGAGATCGGCTTCCCGATCGGCTTCACGCCCGCCGGGGTGCCGATCGGCACGATCCTCGGCGGCGAGCCGTACGCGGAAGACCGCCTGCTCTCGATCGTCGCCGCGTACCAGGCCGTGACCGACTGGCACTGGCGCCGCCCGCCGAACCCGCCCGCGGCGGACGCGGCCGCGCGGACGCTGAGCCTCCCGCAGGAGCGCGGCCGCCTGACCGCGGACGACGTGGTCGCACAGATGCAGTGACAGGTGAACGCGGCGGGCCGGTGCCCGCAACGAACTGATCAAGGTGGCGATGCCCCGGACGACACGAACACGACCTGCGCCGACAGGCCCACGTGCTACCAAACCCTCCGTCACCCCACAGCCTGGCCGAAGCAGGTTGCGGTGTCGGTGTCGTACCAGAAGTCGACGTCGTCGCCTTTGGTCAGCCCGAGGTTGCCGTGGCTGAGTGCTTTGAGGACGGCGCCGCCGGCCTCGACCACGTACTCGAACTCCGGACCTGTGGGGTAGCAGTCGCGGATCCGGCCGCGGTTCCTCCCGTCGGCCGGCTCCGCGTCGCCGGCGCGGCGGAGGGTCAGCGCTGTCGGGCGGATGCTGACGACGGCGTCGCTACCGACCGGGAGGACACTTCCGGCGCGGCCGCTGAAGCGGACCTTCTCCCCCGAGCCGGTCGCGACGATCGTCACGACGGCGCCGTCGCCGTCGGCTGTCGCGCGTTCGACCTCGCCGCGTACGAGGTTGGCGGAGCCGAGCAGGGAGGCGACGAACGGTGTGGCGGGTCGGGCGAGCAGTTCGGTCGGTGTGCCGGATTGGACGAACTTCCCGTCGGCCATGACGACGAGCCGGTCGGAGAGCGCCATCGCCTCGGTGCGGTCGTGGGTGACGTACAGCGAGGTGATGCCGAGCTCCTGTTGGGTGCGGCGGATGTCGTGGCGGACGGTTTCGCGCAGTTCGGCGTCGAGGTTGCTCAGCGGCTCGTCGAAGAGGAGCAGCTTCGGTTCGTAGACCATCGCGCGGGCGAGGGCTACCCGCTGTTGCTGGCCGCCGCTGAGCCGGTCGGGTGAGCGGTCGGCCATCGTGCCCAGGCCGACCAGGTCGAGCATCTTCTGTGCGCGTGCCCGTGCGTCCCGACCGGTGATCCGGCGGGCGCGCAGCGGGAACATCACGTTCTCGAGCGCGGTCATGTGGGGCCACAGCGCGTAAGACTGGAAGACCATGCCGATGTTGCGCCGCTCGGGCGGCAGGTTGATGCGGGCCTTCGCCGACCAGACCGGCTGGTTGGCGATCCAGATCTCCCCGCCGGTCGGGGTGTCGATGCCGGCGAGGCAGCGCAGGGTGGTCGTCTTGCCGCACCCGGACGCGCCCAGCAGGCTGATCATCTCGCCCTTGGCCGCGGTCAGGCTGATGCCGGCCACCCCGGCACCGCCGGGATACTGCCGGACGAGGTCGCGTATGACCAGGTCGCCCTCGTCGGCCGGTGCTGTTGCCGCCATGTCCGCGGTGTCCTTGGAAACCAGGCTCACGTTCATCCCCGCGCCAACCTCGTCGCGGGCTCGACGAACGAGTCGTCGACCAGGGCCGGCAGGTCGACGCCGAGGGGGCGGGCGAGCGCCGACTCGAGGTCGGCCGCGACGCCCCGCAGTGGGGGCAGCGATGGTGTGAGGGTCCGCAGGGCGATCGAGAAGAGGCCGTGCACCTCGCGCAGGACGCCCTCGTCGTCGAGCTTGCTGCAGGCGGCGAGGTGGGGCAGCGCGGCTTCGACGTCGTCCTGGAAGAGCGTCGCGCCCTTCATCGAGCCGGCGAGGAACCGGACGAGGGTCTCGCGGTTCTCGTCGGCGTACCGGCGGCTGGTCACGACCGCGCCGCACTGGTAGGGCTCGGGGGTGTCGCGGAAGTCGAGCAGGATCGGCAGGCCCATCCGGCGGGCCATGAGCGGGGTCGGGACCGTGAAGCAGATGGCGCTGATCTCGCCCCGGTCGACGGCGGCGAGCAGCGCGGCCCGGTCGGCGAAGTCGGTCTTGAAGGTGACGTCGGTCTTCGGGTCGAGGCCGAGCTTGACCAGCGCGCGGCTGATGACGACCTGGTTCTGGTCGCCGAGCCCGAACGTGCCGATCGTGGTGCCCTTGAGGTCGTTCGGCGTCGTGATGTGGCGGGCGCCGATCATGCCGAAGACGTTCTCGTCTTCCATGTTCATCACGTTGACGGGGTCGCCGCCGGCCATAGCCTCGTTGAGGATGCAGACGCCGGGACAGGTGGCGGCGTCGACCTCGCGGCGCAGGGCCGCCTTCAGCGCGTCGCTGGTGCGCGGGTATTCGACCAGCTCGACCGTGACGCCGACCTCGTCGTAGAAGCCGCGCTCCTGTGCCAGCGTGAAGACCGCGTTGACGGCGCCGGAGTTGCTGTAGGAATGCCGAAAGACGTGTGACACTGTCGCTCCTCCAAAGTGGTGGTTAGAACGTCCGCTTCCGGCGCCACTGTTTGGGCCGGTCACCGGGGTAGACGAGGCCGCTCGCGTCGACGCCGAGGTCGACCATGGTCTTTGCGAGCGCGATCGAGGTGGAGAGCCCGTCGAGGACGGGCACCTCCCAGCCGAGTTCGTCGAGGCGCCGCTGGACGAACGGGCGCAGCCAGAAGGTGCCGGAGCAGCTGAAGATGATGACGTCGGCGCCGTCTTCCTCGATCGCCTCCAGCGCCGCGGTCACGGCTTCCTCGACCGCCTCCGACTTCTCGCCGCGCAGCGCCTTGTGCTTTTCTTCGTGGATGTCGTGCCCGGCCGTGTCGTGCCCCGGCCGGGCGTGGGGGAAGTTGATGCTGCGGATGCCGGCGCACCGGTCGGCGTAGCGGTGCGCCACGACGAGGTCGTAGATGTGCATGCTGTGGCTTTCGGCCAGGTCGATGACGCCGAAGCGGTTGCCGAGCATGGCGGCGACGTGCATCTGGCTGAAGGCCGACGACGTCACCGGGATGCCGTAGCGGCGGGCGATCTCCCGGGCGGCGGGAGCTCCCGGCTCGCCGCCGCCGAGCAACACGATCGCGTTGTATTTCCCGCTCTGGCACGCTTCCCGG
>Ga0164243_10008328_pt1 | contig 15314 bp, 14 predicted proteins | sample OricompcompostOP_FD_108781 | JGI IMG/M metagenome (GOLD analysis project Ga0164243, IMG submission 108781) | Organic Plus compost microbial communities from Emeryville, California, USA - Original compost - Organic plus compost (OP) | ecosystem: Engineered > Solid waste > Mixed feedstock >... | reverse complement strand
TTCCAGCCGGTACAAGCAAGATGGCGCTGCCTATCGGTCCGGAGATCGAGGACAGGATGTTGCCGAGGATGGCGAGCAGGGTTCCGATCGTGAGGGCACCGAGCGCGAAGGTGTTCCGCAGCATGGCGCGCTTTGGCGTGTAGTCGTGCTCCAGCATCCAGGTCAGGAAGGCCCGGTAGCGCTCCATGATTTTCGGAAAGCCGACCGCCACGAACCGGTCAGCGATGGGTTTGAAGATGCGGACGTGGAGGAAGTACAGCAGCGGAATCGCGATGACCAGGACGACGAGCGTTCTCCAGTTGGCGAATCCGATCATGAGACCGAACAGTCCGACCACGACGGCCGCCGCAATCCGCGTGTTCTTCGAGATCGGCTTTCGGGGCTCGCTGTCCAGCTTCACGAACATGCCCGTGACGACCGGGTTGATGACCAGTGCCACGAACAACGAGCACGTGAGCGAGATGATGAGCGTCAGGGGCAGGAAGCCCATGAACTCACCCATGATTCCCGGCCAGAAGAGCATGGGCGCGAAGGCGGCCACGGTCGTCGCTGTAGAGGCGACGACCGGCATGGCGACCTCCTTCGTTCCGAGGCGTGCCGCTTCCCATCTCGAGTGCCCTTCTTCGCGAAAGCGGTAGATGTTCTCGACGATCACGATCGCGTTATCGACGAGCATGCCGAGGGCGATGATGAGTGAGAAGAGGATGATGAAGTTGAGCGTCTGCCCCATGACGGAGAAGACGATGAACGTGATGAACATCGACAGGGGAATGGCGATGCCTACCAGCGTGGCATTGCGCACGCCCATGAAGAACAGGAGCACGGCTACGACGAAGATGAGGCCGCTGATGATGTTGTTCTCCAGGTCGCGGACCATCGTTTCGATGTACACGCTCTGATCGCCGGTGATCTCCACCTGCGTGCCGGGCGGGAAGGGAAAGTCGGCAAGGACCTCCTCGACGGCGGCGGCGGTTTCGAGAATGTTGTCGCCGGAGCGCTTTTTGACGTTGAGGCTGATGACCTGGAGGGTCTGCGGATTCTCGTTCGGTACGAGTTCGCCGTCTTCGTTCTCCTTCTGGAAGATCTGCAGGCGGGCATACGAGGTGCGGTCCTTGTAGCCGAACACTACGTCTGCGAGATCGCGCACGTATACGGGCGTACCGCCGGGCGCCGTGACGACCAGATTTTCGATTTCATTCGGGCTTTTGAACTGCCCGTCTACGCGAACCAGGTAGTTCAGCCGGTCTACGTCGACGGAGCCGCCGGGAATGTTGGTGTTTTCCCGCTGGATGGTCTGGATGACATCGTCGAAGGTGAGGTTGTACCCTTTCAGCGCGTTCAGATCGACATTGATCTGTACCTCCCGTTCCAGGCCGCCGACGAGATCTACTTCGAGCACGCTGGGGATCTGCTCGATCTCATCCTGAAGATCCTCGCCGATCTCCTTCAAGCGGGTGAGGGAGTAGTCCGCAGCGAGGTTCACCGTCATGATCGGGAACTCCGAGAGGTCGATCTCACTGACGATGGGTTCTTCGACGTCGGACGGTAAGTCCGGTTTGGCGATATCGACTTTATCCCGCACCTTCTGGTAGGCGTCGTCGATTTCCACGTCGGGGTTGAATTCGATGATGACCGTAGAGACACCCTCCGTTGAGATCGACCGGATTTCCTTGATGCCGTTGATGCTCTGGATTTCCTCCTCGATGGGCTGCGTAATGAGCGACTCGATATCGTCGGGACTGGCTCCCGGATAGAGCGTCGTCACTACTATGTTCGGAATCTCGATCGAGGGAGAAGATTCCTTCGGGATCGTGAGATAGCTCAGCAAACCGCCGAATGCCAGGATGGCGGTCAGGACGAGGATGCTCGTTCGGTGTTTTATGGACAGGTCTGTGATTTTCATCAGGATCTACCTGTTATGGCCGTAATTCGGCCAGGTGAACAGACCGATCTGAGGCCACAATCCGGGCGTATGCCGCTCCGGGTCGAGACTTCACTGCAGCGATCTTTCGGGCAGAATAGAGGGATTGGTGGAGGCACCACACCCCTCACGGATGATTTTTGGAGTGTGGACCTTCTCAACGGGTGGCAAGCGGGTCCGCCAGCGCGCCGGCGGAATCGTGCCGTTCTACGACTTCGAGGGCATCGCCCTGCGTGACATTGCTCTGGCCGAGAATGATGACTTCGTCACCGGCTGTCAGGCCGGTCTGAACGACAGCCTGGCCTCCGTATGCGGCCCCCAGGACGACTTCGCGCCGCTCCGCCGTGACGACATCACCCGCACGGGTGGCGACGAACACGCTCGTGCCGTTTTCGTCGGCAAGAACGGCTGTTCGCGGGACGACGATAGCGTCTTCCACCCGTTGCCGCGTAACGTAGAGCCTGGCTACCATCTGCGGTTTGAGGCGCGCATCGACGTTCTCCAACGAGATTTCGATGGGGAACGTCCGGCTCTGCGGGTCGATGGCGCTGCCTACGAAGGACACCCGGCCGTTTCGTTTGCCGATTCCCGCACTGGCGAGGTCGACCTGTACGGGCGTACCGATCTCGATATCTCCGGCGTAGCGTTCGGGAACCCCGGCCGTGATTTTCACGAGATTGGTGTTGACGATGCGTACGACGGGTGTTCCCGGCATCACCTGCTCGCCTTTCTCCACGAGGCGTTCTTCCACTACGCCCGAGAACGGCGCCGTGACGGACGTATTCCGAAGCTGTTGCTGGGCCTGGGCAAGGGCGGCTTTCGCCTGGCTCAGTTGAGCCTGTGCCTGGTTGTGTCCGGCGCGTACATTCTCGAACTCGAGTGCGCTGATCACGGAGTCTCGATAGAGCGGTTCCTGGCGTTTGAGGTTGTCCGCTGCCAGGTCGAACTGGGCCTGTGCGGCGGCTACGGACGCCTCGGCCTGCTCGACGGCGGCGCGGGCGATAGCCGGATCGAGTTGAGCGACAACCTGACCGGCCTGCACGCGGTGGCCCCGCTCGGCGAGGTTGACGACGGTGCCCGCCGTCTGGGCCGAAAGTATCGCGTCGTTATCGGCCTCGACCGTGCCGGTGAGTTCGATCCTATCCTCGAACTCGGACGGCTGCAGGACGAGCGTTTCCACGCGGACGGTGCGGGTGCCGGGGGCGTTCGCCGCAGCGGCTTCCGCGTCGCCGGCTCCATCGGCACCGGAGCATCCGGCGATGATGAGCATGGCAGCGGTAAGGCCCGGCAGTGCGATCGTGTGCGTGATGCGTTTATAGACGTTCATGGTTGTTTCTAGCGGGTGAGGTTCGGGCAGAGTGGGGCGGATTCAGACCTGACAATTTCAGGCCTCGCATTCAACATCATTGCGTGCTCGTAAGGCGGAACGTGCCGCGTGGGGGGAGGGGCTCCCCGACAGCGGTTTCGAAGGCGCTCTCCGCAACCAGGTAGTCGTAGACGGCCTGGAGGTAGTTGAGGCGGCTCTGATCCAGTTGTTCGGATGCCTCTCGTTCCTCGAGCTGGGTGGCGACACCTTCAGCCAGGCGTGCCCGGGCATACTGGTAATTCAGTTCGGCGCGCTGGATGTTCTGCTCCTGTGCGCTTATGCGTTGCCGGGCGGCTTCCAGGTTTTTGATTGCGCGCTCCACTTCAAGTGTTACCGTCTGTAGCAATTGCTCGGCGTCGTTCTCCGCCTGGTCAATCGCGATCTGCCGCTGCTGGGCCTGGGCGGAAGTCTGGAATCCATTGAAGATGGTCCACGAGAGCCGGATGCCGCCGTTCAGGGACGGGTTCCAGTAGCTGTTGTGGAAGAAGCGCAGATTTTCCTGAGAGAACCGGAAGGGGTCGTTCTGGTCGGTAATGATGATGCCCCGGTAATCCGGTACGTTGCCGAGGTAGCCGAAGCCCAGGAAGGCGCTCACGGAGGGAAAGTACTGCGCTCGCGTGATGTTCTTATCGATCCGGCGAAGCTCGACGGCAAGGCGGGCCTGCTCCAGGTCGGGCCGGTTCGCCAGCGCCATGGCTACGGCGTCGTCCACCGAGACCGTTCTGAACGTGTTGATATTCTCTGCCTCCAGGTTGCCCCGGAGCGAGATCGGCTGTTCGATGGGGATTCCGAGCAGGAGCTTGAGGTTGTCCAGTGCGAGAGAGGCCTGGTTTTGGACCTGTACGTAGGCTGTCTGAAGGTTGGCGAGCTCGACTTCGGCGCTGAGCCGCTGAAACTTCGGTGCGACACCCTGGGCAACCTGCTTACTGACTTCCTGAACGGTTTGCATCGTGCGGGCCACGCTCTGCCGGGAGACGTTGGCCTGTTCCTGAGCAAGGAGCGCGCCGTAGAACGCCTCCCGTACCTGACCGATCAGAAGTTGCTCCTGCCGGTCAGCGGCGCGGGCGTTGATGTTTTTGAGTGCTTCCGCGCCACGGATGGCCGCGAAGGCGCTCTTGTTAAACAGCGTCTGCTCCACGCTGATGCTGGCCGAGAACTGGTTATCTACTGCGAACGGGTTATCGCTCTGGTTCAGTACGATTCCCGCTTCCTCCATGCCCTGTTGCTGGCGCTCGAGGAAGTCGAGGTAGTCCATGGGCTGGGTGTTGGCATCATCGTCCATGCGAACCCGCTCGTTGTAGGAAAGCCAATCCAGGAAACCGAGCGACTGGAAGAGTCCTCCGGCGCTACTACCCGCGAACGGGTTGGCGCTGACGATGTTGCGGGTATAGCTGGTGTTCAGGTTGACTTGGGGCATCACGGTGCCCCACGCTTCCTTCACCTGCGCGGCCGCATTTTCAACGTTCAGTTGAAGGTTGCGGAGCGCATAGTTCTGGACGCGTGCAATCTGGATGGCATCTTCGAGCGATAGGGTGAGAACCTGCGGCTGTGTTTCCGTAGCGGCCGGCCGTACACTCTGGGCCTGCACCGCAGGGGCGGGCAGAGTGAGCAACGCGGCCAGTCCGGCAAAGAAGGTCCGACGAATGCCGGAGATGCTATGATCAAAGCGAGGTTTCATGTCGGGCGGCAGCGGGGTTGGCGTGGTATGGTTCCGGATGGGCGGCAAGCCCATCCAGGAGTATGGTGCAGAGGAAATCTGCGGCATCGCGCGGGGTTGGCAGGTGATTCCTGCATTCCGGGTTCATCCGGGCGGCAGCACATGCGTGCATCTGGAAGCCCTGGAGATTGCCCAGAATGGTGTATGCCATAGACACGGGATTGAGTGGTTTCAGGTGCCCGGCGTGGATGGCATGCTGGAGAGGGGTTACGAGCGCCTTCACGGCACGGTTACTTTGCTGCATCAAGTAAGCAGCTTTTTCATGTTCATCGCTGAACAGCAGTGCCTGTACCTCTTTCATTGCGATAACGAACAGGTCCTGCCGCTCGGCGAAGAAACCGAAGAAGGCCTCCAGAAAAGCTCTGAATGTGTCCCGAAAGGGGTCGCCAGCGTCGCAGCCACGTGCGAACGAGGTTTCGATGAGCACGCAGATCTCGTCATACAGCTCATCTATGATGGCAAAGAGAAGGTCTTCTTTCTTTTCGAAGTAGTTGTAGACGGTGCCTTTGCCGAACTCAGCGCGGTGGGCGACTTCTTCTATCGTTGCATTAGCGAACCCTTTTTCCGCGAAGACGGCACGCGCGGCTTCGAGCATGGCCTGTCGGCGAAGCATACGTTCGCGCTCGCGCCGGGATAGTGTGAATTCCATAACTGCGTACAGGCCAGTAGAAGGTGAGCCGGAAAGTGACCAGCCGGTCATATTGCGACCCGTACGTCAGGATGCAGGCAAAGATGCGCCGTGTTTGTTAAGAAAGCGTTAAGGGGTGGGGGGGTGGCTGTCGGCTGTCGATGGGGCGGGCAAGGCCACAGGTACGGGCAGGGCAGGCCCTGCCCGTACCTGTGGCCTTGCAGAGGCGGATTGGGACTGGAGTTGGGCCGGGTTGTTATAGACAGGGGATGGGTGGAGCTAACGTTCGGATCGGGGTAATTGCCTCTCCGGTTCAACTGAGGGGTGGCTGTGCTAGGCCGTTGCCAGTGCGGCGTGTTCCGGCTGTTCGTGCTTCGATTTCCACCCTGCTTCGATCAGTAGCGCTACCGGGCCGACGAGGAAGAGGGCGTAGAAGGGTGCGTGGACGACCTCGAATAGCCGCAGGATCGTTTCTACCAGTGCCACGAAGACGACTACCACCATCTGACCGGATCGAGATTGTACGGTCGTCTTCGGATCTGTGATCATGAAGAAGACGAAGAGCTGGTACATCGGGCCGGTGAGTGGGGCGACTTCCGCCCAGAAGTTATCGCCCGTAAAGAAGGTGCGGACGAGCGCGAAGGCCAGGAAGGCGACCACGTACGTTGCGCAGATGTGAAAGCGGCGCAGGCGCCAGATGATGATGGAGCCGAGTGTCCAGATGATGAGCATCGGCCAGAGGTTATTACCCCACTGGATGCTCAAATGCGCCACGGCCTCCGGAGCGAGGAAGAGCATGGCGCAGATGCCGAAGTTGGATGGATTCCAGATGTGCCGGCCTCTGTGCCGGAGCACATACTTGGACGAGATCGAGAGCAGGCTCGTGATGGCGAAGGGCCAGAAGAACGGCGAGCGGACCAGGATGCCTACGCTGATGCCGCTGATGTAGGCACTCGCCAGGTGGGGCCACGTACCCCGGATCAGCCGGCTCAGCGTCATTTCAGCCACGACGGCCGTGCCGATGGCCAGCAACGTCTTTTCGTAGCTCTCCAGGATGCCGAACGTGACGTGCCCGGTCAGCAGGATGGCCGTGATGAAGAGGGGAGCGGTGAACCGGTGGTCGTATTTAAACCGGAACGGCATGCGCGCGGCGGGCGCTTCCAGCGTCTGTTCGTTCATGATACTTCTCGAATCCTGTGGATTTTGCCTGGTTCCGGAGATTCAATCGTCTGCACGGTGCCGGAAGGCCACCGGATGACGGCTTTTTCGACCTGAGGGTCGCGGCCCAGCCCGAAGTGCAGCCGCCGCTGGTTTTGCGCTGAGAACCCGCTTCCCCCCATAACTTCCTGGATCTGCATTTTACCGTTCCAGTAGAGCTCGACCCGCGCCCCGATAGCGCTACGGTTGCTCTTCGTGCCTTCCAGGTCGAAGGCGATCCAGGCGTTTTCCGGCGTCGTGGTGTTCTTGTAGAGGAGAAGGGGGCCTTTCTGGTGCGCAGCCGCTATATCCAGCACGCCGCGATTCCAGAAGTCGGCGAGGGCTATGGCGCGCCCGTCGTACTGCTCCGTTACGCCTACGGCCTGTGCTACCTCCCGGAACCGGCCCAGTCCATCACCCAGCCAGAGGCGTTTCTGCTGGTATCCCGCGAGGCTGCGGCCATGCATGGCGGGCCAGTTTTTTGCGTCAGAGATGATCGCGCTGTGGGCTCCGGCAACTTTGGAAAAATCGTACCAGTAGCTTTCCTGGCGGTCGGCGGAGATGTAGCCATTCGTCACGAAAAGGTCCATCGCGCCGTCATTGTTGAGGTCGCCGAACTGGGCTCCCCAGCTCCAGCCACCCGACTCCACTCCCATAGCGCTGGCCATGTTCTGGTACGTCAGCTTACCATTTTTCCGGCTGGGAACCCAGAGGTTATTACCCTGGAGAAGAATGCCTTCTTCCGAGATATTCGAGACGTATACCGCGTACTCACCCTGGTTCAATATGTCGCCGAACGACACGTTCATTCCACTCTTCGGAACTGCTCCGATGCGGGTGTCATTCGTCGCTTCGGTGAATCCTTTGCCTTCGTTGTTGAAAAAGATCTCATTGATGCCGTAGTCATTCGCTACGAACAGGTCGGGATAGCCGGTGCCGCGCAGGTCGGCGGCGCCTACGGCGAACGTCCAGCGATTCGATTGCGGGCCGAGCAGGTCGGTCTTATCCTCGAACGTTCCGTCGCCGCGTCCCCGGAAGAGGTACTTCCGGCCTCCGTTCCGCGCGTATTCGAAGCTTTCCGGCATCATGCGCGTGCTGGGCAGATCCCAGAGGTTCAGGTCCGGTGGGTAGTAGCTGGCGAAGAAGAGGTCCAGGATACCATCCCGGTCGTAGTCCAGCCAGACGGCGGCATTCACGTTCGTCCATTCGGGGAAGCCGGCCTTTTCCGTGACCCGTGTGAATCCGGTGCCCGCGTCGTTGTGGAAGAGTTCCGGGCGGCCCCATTTGTAGAGGAAGAGGTCTTCGTAGCCGTCGTTGTCGTAGTCGCCCCAGACGCTCCCCATCGAGACGCCAGTGCCGTCGCGGTTCAGGTCGGCCACGCCCAGATCTTCCGCTACGTCCACGAACTGACCGTTGCCAAGGTTGCGGTAGAGGGCGTTCCGGCTATTCTCTCCGCTATTCGTCACATACAGATCTTGCCAGCCGTCCCGGTCGAAGTCCACGACTGATACTGCTGCGCCAACGACGGCAATCTGCGGCATGATGTGGTCCAGCTTCGGGTCAAACGACGGGGCTTCGTGCGTGAACCGGATCCCCGAGGCGGCGGAGACCTCTTCCATGAAGAATCCGTAGCGTGCCAGGGCCGCTTCTGCGTCCACCGGTGCCCTGGAGACGGGTTGTTGCTTGAGCACGAGCGGCGCTGCGAGAAGGCCCCCGAAACATACGGCCAGGATGATTCTGCCTACCCGTGACGGCATCATACCTTTCGTGTTGAAGGGCTCAGGGTGGCGTGTGCAGGAGGGCGCGAACCTGAGCGGGTGGGTCACATGTATAGCCCTGATTATTTATGACGGGCTTGTGAATTGTTGAATATAAATATAAGTTTTCCATTCGCATCCTGCACGAATCATTTCCCCATCCAAACAAAGTAGACTCATGGCACACATCGCCCTCCCGGATGGCCTTCCCGGCATTGTCGGCCCGCTCACACAGTATCCTGAAACCGGTATACCGCTCAATGCACTGGCCGAGGCCGTACTTCGAGGCCCTTCACCGCTGACGCCCGGCGAGCGGGAGCTCATCGCGGCGTACGTCTCTTCCGAGAACGACTGTTACTTTTGCTGCCAATCGCATAGCGCTGTGGCCCGGTATCACCTCGGCGCGGACGCACATCTCGTCGAAGCGGTGATCAAGGACCTCGATTCCGCACCCGTGAGTGAGAAAATGAGGGCGCTCCTGCGGATCGCAAAGAAGGTGCAGATGGGCGGGCGCCGTGTGACGGACGTTGACGTCGCTGCCGCTCGCGCGCAGGGCGCCACGGATAAGGATATCCACGACACCGTTCTCGTCGCTGCGGCATTCTGCATGTTCAACCGCTACGTGGACGGCCTCGCGACGTGGGCACCGGACGACCCGGCCCTCTACGAGGCGCAAGGCGTAGAGCTTGCCACCGTCGGGTACGCCCGACAATCCCTGGCTGCGTAGAAACGACTCGGGTCTGCGACGCACGGCGTGGGACTGGTGAAGACCACAATCCCACGCCGTGCGTCCAGATCAATGCCAGCTGGATTGGATCTGAATGCCTCTTCGTGCATATCTTGGGAGAGTGGCCGTCCGGCCTTGCTTTTCCGTTCGTAGTACCTAGTCCCATGATCGAGCCCACGCCGGGCACGGCCCCTTCCCAGTCCAGTGAGCAGGATCGCATTCTCGTCGAGCGTGCCTTGGCGGGGGAGGAACATGCTTTCCAGGGACTCGTCGAGAAATACCGCAAGGCGCTGTACCATCACATCAACCGGATGGTGCGGGACAAGGCGGAACTGGATGACCTCGTTCAGGAGAGTTTCATCAAGGCTTTTTCCGCGCTGGATTCCTACTCCACGCAGTTCGCCTTCTCCACGTGGCTCTATAAGATCGCCACGAATCACACGATTGACTACCTTCGCAAGAAGAAACTCCCGACGTTCTCCATCGATAAGCCCATCCGCACGAAAGAGGGGGAGTTAGAGTACGAAGTGCCGGACACGACGTACCGTCCCGATCGGCATATCGTGGAGGACCAGCGGCGGCAACTCATCCAAGAGGCTATCGACGCCCTGCCGGAGAAGTATCACCGTGTGATCGTGATGCGGCACCAGCAAGAGAAATCCTATGAGGAGATCGCCGAAGAACTGGATTTACCCCTCGGCACGGTCAAGGCTCACATCTTCCGCGCCCGCGAGCTACTCAACAAGTATCTCCGGGACAAGCGGCATTCGTTGTAAGAGGTCGTTGGCGGTCAGTTATCAGCCAGAAAGGTTTTGAAACGGTAGGGGCACACCGCGTTGGTGTGCCCCTACCGTTATGACAGCTTGTGGCCTGATATCGGTGTTTACGATACCCGTTCCCGCTGGCGGACTGGCTCATGCTCCGTGATGGCCATGATCTCGAAACGGATGCCGTTATCACCCGGATAGGGGTTGTGGTGGTCGTGCCGGTTCATCCAGATCTCGTCCGGAATACCTTCAGGGAAGGCGTTGCAGACGTGCTGGGTCTCTTGCTCCCGGTCAAGGTGTTTGCAGGCCAGGCACATGGTCTGAACTGGGTAAGCCATACGTTGCCTCCTCTATCGTGTTGGTGAACCGTTTTCTGTATATCCCATCCTACTGGTTGCTGCCTATCAAGATTCAGATGTGTTCAAATTTGTAACCAGTCTAAATACAGCAATTTCAATATTTAAACCTAGTCTAGATTGCCAGGGGCTGACAACTGTGCGGCGCATGGGCGGCACGAGGTTTCGAAAAACGAGTAGCCCCGACAGTTCGGAGCATGTCCCGTAGCGCATGATGTGGTGTGGGAGTGGATGGCACAGGTGGCACGTAGTGGTGTGGTTTGCGGGCGGCATATTTCGGCCTTGCGGGACAGGAGATCCCGTCAGTTCGGAAGGTACGGATGGCGCATTTCGTTTCTATTCGTCGCTCTTGTGAGAAACTTGAAACGCAATTCACGCGAGCTCTTCTTTACTTATCAGACAGGCGGGTTTAATTTAGACTCATTCTAAATTGTGATCCTGTCCATGAGCATGCTCGACGAGTTCATCAAGGCCTGCCCTGTCGGCTTTAGCATTTTTGAACAGCCCCGGGCCGGTCAGTCGTACAAGTATTACGTTTCAGGAAAAGGCTGCACGCTGGGTGTGCTCTTCGAGGATACCCTGAACGTCTATTTTGAGTGGCTCACAGAGGACGGCGTACCGGTGACGTATCCGCCGGAAATCCGCTACAAATGGTTTAAGAAGTGTGATTTCGTCCGTCTTCTGGATCTAGGCGTCTGGGAAGTCACGAGCAGCGAAGGCGCCGTGACCACTTAAGCACTCCCGGTATTGGCGGATGGTAGCGGGACGGCTTGGGCCGATTCCGGTGCGTCCTGGTATGATCTGCGAGGTGCTGCTCACGGTATTGCGTGAAGGGGAAGGATGGCGTGCTTGCAATCCGCGCTCTCATTATAGCTGATGCTGCCGTACCGGCGGTCGCGGCGCCGGAATTCCGCTATGGCTTCCCGAAGGTCGTCGCCGTCGTAGTCCGGCCATGACGTAGGCGTGAAGTAAAGCTCAGCATAGGCACATTCCCACAGCAGGAAGTCGCTCAGGCGTTGCTCGCCGCCGGTTCGGATGAGCAGATCGACATCGGGCGTGGCGCAGTCCGTGTGGTAGACCGCACCCAGTGCTTCTGCGAAGGCCTGCCGGTTCGAGGAGGCACCCGGCAGGGCAGCAGCATGGAGGATCGCGTCACGAGCGGAATAGTCTATGGCGAGCCGGAGGAGGAGCCGATCGCCTTTGGCCGTGATGGATTCGGCGTGCTCGATCGCCCGGCGCAGTGCTTCCGGCAGCCGGTCGCGCCGTCCGATAATCTGGAGCCGTACTCCGCTGTCTCGCAGCTTGCTTGCTTCGGATGCCAGATGCATCCGAAATAGCCGCATCAAGGTACGGACTTCGTCTGATGGGCGCTTCCAGTTATCTGACGAGAAGGCATACAGGGTGAGTATGCCGATGTCCAGTGCGGGTGCCGCTTCCACGATGCGCCGTACGGCGCGGACACCCTGGCGGTGCCCCGCCGCACGCGGCAGACCTCGCTGCTGCGCCCAGCGCCCATTCCCGTCCATGATGATGGCGACGTGGATCTTGCTATCGTTCATACGTACTTACCGCGTGTGGTGTGCTCTGCTGTGTGCACTGTGGTGATGCCGCATGCTTCATGCGAAGTGGTACAGGAGGGGGAAGAGAAACGTGATGAAGGCAGCCCAGATGCCGTAGACCACGATATAGCGCGCCGTGTAGGTATCGACCGAGTGGAGGGCGGTGCGGCCTCGCAGCATGAGGACGTACTGTATCAGGATGCCGGTGAGGTGGATGAAGATGAGCAGGTTCGCGCCCAGCACTGCAATGCGATTCGGGGTGAATCCGTAGGAGGCCAGGCGGAACAGGATGGCGGAGAGCGCTACGAGGTCCAGAACGAGGCCGACCGCGACCATGCCGACGTTTACATAGTCCGTGAGGGACTTCGTCCGGGTGCCCGTCCGCTCTGCTATGCTGAGTGTGACGAGGGCGAGGACGCCAAAGAGCATCAGGTTAAAGGCAAGGAGGAACTCGCGATCCGTGTACGGGCTCTTTCGTAGCGCGCCCATAGTGCCCAGGTATACCAGGAGGGTGATCAAGACGAGCGGGGCGAATACGCGGGCGAGCAGGGGGGCGATGCGGGTACGTGGCTGGTTGTAGGTAATAGCTGTGGCGACGAGTGGGGCGGCTACCGCGCCGTACACGGCGATGTACGTCATGTACCACTCTTCTATACCGAGGCCGATGACCTGGAAGAGCAGGATGGTAATGCCGGTGAGTGCGGCTCCACCAATCAAGATGAGCGCGGCATAGGTGACTGCTTCTCCGGTTCGTCTGATGTACTCGGTCCGGACATTCAAAGCGAAGCCGCCACCGTAAGCCAGCCCTGCAAGGAGCCACAGTACGATGGGGAGGTGGATGGCGGCCAGGAGGATGGTATCCGAGCGTTCGGGGTGAGGTAGCATGTTGATGTAGGCGAGGGCACCCATGAACAGCACGCCCAGCCAGGCGGCGATACGCCCCGGAATGCGTTGCTTGAAGGCGAAGTAGGCCGCGGCAAACGGAAAGAAGAAGAGGCCGAGGTTCCGTAGCGTGAACGGATCCTCATCGATTCCGCTGAAAAAAGCGGGCAGTCTCGCGTACGTGCCAGCCACCAACGCCAGTCCTATTATGACGGCCGCTTCCAGCAGGCGGGGCTTGCTTTCCGCCGGGTGTGCGGATTCGTCGTATGCGAGCCGGACGCTCCAGGCTTGCAGGAGAAGGGAGTCGGGCCTGATCTGCAGAAGATCCGGCAACGCATGTGAAAAGCGGACCGGATTCTGGCGGTACAGCCGTTCCAATTCGGTCGGGTCATTTATCGCGGCGCGGAGGGTTTCATCGAACCCTGCCTCTGACATCGAAGCACCCGTGTCTGCTGTCATTGGCGTTATCTTGTACTTTATGTTGTAAAGTGAATGGGCAAAAAAATAGCGTCACCTGCGAGCCATTTCGATGATCTGCTCCATCTGGTCCAGGTAGGAACTCAGGGCATGGCGTCCCAGGGAGGTCAACTGATATTCCGTTCGCGGAGTGCGGTCCTCGAAGGACTTCGTGCAGGCAATGTATCCGGCCTCTTCCAGCTTTCGTGCATGGACGCTCAGGTTGCCATCCGTTGTCGCCAGCAGCCGTTTCAGATCGTTGAAACTCAACTGGTCTGTCGCCGCGAGGGCGCTCAGGATGCCCAGGCGTATGCGCTCATGCACGAGCCGGTCCAGTTCCACCGGAAAGGCGGTCGCTCTTTCTCGTTCGTTTTTGCGTTCTCTCGTCCCATCCGCCGTTCTTGCCATATCAGCCCCCATGATTACGTGCGATGATCCATCCACAGACGATGTGGAGTCCTCCAAAGCTTGCCGCAAGCAGCGCGTCGGCCCACACCGCAGGGGCGAACAGGGCGACGGTGCCGATCACCATGAACAACACGCCCATGATCGGGATGATTTTGACCGAATGGGCTCCGCCAGTGATCGTACCGGCTCCATACAGAAGTAGCCAGAGGGCGGGCAGGAGATCGACCTCATTGCTTTGCCAGAGCGCTGAGGTCAGCAGAGCGCCTGCCAGGAACGGGGGGACGAGACTCAGGAAGTATTTCCGCGCCGGTCCCGAGTGCAATGATACGCCCACACGTCTGGACTTCCGGGTGAGTGCTGCAATGCCTATTACGAACGCGACCGCTGCTTCGCCGAGCCAGACAGCCAGCCACATACTCTCAGAGGATTGCTGCGCCGCAATCAAGGCGGCTGCCAGCGCGGTCGTTCCCATGGCTATCGCGCCATATCCCGGCACAGCGGTAAACGAACCCGAGCGCTCCATCATGTCCCGAATGTAGCGCAGGTGTTCCGCCGCGCCGATCTCCGGCGGCGGCTTCTCGATGGCATGCCGTCGTACGGCTGGACGGTCGATGGACATATGATGCATTCGTTGTGATTTGAGGCACTTTACGACGCAAAGTAGATGGGGTTTCAGCGGGAGGGCCTATTTTTGTTTTTATCCTGTCCCTTCTTCGTAGTATCGCATGGCTCTTCCCACTACGGTCTGGCTCCGCGCCGAAGGCGCTGCAATGCTGGCTCTTTCTGTCCTCTTATATACCCGTACGGGCGAGGGGTGGCTTCTTTTCATTCTTCTGCTTCTCGTGCCGGACCTCTCGATGCTCGGGTATCTGGGCGGGCCGCGCGTCGGCGCAATCGCCTACAACGTTGTGCACACCTATGCGACGCCCATCGTGCTGGCCGGGCTCGGCGTGCTCACCGGGAGCGCGCTCGTGATGGCCCTCGCGCTCATCTGGACGGCGCACATCGGCCTGGACCGGATGTTTGGCTATGGATTGAAGCTACCGACAGGATTTCAGGACACCCATCTGGGGCGCATTGGGAAGGGAGCGTAGGTGGAGGGCATGGCTCGCCATGCCTGTACGACTTCTGGCGCCGGAGAGAGGGGAGCACGCTGAAACCAAGCGGATCAGGCCGCGTCGGTTTCAGCGGTGCTGGTGAAGTCTACGGCGACGAGCTTGGAGACGCCCTGTTCCTGCATGGTGATGCCGTACATGCGGTCGGCGAGTTCCATCGTGCGTTTGTTGTGCGTGACAAGGATGAACTGCGTCGATTCCGAGAACTGGCGGATGAGGTCCATGAACCGGGTCACGTTGGCATCGTCCAGCGGAGCATCCACCTCGTCCAGGATACAGAAGGGGCTCGGTTTGACGAGGTAGATAGCGAAGAGCAGGGCGATGGCTGTCAGCGTTTTTTCTCCACCGGAGAGCTGTGCGATGGTGCTGGGGCGCTTACCACGTGGCTTTGCCATGATCTCGATGGGGGATTCCAGGAGGTCGTCCGGGTTGGCGAGCTCGAGGTCTGCTTGCGCATC
>Ga0164243_10008327_pt1 | contig 15315 bp, 14 predicted proteins | sample OricompcompostOP_FD_108781 | JGI IMG/M metagenome (GOLD analysis project Ga0164243, IMG submission 108781) | Organic Plus compost microbial communities from Emeryville, California, USA - Original compost - Organic plus compost (OP) | ecosystem: Engineered > Solid waste > Mixed feedstock >... | reverse complement strand
TGGAAGTGATCGATCTGCGCTCCCTGGTGCCGTTCGACGAGGCGACCGTCACCGCCTCCGTGCGGCGCACGGGGAGGGCGGTCGTCGTCCATGAGTCCCCCGGTTTCGCCGGGCCCGGCGGGGAGATCGCCGCCCGCGTCACGGAGCGCTGCTTCCACTACCTGGAGGCTCCCGTGCTGCGCGTCGCCGGGTTCGACATCCCCTACCCGCCGCCGATGCTGGAACGCCACCACCTGCCCGGTGTGGACCGGATCCTGGACGCCGTCGCCCGCCTCCAGTGGGAGAGCGGCTGGACTTCACGGCAGGACACGGGCCGGGGCGGGGGTGCGCACTGATGGGCGAGGTGCGGCAGTTCGCCCTCCCGGACCTGGGGGAGGGGCTGACGGAGGCCACGATCGTCAGGTGGCTGGTCGCGGTCGGTGACACGGTGCGGGTGGACGAGCCGGTCGTGGAGGTGGAGACCGCCAAGGCGCTGGTGGAGGTCCCCTGCCCGTACGCCGGCGTGGTGACCTCGCACGCCGCCGAGGAGGGCGCGGAGGTGGCGGTGGGGGCGCCATTGGTCACCGTCGCGGTCGGCCCCGAAAACGGTGCGCCGGGCAGCGGGCCGGACGGTGACGCGGCCCCGCGCACGGAAGACGCGACGCCGGACCACACCCCCGGCACGGCCGCGGAAGCTGTCACCGGGCCGGCCGCGGGACGGACCGCGCCTCCCGATCCGGAGCACGTGGGCGGGTCGGGCAACGTCCTGGTCGGCTACGGGACGGCGCCGGCTCCCGGCCGGCGCCGCCGGGTCCTCCCCTCCTCCCTCGCCGGCCCCGTGTCCCCCTCGCCCGCACGCGCCGCAGGAGCCGGGCCCCGAGCAGACGGCACACCCCACAACGGCACCGACCGGAGCACCCGCGCACACCCGGACAGGCGCGGCGCCTCCCGGGCGAACGGCGACGCCCGTACGCCCGTGCCCGTCATCTCGCCCCTCGTTCGCCGGCTCGCCCGGGAGAACTCCCTCGACCTGTCCCGAGTGACCGGCAGCGGACCGGACGGGCTCATCCTGCGCGCGGACGTGGAGCGGGCACTGCGCACCGCCGTGCCGGAAGGGGCGCCCGCCGACCCGCACAGTCCGCCGCCCGCACCGACCGGTACGGCCGCACGGGAAGGCACCCGCAGCGGCGCGGACGGCGTACGGGGTGACGCGCGCACCGTGCCCGGCGATGCGGATGGCGTACCCGGCGCCGACGACGTACGCAACGCCGTCGGCAGCGTCCGGCACGAGCGCCGTATCCCGCTGCGCGGCGTGCGCGGCACGGCTGCGGCACGCCTGTCCCGCAGCCGCAGCGAAATCCCCGACGCGAGCTGCTGGGTGGACGCCGACGCCACCGAACTCCTCGCCGCCCGGGCCCGGATGAACGCGGCTCCCGGGTACGGCGGGCAGGTGCCGCCCGTCTCGCTGCTGGCCCTGCTGGCCCGCGTCTGCACGGCGGCACTGGCGCGGTTCCCCGAGCTGAACGCCACGGTGGACACCGAGGCGCGGGAGATCGTCGTCCTGCCCGAGGTGCATCTGGGGTTCGCGGCGCAGACGGACCGGGGGCTCGTCGTACCGGTGGTCCGCGACGCGCACACGATGACCGCCGAGGAGCTGACCGCCGAGACGGCCCGGCTCACCGAGGCGGCCCGCGCCGGGCGGCTCTCCCCGGCCGAGTTGACGGGCGGCACGTTCACGCTGAACAACTACGGGGTCTTCGGTGTGGACGGCTCCACCCCGATCATCAACCACCCCGAGGCGGCGATGCTCGGTGTGGGCCGTATCGCGCGCAAGCCCTGGGTCGTCGGTGACGAACTGGCCGTGCGCAGCGTCGTCCAGTTGTCGCTCACCTTCGACCACCGGGTGTGCGACGGCGGTACGGCGGGCGGTTTCCTGCGTCATGTCGCGGACTGCGTGGAGCAACCGGCGAGGCTCCTCCGTACGCTCTGAGGTGTGACGCAGCCTCCAGCACCACCGTCCGCCCGTCGGCAGCAGTACGGACCGGGCGGTGCTCCCCGCCCGTACGCGGCGCTCGTCCTCGCGGGCGGGGACGCGCGCAGGCTCGGCGGCGTCGACAAGCCCGCCGTGACGGTGGGCGGCAGGACGCTGCTCGACCGGGTTCTCGCGGCGTGCGCCGACGCGGCGGCGACCGTCGTCGTGGGGCCGCGCCGCCCGTCCTGCCGGCCCGTTGTGTGGGCCCGTGAGGACCCGCCCGGCGGCGGCCCGCTCGCCGCCCTGCGCGCGGGTCTGGAGGCTCTGGGCGAGGACGGCGGCGGGCCGGACGGCGCCGCAGGGCGAACACCCGTGCTCGTCGTCTCCGCCGATCTGCCGTTCCTCGACGCCGCGACGGTCGGCACACTGGTGACGGTCCCGGAGGACGCGGAGGGCGTGGTGCTGCACGACGGGCGCGACCAACCCCTGCTCGCCGCCTACCGGATGGAGCCGCTGCGCCGCGAACTCGCCCTGTTGCGCACGGAGTACGGTCATCTTTCGGGGCTTCCGCTGCGTCTGGTACTCCAGGGGCTGCGACTGCACCGGGTGGCCGCCCTGTCCGCGCCGTCCCTCGCTGCCGCGGCGTTCGACTGCGACACCTGGGACGACATCGTCACAGCGCGGGCCAGGATCAGGGAGCATGACAGGGTGCTGGATGAATGGATTGCCGCGGCCAAGGCCGAACTGGGCATCGAACTGAACGTGGACACCACCGTGCTGCTCGATCTGGCCCGTGACGCCGCACACGGCGTCGCCCGGCCGGCGGCGCCCCTCACCACGTTCCTGGCGGGTTACGCGGCGGGGCGGGCAGGTGGTTCGTCCGTGGACGTGGACGAGGCGGCAGCCGCCCTCACCCGGCTCGCCCGCCGGTGGGCCGCCGAGGCGGACGGAACCGGCGGCAGAGGCGGGACCACCGATGCCGACGGGACCACCGGGAACGACGAGACCGGCACGGCCGGGAACACAGGCGAACGATGAGCGGATCCGACGAACTCGACGAGGCCATCGCCCTGGCCAACAGCGGCCGGGCCCGGCCGACGCCGCCCCCCGCACCACGACTCAAACGCATCCGGCGTATCAGGTGGGACGACTGGGAGAACCTGGACGAGGACGAGTTCGACCCCGGCCCCGGCGAGGACGAGGAGGGGGAGGGCGAACAGCCCGCGTGGGCCGGCCAGGGCGCCCGGTCCGGTACCGCCCCCGGCCAGGGCCCCGCGCGCGGCGGACACCCCGGTGACACCCGCCACGGCGACCAGGACACAGGCGGCCGGAACGCGGGCAACCGGGGCAAGGGCGACCAGGGCACAGGCGGCCGGAGCGGCGAGGCCCGGCCGGGCGGCGCTCCGTCCCCCGGCGCACCGTCCTACGACGCACACCCCGCCGACTCCCGCGCGGACGCCGGCACCGACACCGGCGGCACGGCACGGCGGACCGCCTCCCGCGAGTCAGCCTCCCGGGAGGCCCGGCACACCGCGCCCCGGCAGCACGGCGACCGCTCCCGGGTGTCGGCCGCCACCTGGTCGGAGGCGGTGGCCACGGCGGCCGGGGCGGCCGATGCGCTGCCGTCGGCCACGGTGCCGCTCGACCGGGCGCTGGGGCACACGCTGGCCGCTGCGGTGACGGCCCTCACCGATCTGCCGCCGTTCGACACCTCGGCGATGGACGGCTGGGCCGTCTGCGGTCCGGGGCCGTGGGTGCCGGCCCGCACGGCGGACGGCGCCGAGCGGCCCGGGCTGCTGGCCGGGGACCGCAGCGAGCCGCCGCAGCTCGCCGACGGCGAGGCCATCCGCATCGCGACCGGCGCCCGGGTTCCGCCGGGCACCAGTGCGGTACTGCGCTGGGAGGCGGCCGAGCGCATCGGCGGCGCCCGGCTGCGCAGTCCCTCTCCCCCGCAGGCGGGCGCCGACATCAGGCCACGCGGCCAGGAGTGCCGTGAGGGCGACGCGCTGCTGCCGCCGGGGCGGATCGTCACCCCGCCGGTGCTGGGTCTGGCGGCGGCGGCGGGCTACGACGAGCTGGAGATCGTTCCGCGTCCACGCGCCGAAGTGCTCGTCCTGGGCGACGAACTGCTGCACAGCGGCCTGCCCCGGGACGGCCGCATCCGGGACGCGCTGGGGCCGATGGTCGGGCCGTGGCTGACGGCTCTGGGCGCGGAGGTGGTCGCGACCCGGCTGCTGGGCGACGACGCCGAGGCGCTGCACGAGGCGGTGTCCGGGACGACGGCCGATCTGATCGTGACGACCGGCGGCACCGCCCGCGGCCCCGTCGACCACCTCCAGCCGACGCTGCGCCGCATGGACGCGAGGCTGCTGGTGCGCGGCGTACGGGTCCGTCCGGGGCACCCGATGCTGCTGGCCGCACTGCGACCGCAGCAGGGCCGGCGGCGCGGCAGCCATCTGGTGGGACTGCCCGGCAATCCGCTGGCGGCGCTGTCCGGGCTGGTGACACTGGCGGCTCCCCTGCTGCGTGCGCTGGCCGGCCGGGCCGAACCGGAGCTGCGGAAGGCGACGCTGGGCGCCGAGGTGTCCGGCCATCCGCGCGACACCCGGCTGGTGCCCGTACGGCACGAGGGATCCGGTATCCGGGCCCGCATCAGGCCGCTGCGCTACGCGGGCCCGTCCATGCTGCGCGGGGTCGCCTCGTGCGACGCGCTGGCGGTCGTCCCGCCCGGCGGTGCCGCACCCGGTGAGGACGTACCGCTGGTGGAGCTGCCGTGGTGAAGCGGTTGTACGGAGTCGCCCAGGAGAGCGAGGACGAGGCCGAGCAGCACGGTGCGGTGGTGCTGCCCACTTTCGGCGCCTCCCCGCTGCGGCAGGTGCTGCGTCGCCTGCTGGCCGCTTTTGTCGTCCTGTGGGTGACGGTCCTGCTGGTCTACATCGACCGGGAGGGCTACCGGGACGCCGCCGACGACGGCATGTCGTTCCTGGACTGCGTGTACTACACGACGGTCACCCTCTCGACGACCGGCTACGGCGACATCACGCCCGCCTCCGACAGCGCGCGGCTGGTCAACGCCCTGGTGATCACGCCGCTGCGCGTCCTGTTCCTGATCATCCTCATCGGCACCACGCTCGAAGCGCTGACCGACCGAACCCGTCAGCAGTGGCGCCTGAACCGCTGGAGGTCCGCGTTGCGCGACCACACCGTCGTCGTCGGATACGGCACGAAAGGCCGCTCGGCGATCCAGACGCTGCTGTCGACTGGTCTGGTACGCGACCAGGTCGTCGTCATCGACACTCACCCACAGGTCGTCAAAGCCGCCAACGGGGAGGGCTTCGCGGGCGTCGAAGGGGACGCGACCCGCAGCCAGGTACTGGTGCGGGCACAGGTGCAGCGGGCCAAGCAGATCGTCATCGCACCGCAGCGGGACGACACCTCGGTACTGGTGACGTTGACGGCACGGCAGCTGAATCCACGCATCAAGATCGTCGCCGCGGTACGGGAGGAGGAGAACGCCCCGCTGCTGCGCCAGTCCGGCGCCGACCAGGTCATCACCAGCGCCAGTGCGGCGGGCCGGCTGCTGGGCCTCGCCATGCTCAGTCCCAACGCCAGTTCGGTGATAGAGGACCTCATCCAGCAGGGCAGCGGCCTGGACCTGAAGGAGCGGCCCGTCACCAAGGCCGAGGCCGGCCGTTCCCCGCGCGAGTGCGACGACCTGGTCGTCTCGGTGGTGCGCGGCCACCGGATACTCCCCTTCGACGACCCGGAGGCGGCCAGTCTGCAACTCACCGACCGGCTGGTCGTCATCCACCGCGCCTCCCGGCCGCTGCCCGACGGGGACGAGCGGCGCGGCGAGTACCGGTGACCCGCCGGGCGCCCCTCACCCCTTCAGGTGACTGTCGGGCGCCTGGCGGACCCCGTCGGCGCCCGCGCGTGACGATGACGCGGTGGACCCGCCGCCGACCTGCCCCAACTGTCCCGAACGCCTCCTGTGGAAGGACACCCGCGAGACCGGGCCCGGCAAGGAGGACTCCTGGTTCTGGTTCTGCTCCGGCTGTCACCAGGCGTACGTGCCGACGCCGGACCAGAAGCTGCGCTTCACCTACGCCGCCTGAGCGCCCGCGCCCGGCACGACCGGGCCGGCTGGCCCGGTGACCGGACAGGCCCGAGCGAGCAGGACCGGGCAGCACCCAGGAGGACCGGGCGGCGGTGACCGCACAGCCGGGCGACCACATGGCCAGGTGGCCGCACAGCCGGGTGACCACATGGCCAGGTGGCCGCACAACCGGATGACCAAGGTGGCCGCACAGCCGGGTGGCCGGGTGGCGCCGACGGTGCGGCACGGCGGCCGGTAGCGTCGGCCGTATGCATGCGATCACGATTCCCGAACCCGGCGGCCCCGAGGCGCTGGTCTGGGCCGAGGTCCCGGACCCGGAACCTGGTGAGGGGGAAGTCGTCGTCGACGTCGTGGCGAGCGCCGTCAACCGCGCCGACGTCCTCCAGCGGCAGGGCTTCTACGACCCGCCGCCAGGCTCCCCCGCCTACCCCGGCCTGGAGTGCGCGGGCCGTATCTCCGCCGTCGGCCCCGGTGTGGCCGGCTGGGCGGTCGGCGACGAGGTGTGCGCCCTGCTCGGCGGAGGCGGCTACGCGGAGAAGGTGGCGGTGCCCAGCGGCCAGTTGCTGCCCGTACCCGAGGGAGTGGACGTCGCGGCGGCTGCCGGACTGCCCGAGGTGACCTGCACCGTGTGGTCGAACGTCTTCATGGTGGCGCATCTGCGCCCCGGGGAGACCCTGCTGGTGCACGGCGGGTCCAGCGGCATCGGCACCATGGCCATCCAGCTCGCCAAGGCCGTCGGCGCCCGGGTGGCGGTGACGGCGGGTACGGCGCAAAAGCTGGAGCGGTGCGCGGAACTGGGCGCCGACATCCTGATCAACTACCGCGAGCAGGACTTCGTGGAGGAGCTGCGCGCGGCCACCGACGGCGCGGGCGCGGACGTCATCCTCGACAACATGGGCGCCAAGTACCTGGAGCGGAACGTCAAGGCGCTCGCGGTGAACGGCCGGCTGGCCATCATCGGGATGCAGGGCGGCAGCAAGGGCGAGCTGAACCTGGGTGCCCTGCTGGCCAAGCGCGGCGCGGTGACGGCCACCTCGCTGCGTGCCCGTCCGGCGGACGAGAAGGCCGCGATCGTCGCGGCGGTCCGCGAGCACGTGTGGCCGCTGATCGCCGACGGCCGGGTACGCCCGGTGGTGGACAGCGCCGTCCCCATGTGGGACGCCGCCCAGGCACACCGCACGCTGGACGAGAGCACCCACATCGGCAAGATCCTTCTGACCACGGGGTGACCGGCGGACCGGCTGTGTGCGGCGGGACGGACGGAAGCGCTGGTGCGCCCTTCCCGTCCGCCCCGCCCCTGGCCGCCCGGACACCCACCTCCCGCTTTGCCCGGAATGCCGGTTTTGCCCTTTTGTGTGACGCTGGATTGGTCTGCGGACCATCCAGCTCGGAAGGGCCACCGCCGTGCGGCACTCTCAGCGGCGCAACAGGGGACTCACCCTCTTGACCTGCGCTTTCTTTGTACTCCCTGCCCCGGTCGCCCTGGCGGATGACGATACGCACGCGGAGACCTCCCCCCAGCCGGGCACCGCAGCGACGATCAACCCGACCGGCGGGCACAGCGAATCCCACCCCGGAAAGGGCACCGGGACTCACCTGGCAGTGCTAGGCGGAACCCGCCCCGAAGCCGATCCGGGGACGGAGGAACCGGAAACCGGCGACCACGCCGCCACCCGGTCGGTGCTGCCCCCGAGGCCGGCGCCGCCCCCGATGCCACCGGCCGCGGCTCCGCCCCCACCGCCCGCGCCACCGTCCCCGCCCGCACCGCCGACTCCCCCCGAACCGCCCGCACCACCGGCACCCCCCACGTTCGGTGCCGCCACGTCGCTCTCCCCCGCCTCCCTCGGCCCCGTCCGCTTCGACACGGAGGCGGAGCCGCTGGCGGGCCCGGCACCGTACGAGCGCTCCTCCCGCGGCCCGGACGCCGAACCCGGGCGCTCCGCGCCGCGACAGCTCCCCACCGGGCCGGGCGACAGCACACAGCCGGCACCGGTCGGGCCGGGGCCCCACCGGCCGGACAAGGGCACACACGGGAAGCACCGGGAGCGCCCGGAGCACGAGTCCCTGGCGAGCACCGGCGCGCAGCACGAAGAGGCGCGACGCAAGCAACAAGAACGGGGCACAGGCCGGCCGGAAGAAACCGGCCCGACCCTGCGTGACGGGCGCCCCGGCGAACCCGGGCGGCAGCAGCCCGGTCACAGTCGGCCGGAAGACACCCGGAAGAGCGAAAAACGGCAACAGCAGCGCGGGCCGAACCGTACGTCCGCTCCCGCTCCGGGCGGGTCCGCACCGAGCACGGCACGACAGGGCGCGCCCGCACCTCCCGGGGCCGGGTCCGGAACCGGTGCCGCATCCGACGCGGGACCCGCCACCGGTTCAGGTCCGGGCCCGGGCTCCGGATCCGACGAGGACGGGTCCGACGAGGACACCCTGAGCGCCCCGAACCGCTCCGACCAGGCCATCGGCAAGTACGACCTGTACGCGTCGGACGACTCCCCCAAGGACCGCCGGGAGCCGCCCGACGACCCCTTCACGACGCATCCGTCCGGCCAGGTGCTGCCCGTGCTGCCGCTGGGCACGGGTATGACGCTGATGGGGCTGGGGCTCGCCTTCCTGGGCCTGCGGCTGCGGCGCGGCTGAGCCACCGGGCGGCTCGGCGCCCGCACCGGCGCCGATGCAGAATGGGGGCATGACGCAGCCGAGCAACGAACAGTCGCAGGAGAGCCCGCAGGTCCTGGTCGTCGGCCCGGACGGGATGGCTCTCGGCAGTACCGCCGCCAAGGGTGGCGACGGTGAGGGCGATGAGCAGGCTGAGGTCCCTGTTACGGAGATGGTGGAGCAGCCCGCGAAGGTCATGCGCATCGGCAGCATGATCAAGCAGCTGCTCGAGGAGGTGAAGGCGGCACCGCTGGACGAGGCCAGCCGGGCCCGCCTCAAGGAGATCCACACCAGCTCGATCAAGGAACTGGAGGACGGGCTCGCGCCCGAGCTCATCGAGGAGCTGGAGCGGCTCTCGCTGCCCTTCACCGAGGACTCGACCCCCACCGACGCCGAACTGCGCATCGCGCAGGCCCAGCTCGTGGGCTGGCTGGAAGGGCTCTTCCACGGCATCCAGACCGCGCTGTTCGCCCAGCAGATGGCGGCCCGCGCCCAGCTGGAGCAGATGCGCAGGGCGCTCCCGGCCGGTGCGATGCCACAGGACGAGGCGGCGCAGGCCAACGAGGCCCAGCGCCGCACGGGCGGCCCCTACCTGTGACGGCCCGCCGCGGGGAGCGGCACCCCACCACCACGGCGCCCGGCTGTCCCGGCCACGACGGTCAGGACGGCCGGGCCATCCAGTGGTACAGCGCCATCGCCACGCTGGTGGCGAGGTTGTAGCTGGAGACCTGGGGCCGCATCGGCAGGGCCACCAGGTGATCCGCGCGGGCCCGCAGCGCGTCCGTGAGGCCGTGCCGTTCCGAGCCGAAGGCCAGCATGGCGCCGGGCGGCAGCGGCACGGAGCGCAGATCGTCGCCTTCCGGGTCGAAGGCCAGCAAGGGCCGCCGCGGCAACCGGCCGACCTGCCGCCGGGCGACCGGAACGGCGAAGTGCAGCCCCGCACCGGCGCGTACGGCGGCGGGGTGCCAGGGGTCGAGGTCCCCGGTGGTGAGCACCCCTGCGGCGCCGGCACCCGCGGCCAGCCGTACGACGGCCCCGACGTTGCCGAGGTTGCGCGGGTTGTCGAGGACGACGAGCGGAGCACCCTCCTGGGCCCCCGCGCCCGCACCCGGTCCCGGTACTCCGTCCCCTGCCCCGTCCCAGTCAGGGGCGCTCGAACGCAGGGCGAGGGCGGCAACGCCGGTCGGGTGCGCACGCGGCACCAGGCCGCGCAGTGTGGCCTCGGGCACTTCCCGCAGCAGTCCGTCGAGGACATCGAGCAGGTCGGGGGCCAGGGACCGCGCCAGTTCGCGGACGGCCGGCCGGTCCGTGGTGACCGCGACCGGCACCCGCGCACCGAAGCGGAGGGCGTGCTTCAGCGCGTGGAAACCGTCCAGCAGCACGCCGTCGGCGGCGTGCCGCGCCCACTCTGCCGTCACCGGCTCGACGGCTTCTTCCGACGCCGCCGTCCCCGCGGGCGCCGTCCGCTCCGCCTGCTCATCCTTTCGTGTCACGCCGCCACCCTACGGGCGGCCCGGCCCGGGCCCGTCGGACGCCGGCTCGGTGGCGGGCCAGGTCACCTGGTGCCGCGTCTGCTCCGGTACGCCGGGGCCCCCGCCGGGCGGCCCACCGGGGGCGGCCGGGGCGGGGTCTTTCCGCCCGCCCGGCAGCAGCCTCCTGACGCGTCCGCCCAGTGCGGTGACGTGCCGGCCGGTCCACATCAGGAAGACCGTCGGCAGGAAGACCGCGTCAGCCGCGATCATCGCCAGCGAGAAGAACGGCAGGCCGAGCAGTACGGCGATGCCGATGTGCTCCATGATCATGGCGGCCAGCAGCACGTTCTTCACCCGCCGGTTGAAGAGCGTGAACGGGAACGCCACCTGGGTGACGACCGTGCCGTAGGTGACCAGGAAGATCATGAGGCCGCTGCCCGCCAGCAGATGGCTCAGCGCGGGCCAGGGCGTGAAGTAGTCCAGGTTCATCGGGTAGTAGACGGCTGTGCCGTCCTGCCACCGGCTGCCCTGGATCTTGTACCAGCCGGCCGTGGAGTAGACCAGGCAGACCTCGACCATGATGACGAGCAGCACACCGTTGTGCGCCAGATTGGCGAGGATGTCGCCCACCGCGCGCGCCTCGCGCACCGTGGCACCGCCGCTCCCGGCCGCCTTTTCGAGGCCCCACCACAGCCCGTGCACCGCCCACAGCGCCCAGAAGAACAGCGCCCAGCCGGTGCTGAGCGCGCCCGCGAACGTGCCGCCCAGCAGTACGGCGCCCAGCACCGCCCACAGCACCACACCGCCGGTCGCCGCGACCGCGTTGGCCGGCACGGGGAGGCCCTCGGCCGCGGCCCGCTCCCGTGCCCTGCGGGCCCGGCGTGCGTCCAGGGACCACACCTGGGCGCAGCGGGTGAGCACCAGGTACATCGACATCAGGTGGATGACGTTGTCCCCGCCGTCCCCCATGAAGACGCTGCGGTTCTGGAGCGAGAGCACCCCGACCATGAACACCACGGAGGAGACCCGGGTGTGCCAGCCCAGCACCATGGCCGCGGCCGAGGCCATGGCCAGTACGTAGACGAGTTCGAACCAGCTGTCGCTGCTGGACCACAGCAGCACGGTGAAGGCGCGGTTGGTCTCGATCAGTTGCTTGCCGAGCCCGAAGCTCCACGGCCCGTCGGGCCCGTACAGCTCGTGCCGGTGGGGCAATTCGCGCAGCAGGAACAGCAGCCAGGCCGTGCCGAAGCCGATACGGACGATCGCCGTCTGGTACGGCCCGAGCGCATAGGTGGTGACCTTGGACAGGCCCCGCGACACACACCGTTCCAGCCACGCGCGCGGGCCGCTGCGCACCATGTACCGCCCCTGGTCCGTCACTCGGCACCCCCCGGCAGGTCGGCACTGGTGACCTGCCACCAGGGCTGCACGGCGTACTGCGTCTTGATGTCGGCCTTCTCCTCGCTCCAGGCGGGCGGCGCGACCGGCGTGACGGCGGAGCGCACCTGGATGCGCTCGACGCTGCCGCCGTTCAGCTCCGCGCCGAAGCGCATCATCACGATGCGCTTGAGGTACTGCTCGGACAGCCGTCCGCGCAGTCCGACCGGCAGCCCGTTGTCGTCGTGGTAGTCCGCGTAGAACTCCCAGGCGCGGCGCAGTTCGTTCTGCTGGGTGTGGCTGGGCGCCGGATTGCCGTGGATGGCCTTTCCGTCCATGGCGGTGAGGTTGACCCAGCCGGTGGTCTCGGTCGTCCCGTCGTCCTTGGCGATCCGTGCCCGGGCGTGCACCGCGACGTTCTGCTGGAGGGGGTTGGGGGCGAAGAGCTTCCAGTTGCGTTCGAACTCGGGGTAGACGTACGCGTCGACGACGTCCGCGTGCCGCTTGCTGATCGTGTTGTCCGGTGCTGTCTGCAGAAAGACCATCGCCACGTGGAAGGCGACTCCGACGGTGACGACGGCCACGGCTATCGCGACGAAGACCCGCGCGGGCAGGGAGAGCGCGGCGATGCCCCGCATGCCGTCCGTTCCCCCCGCGCTGCTGTCCGTCCCGGGCACCTGGCGCGCTGCTGGCTCCATGCCCTCCCTGCTCCCCATTTCTTCATGCCCATGACTGGACCGGTCCGTCTCAGAGACTCTCAGAGACTACTGGGGCACAGGAGTCCGCCCCGGCGGGTCGGCGGCATTCGTCCGGGCACCCGCCCACATCCGTTCCGCTTCCGGCCACGACGCACGGCAGCCCCGACTCCCCGCCCCTTTTCTCCCCTCCCCTGCGCCTACCGCCGGGCTTCTCCGCTGCCCTCGCGAGGGGTCGTGGACGGGACAGCCCGCTCTTGACAGGCCCGTGGAGCGCATCCATCCTTGAACCGAACGATCGGTCGGTCGGGAGAGGGGGCTCTATGACACCGGTGACCACGCCGTCGACACCGCCGCACCAGCAGGCGGAAAGGGGCATGGGAGCGGACGCGGCGGAAGGGCCGCCGTCGGGGGCGGAGCAGGCGCTCCAGGCCGCGTTCGACGCCGCCGTCGCCGCCGACGAGCGGATCGAGCCGCGCGACTGGATGCCGGAGGCCTACCGTGCCTCCCTCGTCCGCCAGATCGCACAGCACGCGCACTCCGAGATCATCGGGATGCAGCCCGAAGCCAACTGGATCACGCGCGCCCCGTCCCTGCGCCGCAAGGCGATCCTGATGGCCAAAGTGCAGGACGAGGCGGGCCACGGCCTCTACCTCTACGGCGCGGCCGAAACGCTGGGCGCCGGCCGCGACGAACTGCTCGACAAGCTGCACACGGGCCGGCAGAAATACTCCTCGATCTTCAACTACCCGACCCTGACCTGGGCCGACGTCGGCGCCATCGGCTGGCTGGTGGACGGCGCGGCGATCACCAACCAGGTGCCGCTGTGCCGCTGTTCCTACGGCCCCTACGCGCGCGCCATGGTGCGGATCTGCAAGGAGGAGTCCTTCCACCAACGCCAGGGCTACGAACTGCTGCTGGCGCTCTCCCGCGGCACCGAGGCCCAGCGTGCGATGGCGCAGGACGCGGTGAACCGCTGGTGGTGGCCCTCCCTGATGATGTTCGGCCCGCCCGACGACGAGTCGCCGCACAGCGCCCGCTCCATGGCGTGGAAGATCAAACGCCACTCCAACGACGAACTGCGCCAGCGCTTCGTGGACATCTGCGTCCCCCAGGCCGAGGCGCTGGGCCTCACCCTCCCCGACCCGGACCTGCGCTGGAACGAGGAGCGCGGCCACTGGGACTTCGGCGCCATCGACTGGCAGGAGTTCCGTGACGTGCTCAAGGGCAACGGCCCCTGCAACGAACAGCGGCTCAGCCAGCGGCGCAGGGCCCACGAGAACGGCGCCTGGGTCCGCGAGGCGGCAGCGGCCCACGCCGCCAAGCAGGCCGCGAGGCGGGCCGCCGCCCAGCCGCCCGGGCAGCCCTCCGGACAGGCCGCCCGCCCCACCGAGACAGCGAGGAGCTGAGCCATGAGCGCCGACTGGCCCCTGTGGGAGGTCTTCGTACGCAGCAGGCGCGGACTCTCGCACACCCACGCGGGCAGCCTGCACGCCCCGGACGCCCAGATGGCACTCCGCAACGCCCGCGATCTGTTCACCCGCCGCTCCGAAGGCGTCTCCCTGTGGGTGGTCCCCGCCGCCGAGATCACCGCCTCGTCCCCCGATGAGAAGGACCCGTTCTTCGCACCGGCCGCCGACAAGCCCTACCGCCACCCGACCTTCTACGAGGTCCCGGAAGGGGTGCGGAACCTGTGAGCACGCACCCGGCCGGCCACCCGGTCGGCGCCCTCGCCACCCTGCCCCTCGGCGACGACGCGCTGGTCCTCTCCCACCGGCTCGGCGAATGGGCGGGCCACGCCCCCGTCCTGGAGGAAGAGGTCGCCCTGGCCAACATCGCGCTGGACCTCCTCGGTCAGGCCCGTGCGCTGTACGCCGGGCTCGCCGATGTGCTGGGCAGCGAGGACGAGATCGCCTACCTGCGTGAGGAACGGGAGTTCCGCAACTGCCAGTTGGTCGAGCAGCCCAACGGCGACTTCGCCCACACCATCGTCCGCCAGCTGTTCTTCTCCGCCTACCAACTGCCGCTCTACGACCGGCTGTCCCCCTCCCTCCCGCTGGCCGCCAAAGCCGTACGGGAGACGGCCTACCACCGCGACCACGCCGAGCAGTGGACGCTCCGCCTGGGCGACGGCACCGAGGAGAGCCATGCCCGCACCCAGCGGGCCGCCGATGCGCTGTGGCGCTTCACCGGTGAGCTGTTCCAGCCCGTCGAAGGGCTCGACGTGCCCTGGCAGGAGCTGGAGGCGGAGTGGACGGCGGATGTCCGCGACGTCTTCGACCGTGCCGGGCTGACCGTCCCCGAAACCCCGCGCCATGGTGCCTGGTCCGCCGGCGCGGGCCGCCAGGGCCTGCACACGGAGCCGTTCGGCCGCATGCTCGCCGAGATGCAGCACCTGCACCGCAGCCACCCGGGGGCGACATGGTGACGGAGAAGGCGGCCCGCACGAACGGGCCGACGGAGAAGGCATGCGGCCCGATGCCGAGGCCGCACGGGCAGACGGCGCAACCAGACCGGCCGACGTCCAAACCGGCCGGAACGGTGGACAAGCCGAGCGGAACGGTGTCCAGCCAAGACGGGCCGATGTCTCGCCACAACGGCCCGGCGCCCAAGCCCCAAGGCCCGGCGCCCGATCCCGCAGGCCCGGCGCCCGATCCCGCAGGCCCGGCGCCCGATCCCGCAGGCACTGCGCCCAACCCCCGAGGGACGGCACCCAGGCGCGAAGGGACGGCGCCCGGGCACGAAGGGCCGGTGAAGACGCCGGGCGGAACGGCGGAGAATCCGGGCGGAACAGCGTCAGAGCCGCGCGGGACGGCGACGGGCCCGGCCCCGGGAGAACCGCCCGGTGCCGGCTCGTGGGAGCGGCTGGCCGGTACGGTGCCCGACCCCGAACTCCCCGTGGTCACCCTCGCCGAACTGGGCGTGCTGCGCCGGGTCGCCGAGCCCGAACCGGGCCGAATCCTCGTCGAGCTGACCCCCACCTACACCGGTTGCCCGGCGGTCGAGGCGATGGCCGCCGACATCGAGCGGGTCCTCACCGGAGCC
>Ga0164243_10008326_pt1 | contig 15315 bp, 16 predicted proteins | sample OricompcompostOP_FD_108781 | JGI IMG/M metagenome (GOLD analysis project Ga0164243, IMG submission 108781) | Organic Plus compost microbial communities from Emeryville, California, USA - Original compost - Organic plus compost (OP) | ecosystem: Engineered > Solid waste > Mixed feedstock >... | reverse complement strand
GTCGTTGCGGCCTGCATCATGAAATTCGGCCCGGCGAGGGAGGTGGAGGCGGCGCGGTAGGCGACGGCGGCAATGCCGAAGAGCGTCCCAGAGGCCAGGCCGATCAGGGCGTTGCGACCCACCATGGAAGCAAAAAGATTGCGCCAGCTCATCGGTACCCGGGCCACCGAGATCAGCATGACGCCGAGCACGCTGATCGCGATGGCAAGAACCGTACCCGCCGTTACGGTCTCGTGCAGAAAGATCAGGCCGAAGACCGCGGCCTGCGCCGGCTCGGTTCGCGAATAAGCTGTCCCTACAGCAAAATTGCGGAAGGAAAACAAATGGATGAGCAGGAATGTGGCGGCGATCTGGCCAATGCCGCCGACAGCGACCCAAAGAAGAAAGGTGGGGTTCGGATGAGGAAAGGCGTACCCGGCGGTACGGTTCAGGACCGCCACGAAGAGTACCGCGAAGGGAAGTCCGAAGCCGAAGCGCACGAAGGTCGCCCCAGTGGTACCCATGAAGCCTTTGAGGTGCTTCTGCATCGCCGACCGCAGGTTCTGCAGGAAGGCGGCGGCGATGGTGATCGGAATCCAGAGTTCCATGACAATATCCGGCGGGCCTGTGACATAGGGCCCGTAGAGGTGGCCCGCCAAGGGGCGGCGGGCGCGGCAGGAGAGATGGTCAGGGCACGATCAGGGTGCCTGCACCATGTTCGGTGAATAGTTCGAGAAGAACGGAATGCGGGGTCTTGCCGTTGAGGATGACGACGCCTTCCACGCCCCGCTCGATCGCCTCGATGCAGGTTTCGACCTTGGGGATCATGCCGCCGGCAATGGTGCCGTCCTTGATAAGAGCGCGCGCTTCCGCGACAGTCAGTTCGTCTATCAGCTTCTTGTCCCGGTCGAGGACGCCGGGCACGTCGGTGAGGAAAAGCAGGCGCTTCGCCTGCACGGCACCGGCGATGGCGCCGGCGAAGGTGTCGGCATTGATGTTGTAGGTGTGACCGTCGCGGCCGGGAGCTACCGGCGCGATGACGGGGATCATCTCGGAGCGCGCGAGCAGGTCGAGCAGGGTGCGGTCCACCTCCACCGGCTCGCCCACGAAACCGAGATCGAGGACGCGCTCGATATTGGAATCGGGATCGGTGACGGTCTTGCGCGCCTTCTCGGCGAAGACCATGTTGCCATCCTTGCCGCACAGGCCGATTGCCCATTCACCCTCGGCATTGATGAGGGCGACGATCTCCTTGTTGATGGAGCCGGCCAGCACCATCTCGACGATCTCGACGGTCTTTTGATCGGTGACGCGCAGGCCACCCTCGAATTTGGATTCGATCCCCATCTTGGTCAGCATGGCGCCGATCTGGGGACCGCCTCCATGCACGACGATGGGATTGACGCCGGACTGCTTCAGAAGCGCGATATCGCGCGCAAAGGCCTGTCCGAGGGCGATGTCGCCCATGGCGTGACCGCCATATTTCACGACCACGGTCTTGTTTTCGTAGCGCTGCATGTAAGGCAGCGCGGCCGAGAGGAGGCGCGCCTGCGCCTCGGCGGTTTCGGCAATATCCGACGTCATGTCTTGCCCTCGAGCGGAAAGGAACCGCCGGTCTCATATCGACATTCTCGGCCATGCGCAAACCTTGCGTTGGACCGTGGGGAACTCAAAGCGAGTTGACTTGGCCGTGAGGGCGGCTCTGGCGTAATCTGTCGGCCGACAAGGGAGGCTGGACATGAATCGGCGTATTTTCCTCTATGGGACCATGGGGGCGATTGCAGCCCTTGCGGGCGGTTCCTTTCTCTTGCGCGAACGGTCCGGGTACCGCGCCATGGCCGAAACATTCGAGGTGACCAGGACCGAAGCCGAGTGGCGCAAAATCCTGACCGGGGAGCAATATGCGGTGCTGCGCGAGGAAGCCACGGAGCGCGCCTTCACCAGTCCCCTGCTCGAAGAACATCGCAAGGGTATCTTCCATTGTGCCGGTTGCGACCTGCCGGCCTATTCCTCGGAAGCCAAATATGATTCCGGCACTGGCTGGCCGAGCTTCTGGGAAGCGCTGCCGGATGCGATCGGCACCAAGCAAGACAATTCCCTGTTCATGACCCGCACGGAGGTGCATTGTCGACGCTGCGGCGGCCATTTCGGCCATATATTCGACGATGGCCCGCCGCCGACTGGCAAGCGCCATTGCCTGAACGGCCTGGCATTGGCCTTCAGACCGGCCACCGCGTGACGCCCGCATAGACGCGCGTCTGTGGGCTGTCATGTAAGCGCGACAAATCCGTCATCCGGCTGTCAAGCAAGGTCCGTAGCGTCCGCCCAATCACAATAAGGTTGGGACAGGAGCAACGACAATGCTACGCACCATGATCGCCGGATTGGCACTGATGGCGACCACGCTGGTTGCGAATGCCGCCGAGACGGTCCGCTTCGCGGTCACCGACATCGAAGGGCTGGAGGCGCTCCAGCAGGAATTCGGTCCCTTCCGCGACACGCTCGAGGAAGTGACCGGTTTCCAGGTCGAGTTCTTCCCCGTCAATTCGCGCACCGCCGCCGTTGAGGCGCTCACGTCTGACCAGGTGGATTTCGTGCTGACCGGCCCGGCGGAATATGTCGTCATGAAACAGCTCACCGACGCCAAGATCGTCACCGCATGGCAACGTCCCGACTACTATGCGCAGGTGGTCGTGCTTGCCGACGGGCCGATCAAGAGTGTCCAGGACCTGAAGGGCAAGACGGTCGCCTTCGGTTCGGTCGGCTCCACCTCGCAACATCTCGGGCCGGCGCAGACGCTGACCGATCTCGGCCTGAAATACGGCACCGATTACGAGGCGCAGATCATCGGACGCAATGTCGCCGTGGAGGCACTGATCAATGGTGACATCGCTGCAATCGGCATGAATGCGGACCACCTGCAGTCAGCCCGCGAGGCTTATCCGGAGGTCGCCTTCACCGTTCTGGCGCGCGGCCGCGACCTGCCCAACGATGTTCTGGTGGCGCGGCCTGATGTTTCGGAAGATGTCTTCAACACGATGCGCGATGCATTCGTGAACGAAGGCAAGAAGCTCATGGCCTCGGTCATAACCGACGGCGACAACCGCAAATATGAAGGCGGCTTCTTCATCACCTCGGTGGATGACTCCTCCTACGACTACGTCCGCTCCATGTACCGCACGATCGGCGTAGACAGTTTCGATGCCTTTGTCGGCAACTAAGGCCGATCCCGGCAAGCTGAAACCTGCCGAGATCGTCGATGCGCTTCGCCCTGCGCCGACCGCGCGGGGCGAATGCCTGATTGCCTTGTCGGATGTAGTGAAAGCCTATGGCAACGGAAAGCCTGTCCTGAACGGCGTTTCCATATCCGTCCATGAAGGCGAGACAGTCGCACTGATCGGACCCAACGGGGCGGGCAAATCCACGCTCTTGAAGACGCTGATCGGACTGAACGAAGCGAGTGCCGGCAGCGTGACCGTTTTCGGGGACACACTCTCCCGGCGCGACGGTCGGCGGCAGAAGGCAAGGCTGCGGCAGCAGATTGGCTTCGTGTTCCAGCATCACGGTCTGGTCATGCGGCTTTCCGCGCTTTCGAACGTCCTCCATGGCAAGCTGGGACAGAAAGGCGGCTGGCGCGCCCTGCACCACTCCATTGCGCCGACGGAATGGCGCGCCGAAGCGATGACAGCTCTGACGACGGTCCGTCTGGCGGACAAGGCCGGCGACCGGGCTGACCAGCTTTCCGGCGGTCAGGCGCAGCGGGTTGCGATCGCGCGGGCGCTGATCCGCAAGCCGCTCCTTTTCATCGCGGACGAACCTTCCGCCAGCCTCGACCCCGCGGCTGGACATGAGGTTATGCAGACCTTCGCCGACATAGCCGAAAAGACGAAGACCACGCTGGTCTTCACCACGCATGACATGGATCATGCCCTTTCCTATGCACGGCGCGTCATCGCCTTGAAGAACGGCCGCATCTGCCTGGATGCGGAAAGCCGGGATCTCAGGACGCGCGACCTGGAGGCCATCTTCCATGGCTGACCACGCAATAACGCGCGATGCGCCGCCGCGCATCCGCTCCATTTCGGCACTGCAATTCACGGCATTTGTCGTGCTGGCCGCGATCGTCATAGCCTCAATTTCCCAAGTGGCACCTTCCGGCGAACGGCTCGCGAATGCAGCGCCCCGCATGGGCCGGCTTGTTGCCCGCATGCTGCCGCCGGAGACGGATCCCGCCTTTCTGTGGCGCGTGATGGAACGCCTGATCGAGACCTTCCAGATCGCCATAGCCGGCACCGTGATCGGTATCGTCATCAGTCTGCCGATCGCATGGATGTCGGCCCGGAGGATCACGCCGGTTGCGGCTACCGCCTTCCTCTTCAAGGGGCTGGTGTCGTTCTTCCGCACGGTCCCCGATCTCGTCTGGGCTCTCGTCTTCGTGGCTTCGGTCGGGCTCGGCGCGGCAGCAGGCACCATGACCATCATCGTTGATACGATCGGCTTTTGCGGCAGATTCTTTGCCGAGGCGATGGAGGATGCCGACAAGAAACCACAGGAAGCACTGGAAGCGATCGGCGCCAGCCGGTTCTCGGTCCTGTGCGGCGCGGTCATACCGGATGCCCTGCCCTCGATGGTCAACACGGCCCTTTTCGCGCTGGAAAAGGCTGTCCGGTCATCCGTTGTGCTAGGGCTCGTCGGCGCCGGCGGGATCGGACAGGAATTGAAGGTCGCCTTCGACCTTTTTCAGTATCGCAACGCTTCGACGATCATCATCGCCATCTTCATCGTCGTCATCGTCATGGAATATCTGACGGACAGGCTGCGGGCGAAACTGGCCTGAAATTCAGGCCAGTTTCCTGTCGGGCAATCAGAGCCGCTCGGCGATCACATGCCAGTGCCAGTGGGCGGGCTTGTGCTCGCGGTCGATGAGGCTCCTGATCTCGAAGCCTTCGAGCAGGGCGATCAGTTCGGCAGCATTGCAGTAGAAATGAGGATGGACCTTGTCGTCGAGTGCATTGGGATCGACGAAGGTGTTGGGCGCGATCTCCTCGCCCTTGCCGAAGAAGACGTTGCGCTTGGAAAGCATTGTAAGCTGCAGCGTGCCGCCCGACTTCACCACCCGCCTGATCTCGGAAAGCGCCTTTCCAACGATCTTCGGATCGCCATGATAGATGACGTTGAAGGAGAGCAGATAATCGAAGACACTCTTTTCGAAGGGCAGATCCGTCATCAGTCCGTTATGTACGCGGATCGGTAGGCCGAGGCTTTCGGCGGAGCGCTTCAGTTCCGCAGGGCCGCTTTCGCTACCGTCCAACGCATCGACATCGAAGCCGATCTCGGCAAGTGCCAGCGCGTGGCGGCCGATGCCGCAACCGAGATCAAGCGCACGGCGAGCGCCCTTATCGAAACATTCCTGCGCGCAGGCGAGCACATCTTCTTCCGGCCGCGACCAGGCGAGCCGACCCTCGGCCGACCTCCAGGTCTCATCCCATTTCTGATGGGCGGTATCGGTCCTTGCCATCTTTCCCTCTTCACAAAATCAGCGATCGGAAGGTCTAGCCAGCTTGCATGACAGGTTTGCGTCAGTGCGCCACGGCCTGTGCGATCGCCTCGCGCAGCGCGTCGAGGCCGATGCCTTTTTCGGAAGAAGTCGCCAGAATTTCCGGGAAGGCCGCAGCCCGCTTGCGGATGAGCCCTTGCGTCTCGGTCAGCAGGCGCTCGACGGCAGGCGGCTTGATCTTGTCACTCTTGGTCAGCACGACCTGATAGGAAACGGCCGCCTTGTCAAGCAGGTCCATCACCTCCAGGTCGTTCTTCTTGATGCCATGACGGGCGTCAATCAGGAGATAGACGCGCTTCAACGTCACACGTCCTTTGAGATAATCGAAGACGAGCTTCGTCCAGGCGTCCACCTGCGCCTTGGGGGCCTTGGCATAGCCGTAGCCCGGCATATCCACCAGCGCCATGGGCGGCAGGTCGTCCGCCTGACCGGAATAGCCGTCGGGCACGAAATAGTTGAGCTCTTGGGTGCGGCCGGGCGTATTGGAGGTGCGGGCAAGGCCGCGCTGCCCCACCAGCGCATTGATCAGCGAGGATTTACCGACATTGGAACGGCCGGCAAAGGCCACTTCGGGCGGGCCTTCAGGCGGCAGGAACTTCATCGCCGGCACGCCGCGGATGAAGATCCAGGGTCGTACGAAAAGCTCCGCCGCCAAGATGACAGCTTCCGTCATGATACGGCCTCCGGCCGGGAAAGGTCCGTGCCAACGATCTTCATATTTGGCTGTTCGACCAATAGTCCGAGGAAGCAAGCGCGGCCATGGAGGGGAGCCATCGGGTGCTTGATATGCGGTCAGGACCAGTCATCGCGCCCACTCCTCTGAAATCCCCGATTGCGTGCCGGTTCCAGCAGCCTACAGAAAACAAATGACCGCGGAGGCTTACAGCATCCGCGGCCGCTGTGAAAGTTCGAGGAGCTACTCTGCGGGTGTAGGTTTCTTCTTGAAGAGACCCGCAAGATTGTCCCAGAGCTCGATCTTGGCGCCCTGCCGCTTCATGATCACCCCTTGCTGGATGATCGACAGAAGGTTGTTCCAGGCCCAGTAGATGACCAGACCGGCAGGGAAGCTTGCCAGCATGAAGGTAAAGACCACCGGCATCCAGTTGAAGATCATCGCCTGGGTCGGGTCCGGCGGCGTTGGGTTCATGCGCATCTGCAGGAACATGGTGATGCCCATGATAAGCGGCCAGACGCCGATCATCAGAAATTGCGGAACATCGTAAGGCAGCATGCCGAACAGATTGAAGATCGACGTCGGATCGGGCGCGGCAAGGTCCTGTATCCAGCCGAAGAAGGGCGCATGCCGCATCTCGATGGTGACATAAAGCACCTTGTAGAGCGCGAAGAAGACCGGAATCTGGATGAGGACCGGCCAGCAGCCGGCCACCGGGTTGATCTTCTCCTTCTTGTAGAGCTCCATCATCGCCTGCTGCTGCTTCATTTTGTCGTCCGCATATTTCTCGCGGATTTCCATGAGCGCAGGCTGCACCTTCTTCATGTTCGCCATGGACTTGTAAGACTTGTTGGCAAGCGGGAAGAAGATCAGCTTGACGATGACGGTCGTGCCGAGAATGGCCAGACCGAAATTCCCAAGCAGACGGTAAAGCCAGTCGATGAGATGGAACATGGGCTTGGTGATGAAGTAGAACCAGCCCCAGTCGATCAGAAGCTCGAACTGGCGGATGTTCTGCGACGTCTCATAGCCATCCACCACGGCCACTTCCTTGGCACCGGCAAAAACCAGCGTTTCGACCTCGACCGAGGCACCAGGCGCGACACTGACCGGATCGCTCAGGAAATCGACCTGATAGCGGGGCTGACCATCAGCAAAATAGGAATAGCGTGGCTGGAAGGATTGGCCGGTGCGCGGCACCATGGCCACCGCCCAATATTTGTCGGTGATGCCGAGCCAGCCGTCACTGGATTTACCGGGCGTGATCTGGCGCTCTTCCTCGACATCGGAATAGTCGATTTCCTGCAGGCCTTCCTCGCCCGTCACGCCGATAAGGCCCTCATGCAGAATGTAGATGCTGTTCGTTTGCGGCTTGCCGATGCGCGTGGTGCGGCCGTAACTCATCAGCGAGACAGGCTCGCCACCCGCATTCTCCACCGTGTCGGTGAAGGTGAACATGTAATTTTCATCGACCGACACGGTACGGCGGAAGGTGAGGCCGCGATCATTCGTGTAGGTCAAGGTCACCGGGGAAGACGGCGTCAGCACCGCATCGGCAGGCGCCTGCCACTGGGTTCCCGGGCCGGGAACCTCGCCGGTCGCGTCATTCCCGACGAAGCCGACCTCGACATAGTAGCCATTCGGCCCACCCGACGGATTGAGGAGTTCAATGGTCGGCGACCGGTCGTCAACCGTGACACGATAGTCCTTCAGGCGAAGATCGTCGATGCGCGCGCCGGTCAGGTTGAGCGAGCCGTTGACGCGCGGCGTGTCGATCCTGACGCGCTGGGCCCTGGCCAGCGCCGCTTCCCGATTCTGCTCGACCATATCGGCCGAGGGGGTTCCGCCGGGGGCGGTTGCCCCGTCGGGAGTTGGAATGGTTCCTTCCTGGCCTGCCGGCGTGGCCTCCTGGTTCTGCGCAGTTTCGGTGCGCTGCGCTTCCACTTGTGCGGCCTCACGCTGCGCCTCGATCCGCGGGTTCATGTAGAAAACCTGCCAGAGCGTCAGGATCAGCACGGAAAGCGCGATCGTGATCAGGAAGTTGCGGTTGTTATCCATCGAGTTTCTTGCCCTTGCCGCGCATCCGGCGGGAAAGTTCGTCCTTGAGCGAAGCGAAAGGTGCTTCGAGAATTTCCCTGCGCCCGACGACCACATAGTCGTTGCCGGGCCTCATGTCACCCGCAGCCTGCAGCCGGCAGGCTTCTTTTATCCGCCGCCGGATGCGGTTTCTTGTCACCGCATTGCCAACTTTCCTGGTGACCGTGATGCCGAGACGGGGCGGGGCATCGTCCTTGCGGTCGAGCACTTCCAGCAGGAAAAGCGGTCCGCGCCGCTTCTCACCGCGACGGACCGCCAGGAATTCGTCACGTTTCCTGAGCCGCGCGGGAGGCTTTTGCACCGGCCGGCGGGTCAAAGGCCACGGACTCGTCCGGCCTCAGGCCGAAAGCCGCTTGCGACCACGATTGCGACGGGCAGCGATGACGCTGCGGCCGCCCTTGGTGGCCATGCGGGCACGGAAACCGTGACGCCGCTTGCGGACGAGCTTGGAGGGCTGGTAGGTGCGCTTCATTTATCTTAATACCGCGGAGTGCGGCCCTTCTTCATTCTGTTGCAGTGAACAGGAGCTTTTTCCGGTCGGAAGGCGCAAAATAGATCGCGCCGGATTACCCATCCGAACGTCGCCGGGCTTATAAGAAGAAGGAGCAGCGAAGTCAATCGGCGAGAACTCGCCGCGAATGCATCTACCTGTGGCGGTCCATGCCTTTGCGGAACTGGTCGAAGATCGACTCCATGCCGCGCTGATATTCGTCGCGCGTCTGGCGGCCCGTCTCGAACATCTGACCGAAGAGGTCGTCATAGGGATTGCGCGCACGGCCGCTCGGGTTGGCGGAAGGCTCAGGCTCGCTCTGCCGCCGCTCCGTCTGGCGTTGCGTGGTCTGGCGTTGCGGTGCCTGGCGCGGCTGCTCCTGCGGCTGTCCTTGCCCCTGGCGAAGCATCTCCTCGAAAATCCGGCCGAGAGGATTGTCGCCATAGGGAGTTTGCGGCTGCCCTTGCCCTTGAGCGCCGCTACGGCCACCGCCGAACATCTCCTCAAGCACCTTGCCGAAGGGGTTGTCGAACGGGTTCGCGCCAGGCTGCGGCGCCTCGGGATGCGGCATGCGCATTGTGCCTCCGCCACCCTGACGCATCATCTGTTCCAGAATTTCGCCCAGCATCCCCCCGCCGGAGGATGCGCCTGCCTGCATTCCGCCTGTCGACTGCTTGAAGATGCCGCCCATGATCATGGCGGCGAGCACCGGCAGCATTTTCTTCAAGGTCTCCTGGGCTATGCCGGTAGACATCGCCGCCTGAGCCGCCACGGCGCGGCTCAGCTCCTTGGACCCGAAGAGATGACCGAGTATGCCATTGCCTTCCGTCGTACCCTCCGGCGAGGCTGCGCGCGTGGCGTCCTCGAAATATTGCGCATGCCGACCGGTGGAGACCGCATTGAGGAAGGCGCCGATCCCATAAGGATCGGAGGCGTTGCGCTTCAGGCCCTGGCTGAAGGCAGGCAGCAGCGCCTCTATGGCTTCCTGCGTCTGCGCCTGGGAGAGACCAAACTGACGCGACAATTCTTCAATGCCGCGCCCGTTCTGGGCATTGGCGATCATGTCGAACAACGGAAGCATGGCAGCACCTCCTCCAACAACAGTTGAAAGAGCTTAGCGCAAAGCATCAAGCAGGCAAATGCCGATAGCCTCCTTGGGGTCAAGACCTAGTAAGCGTATTCCAAGAAAACCGGCTCGATCGAGCCGCCCCAGCGGGTATGGTACGCGTTGAGCATTTCCTCGGCACTCGTGGTGCCGCGCGCGACCGCCTCGTCGAGCGGGCTCAGAAAACCGGTTTCGTCGAACCCTTCCGAATTCTTGCGGGCGCGGTTCTTCAGGCCCATGCGCGCAATGGCCAGCACCTCGCGAGCAGTGTCTCGCAGCGGGTGGCCCCGGAACTCCGCCGCCAATGCCTGGCTCGGCACCGCATCGCGCAACCCCCGAACTTCTTCAAAGGCCCAGTCGCGGGTCAGATTCTCTGCCGCATCGAGCGCAGCATCGTCATAGAGCAGGCCGACCCAGAAAGCGGGCAAGGCGCAGATGCGCCGCCACGGCCCGCCATCCGCTCCGCGCATTTCGAGGAACCGCTTCAGCCGCACATCGGGAAAGAGCGTGGAAAGGTGATTGGCCCAGTCGCCCATGGTCGGCAGGCCGTCCGGCACGGAATTGCGCAGGGCACCGTCCATGAACTAGCGGAAGGTGACATGCGTCACGTCATAATAGCGGCCGTCGCGGATCAGGAAATACATGGGCACGTCGAGCGCCCATTCCACGTAGTCGGCAAAACCGTAATCAGGAGAGAAGGCAAAGGGCAGAAGGCCGGCGCGCTGATTGTCGGTATCGCGCCAGATGTCGCCGCGCCAGGACTGCAGGCCGTTCGGCCGGCTTTCGGTGAAGGGCGAGTTGGCGAACAGCGCAGTGGCCAGCGATTGCAGCTTCAGGGAAACCTGCATCTTGCGGCGCATGTCGGTTTCCGAGGAGAAGTCGAGGTTCACCTGGATCGTGCAGGTGCGATACATCATGTCGAGGCCCTGCTTGCCAACCTTCGGCATGTAAGCGGTCATGATGTCGTAACGCGATTTCGGCATGCGCGGCGTTTCAGCGAGCGTCCATTTTGGGCTGCCGCCGAGGCCAAGGAAACGAATCCCGAGCGGCTCGGCGATCTCCCGCAACTGCGCCAGATGTGCGTTGCCCTCCCGGCAGGTCTGGTGGATGGTTTCCAGCGGCGCGCCTGAAAGCTCGAACTGACCGCCCGGCTCCAGAGAGATAGCGCCGCAGCCGGTTGGCTCGACAAGACCGATAATATGCCCGGCATCCTCGATCGGGTCCCAGCCGAGAATGCGCTGCATGCCCTCCAGAAGCGCCCGGATGCCACGATCGCCGCCATAGGGCACGGGCCGGTGACCATCAACATAGAAGGGAAACTTCTCGTGCTCGGTGCCGATGCGCCATTGCTCTTTCGGCTTGCAGCCCTGGGCTATGTAGGCGACCAGCTCGTCAATCGATTCGATAGGCCGGATGTCGGTGGTGTCGCGAGCCATCAAAAGTCCTTCCGGCCGTCCGGCCCAATCCATGCATTGCAGACGAAACAGGACAGATATCAGCCCATCCTTCTCGCCGGTCCGCGACTGATTGGCGAAAAGCTTTCAAGCGATCAAGCGAATTCTGCTTATAACCCGGTCAACTGGCGTTGAACTTAGCACCAGTCACCAATACTGGCCTGGATCACGGCGAGCGCTGCAACCGCAGCGGTGTCGGCACGCAGGATGCGAGGGCCCAGCGGTATGGCCGTCACGAAGGGGAGCGCGCGCAACTGCCGGCGCTCGTCCTCGGAAAAACCGCCTTCAGGTCCGACCAGAAGACCGAGCCTCTTCGATTCGACCGACCGAAGGATTTGCAGCGGGCCGTTCGTTTCGGCTGCTTCGTCGCAAAAGATAAGCGCGCGGTCCGTGTCCCAATCCGCCAAAAGCCGATCGAGCTTGAGCGGTTCGCGCAATTCGGGAACGGCTAGGATACCGCATTGCTCCGCCGCCTCGATCACATTGGCCTCCAGGCGCGACAAGCCGAGCTTCAACACCTGCGTGTGCTGGGTCAAGACAGGCTGAAGCACCCCTGCCCCCATCTCCACCGCCTTCTGAACCATGTAGTCGAGCCGCCCTTGCTTCAGCGGCGCAAAACAATAGACGAGATCGGGGTGCGGCGACTGCGGCCGGGTCTGCTCCCTGACAGTGAGAGACACAGACTTCTTTTTCACGGCCGCAATCTCGGCGCGCCATTCGCCGTCGCGGCCATTGAAGACGAGGATTTCCGCGCCAGTGCCGAGCCGCAGGACATTGGCGAGATAATGCGCCTGCTCCGGCTTCACCTCGAAGGTCGCGGAGGGGGCCAAAGCATCGCCGACGAAAAGCCGCTGCATCCTGTAGTTCGCTCGCATCCCTTCGACATGCGGCAGCCGCGCCCAGCGGTCAAGCGCGAGGCATGTCCAGGTGCCATTTTGGCCTGTAGCCCTTGGCAAGAACAGCAACTGTCGCGGGCGGCGTGATCAGCCTCCATTCGCCGTCGACTTCGGAAATGCCAAGCGATTTGCCGTAACCGGCAAAGGACCAGGGTAGCAGGCGACCGGCGCGGAGGGCAAAGGCATCGCAGCCGGCCGAGACCACGGCGCCATCGGGCAACGTCTCGACCTCGCGTGGCGCGAGCGGTCTGGCCTTGCCGCCGGAAGCGAGCCGCTGGGAATGAAGCAGCTCATCCATTTCGCCCGCTTTTGGAGCAGCGACCCGGAAGGCATCGGCGAAGCAGGTCGCAAACTCCCTGGCCTTCTCGCGCCGGCAGTAGAAGCAGGGGCGATGGCCGGCGGCGAGCGCGGTCACTTCGTCGAGAAAGAAGAGCTCCGTCCAACTTGCCCGGCCGGATGGCGCGTTTCGGCCCATGACGTCGCGCCGGCGGCCGCGAAACGAGCATTCGCAGATGATCCAGGCCTTGGCGCTCCAGCGCCGTTTCAGCAAGGTTTTGGTAGCGGGATCGTGGATGATCCCGCGATTCCCCGTGAACATGCCACGACTTTCGACGGCGTGGATTGCACCGAAAGGATCGACCCTGTTCTGCAGCGGTATCGCCCGGCTCCAGTTTCTTGAAGCACAATCCCGGAAACCGTCCTGGTCTTCGGGATCATGCATAAGAATGCGTTGCATTTTTAACACGCCCGAACTGAATATTGTGGAGGGCCTGAGGAGGGACTGGTTTTCGCCCATCGGCGAGCATAGATCAGCGCCGCTTCACGGCAGGGATCGCAATCACGACGCCTCTGCCGGGAACCGAATGCTAACTTTCTCCGTTGCATCATCAACAGACGAAACGAACCGCAAGATGAGTCTCATGCGTGCCGCCCTGCTTTCCTTCATGATGCTTTGCGCCCTCGCCATCAGCGGCGTCGGAATCTACACGGCAGGTGCCGCAGGCGGTTACGGCGCGGTCAACGGCTACGGCGTCGGCAGCCTCGCATCCCGCTAATATCTAGAGTCAGGATCTATTGATCCTAGACGGCAGCCTCGAGCAGTTGCTTGTCGTCTCCATCGATGACAAGAGCGGTCAGCCGGTTCGAATACCAGGCGCCGGTGTCCAGATTCACGCGGTTGGGTCTGATCTCGGCATGAGAGACGGGTGTGTGGCCATGCACAATGACTTTCGGATGGAGCGCAGCATGGTTGTGGAAGCTCTGCCGAATCCAGATCAGATCATATGGTGACTGCGCCTCCAATGCGACGCCCGGCCTGATGCCGGCGTGGCAGAAGAAGAAGTCCCCGAACTCGGCCGAATAAGGCAGCGACCGGAGGAAACCCAGATGCCTGTCCGGCATCGCCTCCAGAAGCGCGGCATGACCCGATAGAAGCGCCCGGCGAGAACCGAAATCAAGTTTCACGCCATAGGACAGCCCCGTCTCAAAGCCGCCATTGTTCGCGAACAGCCCGTCAGGACTGGGATGGGCAAGAAATTCGAGAAAACCGACATCATGATTGCCCGCCAATGCGATAACCCGAGGCTCCTTTTCGCAGGTACGCGAAAGGAATTCGAGAACGCCACGCGATTCCGGGCCGCGATCGACATAGTCGCCGACATAGATGACGCGCCAATCCAGCGGTCGGTCGGCAATGATCTCCTCCATGATATAACCATGTATGGCGGACAACAGATCGTGCCGGCCGTGGATGTCACCGACCGCATAAAGGCGCATGCCTCTCGGCCCGCGTGCATTGAGATAGTGGACGCCCTCGCTCACCCCACCACAATCAGATGCAGGGCACGCGGGCCATGGGCACCGAGCAGCAATTTCTGCTCGATATCGCCGGAGCGCGAGGGACCTGTAATGAAATTGAGCGTGCGCGGCATCTGTCCCTTGCCGAATTTCTCGCGGACTCGTGACATGACGGATTCAAGGTCGCCCTCGATGTCTTTCGCATCCACGACGACGATGTGATGCTCGGGAAGAAAGTTCACCGTGGTCGGATTACCGGGGCCGGAGAACATGGCGATGGTACCCGTCTCCGCGACACCGACGGAGGCATGGCTTACGCCGACCTCATCCTCGTAACCTGCCTTGCCGTTCTTGATCTCAAGCGATTTTAGCCGGGCCCAGGGCATGGCCTCAAGGCGTGGATCGCCCCCCATGCGAACCGAGGCCGGCAGGTTTCTGGCGCGCAGGTAGTCAGCAACGGCCGCCGGCACGTCTTCCGCTCTTTCCACCCGCTGCACGGATGCCGAGACCTTCTCGGCCATTTTGCAAAAGAGCACGACGCGCTCCTCGTCGCCGAGCTGGCCACGAGCAGGAATGATGCCCCGCGGCGGCGAGGCCAGTCGGTGCTCCGCCGCCTCCCTCCGAGCGCCGTCCTCAGGCGATGCGCCGAGCGAAGCGCGGACTTTTTTCAGGATTGCTTCGCGCGCGCTCATGCCACCCTCGCCCGGACGGATGCGCCGCCGTCCCGCCATTGCTGCATGAAAGTCCGGCCTTCAGGCGCGGGCAGGTCGCGATACTTCGTCCAGCCTCCGGCGAGAGGCAGGTAGCGGAAACGTCTCTTGCCGCCTCCAAGCAGCGAAAGCACCGGAATGCCGAGAGACGAGGCGAGACGGTAAAGCCTCGGGCGCTTGGCAAAGAAAGCCCACAGACCGAGCCCGTAGCGCTGGGTGGCGGGGTTGAGCCCGCGCTCGAATTCGCGCTCACGCCAATGTCGCATCATCTTCGGCAGCGGAATGCGCATCGGGCACACTTCCTCGCAGCGCCCGCAGAAGGTCGAGGCATTGGGCAGATGCCCGGCCTTGTCGACGCCGATCAGGGAAGGTGTGAGTACCGCACCCATGGGTCCAGGATAGACCCAGCCATACGCATGGCCGCCAACGGCATGGTAGACCGGGCAATGGTTCATGCAGGCGCCGCAGCGGATGCAGCGCAGCATCTCCTGGAACTCGGTGCCGAGCATCGATGATCGGCCGTTATCCAAAAGCACCACATGATATTCCTCGGGGCC
>Ga0164243_10008324_pt1 | contig 15321 bp, 10 predicted proteins | sample OricompcompostOP_FD_108781 | JGI IMG/M metagenome (GOLD analysis project Ga0164243, IMG submission 108781) | Organic Plus compost microbial communities from Emeryville, California, USA - Original compost - Organic plus compost (OP) | ecosystem: Engineered > Solid waste > Mixed feedstock >... | reverse complement strand
GTCGGCCTCGGCTCGGGCGGCGTCCAGCGGGATCTCGTTCTCGGGCACCTCGCAATTGTACGAGCGGGCGCCGACATCGCTGCGGCAGCGGGCCGGGCAGAGAACCTCCCTCGAACGGGACTGAAAAGCGGCGACATGCGCTCAGACGGCGCAACAGGACGCGCAGCTCCCCGTCCCTCCCGGTAGGAACAGAACGGCCGATCGTCCGTCCGCACCCGATAGGAGGACGATCGCCCACCGACCGAGCACCGAAGAAGGAGGGGCATGATGTCCTCCCCCGCGCCGTCGGCGAGCGCATCCGGGCGGGAGCTGCCCGCGCGCGGGCGTGGCGGGCGCTCGCGCGGTCGCCCCGATCAGGGCATGCGGCCCCGACGAGCTCCGCGGGTCATCCTCGGACTGCTGACGTTCGTGGCCGCGCTCCTCGTCTCCGTCGCGATGTGGCAGTCGATCTGGCCGGCCGTCATGCCGATGTTCGTGCCGTTCTCGATCGCCTGCATCGTCGGCATGGCCACCCTCGCGGTGACGGGCGAGCACTAACGGCGAGCACCGTCGGCCGCGAGACGGCGCGCCGGTCAGGCCTCGACGGGAACCGCCGACACGGTCCGGTCGATCGTGAACTGTCCGAGCACCCGCGTGCCGACGTAGAGCACCGCGCTCTGGCCGGGAGCGACGCCGTCCAGCGGTGACTCCGGCACGACGCGGACCTCGACCGGCGTCACGAACGCCCGCGCGGGGACGGGGTCGGCGTGCGCGCGGATCTGCACCTCGCACGTGAACTCGGCGTCGGACGGGGCCGCTCCCGCCCAGGACACGCGGGAACCCGCGATCTCGGCGATCGCAAGAGCCTCCTTCGGGCCGACGACCACGGTGTTCGAGACGGGCCGCACCTCCAACACGAACCGTGGCTTGCCGTCGTCCGCGGGGACCCCGAGGCGGAGGCCGCGACGCTGGCCGACGGTGAAGGCGTGCGCTCCCTCGTGCGTCCCGACCACGGCGCCCGAGCGGTCGACGATGTCGCCCTGCTCCGCGCCCACCTTCTCTGCCAGCCAGCCACGGGTGTCGCCGTCCGGGATGAAACAGATGTCGTGGCTGTCCGGCTTCTGCGCGACGGTGAGCCCCCGGGCCGCCGCCTCGGCGCGCACCAGCGCCTTCGACGGCGTCGCCCCGAGGGGGAAGTACGTGTGGGCGAGCTGCTCCGCGGTGAGCACGCCGAGGACGTAGGACTGGTCCTTCGCGGTGTCCGAGGCCCGGTGCAGCTCCAGGCCGTCCGGCCCGTCGACGAGCGTGGCATAGTGCCCGGTGCACACCGCGTCGAACCCGAGCTCGACCGCGCGTTCCAGGAGCGCGGCGAACTTGATCTTCTCGTTGCAGCGGAGGCACGGGTTCGGCGTGCGCCCGGCACGGTACTCCGACACGAAGTCCTCGATCACGTCCTCGCGGAACCGCTCGGAGAAGTCCCAGACGTAGAACGGGATGCCCAGGAGATCCGCGGCGCGACGGGCGTCCATCGCGTCCTCGATCGTGCAGCAGCCACGGCTCCCGGTGCGGAGCGTCCCGCCGGCACGTGAGAGCGCGAGGTGCACGCCGACCACCTCGTGCCCGGCGTCGACCGCGCGTGCCGCCGCGACGGCGGAGTCGACGCCGCCGCTCATCGCCGCAAGGATCCGCATGGTCCCAGTCTAGGAGCGGACGGTTGAACGGGCTCCAGATGCCCGGGCGTACGCCTCGGCGATCATCGCGAGGACCGCGTCCACGTCCTCCCCGCCGGACCCCCGACCGAGAGTGAAACGGATCACGCTGCGCGCCTCCGCGTCGCTGCGCCCCATGGCCCGGACGACGTGGGACGGCTCCCCCACGCCCGCCTGGCAGGCGGAGCCGGCCGAGGCGGAGATCCCCGCCTGATCGAGGAGGAAGAGGAGGCTCTCGCTCGGGGCGCCGGGAAAAAGCAGATGGGCGTTGCCGGGGAGACGTCCGTCCGGATCCGGATCCCCGAGCAGCTCGGCCTGTGGGATCCGCGCGAGGATCCCACGGACGAGGTCGTCGCGCAGCCGGCTCACGCGTTCGGCCTCGGCCTCACGCTCCTGCTCGGCGCGCTCCGCCGCCAGCGCGAGTGCGGCGGCGCCCGCGACGTCCTGCGTCCCGGCGCGCAGCCCCCGTTGCTGACCGCCGCCGTGCAGGATCGGCACGATCCGCGCCGATCGCGCCACGACGAGCGCCCCGGTGCCGGCCGGTGCGCCGATCTTGTGCCCGGCGAGGCTCAACGCGACGAGGCCGCCTCCGGCCGGCGCCTGTCCGCGCAGCTCCCGGAACGAGAGGGGCACGTGCCCGAAGGCCGCGACGGCATCCAGATGGAGCGGGACGCCGGCGACCGACGCCGCGCGGGACAGCCGCGGCGCGTCGTTCCTCGTCCCCACCTCGTTGTTCGCGACGAGCGCGGTCGCGAGCACGACGCCGTCTGCCTCGGTCGCCGCTTCGAAGGCCGCGGCATCGATCCGTCCGTGCCCGTCGAGAGGCACGGACGCGACCTGTGCTCCCTCGTCGGCGAGCGCGGCCACCGTGTCGAGCACGGCGTGGTGCTCGCCGTCGGGGAGGACGATCGTCGTGCCCCCCAGGGTCCGCGAACGCCAGAGCCCCTGGATCGCGAGATTCGCCGACTCGGTCCCGCCGGAGGTGAAGACGACCTCGATCGGGTCGGCGCCCACCACGGCGGCCAGACGCTCCCGCGACTCCTCCAGGAGCCGCCGCGCCGCCTGCCCGGCACCATGGGTGGACGAGGCGTTGCCGAGCACCGCGGAGGCGCGCAGCCATTCCTGCGCGACGTCCTCGCGCAACGGAGTCGTCGCGGCATGGTCGAGATAGTGCACGTCTCTACTCTCGCACCCCGCGAGGCTCAGAGGCGGTGTTCGCGCCTAGGCTGTTCTCCATGTGCCCGCACGCCACCGCTCCCTCTGACACGCAGGCCGCCGACAGGGCCTGCTCGCTGTGCAGTCCGGCGTACGACGACCTCGGCGTCCGCGTGCGGGACGGCGTCGGCACCCTCAGGGTCTGGTCTGTCAACGCCACCGCGATGCAGCTCGTCGTCTTCGACGAGGCGGACGTCGACTGGACCGTCGCGGAGCTTCCCCTCTCTCCGAACGGCGACGGCGTGTGGGAGGTCTCGACGCCGCTGCTGGTCCCGGGCGCGCGGTACGCCGTCCGCGTCACGGGTCCGCAGGGCGGAGGGAACTCGTTCGACCCGAAGGCCGCCCTCATCGAACCCTATTCGCGGGGGCTCGTCCGCGCCGGGAGCGCCGAGGACTGGCGCTCGGTCGTGGTCGACGGCACGTTCGACTGGGGCGGGGTCGCCAAGCCGCGCACGCCCTTCGCCGACACCGTGATCTACGAGGCGCACGTGAAGGGTCTCACCAAACGGCACCCCGACGTCCCACCCGCGCTGCACGGGACGTACGCCGGTCTCGCCCATCCGGCGATGGTCGAGCATTTCGTGTCCCTCGGCGTCACCGCGGTGGAGCTCCTCCCGGTCCACGCCTTCGTCTCGGAGCCGTGGCTGCTGCAGCGCGGAAAGACGAACTACTGGGGGTACAACACCCTGAACTTCTTCACGCCGCACGCCCCGTACGCGACCGCCGAGGCGCGGCGCGACGGCCCTGAGGCGGTGCTCCGCGAGTTCAAGGGCATGGTGCGACTCCTGCACGAGGCCGGGATCGAGGTCATCCTCGACGTCGTCTACAACCACACCGCCGAGGGAGGCCCCGACGGTCCGCGGACGAGCCTGCGCGGCATCGACAACGCCCGCTACTACCGGCAGCAGCCCGACGGGGCCTACATCGACACGACCGGCTGCGGCAACACCCTCAACACCGCGGTCGACGCGGCGGGACGTCTGGTCCTGGACTCGCTGCGCTACTGGGCGCAGGAAGTGCAGATCGACGGGTTCCGCTTCGATCTCGCGGCGTCCCTGGGTCGCGACGCCGCGCACGCCTTCACCCCCGACCATCCACTCCTCCAGGCGATCCGCACGGATCCGGCGCTCGCCGACGCCAAGCTCGTCGCGGAGCCCTGGGACACCGGGATGGGAGGCTGGCAGACCGGGAACTTCGGTCAGGGGTGGCACGAGTGGAACGACCGCTATCGCGACCGGGTGCGCAACTTCTGGCTGAGCGACATCGACTACGCGCGACGAGCCGCGACCGCCCCGGTCGGGATCGGCGGTTTCGCCACGCGTCTGGCCGGATCCTCGAACACCTTCCCGCCCGAGCGGGGGCCGCTCGCGAGCGTGAACTTCGTCACCGCGCACGACGGGTTCACCCTGCGCGACCTCGTCTCATACAACGTCAAGCACAACGAGGCCAACGGGGAGGACAACCGCGACGGCGCAGAGATGAACCGCGCCTTCAACCACGGCGCAGAAGGCCCCACCGACGACCCGGTGATCGAGGCGACACGGCGCAAGGCGATGCGCAACCTCCTGGGAACGCTCCTGCTCTCCGCCGGCGTCCCGATGCTCACGGCCGGCGACGAGACCGGCCGCACCCAGGACGGCAACAACAACGCCTACTGTCACGACTCGCCCCTCACCTGGCTCGGCTGGGAGCACGAGGACTGGCAGCTCGCCCTCCGCGATCACGTCTCCACCCTCACCCGGCTCCGCCGGGAGAACCCCGCCCTCCGCCCCGCGCGCTATGCGGTCCTGGGCGAGGAGACGCCCGGTGCCAGCGAGATGTTCTGGTACGACCAGAACGGCGCGTCCATGTCGATCGAGCGCTGGACGGACGCGGCGAACCGGACGCTGCAGTACGTCGCCGTGGCCGAGGCAGAGGAGACGCCCAACCGGGTGCTCCTCATGGTCCACGGAACCGAGAGCGCGATCGACGTCCGGCTCCCCGAGGTGCACGGCGTGAGCCGCTACGTGTCGCTGTGGTCCAGTGCCGACGAACGGCCGAGCGAGACCGAGACGGTCCATGCCCCTGGCGACGTCGTCGCCCTGCCCGGCACGTCGATGCGGCTCTTCCGCGCCGAATGACCCTGCCCTGCCGGACGCCGCTCCCGGGCGTCCGCTCCCTATCCGAGCGACCACGCGCGCGATAGGTTCGGGGTGTGGCTGCACGATCCGTTTCCCGCCCGGCGTCCGAGGCTCTCCGGAGCCCGACGCGCATACCCCTGCGGCCCTTCACACCGGTCGCGCCGGGCGACACCCTGACCACGCGCATCCCGCTCGCCGACCCGCGCCCCGCGGTGCCGGGCGGGTTCACGCCGAAGGCGTTCGAGGGCGAGGTGGTCCCCTTCCGTGTCGTCGCGTTCCGCGAAGGGCATGACCTGATCGGCGTGCACGTGCGTCTCCGCTCCCCCGACGGAGACGAGAGCCTCCACCGTCTGTCCGCCCTCGACGACGGGACCGACCGGTGGGAGGCGCGGATCGCGCTCCTCGGCCAAGGGCGCTGGTCGTTCCGGTTCGAGGCCTTCGCCGACGAGTACGAGACCTGGGCGCACGCCGCGGAGCTGAAGATCCGCGCCGGCGTGGACGTCCCGGTCATGCGGGCAGGTGGAGCGGACCTGCTCGGACGGGCCGCGGCCGAGGGCGATCGCCCGCAGGCCGACCGCGCGTTCCTGCGCACCGCCGCGGACGCCCTCGCGGCATCCGACGGCACCGCGGAGGCCGCGCTCGCCGTCCTCGGCGACGAACGCCTCCGCGCCGCTCTGCGTGAGCGGCCCCTGACCTCGCTGGAGTCCGCGAGCGGATGGCAGAGCCTCCTCGTCGAGCGCGAGCGCGCCGGAGTCGGCGCCTGGTACGAGTTCTTCCCCCGTTCCGAGGGAGCCGTCCGCCGCGCGGACGGCTCGATCCAGAGCGGGACCTTCCGCACCGCCGCCGAGCGCCTCCCCGCTGTCGCGGAGATGGGGTTCGACGTCCTCTACCTCCCGCCGATCCATCCGATCGGACGCACGAACAGGAAGGGGCCGAACAACACGCTGACCGCCGGTCCGCAGGACCCCGGCTCTCCCTGGGCCGTCGGCGCCGCCGAGGGCGGGCACGACACGATCCATCCCGACCTCGGCACGCTCGCGGACTTCCGCGACTTCGTCGCCACGGCGAACGGCCTCGGGATCGAGGTGGCGCTCGACCTCGCCCTGCAGGCCTCGCCCGACCACCCCTGGGTCGCCGCGCATCCGGAATGGTTCACGACCCTCCCCGACGGCACGATCGCCTACGCGGAGAACCCGCCCAAGAAGTACCAGGACATCTACCCGCTCAACTTCGACGGCGACCTCCCCGGCCTCTCGGCCGAAGTGCTGCGCGTCGTCGAGCACTGGATCGCGCAGGGCGTGCGGATCTTCCGTGTGGACAACCCGCACACCAAGCCGCTGCGGTTCTGGGAATGGCTCATCCGGACGGTCAACGCCGACGAACCGGACGTGGTCTTCCTCGCCGAGGCGTTCACACGTCCCGCTCCGCTCCGCGGGCTGGCGGCCGTCGGCTTCCAGCAGAGCTACAGCTATTTCACCTGGCGGAACACGAAAGCCGAGCTGGAGGAGTTCCTCACCTCTGTCGCACACGAGACCGCGGACTATCTGCGCCCGAACCTGTTCGTCAACACGCCCGACATCCTCACCGAGTACCTCCAGTTCGGAGGCAGGGCCGCGTACCGGATCCGCGCCGCGATCGCCGCGACCGCCGCTCCGCTCTACGGTGTGTACGCCGGCTACGAGCTGTACGAGAACGTCGCCCGTCCCGGCTCCGAGGAGAACATCGACAACGAGAAGTACGAGTACAAGCTCCGAGACTGGGCGGCGGCGGAGGCCTCGGGCGACTCCCTCGCTCCGTACCTGCGACGCCTCAACGAGATCCGGCGCGCACACCCCGCTCTCCGGCAGCTGCGGAACCTCCGCGTGCACTGGAGCGACGACGATGCGATCCTCGTCTACTCGAAGCACCTCGACGCCGCCTTCACGAGCACCGGCGAGGCCGACACGATCATCGTCGTCGTCAACGTGGACCCCCATTCGGTGCGGCAGACCACCGTGCACCTCGACACGCGTGAATGGGGGGTGCCGCCGGGGCAGCCGTACGAGGTCGAGGACCTGCTGACCGGGGCGGTCTGGTCGTGGACGGACCACGCCTTCGTCCGGCTCGATGCCTTCACCGAGCCGGTCCACATCCTGCGAGTGAAGGAGCTGGGGCCATGATCGCCGTCGAGCCCGTCGTCCTGGAGTCGGTGAGCGCCGGGACGCACCACGACCCGCATTCCGTCCTCGGCGCTCATCCGGAGATCGACGTCGACGGGCGGCGCGCGACCGTGATCCGTGCGCTCCGCCCGCTCGCCACGACCGTCGCCGTCCTGCTCCCCGACGGTGACCGCGTGCCGCTCACCCACGCCGCCGAGGGGATCTGGGAAGGCGTCGTTCGCGGCGACGCCGGCCCCTACCGCATCGTCGCGACCTATGCGGACGGTCCGGACTGGGTCGCCGCCGACCCCTATCGGCACGAGCCCACCCTCGGCGAGCTCGATCTGCATCTCATCGGCGAGGGCAGGCACGAAAGGCTGTGGGAGGTGCTGGGCGCCCGTGTGCGCGTGCACCAGGGCGAGTCGGGGACCTCCTTCGCGGTCTGGGCGCCGAATGCTCGCGCCGTCCGCGTGTCCGGCGATCACAACGGCTGGGACGGCCGGCTCCACGCCATGCGGTCGATGGGCGCGAGCGGCGTCTGGGAGCTCTTCATCCCCGGCGTCGAGCCCGGCACCAAGTACAAGTACGAGATCCTCACCCGCACCGGCGAGTGGATCCTCAAGGCCGACCCGATGGCTCAGCTCGCCGAGACCCCGCCGGCGACCGCCTCGATCGTCACCCGCTCCGACCACCGCTGGCGTGACGGCGCCTGGATGACGCGACGCGCCGCCACCCACGCCGTCGCCCAGCCCCTCTCCGTGTACGAGCTGCACCTGGGGTCCTGGAAGCCGGGACGGGGATACCGGGCTCTCGCGGACGAGCTGATCGCCCACGTCAACACGACCGGCTTCACGCACGTGGAGTTCATGCCGGTGGCCGAGCATCCCTTCGGCGGCTCCTGGGGCTATCAGGTCACCGGCTACTACGCGCCGACCCACCGGTACGGCGAGCCGGACGACCTCCGCTACCTCATCGACCGCCTGCACCAGGCAGGGATCGGGGTCATCCTCGACTGGGTGCCCGGCCACTTCCCGAAAGACGCCTTCGCCCTCGCGCGTTTCGACGGCGAGCCCGTCTACGAGCATCCGGATCCGCGACGGGGCGAGCACCAGGACTGGGGCACGCTGATCTTCGACTACGGACGCCCCGAGGTGCGCAACTTCCTGGTCGCGAACGCGCTCTACTGGCTCGAGGAGTTCCACGTCGACGGCCTGCGCGTGGACGCCGTGGCCTCGATGCTGTACCTGGACTACTCACGTCGCGACGGCGAATGGGAGCCGAACGTGCACGGAGGGCGGGAGAACCTGGAGGCGATCCGCTTCCTCCAGGAGGTGAACGCCACCGCCTATCGCCGCCATCCCGGCATCCTCATGATCGCCGAGGAGTCGACGAGCTTCCCCGGGGTCACCGCGCCGACCGACCATGCCGGACTCGGCTTCGGCTTCAAATGGAACATGGGATGGATGAACGACTCGCTGGAGTACATCCAGCGCGACCCGCTCTACCGCGGCCATCACCAGGGCGAGATGACCTTCTCCTTCGTGTACGCGTTCGGCGAGAACTACATCCTGCCGATCAGCCACGACGAGGTGGTGCACGGCAAGGGCAGCCTCCTCGCCAAGATGCCGGGCGATCATGACCAGAGGCTCTCGACCGTCCGCGCCTACCTCGCCTACATGTGGGGCCATCCGGGCAAGAACCTGCTGTTCATGGGCCAGGAGTTCGGGCAGCTCGCGGAGTGGTCGGAGTCGCGGGGGCTCGACTGGTGGCTGCTCGAGCAGCCGTCGCATGCGCAGCTGCAGTCCTTCGTCGGGGCGATGAACCGTGTCTACCGCGGAAACGCCCCGCTCTGGGAGCGGGACGACGACGGCTCCTCGTTCACCCGCATCGGCGCGCCCGTCTGGGACCCGAGCGTCGTCGCCTTCGTGCGCAGGGACGCGCACGGCGGCCATCTGGCGGTGGTGAGCAACTTCGCCGGCGTGACCCGCACCGGCGTCCCCCTCGACCTTCCCCTCGCCGGCGTGTGGAACGAGGTGCTGAACACCGACGCAAGCGAGTTCGGCGGGCATGGCGTGGGAAACCTCGGCCTCGTCTCCGCCGCCGACCGCGAGGACGCCTCGCCGCAGGCCACCGTCACCCTGCCCGCCCTTTCGACGCTCTGGCTGCGTCACCAGCGCGACCCGCGCCTGCCTGCCCCCGCGCACGGCTGAGCGACCCCCACGAGGGCAGGCGGACGACGCGCGGCGCTCAACGGGGACGGTGACGCACCCCCTGGACGGCGCCGATCGCGAGGGCGGTGATCGCCGCCATGCCGAAGACCATCCACTGTGCGGAGGCGAGCGGCCCCGTGCCGAGGCTCACCAGCGTGCCGGCGATCGCCGAGGCGATCGTGTTGGCGATCAGCTGCGTCGTCGACAGCGCGGCGGCCGCCTGGGCGCCGACGGCGGGATCGGCGGAGCTGCGCATCGCCGCGACGCCGAGGTGAGGGAAGACGAGGCCGATGCCGGTCCCCGCGACCACGAGCGCGAGCGCCCAGAGCGCCACGGTCCCCGGCGACGCGCCATCGCGAAGGAAGAGCCCGAACACGACGAGGCCGCCGGTGAGCAGGAAGGGAGCCACCCGAAGGACCGGCGCGACGATCCGGTCCGGGAGCGAGACGCTCACGAGCTGCGCCCCCACCCATCCGATCGAGAGGGCGGCGCCGAGGAAACCGGCCGACAGCGGCGAGAGCCCGGCGAGCTCCTGCCCGAACAGCGGGATGAAGTTCTCGGTCATCACCCCGGCGCACAAGAACGCCACGGTCAGATAGACCCATCGCAGCGGATTCCCGCGCTGGTACGTCAGCCGAGGGAGGACACCCGCCGCCGACCGTGCGTCCACGAGCAGGAACAGGATCAGAAGCACGCCGCCCGCGCCCAGGGCCACCCCGACGGGAGCCCCCGAGGGGACCACCGATGAGAGACTGAACGCCGCGGCGGCGAGCGTGAGCAGCACGAGCGCCGCGACCGGCAGCGGCATACGTCGACCCGCGCCGTCGCCGGCGCCCGGCAGCACGCGAAGGCTCACCACGGCGAGCACGACCGCGGCGGCGGCAAGCGCCCCGAACGCCCACGGCCAGGCACCGAGCTCGGCGAAGGCTCCGCCCAGGCTCGGACCGACGAGCGTCCCCACACCCCACATCGCCGAGACGAGCCCGCTCGCCCGGGTCCAGAGCGGCTCCGGCAGCGCGGTGCGGATCACCGCGTAGCCGAGTCCGGCCAGCAGGCCGCCCCCGAGCCCCTGGATCACGCGCCCGGCGATCAGGAGACCCATCGCCGGCGCCAGGGCGCTCAGGACGGCCCCGATGCCGAAGACGAGGAACGCGACCGCATATGTTCGCGCCGCGCCCCAGGCCGCCAGAAGGCGGCTGACGAGCATGGACGCGATCACGGCCGCGAGGAGGAACCCGGTCGCGGCCCAGGCGTAGTAAGCCTCTCCCCCGATGTCCTGCACGATCGAAGGCATCAGCGCAGCGGCGAGGAACAGGTTCATGGCGTAGAGCGCGACGCCACCTGCGAGCACGACGGAGACGGCGAGCAGGCGGCCCGAGAAGAGGTCGCGCCAGCGGTCGCCGGGACGAGGCACCGGGGCGGGAACGGGGAGATCCTTGGTTTCAGCAGTCACGGTCACCTACGCTAGAACTTCAAGTTTCCTTGAAGTCAAGGAGGGCATGTGCCGTCTCCCACCGAGCTTCTCACCATCGGCGAGCTCGCCTCGCGGGCAGGCGTCGCGACCTCGGCCGTGCGATTCTATGAGGAGCAGGGGCTCCTCATCTCCGAACGGACGACCGGCAACCAGCGCCGCTACAAGCGGCACATGCTGCGGAGGCTGTCGCTTCTCCTGTTCGCCCGCCGGCTCGGCATCCCGCTCGCCGAGATCGCGGAGGTGTTCGCGGACCTGCCGGCCGATCGCATGCCCGGGACACGCGACTGGTCGCGGATCGCGACCCGCTGGCACGCGCATCTCGAGGAACGCCGCCGAGAGATCGAACGGCTCGAGGAGGAGCTCACGGGCTGCATCGGCTGCGGCTGCCTCTCTCTCGGCCGCTGCCGTATCCTCAATCCCCGCGACGAGCTCGCCGATGAGGGCCCAGGGCCCCGCCGACTCCTCACCGAGCATACGGACGACGCGCCCGCGCCCGAGCGCCGAACGCGCGCGTGATCTCTCGCCAGGCCTTGCGACCCTGTCAGAACAGAAGCGAGGCGAGCCGCTGACGCGCCTTGCCCACCCGCGGGTCCGCGTCGCCCACAAGACCGAAGAGCTCGACGAGCCGCTCCCGGACTCGCGCACGATCCTCGTCGCCCGCCGAGGCGAAGAGGTCGAGCAGTCGCTCGAAGGCATCGGCGACGTGCCCGCCGGCGATGTCGAGATCGGCCACGGCGAACTGCGCGTCCACGTCGGAAGGCGCGGCCGCGGCCGCCGCACGCGCCGTGTTCAGATCAAGCCCCTGGGTGCGGTGCAGGAGCCGCACCTGGCCGAGCCCAGCCCGAGCCTCCTCGTCCCGCGGGTTCTCGGCGAGGGCCTTCTCGTACGCCTCGATCGCGGCGGCGTAGTCGCCGGCCTCGATCGCGTCGAACGCGGCCTGATGCAGGGGCGGGAGCGGCTTCTCGGCGGCTTCAGCCGACGTCGCGGCCCCCTCGCCGCCTTCCACGGGGACCACGCTGGTCACGCCGTGCTGTGCGGCGAGCTCGAGAAGCTGGGCGAAGACCTCCCGCACCTGCTCCTCCGGAACCGCGCCGGTGAACATCGGCACCGGCTGGCCCTTGATCAGCGCGACCACGAGCGGGATCGACTGGGCGCGGAAGCCCTGGGCCAGCTGCGGGTTGGCGTCGACGTCCACCTTCGCGAGGACGACGCGCCCCGCGTGCTCGGTGACCACCTTCTCCAGCACAGGGCTCAACTGCTTGCATGGACCGCACCACTCGGCCCAGAGGTCGACGACGACCGGGACGCGGTTCGACAGCTCGAGGATCTGCCCGAACGTCGCATCGGTCACGTCGACGATCAGCGGGCTCGGGGACGCCCCCTCGCCGGAATCGCCCGTCGGCGCGGCGGCCGGCGGGGCGGGGCGGTTGCGCAGCGAGGAGAGATCGACGGCGCCGCGGAGCGCGGCGGCGGAGATTTCACTCACGGGATGACCTCCACGGAGACGAGCTGCTGGGACGCAGCGAGGAGTGTGATCGGGTCTTTGGAGTCGTGGCCGGGGACCGCGAAGAACAGCTGCATGCCGTAGGTGGTCACGAAGCCCTTCGCCGAGGACTCGACGCCGGTGATCGCCTTCGCCGGCGCGTTGTTCGTCAGCCGGATGTCGACGCCCGGCTGGGTGGGAGCCACGTTCTGCACGTCCTTGATCGTGACCGCGACCACCGCGCCGCTCTCGATCGACGAGAGCGCGACCGGCGCGTCGCTGCCGGGGACGGCGTCGAACGTGAGCGCCGAGGTGGTCGCGGCACCGCTGTCGCTCAGCGCCTGGACCAGCTTCGCCCTGACGTCCTGCACCGACTTCGCGAAGGTGAGGGCTGCCGTGTCGAACTTCGCGTACGCGGGGCTCTTCTCGCCGTTGTCGATGACGTCGGCGAAGTCACGGGCAAGGTTCTCCGGCGCCACCTCCAGGAAGGGAGAGTCCGGCGGAGCGAGCTTGGCTCCGAGCCAGGCCGGGGCCATGTCGGGCAGCTCCGCGGCAGGAAGCATCTCGGACACGTTGCCGATCTTGTAATTCGACCAGGGGTCCTGCTGGGTCATGGTGAGGATCAGCGGCGCGACCTTCTTGTCGGAGCCGTGCTGGACGAGCATGAGCGTCGTCCGGGGCCAGGCGTCATAGGCCTGGGGCACGAGGATCCGGATGTCGCCGGTCGGGATGGTGGCCGGGAGCGCGTAGTCCGCGACGCTCTTGCGGACCGTATAGGCCGTCGTCCGCTCGGTCAGCGCGGTCCCGCTCAGGCGAGTGCCGGCGAGGGCGCTGTCGAGGTTCTTGTCGGCGTCCGCGAGGGTCTCCGACACCCGTTCGAGGATCCGCGCCGCCTGTGCCTCGGTCATGGCCGGCGCCTGCTGGTTCGCCTCCGGCGCCGCGGTCGGGGACGAGGTCGGCGACGGCGTCCCCGCAGGCTGCGGCCAGGCGTCGGGCGTGCATCCGCTGAGAAGAGCGGCGGAAAGGCCGATCGCCGGGATCACCAGCAGGCCGCGCCTGCGGGTGCGCCGGTCGGCCGCCTGAGCGGGCGCCGTGCCCGAGCCGATGGCCTTCGCTCGGCGCCCACGACGGCGGGGGACGTCGATCGGCTCGGTCGGCGACGGCGGGGGTCCCTTGCGGCGCGGCCCTCGCCCACGCCGGGAGTGGCGGATCGCGAGGACGTACAGCACGATGCCCCCGAGCGCGAACAGCCCGCCCAGGACGATCAAGGGTCCTGCCCAGGGCGTCGCCGTGTCGAGCGGCCAGGACAGGGCCAGATCCTTCGGCGCGACGGACTTCCCGTCCGACGCCACCAGGAGGCTCACGCCGTCCGGGATCTGCATGCGCTCACGCAGGGTGTCTTCATCGCTCGCGGTGTGGAGCCAGAGGTCGGAGTCCACGAGAGCCTCGGTGCCTTCGTCGGCGGCAGGACGGGTCGCCGCTCCCGCCTCGGGCTTGACAAGGGCGTTCGACGGCTTGCCGCTCTTGCTCAGGGAGACGTGGTTGTAAGGCACGTCGGAGAGCCATGCCTCCAGATCGGCGGTCCGCGCCTGCGCGACGAACAGAGGGCCGTCTCCGCGCGCGATGAGCGTCTGCTCCCCCGGCTGCGCGCGCAGGACATCGCCGTCGATCATCGTGTATCGCTGCGGCTCGTCGACGGACATCTCGGCTGTGACGTTCTTCGGGCCAAGGAAGATGGTCCGCTGGGCGATCCCGGCCCCGACGAGGACCGCAGCCAGCACGAAGGCCAGGACGGCCCATACAAATCGCACGAAAAGTCTCCTCCGTGATCCGCAAACATGACGCGCAGATCTCGCTCGACGTTTCAGACTAGCGAAACGACCTGAAAGGACGCCAGGCGCGGGCGTCGCTGCCCCGCGGCGTCGCATGACACGGATACGCTGTCGGTCGAAGCCCGAGGAGCCCTATGAAGATCCACAACCCGTTCCGCACCGCCCTGGTGGCGACGCTCGGCGTCGGACTCGGCCTGGTCCTCATCAACAGCGTGCAGACGCTGTCGACGATCCTCCTCTATGTCGGGACCGCTCTGTTCGTCAGCCTGGGCCTGGATCCCGTCATCACCTTCCTCACCCGGAACCGCTTTCCCCGCTGGGCCGCCGTGCTGACGTCGATCGTCGGCGTCCTCGCGGTCTTCACCGGCATCGTCCTGATCGTTCTCCCCGTCCTGGTCGACCAGATCAGCCAGCTCGTGCGGCAGATCACCACCTTCCTGCAGAGCACCTACATCGGCGACGTCAAGGAGTGGGTCCTCACCGTCTTCCCCGGCCTGCAGCCGTCGTTCCTCGACGAAGTCGTCAACAACGCGCAGAAGTGGCTCGGCGAGAACTGGGGCTCGATCACGGAGAGCGTGGTCGCCGTCGGCACCGCGATCCTGGGCGGCCTCTTCGGCGCCTTCATCGTCCTCATCCTCACGATCTACTTCACCGCCGCGATCCCCTCGCTCAAGGGCGCCGTCTACCAGCTCGTCCCCGCGTCGAAGCGCGCGCGGTTCATCGACCTCGCCGAGCAGATCACGGCCTCGGTCGGCTACTACGTCATGGGGCAGGTCACGATGGGGGCGATCAACGGCGTCCTGAGCGCGATCTTCCTCTCCATCATCCGCGCGCCCTTCCCTGTCGTGCTGGCGGTCATCGCGTTCTTCTTCTCGCTCATCCCGCTCGTGGGCACCCTGACCGGCTCATCGATCATCGTCCTGATCTGCCTCATCCCCGGCCTCGGCGGGCTGCCCTATCCCACCACCGCGATCATCGCCGCCGTCTACTACCTGATCTACATGCAGATCGAGGCCTATGTGATCTCGCCGCGTGTGATGAACCGTGCCGTCTCGGTGCCGGGCGCCGTCGTCGTGATCGCCGCCCTCGCGGGCGGATCTCTGCTCTGCCTCCTGGGCGCCCTCATCGCGATCCCCGTCGCGGCGAGCATCCGGATCATCT